>Ga0123328_1000406_pt1 | contig 45919 bp, 17 predicted proteins | sample BioC12SIPDNA_2_FD_89702 | JGI IMG/M metagenome (GOLD analysis project Ga0123328, IMG submission 89702) | Anaerobic biogas reactor microbial communites from Washington, USA - Biogas_R1_A C12 SIP DNA | ecosystem: Engineered > Bioreactor > Anaerobic > Unclassified | place: Washington, USA...
AGATGTCCCCCGGTTATTCTCGCGCAACGGGAAATGGTGAGATCGATGGGCACCATGAAACGGTCGGCCAGAAACCGGGAGAGGACAAAGGCCAGGCCGCCGGCGGCGAGGAGGGAAACCAGGCCGGAAATCCTCAGATGCCGGTATTTATCGGTGACTTCGTCGGCGCGCATGTCGATGCCCACCAGAAATTCCCCCTGACTGTTGCGGATCGGGGCGTAGCCGGACAGAAAGGATCCCCATTCGTCCCGGATGATTTTATCGTCAACCGCCATGGCGGTGAAGCCTTGAAGGAGACTGGGTATCCTGTGTTTGTATTCGTGGCCGGGGAGAGCCTGGTCTTTGGTTTCATCGGAATCGAGAACGAAATAGACCTTCTCCCCTTCCTGTCTCATCACATAGAGATAGGCGATGTCTGGATTCATCCGCCGCAGGGTTCGAAGCTTGGCCAGATTGTTAATGTAATCCGGCCGGGAGGTGTCCTCGATGCCGCGCAGGTGGCGGATTTCGTCCGCGTCGATCATGGGACCGATGAGGGCGGCGCTGGCCTGAAGCCGTTCCTGAAGGCGGAGCAGAAGGCTTTGCGAGGCGCTGATGTAGAAATAGACGCCGATGGTGCCGGCGATGAACACCACCAGAAGAAGATGGCTCAGAAAAAGCTTGTTGCGGATCGGCAGGTTCATGGGCGCTGGCTTCAAGGGAAAAGGGGATTCCCCAAGGAATCCTTAAGGGTTGGCAGGGAGGAAAGAACCAGAGCTGCCACGGCCCGGGGATTGTCGAGGAGATGGAAATGATTGCCGGGGAGAAGATGGGCGGAAAAACTCCGGGTCGTGTAATTCCGCCAGAATTCCAGATCCTTCCGGTTGACGATATCGGCTTTTCCGGCCATGACGGTCAAGGGGACGGGCACAGGTTCTATCTCCCGCGGGGACCAGGCGAGCACCGCCTTGAGGTCGGCGCGCAGGATGGGGGCGAAAAGGGCCATCAGTTCGCTGCTGGCGGCCACCTCCTGGCTTATGCCGCTGAAATAGGCGGCGCTTTTGAACCACAATTCACGGTCTGCAAGATGGGGCAGCTCGGCAGGAATGTGGTGCCGCCCCGGAAAACAGGTGCTGGAGACGAAAAGGTGCTCGGCGAGGGGATAGCGCCTTTCCGCGGCCAGGGACAACTGCAGGGCGAAAGCGAGCAATCCTCCCATGCTGTGGCCGAAGAGGGCGTAGCGTTCCCCCTTCCCCTGGAAAAAGGGGCGCAGTTGATGGCGCAGGTCGGCCACCATGTCCGGCACCGTTTCCACAAGAGGTTCATCGATGCGCCGCCCATGCCCCGGCAGATCAAGGGGGATCAGTTCCAGGCGGCGGGCCAGGGAGGCGAGGCGGGGGACGTAGGTGCCGGGGCTGCCCCCGGCGTGCCCCAAAAGAAACAGCTTCATGGCCGGCCGGCTCCGTTTGCGTTGGCGGTGGGGATGAAGGAGCCGTATTCGAGGGTGAGAACCCGGTCGGCGCAATCGAAATAGCGGTCGTCGTGGGATACCACCAGCAGCGTTCTTCCTTCCGCTTTGAGGTTCGGGAGAAGCTCGCGGTAAAAGAACTCCCGGAAGTGGTGGTCGAAATCGGCGGCGACCTCGTCGAGGAGAAGAACCGGCCTGTTCTCCAGCATGGCGCAGATCAACGCCAGGCGTTTGCGTTGGCCGGAGGAAAGTTCGATGGTGGAAAAGCGCCCCTGTTCATCCACCTCGACCTTGCGGTCGAGATCCATGAGCTTCAGCAATTCCAGGACTTTTTCCCGGGGCGCAGGGAGACCGTAGATGCCGCCGAAAAGGTGGAAATCGGGGAAAACAACTGAAAAGAGGGAGCGATAACGGGCCGGCTCGGCCTGCATGGACTTTCCATCTAGGAAAACCTCCCCTTGGTTGAAAGGGATCAGTCCGGCCAGCAGGTGCATGAAGGTGCTTTTGCCGCTGCCGTTGCCTCCCCGCAGCACGACCAGTTCCCCTCGCTTGAGGCGGAAACCCCGCACCTCCAGCTGAAAAGGAATCGTCGCCCCCGGCTGCAGGGGATAGTGGAAACGCGCTTCGGGAATGGAGATTTCCAGGAAATCGGCAGGCGCATCGGCGGCGGCGTTGGCGGTATCGACCATCTTCTCGAGGGAGGCCTCGAACTGCTCCAGACCTTTGACGATGAAAGAGGCGCGGGCCGCCAGCGGCATGAAGGAGAGCAGGCCGATCAGAGGAATGGTGCTGAACATGGTTATGGCGACCACGGTAATGCATTGATCGAGGGTGGCCAGGCCGGTCTGGGGGAGAATGAAGAGCAACGCCCCCGCCGGAAAATAGACGAAAAGGCCGTACATGACCGTATTCTTGACGCGGAAGCCGTCGGCCGTGGTGCGCCCCTCGAGGGCTTTTTGGGAAAGGGGGGCGATCAGCTCGGCAAAGACGGCCTGACGCCGTTTCTCGTTCATCTTCAGTTCGGTAAAGCCGAGGATGACATCCTTGAGGGCGGACTGGAAGCGCTGGACGGAATCGCGATAGACGTGGAGGGCGGCGATGAACTGTTTGTCGCTGTAAAAAAAGGTAACAGCCCCCAACCCCATGACCAGCAGCACCGAGGTGACGGCGGCAACGGAGATAAAGGCGGAGAAGGCCAGGGAGCAGACCAGCATCGTGCTGCTGCAGATGAATACCGGCAGCATGATGGCCGCCTCGTTGACGATATCCTTGCTGCCGGTGATGGCGTCGTAGATGCGCCCCTGCTCGAGGGTGACGAAGTGGGCGTAGCTGGTTCGGCTCAGTTTGTCGGTGATGCGGACTTCCAGGTCGGTGACGATGCCCCTGGCCACCCCGGAACTGATGTTCATGGAGATGTTGAGGCTCTTGTAGAGGCCGACCAGGCTGAGGACGAAGAGCAGAAAGGTGCGCAGGGACAGAACCCCGTCCGTCGACAGCTCGCTCACCGAGGCGCCGATGGTGTAGAGGAGTACCCCCTGGAGAACGCCCGAGGCGATGGACGACCAGAGCAGTTTGCGGTTGTCGTTTCCCGAGCGGCGAATGAGGCTGAAAAGAAACTCGAATTGTTCCAAGGTTTATCGCTCCGTTCTGCGCCGGGGCGGCAAAAGCTTTTCTCTGCTCCGCGGCGGCTTTATCCCGTTAAGACATCCGGTTCCGGATTTTTGTCACGCCCGCCTTGCATCGGCGTCGGCCCGGCGTTGCCCGCGCCCCCGGCGAGCAGGGAATTCTGCATGGCGCACACTTGGCGGAAGATATCGCACTGCATGATGGCCAGCTGTACCGCGGGGTCTTCCCTGTCCGCCAAGGTGCGGATCGCGGGAGGAGGGGCCAAAAAGGTTTCCGGAGGCGGCGGCACGGCTTGGTCCTGTGGTTCGGCGGCCCAGGGGGGGGGCAGAAGCTGTTCCCGCCTAAACCGGTAGCGGGGTGCCGCCTCGGGCCGCCATTCCCCGCTGAAGGGCCAGCCGCGGCCGATCGGGTAGCCTGCCACGTAGAGCCGGGCCAGGGCCTGGGCCAATGGGCGCAGGCCGAGGGCGCCGTTCTGGGTGAAGAGCCAGGTCGCGTCGCCGCGGATCTGGCGGCCGTAGGCGGTGAGGGTCGGCTGCGCCCCCAGTTCCAGGAAGGTGGCGGTCTCCGCCCGCTTGACGGCGTCGGCGAAGCGCACCGGCTGCCGGGTCTGGGCGCAGAAATAATCGGGCCAGTCGGTTTCTGCGGGAAGATAGGCGCCGCGGCAGGCCGAAAGGAAGGGAACGGCCGGTTTCCGGAAGTCGAAGCGGCGCAGAAAGGCGCGGAAGTCATCCAGCAGCGGCTCGACCAGGGGGCAGTGAAAGGCATGGGAAACCGGCAGCGGGCGGCTCTCCAGCCCCTGTTCCCGGAGCCTGAGGCAGGCCTCCTCCACCTCTTTCAGCACCCCGGCGATGGTGACCGTGGCGTCGCCGTTGACGGCGGCGACGGACACTCCCGGCAAGGCGTCCAGCGTCGGCAGGACATCCGTCTCACCGGCGAGAACCGCCGCCATGCCCCCGGCCGTGGTGATCCCGGAGACCAGTTCGCCCCGCTTGAGGGTGATTTCCAGGCCCGTTTCCAGAGTGAAGACGCCGGCGGCGTAGGCGGCGGCGTATTCGCCGATGCTGTGGCCGAGGACCGCTGCGGGACCGATGCCCAGTTCCCGACAGAGGTCAGCCAGGGCCGCCTGATGGGCGTAGATGGCCGGCTGGGTGAAGCGTGTCTGATGGAGGCGGGGCTCGTCGGCGGCGAAAAGGATGTCCCGCAGGGAGGCGCCGAGGCGTGGCGCCGCCACTTCCTCGCAGCGGTCCAGGGTCTGGCGGAAGGAGGGGAAGGCCGCGTAAAGCTCCCGGCCCATGGTCGCCAGTTGGGATCCCTGACCGCTGAACAGGAACAGGACCGGCGGCGGGCCGGATTGGCGGCGGCCGCAGACGAGGTTGCGCTGGCTTTTGCCGGCGCGGAAGGCCTGCAGGCCCTGGATAGCTTCCGCGGCGTCGGCGGCGGTCAGCGCCAGGCGCTCCTCCTCGTGGGGCCTGGCCAGGGCGCAGGCCAGGCACATCTCGGCCAATGGGTTTCCCTCCTCAAGTCGGCGCAGGCAGTCGTCGGCCATGACTTGAAGATCTTCGCGGCTGCGGGCGGACAGGGTCAGGATCTGGGGGGCGGCCGTGGTCCTTTGGTCATTTTCCGGCCGGGGCGGGGGAACGAATTCGGCCACCAGCAGGTGAACCAGGGTGCCGGCGATGGCGAAGCTGTCGATGGCGGCGATGCGCCGTTCGTAAACGGCGGGCCAGGCCAGAGTGTGGCGGTTGGGTTTTATGGGCAGGGAGTCCCAGTCGAGGAGCGGATTGGGGGGCTCGCTGTGAAGGGTCTTGGGGATGCGGCCGTCACGGACGGCGAGCACCGCCTTGATCAGTGCCGCTATGCCGGAGGCCCCTTCCAGATGGCCGATATTGCTTTTGACCGAGCCGATGAGCAGTTTCTCCTCCCGGGGGCCGTAAACCTGGGCGAGGCTCTCCGCCTCGATGGGATCGCCGAGAGGGGTGCCGGTGCCGTGGGTTTCGACAAAGGCGACCTCTGCCGGAGCGACGCCGGCATCGGCCAGGGCGCGTGTCATTACCAGGCGCTGCCCCTTGCTGTTGGGGGCGGTGAAGCTGCCGCTTTTCCCATCGGAGCCGACGGCGCCGCCGAGGATCAGGGCGTGGATGCGGTTGCCGGCGCGCCGGGCGTCCGCCAGCCGTTGCAGGATTACGGCGCCGCCCCCCTCGCCGCGGCCGAAGCCGTCGGCGCCGGCGCCGAAGGCCTTGCAGCGGCCGTCGGCAGCCAGGGAATGCATGCTGTTGAGCCAGTGACTGGGGGTCGGCCCGAGGAGCAGATTGACCCCGCCGGCCAGGGCCAGGGAACATTCCCCGGAGCGCAGGCTGGTGACCGCCGCCATCACCGCGGCCAGGGCGGTGGAGCAGGCGGTTTCGAAGGAGAGGGAAGGGCCGTGCCAGTCATGGAAGTGGGAGATGCGCCCCGCCAGGGCGCTGTGCATGTTGCCGGTCAGGGTATAGGGGTCGTCGGCGGAACTTCTCCCTGTCCCGAGAATGTCGAAAAGAAAGTCGGTGCCGCTTTTGCCGACAAAAACGCCGGTGTCGGAGCCGCGCAGGCTTTCCGGTGACAGCCCGGCGTCGAGGAGCGCCAGCCAGGAGAGCTCGAGGAGCAGGCGGTGCTGGGGATCGGTCATGCGCGCCTCGGCCGGCGTCAGGCCGAAAAGTTCCCGGTCGAAGGAGAAGATGTCCTGTTTCAGCAGGGCGGCCCGGTCGAGGCCGGGGCTTTGCGGTTTTTCCTTTTCGCCATGGCGGGAGCGCCACCAGCGGGCGCGGTCGGGGGGAATGGCGGCGACGGCGTCGTAACCTGCGGCGAGCAGCCGGCCGAAAAGATCGGGGGTGTCGGCGTCGCCGCCGTTGTCACCGGGGAAAAGGCAGGCCATGCCGATGATCGCCACCGGTTCGTGAAAGGCGTCGACCTGCTGCTGCAGCCGCTGGATGGTGGCCCGAGCCTTGAGCAGGATCTCTTTGTAGCGCTGTTCCAAAGCCATGTCCATCGGTCAGGCGTCGCTCCCGAGAAGGTGGTCGATATCCGCCAGCAGCTCATCGGCGCCGTCCTTTCTGGGGCCGGTGGCCGGGGTACGCCGGTCGGCCGGAGCGGTGGCCTGCGGGGCCGAATTTTCGCCGGCGCAGAGCCAGCCGGCCATCTTTTCCAGGGTCGGGTATTCGAATATCATGGAAACGGGAATCGTCCTTTCCAGTTCGCGGGCAACGATGTTGCGGAATTCCACCGCCAGCAGGGAGTCGAAACCCTGCTCCATCAGGGGTTTGTCGGCGGCGATGGCGGCCACCTCGGAAAGCCCGAGGAGATTGCCCGCGATGCGGCGCAATCCCGTCAGCAGTGCCGCGGCATCGTCGTTTTTGCCGAGGACGGCCTGGGGCGGCGCGGTCCGCGACTTGTCCGCCTGTTTTGCGGCCGCCAGGGACTGAAAATATCCCCGCCCGTCGATGGCCTGCCCCAGGTCGCGGCGGCGCGCGGCAAAGCGCTGCCAGTCGATCATCATCACCGCGAATTCACAAAAGTCAAGGGAGTTTCCGGCCTGGAAGGCGGCAAAGGCTTCCTTGCCGCGGATGGGGAGAATGCCTTGCCGCGACAGATGGTCGCTGTGCCGTGCCGATTCGGCGGCCATCCCCCCGTCCGCCCAGGGACCCCAGCAGATGGCGGCGGCGGGCAGGCCCAGGGCCTGGCGGTGGCGGGCCAGGGCGTTGAGGAAATGGTTGGCGGCGTTGTAGTTGCTCTGGCCCTGGCTGCCGAGGAAGGTGCCCGCCGATGAGTAAAGGACGAAATGGTCGAGATCCACCCCCAAGGTCGCCCGATGGAGGTGGACGGCACCGCGGATTTTCGGTGCCAGAACGGCACTCAGCCTTGCCGCGGTCAGGTCGGCGACGACGCCGTCGTCGAGGACGCCGGCGGCATGGAAAACGCCCCGCAAAGGTGGCGCCTCAAGTCTGATCTGTTGCAGCGCCCGGTCGACGTCCTCGCCCTTGGAGACATCGCCGATCAGGACGATGACCTGCACTCCCGAACGGCGCAGGGCCGTCACCTGGTCTTGCGCCGCCGGGGGGATTCCCGAGCGGGAGAGGAGGGCTACCGCCTCGGCCCCCTGCTCGGCCAGCCAGCGGGCTGTCTGCAGGCCCAGAGCGCCGTTACCGCCGCTAATCAGGTGGGTCCCCCGCCAGGGGCGGGCGGCTTCCACCTTGCCTTTGGCCCGGTGCAGACGGCACCGGTAAAGAACCCCCTGGCGCAGCGCGCTTGTTTCCGCCGCCGCGGCGGAGCGGCACAGGTGCAGCGCCTGCTGGAGATCCTCTTGGTGGTCTTTTCCCAGGTCGGAAGGCATATCGATGGCATGCCCCCACAGGTGGGGATGTTCGAGGGCGAAGCTGGCCGCCATCCCCCACAATCCCGCCCCGGCCGGCCGACAGGGATCCCCCTTTTGCACCGCCATGATCCCGGATGTGAGCAGATGGAGGCGGACATTGAGGGGCGTCCGGCTCACCGCCTGCAGCAGCTCCAGAAAACGTCGGCAGTCCGCCTCCTCCCATGCTCCGGCCTCGGCGCCGAGGATCTCCTTTGCCTCCCTGGTTTTCCGGCTGTGGGCGACCAGGAGTTCGGCGCCGCCGGCACCGGGAAGGTTCCGCTTTAGCCAGTCGGCCAGGGCGGCGCTCTGCAAAGCGGCGGGAATGCCTGCCGTGCCGGGGAGGGTGGCCAGGGCTGAGGCCAGCACGCCGTCGCCGACAGGGAACACCAATAACGGGTTTTCACCCTTGGCCGGGGGCATGTCAGCCTCTTCCCAATGCTGGGCATACACCAGTTCCAGGGGATCGCTGTTGAGTTGCCGGTAGAGGGTGGCGCGGTCGGTCATGCGGAAGGTCAGGCCGGCGAGCTGGACAATGGGGTTGCCCTCTCCGTCCACCGCCAGGGTTTCCCCCACCAGGGCGGCGTCCCGCAGGCTGCGCCGGGCGCGGGAATGGCACCAAACCTCCCCGGGGACCTGGCGCCACAGGCGGAGTCGTTCCATGCTCAGCGGGATCAGCAGCGATTCCTCGGCGGCCATGGTTTTGGCCAACTCCTGGAAAAAGGGAGGCAGGATGGTCTGCAGGATGGAATCCAGCGCGCCGGGGTAGATGACATGCCCATCCTCACAGGAGTCGCCGCGTCGGGCCTGCACCCGACAGAGGGATTCCCCGTCGCGGATACTGATGCGGTCGATGCGGCGGAAACCGGGGCCGATCTCATAGCCGTGGCTGAGGAACCGTTCGTAGAATGATTCCGGCGCCTGTTCCTCGGCAAAAACCTCGCCTGGTTGAAAGGCCGGCAGGGGCGCCGCCGAGGGATCCCGTTTCAGGGTGGCGGTGCAGTGCACCAGCCAGAGTTCCTCGCCGTCGCCGCGGCTGACCAGGCGCAAAGCGCTGGCGGCGGCGCCGGGATTGTCGACGATGACCTGCACCAGGCGCCGGTCCCCCGGCTGCACCACCAGAGGGTGGAGGAAGTCGACGTTGTGCAGTTCGCAGGTGGACTCCCCCCACAGCTCCCGGGCCGCGGCCAGCAGCATGGCCAGGTGGCCGGCCGCCGGGCTGATGGCCTTGCCGCAGATGACATGTTCCTGGACGAAGAGCGGTCCGGCATCGGAGAAGGTCGTTTCGAAGACGGCGGTGGCGCCGAGGGCCGGGGTCGACAGCCGGCGGCCGAGGACGGAACGGCGGCGATCGAAGCCCTCCGGCGGATCGGTCTGCACCGGCATCCAGAACCGCTCCCGCTGAAAGGGGTAGGGGGGCAGGGGCACGACTTGGGGGTTGAAAGGGGCGAAGAGTTCCTGCCAGCGCAGATCGAGGCCTTCCTGGTACAGGTGCCCCGCCGCCGTGAGCAGGGAAAAGAGGCTCCCCTGGCCGGGAGCCAGGGAGGGAATCGAGCGCCAGGAGTCGGAACACTGTTTCACCAATCCGGATAGGGAAGCGGAAGGGCCGGCCTCGACCGCCAGGGCGCTTTCCCGGGCCAGGGCCGTTACCGCAGCGGCGAAGCGCACCGGAGCCAGGATCTGGCCGGCCCAGTAATCACGGCGGCAAACCCTACTCTCCTCGGCGGCGCCGGTCACGGTGGAGACGAAGGCCATCCCGGTCGGCGGGGACAGGGCGACGTCCTGGAGGTGGGCGAGGAAACGGGAAGCGGCTCTCTCCATGGCCGGGGAGTGGAAGGCATGGGCGACATGAAGCCTTTTGTGGCCGATGCCGCGCTTGGCCAGTTCTTCAAGAAGGCCGTCCATGGCGTCCTCGGCCCCGGCAAGGGTGAGGCTCGCCGGAGCGTTGACGGCGGCCAAGGTGATTTGCGGGTGCTTTTTCAGCACCTCGTGGATTTCGCTGGCGCCGCTGAAAACCGCCGCCATGGCGCCGGGCGGGGCATCCTCCATGCACCGACCGCGGGCCGCCGCCAGACGCAGCATCTCTTCCAGGGTCATGATGCCGGCGGCGACGGCCGCCGGATACTCCCCGATACTGTGGCCGGCGGTGTGCTCGAAACGGAGCCCGCAGGCTTCCCACAGGCGCCACAGGGCATAGGAGACGGCGACAATAGCGGGCTGGGCATGGGCGGTCCGCGCCAGTTCCTGGGCCGGGGTTGCGCCATAGAGGAGGGCGATCAGATCGATCCCTTGCTTCTCCAGAATGCGCGCGCAATGATCGATGGCATCACGGAAAACGGGATAGTTCCGGTAAAGTTCTTCCCCCATCCCGGGGTACTGGGAACCTTGGCCGGTGAAAAGGAGGGCCAGGGAGGAAGGCGGGGAGGAAGCGGCCGCGGGGTTGGCCTGGCGCAGTTGCGCCGCCATGTCGGCCGGGCCGGTGGCAGTGATGGCGATTCGCCAGGGGAAATGGCTGTGCCGGCAGGCGGCGGAACGGCACAGCCCGGCCAGCATGGCGGGCGTCATCTGCTCCACCTTGTCGGCGCAGGCGCGGGCGAGCTGACGAAGGGCATCGGCGCTTTTGGCGGACAGCAGGAGCAGAAAGGCCGACGGCGCGCCGTCGGCAGCCGGTTCCGGGCGGCTGTATTCCTCGACGATGGCGTGGCCGTTGACGCCGGAAAAGCCGAAGGCGCTCATGCCGGCGCGGCGCCGCCTGTCACTATCCCAGGGGACCAGGGAAGTCGGCGCCTGAAGGAGGCGCTTGTGCCAGTCAAAGCGGCTGTTGGGGGTTTTGATGTGGATGTTGGCCGGGATGGCGCCGTGACGGAAGCAGAGCAGCAGTTTCAGCAGGGAGGCGAGGGCCGCGGCGGGCTCCAGATGGCCGATGTTGGCCTTCACCGAGCCGACCCGCAACGGCTGCCGGCGCCGGGCGCCGTAGGCGTCGGCCAGAGCTTCCAGCTCGATCAGATCGCCGAGGGCGGTGCCGGTGCCGTGGGCTTCCACGTAGTCCACTTCCTCGGCAAGCAGCCCCGCGTCGGCCAGGGCGCCGGCGATGACCTTTTGCTGGGCGCGGCCGTTGGGGGAGGTGAGGCCGTTGCTTTTGCCGTCCTGGTTGATGGCGGTGCCGCGGATCAGGCCGAGGATCGGGTCGCCATCCCGCTCCGCGTCGCTGAGTCGCTTGAGGACGAGCGCCGCTCCGCCTTCGCCCCGTCCGTAGCCGTCGGCGCCGTCGTCAAAGGCCTTGCTGCGCCCATCGGGGCTAATCGCCCCCAGCTTGCTGAAGCAGATGTGCAGATCGGGGGTCAGCATCAGGGTAACGCTCGCCACCAGGGCCATTGCCGACTCGCCGCGGCGCAGGCTCTGACAGGCGGCGTGGAGGGCGACGATGCCCGAGGAACAGGCGGTGTCCACGGTAAAGCAGGGGCCTTCGAAGCCGTAAAAATAGGAGAGCCGGCCGCAGGCGCCGCTCATCGTCGTGCCGGTGAGGGAATAGGCGTCGATGCGCTCGCGGTGGTAGGACTCGCGGTGGGCGTGGCTGTATTCGTTGTTGGTCATGGCCACAAAGACACCGACCTCTTTACCTCGCCAGGCAAAGGGATCGATGGCCCCGTTCTCAAAGGCCTCCCAGCTGAGCTCCAGGAGCAGCCTCTGCTGGGGGTCGAGCTGCAGGGCCTCCCGCGCCGAGATGTTGAAGAAAAAGGCGTCGAAATTCTCGATGGGCGGGTTGGGCGCGGCGAGGAAAGCCCCCTCCCTGGTGTACATCTTGCCCGGGGCCTGGCGGTCGGCGCTGTAATAGCGCTCCCGGTCCCAGCGCTCCGCGGGAATGGGCACTACGGCGTCGCGCCCCGCGGCGAGAAAATTCCACAACCCATCCATGTCGTTGATGCCGCCGGGGAAGCGGCAGGACACGCCGATGACGGCCAGGGGTTCCCGGGCGGCGGCGGGGTTGTCATCCTGAGCGCCGGCGGCGTTTCGGGAAGAAGTTCCCTGGGCAAGGGCGGCGAGGTGGTTGGCCAGGGAACCGATGTCGGGATAATTGAATACGGCCGACGCCGGTACCGGCACGCCGAGGCGCTCCGTCAGGGCGGCACAGAGGCGCAGGGCGGTCAGGGAAGTGACGCCGAGGCTTTGAAAAGGGGCGTTTTCCGCCAGGTTCTGGCCGGGGAGAAGTTTTTCCAAATCGGTGCGGATCCACTCCCGCAGCCGGCGCTGGGTGCCAGGGCTCTTCTGCTCATCCTCGCGCCTATCATCCCCCGCTGAAACCCCGGCCGAGGGGGCTCCCGCGTTCTGCCAGGATCGCAGCAGATCGAGGCCCTGGGCAAGGGTGACCGAGCCCTCCAGGTCCCGGGCCATGAGGCCGCAGCTGATCACCCTGATTCCCCGGGCGGCGGCGGTTTCCTGGATGGAAGCCTGGAGCACGGCGTGGGGGGACAGTTCGACGAAGCGCCGGCAGCCCTGGTCCATAGCGCATTGCAGCGCCGCCGCGAAAAGTACCGGTTCCCTGACGTGGCGCCGCCAGTAAGCGCCGCCAAAGTCCCCCGTCCGCCAGGGGCCGCCATGGAGGGTGGAAACAATGGGCAACCGCGGTCGGCGAGGATTCAAAGGGACCAGGGCCATTTCGAAACTCTCCAGAAACGGTTCGATGGCTCCGGTGTGAAAGGGGACGTCCACCGGCAGCAGGCGGCAGAAGGTATCCGGGGGCTGAGCCGCGGCCAATTCCTGAAGGAGGGCCTCCTCGCCGCCGCAAACGGTGCCGCGGGGCGAGTTGACGGCGGCGATGGTGATGTGCCCGGTGTAGGGTTCCAGCAGTGTTTCCACTTCGGCGGCGGGAAGGGCGATGAAGAGCATTTTCCCGCCGCCGGCCGCCTGTTCCAGAAGCAGCGAGTGGCGCCAGGCGAGAAGGGCCGCTTCCGAGGGTCTGAGGATGCCCGCCGCCCAGGCGGCGGCGACTTCCCCGCCGCTGTGGCCGAGGATGAGGTCTGGGTGGAATCCGTGGTGCTGGAGGACCTGGAAGAGGCCGAATTCCACAGCCAGGACGCAGGGGTGGCCCCATTGGGCCGGTCCGATGTCGGCGGGGTTCCGGTAGAGGACGTCCGCCACCGACCATCCGGAGAGTCGGCGGAAAGGGGTGTCGAAGGCGTCGAAGCCGGCGGCGAAATCGGCATCGGTTTCCCAAAGATCCCGGCCCATTTCCGGCCACTGGGTGCCGATCCCGGAAAATACGAAAGCCATTTTATCCATGACACCTCCCTAGCGAGTCGCCAACTGGAAACCGGCGGCTGGCAGAAACCGGAACCGGTCAACCCCCGACAACCGGTTCATGACGGCAGGGCGGCAGGGCTGATTTTCGGGGATATCCGTTTCCTTCAGTCTGTGGGTCGCCATTGCTCTCATGGCGTCGCCCCGGTAAAGAGCGGGCAGGGTCACCCCTGGATCACCACATCGAGATAGGCAGGGAAACTGACCCGGCCGTCTCCCTGGTATTCCAGCACCGAGCGGTTGCCGAACCGTTGCATTTCCTCGAAGCCGGCGAATTTATAGGTGACGTACATCATCCGGTTGCGGTCGGTTTCGACGAAATCGGCGCGCAGTTTTTTGCCGGCCCGGGACGCCTCGCGGACAATGTGGTTGAGCATGACCGAACCGACCCCACGGGACATGACCCGGCATGACATCAGCAGCAGTTTGACGGTCCACGCCTCGGTCCCTTTTTCCACCAGGGCCAGGCCGATCTTGCCGTACGGCCCGAATTTGTCTTCGAGGCTGCTGATGAACAGCAGGTGGTTGGAAGAAAGGCGCAGGGCGTCCAACTCGTCATGGCTGAAGGTAAGCCCGGTGGCGTTCAGCTGGTGGGTGCGTTCGGTCAGATCGACGGCCCGCTGCAGGTCCCCGTCGCTGACGGACGCGATGGTGAACCGCATGCCGAGGGTGGCCAGGAAGGCCTCGGCCGGGCCGGTGAAGTTCTCTTCGGCCTTGGCGCGGCTGATGTCGGTCAGGTACAGGCGGCGTCTCTGGGCCGAATCCTCGGTGATGAAACGGGGCATGAAACGGGGCAGATCCGGAAGCGCCGCCAGGTCCGCGGCATCAAGGCACAGCACCTCGGGTAGCGCCTGCTTCACCTCCTCCCGTTCGAAGGCCTGGTCGTCGATGAAGGCGAAGGTATCGATGCCGATGTTGAGTTTCCTGGCAATGGTGCTCAGCGAAGCGCTTTTGATGCCGAAATGGATCTGCGGATAGAGGAAGTAGTACTCGAGGCCGAAGCGGGCCAGCCGCTCCATGGCGTGATCATGGTCGTTGCGGCTGGCGATGGAATGGAGAATGCCCCTTTGGTCGAGGGCTTCCAAAACCTCGCGAACCCCTTCGCGGAGGCGGTTGCCGCCTCCTTCGAGAAGGATCCCGTCCCACAGGGTGTCGTCGAGATCCCAGACCAGGCACTTGATGGTCTTAGCCATGGCGGCGTCTCCGCTGGGGACGTTCCCTCATGAACGCGTGGCTGGCTATCATCAGCTGCTGCATCTGGGAACTTCCCTCGATGATTTCGCAGATCTTGGCGTCGCGGTAGTAGCGCATCACAGGATACTCGGGAGAACAGCCGTTGCCGCCGTGGATCTGCAGGGCGTCCGTGGCTGCACGCAGCGCCGCCCGCGAGCAGAAATATTTGGCGATGGTGGTGGCCGTGATCGACTCCGCGGCCTGGCTGTCGCGCTGTTTGGCGGCCCGCTCAACCAGCGCCCGCGCCGCCTCCAGGTCGGTGGCCATGTCGGCGACCAGCGCCTGGATGAGCTGGTGGCGGCGCAACGGCTGGCCGAACTGGGTGCGCTGGTTGGCGTAGGCGACGCTGGCCCTCAGACAGGCTTCGATAACCCCGAGGCAGCCGCAAGCGACGGTGAAGCGGCCGTGATCCAGGGCATGGGCGGCGACGAAGGTGAAGCCTGCGCCCGGCGCGCCGATCAGGGCGGAGGCGGGCAGGCGGCAGTCGGCGAAGTCGAGGCGGGCGATGCCGGCGGCGCGGAAGCCCAAAAGATCGGGCATCGGCGTGATTCGCAGGCCGGCAGTGTCGGCGGGAACCAGAAGGGCCATCAGCCCCTCTTCCTTGGCCCGCGCCATGACCAGGAAAAGCTGGGCGTGGCAGGACCCGGAGATCCATTTTTTGGCGCCGTTCACGATCAGCTCATCTCCGTTTCGAGCCACCCGGCAGCGAATCCCCGTCGCTTCGCTGCCGAACTCCGGTTCGGTCAGGGCGAAAGCGGCCCGCACCGCGCCGGAGGCCAGCTGTCTCAGCCAGACCGCCTGTTGGTCGGCGGCCCCCCAGCGCAACAGGGCTTGGCAGACCATGTTGTGGACAGTGAAGATGCTCAGCAGGGAGACGCTGCCCCGGGCCATTTCGGCACAGAAACGGGCCAGGGTTTCGCTGTCGCAACCGAGCCCCCCCCAGCGCGGCGGGAGAGCGGCACCGAACCAGCCGCGGCAAGCGAAGTCGTCAAGGATGGCGGGGGGCAGCTGTTGTCTTTCCTCCCAGGCGTTGGCCTGGGGGAAAACAAAGGCGTCGATCCACTCCCGCATGCAGGCGGCCCGATCCATATCAGGCCCCCTGCCGCTGCCCTTCAATCAGGGCGACGATGGCGTCAATGGACTGGAAATTGGCCAGACGGATGCTGTCGCGGCCGAGGGTCAGCTGGAATTCCTTTTCGACGAACATGACCAACTGCATGGCAAAGAGGGAGTTGACGTAGCCGAGGTCGAACATGTTCTCGTCATCGGCCAGTTCCTCATCCCTGACATATTTGAGCACAAAATCCCGAATTTTTTCACGGATTTCCTCAGCCATTCCTCATCCTTTTTCTGCTCCGGCTTCAGCGGCAGCCGGATCATTGGTAATTGTAGAAACCCCTGCCGCTTTTGCGGCCCAAAAGACCCGCGTCAACCATCTTGCGCAGCAAAGGGCAGGGGCGGAATTTGGGGTCATTGTAGCTTTCGAAAAGCCTTTCCAGGGAATAGAGAATCGTGTCGAGGCCGATGAGGTCGCCGGTTTCGAGAGGACCCATGGGGTGCCCGAAACAGGATCTGAAGATCCGGTCGACATCCTCCGCGGAAGCGACCTGGTCCTGCACCACCCAGACGGCTTCGTTGACGGTGAGCATCAGCACCCGGTTGGAAACGAAGCCGGGCAGATCGTTGACAACGACGGCCCGCTTTTTCATCTGTTTGAGGAAGGCCCTGGCCCGGTCGAGGGTGTCGTCGCTGGTGTGGTGGCCGCGGATGACCTCGACTACCGGTTTGAGGGGCACCGGATTCATGAAATGCATGCCGACGACCCGGTCCGGGCGTTGTGTCCAGGAGCCGATGCGGGTGATGGAGATGACCGAGGTGTTGGCGGCGAAAGGGACCTCGGGGCGGCAGACTTCATCCAGACGCCGATAGAGGGGTTCTTTGAGGTCGGGCTGCTCGGTGATGTTTTCGACCACGAAATCGGCCGCCGCCGCATGACCCAGTTCCGTCGTGCAGCGGATATGGGCGAGGCACGCTTCGACATCGACGCTGTCCTTGCCGAAAAGCCCCTGCATGCGCAGGCTTTGACGGATTTCCAGGCAGGCCTTGTCCAGGGCGCCGATATCGACATCGATGAGAACGACATCCAAGCCGTTCATCACCAGAGCCTGGGCGATCCCCCGCCCCATGACTCCGGCGCCGACCACGGCGATTGTTTGAAACTTCATTTTTCCTCCGTTGTTTTGGTCAGCTTGCCTTGGCAAACCATCACCACCTTGAAAAACCAGGGCACAAAGATCGGCGAAATGAGAGAGGCGGCGACCATCCCTCCGATGATGCTGCTGCCGAGAACGTGGCGGCTGGCCGAGCCGGCACCGCTGGAAATCACCAACGGGATGCAGCCGAGGATGAAGGTCAGGGAGGTCATCATGATCGGGCGGAAGCGCAGCGCCGCGGCGGTCAGCGCCGCCTCCGTGGGCGATTTGCCGTTGTTCAGCTCGATGGCGGCGAACTCGACAATGAGGATGGCGTTTTTGACGGCCAGTCCGATCAGGGTGACCAAGGCTACCTGAACATAAATATCATTGGCGTATCCGGCAAGGAAAATTGTCGCCAAGGCGCCGAAAAGGGCGAAGGGTACGGCCAGAATGACGGCGGTGGGCAGGCTCCAGCTTTCGTATTGGGCGGCGAGGATGAGAAAGACGATGCCCAGGCCCAGGAGCAGGACGGTGTAGTTGGTTCCGCCGCTGGTTTTCTCCTGGTAGGAAGAACCGCTCCAGGCGAGGGAGTAGCCTGTGGGAAGTTCGCTGCGGGCGATTTCCTCAATGGCGGCCATGGCCTGGGTGTTGCTGTAGCCTGGAGCGGCCTGGCCGGAGAGACGGGCGGCGGGCAGACCATTGAAACGGGTCAGGGAAAAGGCGCCGCTGGTGGTCGTGGCGGTTATCAGGTTGGCCAGGGGAATCATGTTGCCGGTACGACTGCGGACGTAGATCGCCTCCAGATCTTTGGGGCTGGAGCGGAATTTGGCTTCGGCCTGCATATACACCTTGAAGGCCCGGCCCTGCAAGGTGAAATCGTTGATGTAGCTGCCCGCAAGGGTGGCGCTGAGGGCCTGATAGACATCGCCGATGTGCACATCCATCAGCTTGGCCTTTTCCGGGTTCAGCTGCAGATAGATCTTGGGCGTGCCCAGGCTGAAAGAACTGCCGACGCCGCGCAGTTCCGGACGGGAAGCGGCGGCGGCGGCCAGTTTGCCAGCCTGTTCGGCCATCTCCTCGATGGCGGCGCCGGTATGGTTCTGCAAGAAGCCTTCGATGCCGCCCAGGGCGCTGAGGCCGACGATGGGGGGCGGGTTGAAGGCGGCCACCATGCCGTCGGTGATGCCGATGCCGAAAACCTTGGCCGCCATCGCCTGGGCGGAGCGGGAGGGCTCTTTGCGTTCGTCCCAGGGGCGAAGCATGATGAAGGCGGCGCCGGCGCTGCCCAGGGAGCCGCTGCCGCCGAAAATATCGCTTCCGGCGATGGTCAGCACGGCGTCCACTGCCGAGTCTTCGCGCATGGCCGCCGACACCCGGTCGAGAACCCGGTCGGTGCGCGGCATGGCCGCTCCGTCGGGAAGCATGGCGGCGGCGATGATGTAGCCCTGATCCTCATCGGGAGCCAGGCCGGCGGGGATGTGTTTGAACAGGAACCAGGTTCCCCAGAGCAGCACGACCATGGCCAGGACGGCCAGCAGGTCATAGCGGAGCACCAGGCGGACGGCCCACATATAACCTTCGGTCAGCAGTTCGAAACCGCGGTTGAAGAGACGGAAGAAACGTCCCTGGGGCGCTCCGTGGGAGATGCGGAGCAGTGAAGAGCACATGACCGGGGTGAGGGTGAGGGCGACCACTCCGGACAGGGCCACGGACAGGGCGATGGTGATGCCGAACTGGCGGAACATCTCCCCCGTCATTCCGCCCATGAAGGAGACCGGCACAAAAACGGCGGCCAGGACCAGGACCGAGGCGATCACCGGTCCGGTGACCTCGCGCATCGCCTGGGAGGTCGCTTTCCAGGCGGAAATTCCTTCCTCGCGCATGAGCCGTTCCACGTTCTCGAGGACGAGAATGGCGTCGTCAACGACCACGCCGATGGACAGCACCATGCCGAAAAGGGTCAGCGTGTTGATGGAGAAATTGAGCAGATACATCCCCGCCAGGGTGCCGATGATGGAAACGGGAACGGCGATGCAGGGGATGAGGGTGGCGCGGAGGTTCTGCAGGAAGAGGAAGATGACCAGCGCCACCAGGAACATGGCCTCGTAGAGGGTCTGGATGACCTCCTCGATGGAAATGCGCACGAAGGTAGTGACGTTGTAGGGGATGGCGTATTCCATGCCGGGAGGGAAATCCCGGCTCAGTTCCGCCATGGTGGCGGCGATCTGGTCCGCCGTCGCCAGAGCGTTGGCGCCGGGGGTCAGGGAGATGCTGATGCCGGCCACCGGCTTGCCGTTGAGTTTGCTGCGCACGCTGTAGTCGGCGGCGCCCAGTTCCACCCTGGCCACGTCGCGCAGGCGCATGATCCCCTTGCGTTCGTCGACGCGCAGGATGATGTTGCCGAATTCCTCTTCCGTGGCCATGCGGCCCCGGGTGCTGACCAGCCAGGACATCTTCAGGTCGTCGGGCGCCGGCTGCAGGCCGACGGTGCCGGCGGCGTACTGGGCGTTCTGCTCGCGGATGGCCGCGGCGATGTCCTGGGGGGTGAGGCCGAAAGCCGCCAATTTGGCGGGATCGAACCAGACGCGCATGGAGTATTCTTCGGAGATCAGCGAGTCGGCGGAGGCCACGCCGGGAATCCGTTTGAGGGCGTCGATCAGGTTCAGGGCCGCGTAGTTGTTCAGAAACAGGCTGTCATAGCGGCCGTCGGGACTGGACAGGGTGATGATCTGCAAAAAGGAGCCGGTTCCCGCAGTGACGCTGACCCCGAGGCGGCGGACTTCCTCCGGAAGCTGGGCCAGCGCCCCCTGGACCAGATTACTGATGCGGCTGCTGGCCACCTCCGGATCGACCCCCAGGCTGAAGGTCGCGGTCAGTGCCATCATGCCGCTGGCGGCACTGGTCGATTGCAGATAGAGGAGATCCTTGGCCCCGGTGATGGCCTTCTCCAGGGGCGCGGCGACAACCTGGGAAATGACTTCAGGGCTGGCGCCGGGATAGAAGGCGGTCACCGAAACCGCCGGCGGCACCAGATCCGGATACTGGGCCACCGGCAGCTGGCGCAGGGCCAAGGCGCCAAGGACGACAATGATGACCGACACCACAATGGCCAGTGCCGGCCGCCGCAGGAAAAAGAAATCCTTCATCGGTGTCTACCCCTTTCCCGCCCCGTGGTGGGAAGCCGTTCCGTTGTCGGCGGCATGGGGGATCACTTTCATCCCCGGGGCGATCTTGTTCACCCCTTCGACGACGACGCGCTCATTTCCGGTCAGTCCGGTGTCGATCAGAAACTCCCGGTCGAGGATGGCGGCCACGCTGATCGGCCGGAAAGACACCCTGTCTTCCTCGTCGACGACGGCGACCATCGACCCCTGGTCGGTCTGGAGGACGGCGTGCTGGGGCACGGCCAGGGCGTTGCGAAAGGTCATCAGGTGGAGGTTCAGGCGCACCACCTGGCCTGGCAGCAGCTCCCTGTCGGGATTGGGAAAGAGGGCCTTGCCGATCATGCTGCCGGTATCCCGGTTGATGACGGGATTGCCGAAGGCGAGGGTACCTTCATGGGGGTAAGGATGGTCGCCGTCGATCACCAGAGTGGCGGCAACGGTTTTTCCCATCGTGGCCCGGTTCCGGTTCAAGTGGCCTTTGATCCGCCGCACCAGGGAGTCGGAAACGCTGAAAACCACCTGAACGGTATCCATGTTGTTGACGGTTGTCAGCAGGCTGTTGGGTGCGCCGGCGGTGATCAGGCTGCCCTCGGTGCGCAGGGCCATGCTGGCGAAGCCGGCGATGGGCGCCCTGACGCGGGTCAGATCGAGCTGGATGCGGGCGGCGCGCAGCGCCGCCTGGGCTTCTTCCATCTCCGCCCGGGCCGCGTCAAAGGCGGCCTGCACCATGTCCTTTTCCCGCTGGCTTATGGAGTTGCGCCGGGCCAGAGGGATGGCCCGCTCCATATCCCTTTGGGCGTTGGCGAGCCGCGCCCGGACACTGTTGACCCGGCCCAGGGCCTGATCCACCTGGGCCTGATAGGGGGCCGGGTCGATTTCGAAAAGCACCTGCCCCTTGGCGACCGATTCCCCTTCCTTGTAAACCCGTTTTTGGAGAATTCCGCTGACCTGGGCATGAACCTCGGCGGAGTGCTGGCCTTCCACGTGGCCGACAAAGGTTTGGGTGTAGGGGATATCGCGGCGCATGATCCGCTCCACCAGGACCTGGGGCAGAGGTCGTCCCGGTCCTGACTGGGCGGAGCCGTTGTCGGACGAACATCCCGCCAGAAGAAGGCAGAGCAGGCCAGGAACCCAAACCGCCCAAAGGTTTTGAGGTCGCCAAAAACATTTCATGGTTGTTCTCCTTGCGGGAAATCCCTGGTGGATATCCGGGGTAGAAGGGGCCTGTTCGACGGGTCGTCTTCCCAGCCTCCGCCCAGGGCCATGATCAGATCCACCATCGCGTGGAGATGGAGAGTCCGGTTCTGCGCCCAGTTCAGCTGGGTATCGAAGAGGGAGCGTTCGGCGTCGAGGAGATCAATGAAACTGGAGTAACCGTTGCGGTAGCGGTCTTCCGCGTGGGCCACGGCCTCCTCCAGGTTCTCCAGGCGGCCGGTGAGAGCCGTCGCCGCATCGGCCAGGTAATTCTGCCGGGTAAGGGCGTCGCGGACGTCTTTGAAAGCCGCCTGCACCGCCTTCTCATAATTGGCCGCGGCCTCACGGCAACGGGCATCGGCCATTTGTTCACGAAAGCGGGTTTGCCAGAAATCGAGTGGAAGGCGCAGGGACAGTCCGTAGCTCCAGCTTTTGGCCGCTTCCCTGCCCAGGTCGTGGGAGCCCTGGGCGGCGCTTCCATAGACTCCGCTCAGGGAAACGGCGGGGAAATAGTCGGCGCGCACCACGCCGATGTCGAAATGGGCCTTGATCAGGTCCTGTTCGGCGGAACGCAGATCGGGGCGGCGCTCCAGAAGCAGGGAGGGGAGTCCCGCCGGCACCAGCGGGGCGGAGGGAAGGGCGGCGAGCCGGCGGTCGGTGGCAAGCTGATGATCTTCCATGATCGCCGCCGGCGATCGGCCCAGCAGCAACAGCAATGTGCTTTGGGCTTGGTCCCGACCGAGACGGGCCAGGGCCAGGTTGTAACGGGTCGTGGCGACCTCACTGGCGGCGCGAAGCAGATCGGTGCGGCTGTAAAAGCCGAACTCTTCGTTGGCGCGGTAGAAATCCAGGGCCCGCAAACGCTGGTCGAGGGTTTTTTCGGCGATTTTTTCCTGAAATTCGTAGCCCAGCAGGTCGAAATAGCTTCTGACCGTGTTGCCGGTCACCAGCAGAAAGACGGTATCCCGGTCGGCCTCACTGGCGGCCAGTTCGGCCCTGGCTGCCTTGGCCGCGTTGCGATACTTGCCCCAGAAATCCAGTTCCCAGGAAGCCCCCAGGTAGAGGCTGTATTCGCGGTATTTCTGATAGCCGTCGGGGGGAGCGCCGGCGGTGCGGGTGGAATCCCAGTATTGGGTCCGCGCCGCCGTGGCCTCGGGAGTCGGCGCCATTCGTGAGGTGACAAACCCGGCGTTGGCGGCGGCCTGTTCGACACGGGCCAGGGCTGCGGCGATATCCCGATTGTGGACCAGTGCCTCGGCGACGAGAAGGTCGAGGAGGGGATCCTCGAAGTGCCGCCACCAGCGGACCTCGATGCTGTTTTCGGCGGCCGTTTCCCAGGTGCCGGGCAGATCCTGGCGGGGGCGCTGGTAGGGCGGAGCGAAGGAGCATCCGGCAACCCAAAAGACAATCCACAACAACCATATCTGTGTTTTCACAAGGACTCCGGAAAGGAAGCTGAGCTGTTTTCTAGCGAAGCAGGCGATAAAATTCCGACTTTTCCCTGAACGCCGCCGAAAAGAAATTCTGCAAAAGAGGGCTTCGTTCTTGGCGAAACCGGTTTTATCCTTAAGCAAAAATCCGGCCGGGCATTTTTTTTGCAAACTTTTAAGATGAGCTAAAGGTTACTCCAACAAGAAAAACATTGCGAAAAAAATATATCTCACTAGACTTTTTGCGTTTAATGGGAAATATATGAAAAAAACAGCTGGCGGCGGCAGAGGACCCAAAACCCGAAAGGCGCGGGAGGACCAGGGGCAAGACAAAAAATTGTCTACCGGCGTCACTTTTCCGTCAGCCTCTGAGGAGGAAAATCATTTCCGGTCTCAACCGCCCACGGCGGCTGAGCAAACATTTCACAAGGGGGATGTCATTATGGAAGAAACCAACACGACCGTTGCCAAGGAACAGAGCGAAGCATCAGCGCAAGCCGCCGAGAGTATTCCGGCCAAACCTTCCCGGGAAGAAGTCGACGCCCTCATCCGCAATCGGGTGCGCGCCGCCATGGTGGTGGGGCTGGTGCCGATTCCCGCTTTTGACATGGCCGCTCTCGCTTCCCTGCAGGTGGAGATGATCTACAAGCTGGGCAAACTCTACAACGTTCCCTTCAAGGCGGAATGGGGCCGGCAGATTACCGCGGCTTTGGTGGGAGGGATCCTTCCCGGCCTGATCTCGCCCAAACTCTCTTACGCTGTCGCCCGCAACATTCCGTTGATCGGTTTCGGCCTGGGCGTGGTGACCATGCCTTTGGCCAATGCCGCCAGTACCTATGCCGTCGGTCAGGTATTCGCCAGGCGTTTCGCCGACGGCGAGTTCACCAATATGGATCTGAAAAAGGTAGGGGAAGAGATCAAGGACTGCTACGCGGAAAGCAAGAAGACCGTCAGCGGCTGGTTTAAAAAAGACAAAAAAGAAGAAGCAGTTGCAAGCGCAGCTGGCGAGAGCCCCACGGCGTAGTCTTTTCGCAGGTGCCGGAGAGGTTTGCGAGGTTTTTCCGGAGCCTCTTCGGCAACTGCTGTTCCCTCCAACGTCATTCTTCCTGTACGCACTCCATCGAGGTGGGCGCTCGTCCCCTTGAGGAGCGGCTTTTTGCTTAAATCCTGAAGAATTGATCACCTGACGAAGTCACAAGAGAAGCGGGTACCGCATGCGGCCGTTCCCTTCCGCCGGTTAAAGACAATAAAAGAGGCTTTTATGCTGAAAAAGGGGTTGCTTTCTTGTCTGGTCGGTTTTTTTGTTCTCTGGTTTCCCATTGTTTGTCTCGGTGATGTCGATTATGGCGTCAACCCTTTGGCGGCAAGCCTTGCCGACGACGTGCTGAAAGCCGTCCAGTACAATCACCATAGCCAGTCCGGCATCGGCAGCAACGTCGGCCTGAATCTGGGAGACGGGAATATCGTCCTTTCCGGGCGGGGTGTCGATGTCAATGGGACCTTCCGCATCGGCAGCCAGTCCAAAACCTTCGTCGGCACGGCCATTCTCTCCATGATGGATAAAGGCTGGTTCGCTCTGGACGACACCCTCGGAGAACTGCAGGCCCGCTACAACGTCGATCTGGGCGTGGCCGCCCTGCCGCAAGGCGCTGAAAGCATCACCGTCAGGCGGCTGCTGAACATGAGTTCAGAGATTCCCAACTTCATGGCCGGCACCCGTGCCGGCTCCTCCATGACCCTGTGGGATGAGTGGAAGAACGTCGCTTACGGGGAGGTCGTCGGCGTCACCCATGAAGAGCTGGCCGCCTTGGGTTTGAACCTGTATCCTCAGGCCCCTGTTCCTCCCTATGAAGGCAGCTATTCCAACACCAACGCCATCATCCTTTCCCTGCTCGGCCAGGCTGCTTACGCGGAGCGGATCGGAAACGCCAAAAGTTTCGCCGCAATCCTTCGCGAGATGGTTTTTCAACCGGCGGGTCTGAGCGGCACCTATCTGGCCGGCGACGCCGCGCCAGTCTCCATCACCGGCCTGGAGTCCGGCAAGGCCATCACCACCATGGATCCCGTCATTCCCTGGACCTCGGGGGCCATCGTCAGTACCCTGCGGGACCAGCTCAACTGGATCGATGTGCTGCAGAACAACACGTACCATCTTATGTCGGACGAACTCTTTCAGGCGCGTACCGATCTGGCCAACAGCACCCTGATCAGCATGGGCGGGATCCCCATCTATTACGGCTACAACATCTTCACCATGGACTTTGCCGGTGGCTTTGCCGATTTCGGGGTTCCCCTCACCGCCATCGGCCACGGCGGCAGCATCGCCGGCTACAGTTCCTTCTCCATCTGGTACCAGCAGCTCGACCTCGGTCTGGTGGTCAACGTCCCCCGTCTGTCCTCCATCGATCGATACGGCCACTTCTCCGCAACCCCCTCGGAAACCCTGCTGATGGACCAGGTCCGCGGATTGGAGCGGCTCTACCGTGCCGACGGAGCCGTGACCGCCAGCGGCGTCGATACGACCATCTCCTACGGCCAAAACGGTGGTCTTTTCACCCTCTCTCCCCTGGCTTTGGGCGAAGGACAGAACCTGGCCATTCAGGCGAGCGGGCGCAGCACTTCCTATCTCGATCTTTTTTTCCTCGACGTGACCGGGAATCCCGTCGTCACCACCACCGACCCCACCCTGACCTTCTATGCGGCCGAAAACACCTCGGGTCAGGCCGCCGTCACCCTCAACGGGGCCGCGGCCAAAGTTGACATGGGGGCCAGGGCCGAGGCCTACGGGAACCGGGTCGCCGTCTTCGACGTGGGCGCTGGAGGCGGTCTCGATCTTCAGGGAGAGGCCGCTGCCTACGGAAACGAGGCCGCCGCCATTCGCGTCGGCAAGGGCGGCAGACTGGATATGGCGTCCGGTTCCCGGGCCTATCTCCAGGGTGGGGGGGGCAGCACCCTCTCCATCGCCGCCGGAGCGGGGCAGGTCCATGTCGGCGGATTGGTCAGCGCCCTCGGCGGTTCAAGCGCCCTGAGCGTGGACGGCAGCAGGGTAACCGTTGCCGAAAGCGGGGTTCTGCATGCGCTGTCCGTGGGTTATGCCATGGCCGAAGATTTCACCACGGTGCGTCCCGATACCCACGCCGTTTATGGGGCGGTACTCAGAAACGGAGCCGTCCTCGATCTGCACGGACAGGCCGTCGCCGTGGCCGTAAACCCGTGGGACGGGAACCCTGTTGCCGCAGGAGAATACATCGCCGATCCCGGCCTCATGCCCGGTGTATTGACCGCCGGACTGCGGATGGAGGGCGCCACCGCCAATGTCTACGGCGAGGCTTGGGGAGACGGTTATGGCGCTTGGCTTTCCTCCGGTGACAACGTTCTCAACATTGCCGGCGGTTCCCTGGCCGGGGGTCTCCTGGCCGTCAAAGGGGGGGACGGCGCCGACAACATCGCCGTTTACCATGGCGGTTCCGTCACCGGCTCTATGGATCTCGGCGGCGGCGGCGACAGTCTGGCCGTCGTCCATGGGGGAAGGGTCTCCGGCGGTACCGTCGATTTTGGTTCCGGTGATGACAGCCTCACCGTTTTCAAAGGGACCATCTCCGGCACCTTCCATCTGGGAAACGGAAACAATCGGCTCTACCTGGATCTCGATCCAAGCCGCGTCCAGGAGGCCTTCATCAGCGCGGAAAACCTCGCCATCACTCCGGTCAGCGGCGAGGTCATCGGCGACAGCCGTGTCCTCCTCGGGCCTACCTTCCAGGTTTCCGGCATCCTGAGCGCCGATAACGCCTCCTACCGGCCGGTCACTTTTTCTCTTCAGGAGGAGGGTGGAGGGAAGGTGATTCTGGACACAGCCCGCGATTGGGCTTACTACACCGACCATGTCCCCAACCGGAGTCTCGGTTCCACCCTTGACGCCATGGCCGGCGCCGCCGTGGGCGATGTTCTGTCCGCCGGAAGCGAAAGCCTGATTCTGCGTCTGGACATGTCCACCCAGCCCGGCAGCGCCGCTCTGGAGCTACAGCCCCACACCCTGGAAGGGCTGGGGCTGGCCCAGATCCGCCAGTCTTCTTCCCGGCACCGCATCATCGGTCGCAGCGACGCGCCCGGAGCAAGGGACGACTCCACCGGGCGGTGGGTTGTTTTCGGCGGCTTGCACGGACATCGGGGGCGTCAGGATGGGACCGGCGCCAAACCGGACCGCTACGATCTGGAAGGTGGCGGTATTATGGCGGGGGCGCCGCGAACCCTGGGACGGCGGTTGCAGGCCGGCTTTTTCCTCGATTACAGCCGCGAAACCGAGGATTTCCGTCGCAGCGGAAAACTGACCGACGATATCTTCCGTTTTGGGCCCTGCGCCCGCTGGACGGCCGGGGAAACCGAGCTGATCGCCACTCTGTCCATGGGCATCCACGATATCGAATCGAAACGGAAGGTTTCCTTGCTGGGCGAGACCAACCATGCCGGTTATGAGATGCACGATTATCTCGCCACCCTTTTTCTGGCCCACCCTTTCCACTGGCGCAATCTGGCTTTGGTCCCCTACCTGGAAGGGGCCTATCTCAATCAAAAAAACGACAGCTACCGGGAGCAGGGAGGGGTTTCCGCCCTGCGGGTGAGCGGCACCCGCGGCGAGTTTCTCGCCACCACCCTGGGTCTCGATGTGAGCCGCCCCATTCCCCTTGGCGGCACCGTCCTGACCCCGCGCCTGGGGGTGGGCTGGTGGCATCAGTATCTGGACCGTTCCGACAAAACCAAAGCCTCCTTCCGCGGCGATCCGGGATTCGCCTTCCAAACGGCGGCTCTCGAAACCGACGACGATCTCCTTCGGCTCAATGCCGCCCTGCACCTGAATCTGCGCCAAGGGCTTTTCGTCAACCTGGACTGGGAACATTTTCACAGCAGTTCGCTGCGTGACAGCCACCTTCTGGCGTTTTCCCTCGGCCTCACCTTCTAGGCAAAATGTTCATGCACATGGAACAGCAGAATGTTCTGGCAACCATCATCTCATTGGCGCAGACCGCTTTCGGTCTCAAAGCGGATGAACTAGACCCTGAAATCAACATACTTGAGCTTGGCCTCGATTCACTGATGATCATCAAGCTGGCCCAGGAGATCGAGCGCCGTTTCGGCGTCGCCCTTGAGGCCCGCTGGTTTCTCACCACCATGCCTTCCCTGTCGTCCCTGGCGCAGCATGTGCGGGAGAAGATGCCGGCGCCGGAGAAAACGCTTCCCGTCGTTGCCGCGGGCGGCGGAAAAACGACCGGAGCGCCGGCGGCATCGATGACGCCGAAGGATTTTCCGCCGCCTTCGGCCGCCCCGGCTGGTTCTTCCCCTTCGGCACTCCCGGCCCTCTTCGCCGCCCAGCTGCAGACCATGCAGGAATTGTTCGCTCAGCAATTGCGGGCGCTGGGAAGCGCGCCGGCGCTTTCCTCGGCGAGCTCCCCGTTGCCTTCAGCGCCTTCCCCGACCCCTGCCGGTTCCGTCCGCCTGGAGCGCAACGTCCGCGGCTTCGTCCTGGAAAGGCAGGCCCTGACCCCGGAACAGGAGGCCTTCGTGGCCCGCCTGGTTGCCGCCCATACCGCCCGCACCGCCAAATCCCGGGAATTGGGGCGCCGCTCCGCGGTACTCGCTGACTGGAAATCATCCCTTTCCTTCCGGCCGGAACTGCGCGAGACCGCCTATGCTGTGGCGGCCGCTACCACCTTCGGCGGCCGCTTTGTCGACGTCGACGGCAACGAATATATAGATATCGCCCTCGGCATGGGCGTCCATTACCTGGGGCACAACCCTCCCTACGTGGTGGCGGCCCTTCAATCCCGTCTGCCCCGAGGGTTCGGTCTCGGCCCCCAGTGCGATATGACCGCCGAGGCGGCGCAGCGGATCAGCCGCCTGACCGGCATGGAGCGGGTCTGCTTCTGCAACACCGGCTCCGAGGCGGTCATGTTCGCCCTGCGCCTGGCTCGGGCCAGGCGCGGCCGCGACCTTATCGCCCTTTTCAATGGTTCCTATCACGGCACCTTCGACGGGGTTCTTGCCGCATCCGAGGAGCAGGGAACCGGTACCTATTCCCGCGGCACCCCCTCAAACATGGTGGCCGATGTCCTGGTCCTCGACTACAACGCCGAATCGGCCTTTGAACAGTTGCAAGAGCGCTGTGACGATATCGCCGCGGTTCTCGTGGAGCCCGTGCAGAGCCGCCGTCCCGGCCTGCAGCCGCAGACCTTTCTGCGCCGGTTGCGCCGCTTCACAAGGGAAAAGGGGATCTGCCTCATTTTCGATGAGATGGTCAACGGCTTTCGCATCGCCCCCGGCGGCGCCCAGGAACATTTCTCCATCCGCGCCGACATCGCCCTTTACGGCAAGGTGGTCGGCGGCGGGCTGCCGGTGGGGGTTATCGCCGGCGGCAAGGAATACCTCGATTACATCGACGGCGGTTTCCTGGGCACTGAGGATCATCCGGCCGCGGACAAGACCATCGTCTTCGGCGGCACCTTCTGCCGCCATCCCCTGAGCATGGAAGCGGTCTGCGCCGCCACCGGCCATCTGTTGGAGCAGGGGCCGCAACTGCAGCGACGGATGAACGGGCTGACGGATCGGCTCGCCGACCGCCTCAACCTGTGGTTCCAGGACCAGGCCGTGCCGTTGCGGCTGATGAACTTCGGTCCGCAGTTTCTCTTTGAGGGATTCGGCCCCTACAGCGCTTTCGCTCAGCCCATCGAGCTGGCCCTTTTCTATCTGCTGCTCATGGAGCGGGGCGTCTACACCTGGGAGCGCCGTACCTGCGGGCTGTGCACCGAGCACACGGAGGACGATATCCGGCGCATCGAGGCGGCGGTCCGGGACAGCGTAAACGCTCTGCGTAAAGGGGGTTTTCCCTTCCGCCTGGAAAAGGGGACGCCGACCTTCTTTTGCCCGCTGTCTCCGACCCAGGAGCGTCTCTACGCCATCTTTCAGCGCGACCACGGCCAGGATGCCTACCATCTGCCCCTGGCCTGGAAGATTCGCGGCGGGGAAAGGCGCCTCGACACGGAACAGTTGGAGATCTGCCTGGGAGAATGCATCAAGCGTCACGAGGCGCTGCGCACCAGCTTCCAGCAGATCGACGGCCGCCTGGTCTGCAAGATCGTCGCCGAACCCCCCTTTGCCCTGGAGCGAATCGAGGATCCCGGCGGACGCAGCGTCGAGGAATTGCTGGCCGCTTTCATCCGTCCCTTCGACCTGGAGAAGGCGCCGCTGCTGCGGGCCGCCGTCGCCGATCTTGACGACGGCCACCTGTTCCTGCTCGATCTTCTGCACATCGTCGCCGACGGCGCTTCCCTGGGGATTCTCCTCGACGACCTGAACGCCCTCATGAACGGCCGAGAGCCGGTTTCAAACCCGCTTTCTCCGCGCCATCTGGACACCGCCGTGGCTGCCCAAGAGATTCAGGCCGATGTCGCCTACTGGCGGGAACAGCTCGCCGATCTGCCGCCTCTGGAACTCCCCGTCGATTTTCCGGCGCGCAGCGGCTCTCCCGTCGGCCGCCAGGAATGGTTCGCCGTCGAAGCGCCCCTGGTCGCCCAGGCGCGTCAGGCCTGCCGCAGCCTTGGCGTCACCCTCAACATGTTCCTCAACGGGGTTTACGCCCTGCTGCTGCACAAGCTCAGCGGCGCTACCCGCATCTGCGTGGGCATGGCCGACGGCGGCCGCCACAGTGAAGAAGCGGCCGGCGTCATGGGAATGTTCGTCAACACCGTGCCGCAGGATTTCCGGATCGCCCCCGAGCTTTCCCTGGGGCAGTTTTTCGCCGGGGTGCGGGAGGCCTGCGCCGCTTCCATGGCCCGCAACCGGGCTCCCTACGGAGACATCGTCCAGGTCTTGGGACGCTCCCCTGCCGCCACCATGCTCAGCTACGAAAAGGGGGATCAACGGCGTCCCGACTGGCCCGGCCTTGAGATTGAGCCCCTGGCTTTTCCCGGCCGGGGAGCGATGTACGATTTTGCCATCGACATCGTGGAACTGGACGGGGTTCTGCACTGCAACCTGATTTCCTCGGAGGCCCTGCGCCCGGAAACCGCCCGCGCCTTCGGCGAGTGTTTCGCCCACCTGGTGGAGGCGGTCTGTGCGGCGGCCGCCGATTCCCAGGCTACGGTCCGGGGAATCGATCCCATGCCGGCGCGGCAACGGGAGCGCATCCTCGCCTACGGAAAGGGGCCCGTCCTCCCTTTTGACCGTTCCCGCACCGTCGTTGATCTTTTTCGGGAGACGGCGCAGTCCTGTCCAGCGAAGACCGCTCTGGTCTTCCAAGACCAGCGGATCAGTTACGGCGACCTCGACCGTCTCAGCGATCAGTTGGCCCGGCGCCTGCGCGCCGCCGGGGCGGCAAAAGACGAGAAGGTGGCCCTTGTCGACGAAAGAGGGCCGGCTTTTGTGGTCGGCGCCTTGGCGGCGCTAAAGGCGGGGGCTGCCTATGTCCCCCTGGCGACGGATGCGCCCCCGGCAAGGCTCGCTTTCCAGTTGGCCGACACCGCGCCCGTGGCCTTGCTCTCGTCCCGGCAAAAGAGGGCGCCCGATACCCTTTTTTCAGGGGAATGGATCGACAGCGCCACCCTTTTCGACCTGCCCTGCGGCGAGACCCTGTCCCCCTTGCCGCCACCGGGGGGCCGGGATATGGCTTACCTGATCTACACCTCGGGCACCACGGGGCAACCCAAAGGGGTGATGATCGAGCACCACAGCCTGACCAATCTCTGTCACTGGTTCGTGGCTCACTACGGCATCACCGCGGAGGACCGGGCGACGGCCTTTGCCCCCTTCGTCTTCGACGCTTCCGTGTGGGAAATATTTCCCATGCTGATCCGCGGGGCGACCCTGTACATCCTCGATGAGGACACCCGCCACGACCTGCCTCGTCTGCACGACTACCTGCGAAAGGAAGAAATCACCGTCTGCTATTTCCTTTCCCAGGTCGCCGAACTGATCGAGGGGGACTCCCTTCCGGCCCTGCGCCTCATGCTCAGCGGCGGCGAGGTGCTGCATCGCGCCGCACCGGCTGGAAACTATCGTCACTGCAACACCTACGGTCCCACCGAATTTACCGTCACGGCCACCAGCTTCGACCTCGATGGCACCTGGCCGGTGCCCATCGGTCGTCCGATAGCCAACAGCTGGTGCCTGATCCTGGATGCCGAGGGGCGGCTTCAACCGCTGGGCGTTCCCGGCGAGCTCTGCCTGAGCGGCGAGCAGCTGGCGCGAGGCTATCAGCATCGTCTGGAGCTGACAGAACGGGCTTTTCTCCCCAATCCCTTGGCCCTGGAGGATCCCATTTTCGGCCGCATGTACCGCACCGGGGACCGGTGCCGCTGGCTAGCCGACGGCAATATCGAGTTTCTGGGACGCCTCGATCAGCAGGTCAAGCTGCGCGGCCACCGCATCGAACTGGCGGAGATCGAAAAGGTGCTGCAAGAGGCGTCGGGTGCCGCCCAGGTCGTGGCCGCCGTCGGTGAAGACGGCGCCGGGGTCCGGCAGCTCTGCGCCTATGTCGTCACCACGGGAAAAAGGGAAGATGATGCGGCCGCAAAACTGCGCGCCTACGCCGCCTCCAGGCTTCCCTCCTATATGATTCCCACCCATGTCCTCTTTATGGATTCCCTGACGATCGGCACCAGCGGCAAGGTCGATCGCAAGGCCCTTCCGCCGATCGTCGCCCTGCCGCAAAGAATTTTCGAGCCGCCCGCGACCAGGGCCGAAAAGGTACTGGCGGAGGTCTGGGCGGAACAGTTGCAGGTCGAACGGGTGGGTCGCCAGGACAATTTCTTTGAACTGGGAGGGGATTCGATCAAGGCGCTGATGGTGACCACCCGCGTCCGCCATAAGGGCTACCGGATGGACGCCCGGGATTTTTTCCGGGAGAGCACTCTTTCCTCCCTGGCCGCAAAGCTCTCTCCGCTTACTGCGACGGCAGATACCGAAGCGCCGTCCACGCCCCTGGCAACGGCGATACCCGAGGAAGACAGGGCCTGCCTCGCCGGTCGCTACGGCGATGAAATAGTCCAGATTCACGGCCTCGCCCCGCTGCAGCAGGGAATCCTCTTCCACGCCCGGCTCCATCCCGAATCGACGGCCTACCTGGAGCAAAGCCTTTTGGAGATAAGGGGCCCCGTCGACGCCGCTGCTCTGCGGGAGCGCCTGCTGTCCTTGGTCGAGCGCCATGAGATGTTGCGCACCGCCATTGTCGACCGGGACCTTTCACATCCCCGGCAGGTGGTGCTGCGGCGGCTCCCCGCGTCCGCAAATCTGTTTGCCTGGGAGGATCTAAGGTCCGTTGACGAGGCCGCTCAAAAGCAGCGCATCCGTGGGCGTATGGCGGAGATTCGTGAACGGGGCTTCGATCTCGCCCATCCCCCCCTTTTGCAGGTGACCCTGTTCCGTACAGCCGAAGAGGCCCACGCGCTTCTTTTCACGATCCATCACATCATCGCCGACGGCTGGAGCACCGGGGTCTTATTCTCCGAACTGTTCGCTGCCGCGGAAAAGTCCGATGGCGAGCTTTTGCAGTTCCGCGACTATGTCCGCTGGCTGGAGGGGCGGGACTGGAAAGGGGCTCTCGCCTACTGGCGCCAGCTGCTGGCGGGTGCCGAACGGTCGGAACTGCCCGGCAGGCGCCTTCGCGGCGAGGAGGAGGCCTACCGGGGCGAGAGCTGCCCCCTGGATCTGGCCGAGGAAACGGAGCAGGCCCTGCGGGAGGCGGCCGGGCGCTGCCGGGTGACCCTGAACGCGGTTCTACAGGCGGCCTGGGGGCTGGTTCTCTCCCGCTGCTGCCTGAAAAAGGACCTGCTTTTCGGCGAGGTGGTTGCCGGCCGCCCCGCCGAACTTCCCGGCGTGGAAGGGATGATCGGGCTCTGTGCCAACACCGTGCCGGTGCGCCTGAGGATGTCCGGGGAGGAGAGCTTCGCCGATCTGGCCTGCAGAGTTCAGGCCGACGCAGCGAGGGCCGCCGATCACGTCTTCGTTTCCCTGGGCGATATTCAGGCCGGCCTCGGCAAAGGGGGCAAGGAACTTCTCAGCCATTTCTTTGTCCTCGAAAACTATCCGCCGCCCCGGGCGGAAAACGGCCTGCAGGTCGCGGTGGCGGAGGAGTTCAGCCGGACCAGCTTCGACTTTGCCGTGGTCTGGGAACAGCAGGAACGGCTCGCGGGAAGACTGGTTTACAACGCCGCCGCGTTCCAGCCCTGGCAGGTGGAATCCCTGGGCGCCGCCTACCGAACTGTACTCGAAGCAGTCGGACGGGATTGCCGGGCGCCCCTTGCCTCCCTGGACCTGGTTCCCGCCGATCAGAAACGGCTGCTTCGGGAGTTCCAGGGTAAATCCTTTCCCTGCCCCGAAACCACCCTGGTGGATCTCTTCCGTGAGACCGCTTCGCGGCAGCCCGAGGCCGTGGCCCTGATCTGCCGAGGGGAGGCTTTGACCTATGCCGACCTCGACCGGCGCAGCAGCGCCCTGGCCCGGCGTCTGCAACAGGCGGGGGCCGGCCCGGAAAGGATTGTCGCCCTGCTGCTCCACCGCGGCATTGCCTACCCGACGGCCGCCCTGGCCGTGCTCAAGGCGGGGAGCGCCTTTCTTCCCCTGGATGCGGACGCTCCGCCAGAGCGGCTGCGTTTTCAGCTTGAGGATGCGGCGGTTGTCGCTCTGGTATCGCAAACGGATCTTCTGGAAGGACTCGACACCGGTGGCGTCCCCTGTCTTGACGCCCTCGATCCCGATCTTTATGAATCATCAACCCCTGGTTGTCCGTCGCCGCCCCCGTCGCCCAGCCAGCTCGCCTACGTGATCTACACCTCCGGCACCACCGGGCTGCCCAAGGGTGTGCTCATCGAGCACCGCAGCCTCGTCAACCAGTGCCTGTGGACCATACGCCACTACGGGCTCACTCCCGCTTCCGCCTTGACTCTGTTTGCGGCCCACTCCTTCGACGTTTCCATCTGGGAACTCTTCCCAGGTCTGGCGGCCGGTTCGGTTCTTCATGTTCTGGATGATGAAATACGCCACAACCTTTCTGAATTAAATACTTATATAGAGAAAAACGGGATCACCGACCTGTGGCTTCCCCCCCACGTGGCCGAGCTGTTTCTCAAGGAACATCGACCGCCGGGATTGCGCAGTCTTAGTGCCGGCGGGGATGTCTTCAGGCCCGTCGCTGTTGACGGCATCACCCTCTACAACAACTACGGCCCCACCGAGGGGACCATCACCGCCACCAGCTGCAAGGGGTTTTCCGCCGACCTGGAGGGCTCCATCGGCAAGCCGGTGGACAATACGGAAATCCACATTTTCGACCGGGATGGGCATCTCCAGCCCGTCGGCCTTCCCGGCGAGCTTTGTATCGCCGGCATCCAGGTGGCGCGCGGCTACCTCAACCGGCCGGAACTGACGGCGGCGGCTTTTGTGGCCAATCCTTTTGCCACCGGCGCCGACAACGAGCGGCTCTACCGGACCGGGGATCTGTGCCGCTGGCGGGCCGACGGCACTATCAAGTTTCTGGGACGCCTCGATCAACAGGTCAAGATCCATGGCCAGCGCATCGAGCCGGGGGAAATCGAGAAGGTTCTGCTTGCGGCTCCCGGTGTCGCCCAATGCGTGGTCGCTGCCCGGGAGGACGAGCCGGGGAACAAACGCCTTGCCGCCTATGTCGTCGCCGAGCCCGGGGCGAACGGTTCGGCGGCGGACAGTCTGCGCAGCTATCTCAATGGCCGCCTTCCCCCCTACATGGTGCCCGCCGACATCCTTTTTCTGCCGGTCCTGCCGCTTACCGCCAGCGGTAAGATTGACCGCCAAGCCCTTCCCGCGCCGGAGAAGCAGGAGGCGCTCTTCGTTGCCCCTGCCACTCCCGAAGAAGTCGCCCTCACCGAGGTGCTGGCGGAACTCCTCGGCGCCGACCGGGTGGGGATGAACGACGATTTCTTCCGTCTCGGCGGGGATTCCATCAAGGCCCTCCTGGTCGTCTCCCGTCTCGGGGCGAGGGGCTATCGATTGGAGCTCAAGGATCTCTACCGACGCTCCCGGGTGGCGGTCCTGGCCGCCGGTATGAAACCCCTGACTGAGGCAGAAGGGGATGTCCGCGGCGGCGATACCTGGAGTGACCCCCTCATTTCGGCCCAGGACCGGGAGCACGCCCGGCGCATTTACGGCGCCGTCGACCACATCTACCGTCTCACTCCCCTGCAGGAAGGGATGCTTTTCCAGCAGGGACTGGAAGGGACGCAAGACCCCTACCTGATCGACAACTGGGCCGAGATCCGCGGTTCCCTCTCTCCGGAAACCCTGCGGGAACGGCTGCAATGGCTTGCCGGCCGCCACGAAGCGCTGCGCACGGTGATTCTCGGGGGGGAGGGCCAACGGCCCTGCCAGGCGGTATTGCCGTACCGGGAGATTCCCTTCCACTATGAGGATTTGAGCCAACTAGAGGAGGAAGACCGGCAAGCGCGCATTGGCGCGGCCCGTGCCGCATTGGCGGCACCGAGGGTGGAACGGGATCCCCTGCTGCGCGTGCTCCTTTTCCGTCTCGATGAGGAGCGTTTCCGGCTGCTCTTTTCGTGGCATCACATCGTTCTCGACGGCTGGAGCCTCGGCCTGCTGGTCAGCGAACTCTTCGCCGCGGAGTTTCCCGCGGCCCCGCCGGTTCCCTTCCGCCGTCATGTGGCCTGGCTGGCCGCTCAGGATGGCCAGGCCCATGTGGACTGGTGGCGGCGTGTGCTGGCCGACGGCGCCGTCTCTTCTTCGGTTCCGCTTCCCCGGCGCAGCCCGGCGGGGGAGGGTGGAAGCGCCGACTTGCGGCGTCTGTATTTCTCCCTGGACGGGGCGACGACGCAGCGGCTGCGTACTCTGGCGGCGGAGCGGCGGCTGACCGTCAACTCCTTGTTGCAGGCGGTCTGGGCGCTGCTCCTGTCCCGTTACGGCGACCGGGAAGAAGTCCTCTTCGCCAATGTGGTCGCCGGCCGTCCGGCCGCTCTTGTCGGAAGCGACCGCATTGTCGGGCTGTGCGTCAGCACCCTGCCGGTCCGTGCCTTCTGCCCGGGGGAGGTTTCCCTTGTACGTCTGGCTGAAGAGATCCAGTCATGGAATCTCGAGGCCGAAGAACACGCCTTTTGCTCGCCGGCGGAACTCCGCAAACTCGCCGGGGAGGGATTCGACTTGCTCTTCGTCTTCGAGAACCAGCCCCCGGCGGTGTCCGGTGGGGATCTGCAGATCGTTCCGGGGGAGAGTTTGGGCTATAACGGTGTCGATTTCGCTTTGGAATGGAACGACGATGGCCGCCTGGAGGCGATTATTCACTACAACGCCCTGGTTTACGAGCCGTGGCTCGTGGAAGGCCTGCGGGATCATTACCGGCGCCTCATCGACGGAGCCGCGGCGGCTCCCGACGCCCCGGCGCGAAGCCTCGACATGCTCGGAGCGGAGGAACGGCGACGGATTCTGGTCGATGCCAACCGGACCGAAACCGCCTGGGGAGGACCGACCACGGCGGTGGCCCTGTTTGGCGATGCGGCCCGGCGTTTTCCCGGGCGGACCGCCCTGGTTTGCGGCGCCGAAAGGCTGTCCTACCGGCAGGTCGACGAGGACAGCGACGCCCTGGCTCGCCGGCTGCGGCAAAAGGGGGCCGGGGCGGAGCGGATCGTCGGGGTTCTGCTCCCCCGTTGCGCCTCCTTTGTTGTTGCCGTTCTTGCCGTCATGAAGGCCGGAGCGGCCTATCTGCCCCTTGATCCCGCCTGGCCGGAAGAGCGCCTCGCCTTTGTCATGGACGACGCCGCCATCGGCATCCTTGTCGATGAGCCAGGCCTGCGACATCGCGGGGCCGCCTTCCGCGGAGTGCGCATCGACGTTGCCGCCGCCGGGGGAGGTTCCCTTTCGGAAAAGTTGATCCCTCCTGAGCCGGGACATCTGGCCTATGTCATCTACACCTCCGGTTCCACCGGCCGGCCTAAAGGGGTTCTTGTCGAACACCGCGGCCTGGCCAACCTGTGTCGCTGGCAGCACGCCAGCTTCCCCTTCACCGGCGCGGAGGTCTGCACCAGCTACGCCCCGTGGACTTTCGACGCTTCGGTGTACGAGATCTTTCCGCCCCTCACCTGTGGGGCAACGCTGCATGTCCTGCCGGAAGAGCTGCGCCTCGACAGCGAAGGGCTCCGCGACTACTTTCTCGAACAGGGCGTGGCGGTGGCCTTTCTCCCCCCCCAGGTCGGTCGCCAACTCCTTGCCGACACCGACTTTCCCGCCCTGCGGGCGGTGACGCTGGCCGGGGACAAGCCGGGCGCCCTGGCTCCCCGCTCCTTCAAGCTGATGAACTGCTACGGGCCGACGGAGTTCACCGTCTGCGCCACCAGCTGGCCGGTCACCATCCCCCACAACGATCCTCCCATCGGCACCCCCATCGCCAACAGCCGCTGCTATGTGCTCGACCGCCAGGGGCATCCCCAGCCTTTGGGCGTGGCGGGTGAACTCTGCCTGGCCGGCATGCAGACCGCCCGTGGTTATCTCAACCGCGCCGAGCAGACCGCGGAACGCTTTGTCGCCAATCCCTTTGCCGTTGAGGAAGCCGATTACCGCCGCCTCTACCGCACCGGCGACCGGTGCCGGCTCATGCCCGACGGCAACTTTTATTTCCTAGGGCGTATTGACGAACAGATCAAGATCGGCGGCCGCCGCCTGGAACCGGGGGAGATCGAAGCGGCCCTTCTTCAGCACCCCGCGGTCACCGAGGCGCTGGTGATTCCCGGAGCAGAGGACGCGGCAAGCCGGCTGTGGGCCTACCTGATCGCCGCCGAAAGAGTCGCTGAAGAAGAATTGTCTTCATGGCTGCGGGAACGCCTTCCCCACTGGATGGTTCCTTCCGCTTTCCTGTTTCTGGAGGAATTCCCCCTGACCGGCAACGGCAAGGTGGACCGCAAGGCCCTTCCCCGTCCTCCCCGGCGGCTCGACGACGATTTCGCCATGGCGCCCCAGACCCCCGCCGAAAAGGCTTTGGCCGTCGTCTGGCAGGATGTCCTGGGTGCCGGTTCTGTGGGCAGAAACGACGGCTTCTTCGCCCTGGGGGGGGATTCGATCAAGGCGATGCTGGTGGTTTCCCGGCTGCGCGCCGCCGGCTACCGGCTCGATATCAAGACCCTGTTCCGCCATGTCACCCTGGCCGCCGTCGCCGCCAACTTGCGGCGATCCTCCTCAGGGAGCCCCGGCGATGCCGCTGTGCCACCTGCGGGGCGGGTGCCCCAAGGCGCTGACCAAAGTCTGTTGACAAGCCGTTTCAGTGCCCGCCTCGAGACGGTCTACGGGCTGACGCCGATGCAGGAGGGCCTGCTTCACCTCCACACCCTGGATCCCCGTTCCCCGGCCTATATCGAGCAGAGCCTGGTGAGTGTCGAGGGTGAACTGGACCCTGACCGGCTGTGTCGCCGGCTGCGCCGGGCCGCGGACCGCCATCCTGTGCTGCGCACGGTCTTTATCTGGCGGGAAACGACCCAGCCGTGGCAGGCGGTCCTGAAGGACGGCGGACCCGCCTATCGCCACGAGGATCTGGGCAACCTGGATGACGACGCCCAAAAACGGCGCCTCGAGGAGCGCATGGCCGAGGTTCGCCGGGACGGCCTCGACCTGGAAAAAGGTCCGCTTTTCGATCTGACGCTCTTTACCCTGGCCCCCGACCGGCATGCCCTGCTAATCTCCTTCCATCACATCATCCTGGACGGGTGGAGCATCGGGCTTCTTGCCGGCGAACTTTTCGGCACCCAGGAAAGGGAAGGCTCAGGCGTTCCCTTCAGCCGCTTCGTCCATTGGCTGGAAGGGCAGGACAAGGATGCTCATCGTGACTTCTGGCGCCGTTATCTCGACGGGGTGAAAATCACCGATCTGCCGGGAAGGAAAATTCCCGCCGGGGTGCCGGCCCCGGACTATGTGCGTCAAAGTCTTCCCCTTCCTCTGGATGAGGAGCTTGCCGGCCGCCTCGCCGGGCTGGCAGCGGATCGGCGGGTAACCCTCGGCACCCTGCTGCGGACCGCCTGGGGGGTTGTTCTCGGCCGTGCCAACAACCGCAATGACGCCGTTTTCGGTGCCGTCCTTGCCGGGCGCAGCGGGGCAATCGACGGCCTCGACGAAATGGTCGGCCTTTGCGTCGAGACGGTTCCGGTGCGCGTCTCCTGGCAGGCCGACACCCTGTTCAGCGAACTGTTGCAGCGCATGCAGGAAGAGGCTCTGGCCCTGGAGGCCCATGCCCATCTTCCCCTGGTCGACATTCAACGCCTTACCCCCCTGGGCAGTGCTCTGATCCGCCATCTCTTCGTCATCGAGAATCTTCCCGAAACGGGCGCGGGCGGCGCTCCGGCGCTCACTCTGGCTTCGGGATTCAACCAGACCGACTACGACCTGAGCCTGGTTATCGACCAGGGAGAAAAACCGGCGGCAAGTTTTCATTACAACGGCGCGGTCCTGGCCGCGGCACAGGTCAAGGGTCTGGGGGACAGTCTGCTGACCCTGCTGCGGCGGATCGCAGCCGAAGGGGACAGCCTCCTTTCCCGGCTCGAAATTGTTTCCGCGGAAGAACTTCGGAAAGTGGTTGCGGGCTTCAACGACACCGACGCCGGCGAGCCGGCCTCGACCATTGTCGATCTTTTCCGCCAAACGGTCATCCGCTATCCCCGGAACATCGCCCTTGTCTGTGGTGCTCAACGCTATACCTATGGCGAACTGGATGCTGCCAGCGACCGCCTGGCGGCGCGGCTGTGCCGCCTGGGGACCGGAGCGGATAAGGTGGTCGCGGTTTTGATGGAACGCTCCGCGGACTATGTCGCCGCTCTGCTCGGCATCCTCAAGGCGGGAGCTGCCTATCTATGTCTGGACCCCTCCTGGCCGCCGCAGCGGCTGCGTTTTCTCCTGCAAGACGCCGCTCCCGTGGCGGTGGTCGGCGATGAGGCGCTGCGTCCCCTGGCGCCAGGTTTCAGCATCCCCTGGCTGACCCTGGAGGAGTGCGGAGAAGGGGCCGTAGCCGGTTCTGCGGCCGCTCCCGGGCTGCGGGACCTCGCCTACGTCGTCTATACCTCCGGCACCACCGGGCATCCAAAAGGGGTCATGATCGAGCACCGCAGCCTGGCCAATTTCTGTACCTGGCATGTGCGCCACTACGGCCTCGGCCCCGAGGATATCGCCGGCCATCTTTTCAGTTTTTCCTTCGACGCTTCCGCCTGGGGGATATGGCCTCCTTTGACCGCCGGCGGCGCCATCCACATCCTCGACCACGGCACCCGCACCGATGTCCAGGGGATAAGGGACTATTTCGATTCGCAGGGGATCACCCTGGCCAACATGCCCACGGTTCTCTGTGAACAGTTCTTGACCCTGGCGCCGCCGCGAAACCTGCGTCTCCTCACCACCGGCGGCGACGCCCTGCATTTTTTCCAGCCCCAGCCCTATGCGGTATACAACGAATACGGGCCCAGCGAAGCGACGGTCATGGTCACCTGCCACAGGGTGGAAAGCATGGACGGCGGGATTCCCATCGGCCGGCCGATTGCCAATACCCGCTGCTACATTCTCGACGGAGACGACGCTCCGCAGCCGGTGGGCTTCCCCGGTGAACTGCATATCGGCGGCATCTCCCTGGCCCGGGGCTACATCAACCGGCCCGAGTTGACGGCAGCGGCTTTCATTCCCGATCCCTTCGCCGCCGAGGCCGACAATGGGGATGCCCGCCTCTACCGGACGGGTGATCTGTGCCGCTGGCTGGCCGACGGGGCCATCGAATTTCTGGGCCGTGTGGACGAACAGATGAGCCTCCATGGCTTCCGGGTCGAGCCGGGGGAAATCGAACAGCAGCTTCTGGCTCATCCCGCCGTGGCGGCCGCGGCGGTGGCGTTGCGCCAGGACCCCTCGGGAGACGATCGGCTCTGCGCCTACCTGGTGGGTGAAGGGCACCATGAGGAGGGTATCCGCAACTATCTGCAGGCACGCCTTCCTGCCCACATGGTGCCGACGGTTTTCGTTTTCCTTGACCGCCTGCCCCTGACTTCCCACGGCAAGCTCGATCGCAGCGCCCTGCCGCAGCCCGTTTTTGAGGTCACCGGGGGTGACGCGCCTCCGGAAACCGCCCGGGAAATGGCCTTGGCCCAGATCTGGCAGGAACTTCTCGGTGTGCCGCGGGTCGGCATCGATGATGACTTTTTCCGCATCGGCGGGGATTCCCTGAAGGCGACCCGTCTGACGGTGCGGATGGAAAGGGATCTCGGCCTGCGGCTGTCCACCGCTCAGCTCATGGCCGGCGTCACCATCCGTGCTCTGGCGCGGCGGCGCGGCGCAGAAGAAGGGCCCAAGTGGCAGCCTCTGGTGCCTTTGCGCAGCGGCCCCGGCACCCCCCTGTTGTTGGTTCATGCCGTCGGCGGTTCGCTGCTCTGTTACCGGGAGTTGGTGGCTGCCCTGCCCAAAGAGCAGCCGGTCTATCTTCTGCCGCCCTACGGCATGGAGGAGGGGCAGGAGCCCGACCTGCGCCTCGAAGAGACGGCGGCCCGTTATGTGGCCCCTCTTCTGGAACGTTTCCCCGGCGGCGACTTTTTGCTGGTCGGCTTGTGCATGGCCGGCCTCACCGCCTGGGAAATCGCCCGGCAGCTGGTGGCCAGGGGGTGCGCGGTGCGCGGCGTTGTCTCCCTGAACACGCGCAGCCACCTGCTTGTCGATGACCAGGGACGCCCGGTTCCTGTGGAGGATGTCCCCGACGAGGTGCCGGCGGAGGCCATCGACATCGGGTTGAGTACCATGTCCGGCTATGATGGCCGGGCCGTCGGGGAAACGGATGGGCAAAGCCGCCGATCGCTGCGCTTGATGATTCGCGCCCAGCTTCTGGCCTGGGGTAGATACTGTCCACCGCCCCTTCCCCTGGCCATGACCTGCATCCGTCCCCTGGAAGCGGTTGACGGCGCTTATCTTCCCTTCGAGACCCGCCCCCTGGGGTGGGAAGGGCTTGCTCTCCAGGGCGCGGTGGAGCGTTTCTGCCCGGGTCATCATTTCACCATGCTTCAGCCGCCCCACGTCGTTGAGCTCGCCCGGATCCTGATGGAAACGGCTGTCGCCGCGATCCCCGGCAGCGACAGTGAAGCCTTGGAGGAAGTGCCGCTGACGCCGATCCAGCGCTGGTTCTTCGGATTGCCCACCCGTCATGGCCAATTCTTCCAGTCGGTTCAGCTGCGCTCCGGCCGCTGTCGTCTGCCGGAGGTCTATCGGCAGATCCTTGATGCCGTGGCGCAACGCCATGAAATGCTGCGCGCCGCATATCGGCCGGTGAACGGCAAGATGGTTCAATTAATCCGTCCCTTCAGAGTGGGATGCTTTGGGTTCCGGATGTGCCGGTGCGAGGATTTGGAGCAGGCCGTCAACGACGTCACTCAAAAACTCGATCTGGCGCAGGGCCCTCTCGCCTGGTGTTTTCTGGCGCCCGGTTCCGGGGACGGGGAGGGCGACCGACTGGCTCTGGTCATCCATCATCTGGTCGTGGACGGTGTTTCGTGGCGGATTCTGCAGGAGGATTTCAGCGCCGCCCTCGCTGCCGTCGACCGGGGCCTGCCGCCCGCACTGCCCAGCTCGCTGTCCGCGGCCGACGGTTCCTTTCCGGCCTGGGCCCGCCGTCTTGAGGAGTATGCCGGCGGCCCCGCCCGGCAGGGGGAGGTCGCTTTCTGGAAAACCCTGCTGGCCGGCCTGCCTCCGGCCTTGCCGGCGGATTTTCCGGTATCCACGAGGCGCCGGAAGGACCTGGCCTCGGCCACCCTTCGTCTCGATGCGGAGCTGACCCGCCAGTTGCTCGGCCCCTGCCACATTCCCTTCCGGACGGAGATCAACGATCTCTTGTTGAGCGCTTTGATCCTTGCCATCAGGGAGTGGCGGGGGGTGGATGCCGTCACCGTCGATGTGGAGGGGCATGGGCGCCAAGAACTGTTCGCGGATATTTCCCCCGCCGCCGTGGTCGGCTGGTTCACTACCGTGCATCCGCTGGCCCTGGCGGTGGCAAGGGACGTTTCCGCCACCATCCGCCGGGTACGCGACAGGCTGCGCTCCATCCCTGGAAAAGGGATCGGTTACGGCCTCATCCGCTACATGACGGACATTTCCCCATGGCCCGAGTATGTGCCCGATCTGCTGTTCAACTACCTCGGCGATGCCTCCTCCGGGGAAGGGAAAGAAGCCGCCTTGCGTTTGGAAAGAATCGGCTTTGACGGCGATGTCGCCGACGATTTTCCCCAGCAGGCCAAGTTGGCCGTCACCGGTCTGGTGCGGGAAGGGAGACTCGAATTGACAATCGATGCCCACAAGGATGAATTCGCCGGGGGCAGTGTCGAGGAACTCCTTGCCCGGATCGGTTCCCAGTTGCGGCAGGTCGCCGATTGCTGTATGAAACAACGGAACGACCTGTGAAAGAACATTTTGCCGATCTTTTATTGGTGGCCGCCGATATCGGCCAGCTCGCAGGCGAGGATGAGGGATTTTTTCTCGATTACCTGCCGCGGGGGCAGGCCGATGCCATCCGCAGAAATCGCCGTGGGGAGGATCGGCGCCGGCGTCTATTGGTGAGAATCCTCCTGGCCTTTGGCCTGCATCTGCTGACCGGGAATGATGCGCGGAGCACCCTGGCCTCCCTCGCCAGGGAAGAGGATGGACGGCCTGTTCTCCGTGACTCCCCCTGGCAGATCGGTTTCAGTCATGCCGCGAAGTGGGCGGTCTGTGTCATCGGCGACGGCGGCGTCACCGGATGTGTGGGCGTGGACATCGAGGAAATCCGCCCTGTGCCCGTGGACGATTTCCACCTGGTTTTTGCCGCTGCGGAAAGGAAGGCGATCGCGGCCGCAGCCGACCCGTCGGCCGAGCTCATACGGCGCTGGACGATAAAGGAAGCGGTTCTCAAAGTGCGTGGGAAGGGTTTTCTGGAGGATCCCCGCCAGGTAAACACCGACTCGCCCCTGGATGGGGGGGCGGATTTGGGTTGCCATTGGCAGCAGGTCCCTGTGGACGAAGGATATCTGCTCACCATCGCCGCCCGCTGGCGATGGCAAAATCTGCGGATGGTGCGCCCCTTGAAAGAAGAGTGGCGGCCCCTTTTCGGGGCATGAGAACGGTATCTGCGGTGCAGAAAAAAGAAATCGGGGTGCTGTCGATCACCCGCTTGTCTGGGCGATGGGCTTGCCCCGCCAGAACTCGTCATAGGTCCTGTCGATGCATTGGGTTTCTTCGATGATGCATGCGTCCGAATCGTTTTTGTAGCCCATGCAGATGTTATAAACGACAGGGCAATATTTGACGGCGGGAATGAAAAGGCCAAGGTTGGGGGGTGTGTGGATCTTTTCCCTGCCGACATTGACGATGCTTTCGAGGTAACGCCTGTCGCAGGTGTCGATTCTTTCGAGAGGAGAATCACTGTAGCAGACAAGCCTTTCCCCGATAAGCTGCGCGAGTTGGGATTTTGTCGTCAATGAAGGCTGTGTCAGACGGGATTTTTCATATAATTGGACAGCGAAATCTTTTGTTTTGAGTTTGATTGTTTTTTTGGCGGGAGCGAAATACGATACAACCAGGAAAAACAGAAGGAAACAGAACAGAGCCAGGGACAGGGCCAAAAGGATGTTCCTCATGTTGGGGTCTCCACGGGTTCAACTTCTGGTTTCTTACAATGTTTTGGCAGAAATGTCAAAGTCCAAACCTTGCTTTTTCTCTTTTTTATTCATACGATAGCAAACTCCCCAGGCGAACCGGGAGAGCCGCGGCGCCACCGGGACCGGGCCGAAAAACAACGGGACTACCGACATGACGGAAAACAAAAGATTCGCTTCCCTGAAATGGTGGCTTGACTCCAGAAAGCTTCATCTCTTTTGGTATTTTCTTGGTGTTTCCCTAGTCATTCTGCTGCTCTGGCCCCATACGGTGATTACCATCGCTCCGGGCCATGTTGGCGTCCATTACAAGAGATTTTTCGGCGGAACCGACATGAGCCGGATCTATCCGGAGGGAACCCATCTCATCTTCCCCTGGGATACCCTGTTCCTTTTCGATGCCAGGGTGAAGGAAGAAACCCATACGTTCAATGTCCTCACTTCCAAAGGGCTCCTCCTTGACATCGATGTGTCGGTCCGCTATTACCCGTTGGCTTCCAAAACGCCGATTCTTTTGACCACGGTGGGTCAGGATTACCGCGAAAAACTGATCTTGCCGACCCTCTCCTCGGCTGTTCGCGGCATCGCCAGTCATTACGACAAGGAGGATTTCTATTCCAAGATCTCCGTCAACATCCAGGATGAGATCCATGTTTCCATGGTCGGGGCGCTGGGCAGAAAGCCGGTTATTGTGGACCGGGTGTTGCTGCGCGCCATTCGCCTGCCCGAGCCGGTGAATCTGGCCATCAACGAGAAATTTGTCGCCGAACAGGAGGTTCTGCGCCAGGGATACAAGGTTCTGGAGGCCAAGGAGCGTTTCAAGATCAAGCTGATCGACGCCGAGGCGGTGCGCGTGACCCAGGATATCGTCAACAAGAACATGACGGAGCCCTTCCTGCGCTGGCAGGGGATCGAGGCCACGCGGGCGCTGGCGGGTTCGGCCAACAGCAAGATGGTGGTGGTCGGCGGCAAGGACGGTCTGCCGCTGATCCTCAATCCCGATGGCGCTTTGCCGGGCACGGCGCTTCCTCCGGCGCCGACGGAAATCCTGCCGCCGGCCAACGGTGGCAGAGGGCAGGAGGGAAAATCCCCGGCCCCTTTCCCTGGTGACGGGGAGGCCGGCTATCTGAAACGTATCGGGATCGATTCGCTGCACGAATCTTTGTCGCGGCTGGATCGGCTTTTCAAAGCCTTATCCCCCGGGGTGACGGTGGGTGAAAAACCGTCACCTCCAAAACCGCCCATGTCCGGAGAGGAGAAGCCATGAATGCTCCCATATCCCTGTTCTATGTTGTCATC
>Ga0123328_1000413_pt1 | contig 45572 bp, 29 predicted proteins | sample BioC12SIPDNA_2_FD_89702 | JGI IMG/M metagenome (GOLD analysis project Ga0123328, IMG submission 89702) | Anaerobic biogas reactor microbial communites from Washington, USA - Biogas_R1_A C12 SIP DNA | ecosystem: Engineered > Bioreactor > Anaerobic > Unclassified | place: Washington, USA...
CGTTGAGCACCGTCTTGCAGGCACTCGCCAGCCAAGCCAACCGAAACATCATCCCCGACCCGGAGGCATCGGAGCGTCGCGTCAACGCGAACTTGAAGGAAGTACCCTTCGATCAGGCCTTGACCGCGATCCTCGACCAACACGGCGGGGGTTGGGAAGAGCAAGACAATCTGATCTACGTGTACTCGCCCGAAGCATGGGCCCGCAAGAGCATCGAGAAGAAAGAGGCGACTCTGCTGGAAACTCGCCTCTTCCGCCTGCATTACATCACCGCGGAAGAAGCGGAGAAGATGATTACTCCTTTGCTCAGCACGATCGAGGGTGAGGTCAGCGCCTTGAACCGCAGTGCCGAGCTTCGAGGGAACATCACACAAGAGCAGCAGCTTGAAGACTCATCGGGATGGCGGGGACAATCGCCCGGCGGACAGCAGGACGGCGTCGCGTCTTCGGTGACGCGTTCGCGTCAGCTTCAGCCGGTCGGGCAGGGATCCTCGTCTTCAACCGAGAAGGAGTTGGTGGAAACCATCCAGTCTGAGTCCGCGGCGTTCAGCATCGGTTCGAAGGATATGGACAACGCCTGGCTGCTGGTCCGCGACTACAAGGACAACTTGAACAAGATCGCGGAAGTTATCGCCCAGATCGACGCTCGCCCCAGGCAGGTCTTGGTGGAGGCTACGATTCTGCGAGCCCGGCTGGACGAGAACAACGCACTGGGCATCGATTTCAACTTTGTGGGCGGTGTCGATTTTCAGGCCTTGGGGTCGACGTCGACCGGTGTGACGGACCTCGTTACCGGGGACTTGCCGCTCAACCGGATGAATGACACGAACATCACGACGCGTACGGACTTCAACGACGCGATCGCGCCGGGCGGGCTCACTTTCGGCTTGGTCAAGGGATCCGTCAGCGTGTTCGTGCGAGCGCTGGAGGAGATCACGGACACGACCATCCTGGCCAACCCCAAGATGCTCGTCCTCGACAAGCAGGAAGGCCAAGTGCTTGTCGGCCGCGAGGACGGCTACCGCAACACGATCGTGACGCAGACGGCGGCCATTGAGACTGTTGAGCAGCTCCAGACGGGCACGAAATTCAGGTTTCGGCCCTTCATCGGGGACGATGGATTCGTGCGTGTCCAGGTCCGTCCCGAGGACAGCAGCGGCGGTCTGACCGGCGCCAACCTGCCCTTCAAGCAGACCACGGAGGTTGAAACCAGCGTGGTTGTGCGGGATGGGCACACGATCCTGATCGGCGGGCTGTTCCGCGAGATGTCATCGGCGGCCCGCGGGCAGGTCCCGGTGGTTGGCAACATTCCCGTGGCCGGAGCCCTCTTCCGCAACTCGCGAGACAACACACAGCGTGAGGAAGTCATCATCCTTCTGACTGTCCATGTGGTCAAGAATGAAGCGGAGGCGGACAAGGCCAGCATGGCGGCCATGCAAGATGTCGAACGTTACCGGGTGGGCATGCGGCAGGGGCTGCAACTGCACGGCCGGGAACGGCTGGCCCAGGCGCATTACCGATGGGCACAAGAGCATCTGGCCAAGGGACACCGTGGGCAAGCGCTGTGGGATCTCGAATTGGCCCTCAACAACAACCCCACCCTTGTGCCGGCCATGCGTTTGAAGGAACGCATCACCAGCCGCCGGGATTACGACGAGGATGGCAGTTCGGTGCGTGGCTTCGTGCGGCGTCAGATCATGCGGGAGACGGGTGAAATCGCCCCTCTCTTTGGCCGGCCTGAACCGCTACTCGACGACCTTCCTCTTCAAGGCCCCAGTGGGTTCGACGATGGCGACGGCTCGCCTCCACAGGCGACCGGCGGAGCAGCGCCCTTCACCACCCCGTCGCAGGAATCGACCACATCTGTCAAGGAGGACACCTGATGCGAGGCCTTGCCTGGACAGTATGCATCATCGCCTTGGGCCTGGGATTGGCCGCATGCTCGGAGATGCGCCCAGAGGACAGCAAGAAGGAAGTGCGTCAGCACTGGGACACGATGCGTGCCCGGCTGAAGTACCAACTGGCCCTGGATAGCTTCAACTCCGGCCAACTTGACCAAGCCCACGAAAGGCTGCGGGAGTCGCTGGCGCTCGATTCGATGGCCGCGCCCGCCTATGCGTTGCTCGGCAAGATCCTGCTGGAGCGTGGCGAAGTGGCGGCGGCCTCCCAGGCATTGGAGCAAGCGGCCCAGTACGGCGGCGACAAGCAGGGTGAGGTTCCCTACCTTCGCGGGCTGATCGCCCAGCGGTACGAACGGTTCGAGGAAGCTCTGAGTTGGTATCGGCAGGCCTCGTTCGCCGACCCCATGAACGCTCACTATGTGGCGGCGGTGGCGGAGACACTGGTCGCTCTCGGCCGCCCCAACGAAGCTCTGGCCCTTGCCCGCGGCCGTTGGACCGACTTCGAACAGAATGCGACATTGCGTTCGCTGACGGCGGGCATCGAGATGTTGTTGGGGCGATATGAAGAGGCGGCGGACGCCTACCGCGAGGCCCTGCGACTGGCACCTCAGGATGATATCCTGCGCTGGCGGCTGGGTTCGGCCCTGGTTTTGGCCGGGCGTCACGAAGAAGCCGCTGACGTTCTGGCATGCGCGACTCAAAGCGACAAGCAAGCGCCGACAACCGCTCTGGTCGATCTGGGTCATGCGTCGCTGGAATTGGGGCGGGCGGATCAAGCCAAGACGCTGCTACGGCAGGCAACCAGTCAAGAACCAACGCTGGTGAGTGGTTGGCTGTGGCTGGCGCGGGCCTCGCTGATGTGCGAGGATCTGGTCACCGCCCGACGTTCCGCTCAAGAGGCCGTGCGTATCGAGCCGGACAACGACGGACATCACATTCTGCTGGCTTACGTGTGCCTGCGGCAGAAGGATTATCCAGCCGCGGAGGCATCCAGCCAGGTGATTCTCCGACAGCGTCCCGACGACCCACTGGCGCTCCATCTCCTGCATCTGGCACAGTCGCATCTCGATCTATCCGAGGCCTCGTACCGATCTCTGCCAATGACCTCTGAGTCCGACCCGGCGGCGGCCGGGCGTTTGGCGGAAATCTCCGAGCACGACATCGGCGGCTCGACCGCGCCGACCACCGAGGCCCACCTGAACAGGAGGGCTCGATCGCCATGAGCGCTTCGGTCAGCCACAAGACCGCTCTGCCTCTGTTGCATGAATCGCCGACGGTGAGCTCCGTCGCGACGAAGACGCTCTCTCTGCGCAGCACGACATCGCTGGCTATCGCCCTTCTTCTGATGATCGCAGCGATCGCGGCGTACGGGATCTGCGACGTCGTGAGTGAGGCCTCCCTGCAGACCCAGTATGTCGCATGGTCGGTCTGCGGCATGTTGGTCCTGCTGGCCATTGTGATCCTGCTGCTTGGCCGGCTCATCACTCACCGCTCGCTACGCATCATTGAGCAGCGATTGCACCACCTGACGAAAGATGATGAACTCGCGAATCTCGATGCCCCGGTGCCTGGCGAGTTGCAGCCGGTGTTGAGCGCTCTGAGTGGATACGTCACCAAGGTTCGCACCCGGGTCGACCAACTCCGCATGCAGAAGAAGGAACTCGACATCCAGATGCGTGTCGCCGACGCGGAGCGGCAGAACACCGAAGCGATCATCTTCAGCATCTCGGACGCCGTTCTGGTCATCGACTCCTTCGGTGAGCTGATCCTGGCGAACACCGCGGCCGAGCGGCTGTTCGGATTCCGATCGGCGGCGTGGCGTCATCGGCCTATCGAACGGGTACTGGACGAGGGCTCGCTGATAAGTCTCATCAAGGACGCTCGTACGGCGGGCGATCGCAGTATCCGTCGGCAGGTCGAATACAGCACGCTGCGGAACGGCCGCACCCAGACCTTCAACATCACCCTGTCGACGGTGGTGGACGCCAACGGGCAATCGCGCGGGGTTGTGGCTGTGTTCCACGATATCACCCGCGAGCGCGAGATCGCCCAGGTCAAGACCGATTTCGTCTCTTCGGTCTCGCACGAACTGCGAACGCCCCTGTCCAGTATCAAGGCCTACGTCGAGATGCTCGTGGACGGGGAAGCGCACGACGAGAACACCCGGCGGCATTTTTACGAGATCATCCAAACAGAAACAGACCGGCTGCAACGGCTGATCAGCAACATCCTGAACATCTCGCGGATCGAGTCGGGCGTGGTGGATATCCATCGGGAATCCATCCCGGCCAACACGGTGGTCGAGACCGTCACGGACATGATGTTACCGCAGGCACGGGAGAAGAACATCGAGCTGACTTGCGAGTTGGGCGAGAACGTACCGGCGGTATGGGCGGACCGCGATCTGCTCCACCAAGCGGTGCTCAACGTGATCAGCAACGCGGTGAAGTACACTCAGCCGGGCGGGCTAGTGCGTGTGTCCACGCACGTCGAGACTGAAAACAGGCATGTGGCAATCAGCATCTCGGACAACGGCATGGGGATACGTGCCCAGGATCTATCGCGGGTTTTCGATAAGTTCTACCGCGCTCCGGACGGCGCGGCGATTGCGAAAGGTACGGGACTTGGTCTCAACCTGGTCAAGCACATCGTGGAAACGGTGCACGGTGGGCAGATCTCGGTCGCCAGCGAGTTGAACAGCGGCACCACGATGGTGCTGCGGTTCCCCTACCTGGCCGATTGACATGCAAGAGAGGAGCGGTCATGGGCAACAAGACCATCCTGATTGCGGACGATGAGACGCACATTCTGAACGTGCTCTCGATCAAACTTCGGAACGCCGGCTTCAACGTCGTCACGGCGGAGGACGGCGCCGAGGCGTACGCCCTGGCTTGCGCGCACCAACCGGACTTGGTCATTACCGACTACCAGATGCCGCTTCTGAGCGGGCTGGAGCTGTGCAGCAAGTTGATGAGTGATCCCAAGACGCGGAATGTGCCGACCATTCTCTTGACGGCCCGCGGTTTCTCGATGTCCGAGGCGGATATTACTTCGCACAACATTCGAGAGGTGATCACCAAGCCCTTTAGTCCGCGCGAAGTGCTGGCCCGTGTTCAGGATCTGGTTCAGCACAACGTCGTGGGGGTTGCTTCCGTGTAGTTTGGGGGAGCTGAACGATTTCAACCGTAAACGTCAACGAGAGTCGCCGTGAGGTTCTGTCGGATTTCACCGAGTGGGCCCAGCCATGGTCCCAACTCGGGCTGTGGTTGTCCACCTGGAACGATGGGGCGGAACTGGCCGAGGAGATGGGGCCCAAGGGCACATTCTGGCAGACCCTTGTTCGCCACTCACCGAGGTTCTATGAGCGGCTGCGCCACTTTGCGCGCCGAGCCCAGGGGGGTGATACGCTGGCATGTGAGTTGGACCCGCTGGCAGGAACGCTGGTGGTGGCGGTTCCGGTCACTCATCGGCACCATACCGTGGGGGCCGTACTCGCCTGCGGGTTGACGGAGGCCTTCCTTGACGAGGAGACGTTCGCGAGGTTCTGCGACACATACCAGTTGGACCGTACGGTCATGATTCGCCTGGCGTCCGAGCAGCCAAGGCACCAGATTGGCCATCTGCAGGCCTACGCCAGCATTCTGGCCCACCACGTCAACGCGAGCAGCACCGCGAATGCCGCCCAGCGCGACATCTGTGACATGTCCTCGCACCTCGACCGCACGTATGAGGAACTGCATCTGCTGTACCGGGTGAGCACGGGATTAAGCGTCAGCAGAAAGCCGATACACCACTTTCGAGAACTCTGCCAGGAACTCCTGCACACCACCGTGGTTCGCAGTTTCGCCGTCATTCTGGAGTCGCCCAAGGACTCGACCGTCCCACCCGGGGTGGTGCAAATCGGCCCGCTGGAGGCGGATACCGACGACCTGCTGCGGCTTTACCATCTCGTCCGCGAGCGAACTCCCAACGTAGGGGAAGCCTTGGTAGTTGACCAGGCGGCCGCTGATCCCACGCTGAGCTGGGCTTCTCCCTGGCTGAAGCAGTTCGTGTTCTACCGCTTAGCCAAGCGTGAACGACTGTTCGGCGGCATCCTGGCGATCAATCACGTCGACAATACGGAGTTCAACTCCTACGAGATCCAGTTCATCAACGCCCTGACCGAGCGAAGCTCGGCCTTCCTGGAGAACGTCCAGCTCTATGATGACCTGGAGCGGCTGTTCAGCGGGCTGGTGCATGCTCTGGTGAGCAGTATCGACGCGAAGGATCCATACACCTGCGGCCACTCTCAGCGAGTCGCCCGGCTTAGCCACCGTATCGCCCAGCTGAACGGGATGTCGGAGGCCCAGTGCCGGCGGGTTTACCTGAGCGGTCTGCTGCACGACGTCGGCAAAATCGGAATCTCCGAGGCGGTGCTGTGCAAGAGCGGCCGACTCACCCGCGAGGAGTTTGAGGAGATCAAACGGCATCCGGAGATCGGAGCGAGAATCCTGGCGGGTGTTCCGCAGGTGGTTCATGCCATCCCCGGTGTGCTGCATCACCATGAGCGGATGGACGGCAAGGGCTACCCGGCGGGCTTGGCGGGCTACGACATTCCCTTGCTGGGGCGGATTATCGGGCTGGCGGACAGCTACGACGCCATGACAACCAATCGCACCTATCGGCAAGCTCGGCCGGTGCAGATCGCCATCGCCGAGATTCGCCGGTGCAGCGGCACGCAGTTCGACCCCCTGCTGGCTGATCTCCTGCTGCAACAGAATGTCGAAACCATGCACCAGGAGGTGACGGAATTCGGCAATCTGCCGATGGGAAGTCACCCAGCCATCGGCATGGGCTTCTTCATGGGAGACGAGCCATGAAAGTGCAGACCGACATACGGGATGACCTGGCCATCCTCGCCGTCGCGGGCGAGCTGAACGCCGATTCAGTCGCCAAGTTCGGGGAAGCGGTCGAGCAAGCACACACCCAAGCGGCGCGGGATTTCATCGTGGACCTTTCCGAGGTCACCAGCGTGGACAGCGCGGGGCTGGAATGCCTCGTCCGTCTGCAGCGCGAGGCCGAGGAGCAATTGGGGATGGTGCAGTTCTGCGGCGCCGACCAGACACTGAGCAAGATCTTCGAGATGACGCGGCTGGATAAGCGTTTCACCCTGCATCCGAGCGTTGATGCGGCCATAGCCAGCTTTGCACCCGCGGGATAACCGATGAGCAATGTGAACATGACCAGTACGACAAGCTCGCCTCCCCGTCAGGTCGGCCAGATCCTGGTTGAGAAGGGTCTGGTGACCGAGGCGCAGATCCAGCAGGCACTTGCCGAGCAGAAGCAAAGCGGGCACCGCAAACTGCTGGGCGAGATGATCGTCGAGCTTGGCTTCGCGACCGAGGACCAGGTAGTCGAGGCGCTGGCTGAGGCGTATGGCATGCCGTACGCCAAGCTCACGCCGAAGCTGGTCGACCCGAAGATGATCGGCGAGTTGCCGCGCGACTTTGTCGAGAAGCAGTGCGTCCTGCCGCTGTTCAAGGTCGACAGCGTGCTGACGGTGGCGATCCATGAGCCAGCCAACGTCTTCCTGATGGAAGAGGTGAGCAAGCTGGTGAACTGTCCGGTGCAGGCGGTCGCCACCTCCGCGGGAGATATCAAGGCCCTCCTGCAGATGCACCTGCCTTCCAGCAATGTGTTTGTGATCGATGAGATCCTCGAAGACGTGGCCACTGAAGTACTTGAGGAGCTCCAACAGCCGTCGCTGGACATTGCGTCGCTGGAAACCGACGCGGCGGGTTCGCCCGTCATCAAGCTGGCCAACTACATCATCTTCAACGCCGTGCGCGAGGGGGCAAGCGACATCCACATCGAGCCGGACGAGAACCTGCTCCGTGTGCGTTACCGGATCGACGGGCGGCTGGTGGAGAAGCTTCAACCACCGGCAGTGATGCAGCCCGCTCTCGTGTCGCGTATCAAGATCATGGCCTCGCTGGACATCTCCGAGCGGCGGCTGCCGCAGGACGGCGGCATCCACGTCAAAATGGACGGCCGGCCTATCGATCTGCGCGTCTCGACGCTTCCGAACAAGTTCGGCGAGAAAGTCGTGCTCCGGATCATCGACAACAAGAACGTCTGCGTGTCGATGGAGCAACTCGGATTTGACAAGGACACGCTCGATAAGTTCCGGCGGCAAGTGCATCAGCCGCACGGTCTGATGCTGGTGACAGGCCCGACCGGCAGCGGCAAGAGCACGACGCTCTATGCCGCCCTCTCGGATATCAACACCAGCGACATCAACATCTGCACGGTCGAAGACCCGATCGAGTTCAACCTCGTCGGGATCAACCAGTTTCAGGTCAACGAGAAGATTGGATTCACCTTCCCCGCGACGTTGCGCTCGCTGCTGCGGCAAGACCCGGACGTGATCATGGTGGGCGAGATTCGCGACGCGGAGACGGCCAAAATCGCGGTGCAGGCGGCCCTGACCGGGCACATGGTTTTCTCCACGCTGCACACCAATGACGCTCCGAGCGCCGTCACCCGGTTGTACAACGTGGGCATCGAGCCTTACCTGATCAGTGCGTCCTTGGTGGGCGTGCTGGCTCAGCGTCTGGTGCGGCGGCTGTGCCCTGGTTGCTCCGAGGAGATCACCCCGACCCCGCATGCCATCCACGCCGCTCAACGACTGGGTGAGCAACTGGACCGCGTTTTCGTGGGCACGGGATGCTCGCGTTGCCGACGTACCGGTTTTTCGGGGCGGGTCGGGCTCTACGAGGTATTCATCCCCGATGATGAGGCCCGGGATGCCATCACCGGCGGCGCCACGCTGCATCAGTTGCGCGACTTGGCCTGCAAAGGGGGCATGAAGTCGCTCGTGGCCGACGGGTTCGAGAAGGTCCGCCAAGGCATGACCAGCATCGAGGAGGTTCTCCGCGTGACCACGTCATAGCCGCTTGCGGTTGTCCGCAGGCCCGAGGGATCGCCGGCAGGAACGCGCCAAGCTCCATTCGACCCGTCACCAGCGAACAAGGAAGACAACATGACGATCATCGCCCTTCTCAGACAAGCTCGACAACGCGGGGCCTCCGACCTGCTCTTGGTGGCGGGCAAGCCGCCCAGCGTTTACATCCAGGGACGACTCCAGCCCCTGAAGGAGCAGACGCTGGTCGCGGTTGAGTTGGACCAGATGCTCGAGGAGTTCATCCCACAGGCGCGCCGCCGGCAATTGGCTGAGGCGGGCGACGTGGACTTCGCCTTCGGCTCGCCGGAGACCGGGCGAACCCGCATCAACGTGCACAAGCAGCGCGGATCGCTCGCCGCCGCCGCCCGACTCATCGCCGACGAAGTCCCCTCGTTTGACGATCTGCACCTCCCGCCCTGCCTGCCGGAGTTCGCCCGTTTGCCGCGGGGACTCGTTCTGGTCACCGGGTGCACCGGCTCGGGCAAGAGCACCACGCTCGCGGCGATGATCCAGTACATGAACGAAAGCATGGACCGGCATGTGATCACACTCGAAGACCCGATCGAGTTCATGTTCACGCACGGTCGCTGCATCATCGAGCAGCGCGAAATCGGGGAAGACTCGCCGACCTTCGCCCATGCCCTTCGGCATGTGGTACGTCAGAAACCCGACGTCATTCTGGTTGGCGAAATGCGGGACCACGAAACGATCGCAACGGCGTTGTCCGCATCTGAGACGGGCCACCTGGTGCTTGGGACGCTGCACACCAACACCGCGGCCCAGACCATCGAGCGCATCATCGATCTTTTCGAGGCCGGCCAGCAGGCCCAGATCCGCATTCAGTTGGCCAACACCTTGCAGGCGGTCGTCTGCCAGGCGCTGTTGCCGCGGTTGGAAGGCACCGGCATGGTGCCCGCGGTCGAACTCATGACCATGACACCCGCGATCCGTCGCGCCATCCGCGACCGGGAGACGCACCTCATCCCGGGCATGATCGAAACCGGCGCCAAGCAGGGCATGTGCCCGCTCGACCGTGCACTGGCCAACCTTGTGAATCGGGGCACAGTCTCGGCTGATGCGGCAATGTGCAAAGCCATCGATCCCGAGAAACTACAGCGGCTGACCGGCGGCCAGCATGCACCACGAGCGGTCGAAGAGCTACCGACCGATCTACCGGAGCTTGAAACGGCGGTCGCCGCGGGATCCGTCAAGCCGTGGCATTGATCGGGGGCAGTAGGGAATCTCGACATGGCCAAGTTCATCTATCAGGCACGAGATAACGGCGGGGCCTCGCTGGCGGGCGAAATCGTCGCGTCAGGCGAGGCGGAAGCCGCCCAGTTGCTTCGCGCGGAAGGCAAGTTCGTCGTCCGCCTCGATACCGCCGACGACTCGCACAGCCTCGCCGCGCACCTGCCACGCAAGGGCAGCAATCGCATTAAACCTGATGAAGTGATCTACTTCGCCAATCAACTCGCGGGCATGGTCGAGACGGGCGTACCTTTGGCGGACGCACTGGAAGCCACAATCGAGCAGGCACCGCCTGGCGCGTTCAGGCGAACCATCGAGGACATCATCGCTCGCGTGCAGGGCGGAACGGACCTGTCCGCGGCGCTCGCCGCCCATCCCAAGGTCTTCTCCCCCTTGTTCGTGCACATGGTGCGGGCCTCCGAGAAGACCGGCACGCTGGGCCCCATGCTCAGTCGCATTGCCGACTACCTCGTCAACCAGCGAGAGATCCGCAAGAAGGTCAAGGGTGCCCTGACCTACCCCTGCTGCATGATGGTCTTCGCGGTGGGAGCGATGATCTTCCTGCTGACGTTCGTGCTGCCCAAATTCGCGGCCATCTACGCCGGCAAGGCCGCCGCCCTGCCCCTGCCCACACGCATCCTCATGAACACCAGCGAATGGATGGTCGGGCAGTGGTACTTTCTGGTCGGCGGGACCATTCTCGCCGCCGTGGCGGCACATCTCTACTTCCGTACTGAAAGAGGCAAGTACACAAGCGACTGGCTTCGGTTGCACATGCCCGTCGTCGGCGGGATGTTTCAGCAGGCCTGTGTCACCCGTGCCCTGCGCACGCTCGGATCGATGATCTCCGCCGGAGTTTCCGTCCTCGAAGCGGTGCCCATTACCCGCGACGTAGTTGGGAATCGTCTGTTCGGTCGCATCTTCGACGATGCCTGCCGCCGTATGGAATCAGGCGATCAACTCAGTGCCGCCTTGCTTAACGCCCCCTACATTCCCCGCAACGTCTGGCAGATGCTCCGGGCAGGCGAACGCACCGGGAAGCTCGGCCCGACGATGGACCGCATTGCCGAGCTCTGTGAAGCCGACCTCCGCAACTCCATCCGCACCATCACCCAGTTCATCGAGCCCGCCATGATCGCTTTTCTGGGAATCATGATCGGCGGCATCGCCATCGCCGTCCTTATGCCCATCTTCCAGATTTCCAAGATCATGGCACACTGAAAGCTGACCGCCGAGTGATTGCCTGTCAGGAGCGATGCCGCGCTGACCGGAGTGCCGCCCCACGGAGCCCACGGTTCCGGCGGATCCGCGCCGTGCAAACGCGCGCCGCCACCCGTCAGCCCTCCCATCCCCCTCCCAAAGCCTTGTAGAGGGCAATCAGGTCGGTCACCACCGCCATATCGCTCTGGACCAGGGCATCCTCGGAACTGTACAGGGCTCGCTGGGCCTCAAGCAGATCCAGGAACGAAGCCCGCCCCCAGGTGTAGAGCTCCGTGCTCAACTCCGTCGCTTGCCGGCTGGCCTGGACGGCGTTCTTGAGCGACTCGCGGCGTATTTGCTCGTTCGAGTAGGCGGACAAGGCAATCTCGACTTCCTTGAGGGCGATCAGCACGGTCTGCTCATAGGTGGCCAGCGCCTGCTCCTGGCGGGCGTTCTGGGCCTCGATATTCGCCCGTATCCGCCCGCCCTGGAAGATCGGCCAGGAAACGGCGGGGCCAACAGCCCACCCGAGGCTCTTACACGAGAAGAGGTTGTCGATATTCCTGCTCTGCGAGCCGAACGAGCCGGTGAGCGAGAACTTGGGGAACAGCTCCGCGATGGCCTCGCCGATGCGGGCTGTGGCCGCCGCCAGTTGACGCTCGGCCGAACGCACGTCCGGCCGGCGGCGAAGCAGGTCCGAAGGCAGACCAACAGGCACTGCGGGAGGACTCGCGGGGATGGCCTCCGCCTGATCCAACTCCGCCACCAGCGCATCGGGCTGTTGGCCAAGCAGAACACTCAGATGATAAAGGGTCTGCCTGATCCCATCCTGGAGCATGGGAACCTGCGAGGTAGTCGTCGCCAGTTGCGTTTTCGCCTGGGCGACCTCCAATTGGCTCGCGAATCCGGCCGCCAGTCGCTCCTGGGTTAGCTCGACCGTGCTCTGTTGGGATTCGATATTCCGCAGCGCGATATCAAGACGCTGCTGGTATCCTCTCAACTGCACGTAATTGAGGGCCACCTCGGACACCAGAGAAACGATCAAGGTTCGTCGATCTTCCTCGGACGCCTCGATGTCCGCCTCGGCGGCCTCCAAGCCTCGCTGCGCACCGCCGAATACGTCGATTTCCCAGCTGGCGTCAAAGCCCGCCTGAAACAGATTCTGGCCGCGATGCGAAGGCTGATCGCCGCCTGTGAGCCGATTGTCGATCACCTTGCCGACGATCTGATTCACCGCTCCGGAGGCGATCTGCCCGGCATCCACACCTTGGCCGGCTAGAATCGACCTCGCCGCCGAGCTCAAGGCCGTGTTCCGTGCATCCTTGAGAAGCCCGGTACCCCCGGACGACTTGGCGCCGGCGTTCAGACTCGACCCGCTGTATCGATAGCTGCCGGACAAGCCGATCTGGGGCCACAGCGACGAGGCCGCGGCGCTGCGCTGGGCGCGAGCCTCCCGGACACGGGCGGTGGCAATCCGCAGGTCCAGGTTGGATTCCGCTGCCCGGGCAATCAATGAATCGAGCGTCGGGTCGTTCAAGTTCTTCCACCATGCAGCCACGTCGGTTGGATCGGCGGTCGGCTGCGTGGCGGGCACGCCGTGCTCGCCGGTCGCACCGGATGGCTGCAGCCCGCTCCACTGCGCGGGCGTCTGGACATCCGGAGGCGTGTAGTTGGGCCCTACCACACATCCGCCCACAGTGAGTACCATCATCCAGACTGCCCAATGTGCTGCCGCTTTCATTGTGTCTCTCCGCCGTGCCGCCCGCGACGACACGCCTCATACAAGGGCCATCTCTGCAGACCACTGCTACTCATAACGAAGCGCCTCAATCGGATCGAGCCGCGAGGCCTTCCAGGCGGGGTAGTAACCGAACATTATACCGACGCTCGCGGAGACTAACACCGCCGAGATGATGGCTCCCACGGACAGTTCGGTCGGCCAGCCGAGCAGCATGCGCACCAGCGTCGAGGCCCCTCGCCCCAAGGCGATTCCGAACGCACCGCCCAGCAGACACAGAACCAGCGACTCGACCAGAAACTGCCGAAGAATATCGCGAGGCTGGGCGCCGACGGCCATGCGCAGCCCGATCTCGCGGGTTCGTTCGGTCACCGACACCAGCATGATGTTCATGATCCCCACTCCGCCGACGATCAGCGAGATGGTCGCCACGCAAAGCAGCAGGTTGGTCATCAGCGAGGTCGTCGAGGTCAACATGTTGCTCATCTCGGTCATATCGCGGACCTGGAAATCGTTGGCATCGCCTGCGCCGAGACGGTGACGCCGGCGAAGCACCTCGGTTATCTCGGAGATGGCAGCGGAAATCGACTGCGGGTTTTGGGCAACGGCCAGGATCTGATCCACATTGGTGAACCTGACCGGCATGGGGTTATTCGCCGCCTGAACCTCCGACCGCTCCGGGTACAGGCTTGTCTGACCGCTGGGATACAGGTTGCTCAGTGTGTTGACCGAACTGCTGCTCGAGCTGCTGCTGATGCTCTGATTGCCCGATTGCAGCATCGAGCCGGTCACCCGGTACTTGATGGTGGACCACGGAGCAAGAACGATGTCGTCTTGATCCATGCCCATCATGTTGGCTCCCTTGCTCTTGAGGACTCCGACGACTCGAAAGGTCACGTTGTTGAGCCGGATCTCCTGCCCGATAGGCGATTGCCCCTGAAACAACTCGCGGGCCACCGTCCTGCCGATGACGCAAACGCGGTTGCGATTGAGGATGTCCCGTTCGGTAAACAGCTCGCCCTCGGCCAGTTGGCCCCACTGCCTGACCTCGAGAAAGGCTGCCGTCGTCCCGTAGATCGAATTGGGCTCCCAGTTGCGGCTGCCGCGCACGATCTGAGTACGGGCCCGGACCACCGGGGCAGCCGTGCGTACCGCGGGACATTCGCGAAGAATGGCGTCGCAGTCATCGGGGGTCAGCGTGATCATGCTGCCGGCGCCCAGGGTCACCCCGGCCGACGACATGGCCCCGGGCATGATGAGCAGCACGTTAGCTCCCATGCTGGATATGCCCTTCTGGATCTGCGAAGACGAGCCCGCCCCGATCTCCATCATCGCGATGACCGCCCCCACGCCGATCACGATGCCCAGGGTCGTCAGCGTCGCCCGCATGGGATTACGCCGCAGAGCCCGCAAGGCCGTTCGGATGGTTCGCAGGATTCTCATATGCAAGCTCCGACCTCTACGTACTCCGCCGACAAAGCCCGCCGCTCCTGCTCATCCACCGACGGAGATCCGTCCGAGATCGTGCCGTCGCTGATGTGGATGACCCGCTTGGCGAACTTGGCGACGTTGGCATCGTGCGTCACCAGGATGATCGTCAGACCCTCTTGCTCGTTGAGTTGCTGCAAGATGCGAAGCACATCGACACTGGTTCGCGAATCGAGGTTCCCGGTCGGCTCATCGGCGAACAGCAGGGGCGGACGATTGACCAAAGCGCGGGCGATGGCCACCCGCTGCTGTTGACCGCCGGACAACTGAGAGGGCTCGTGGTGCAACCGGTCCTCGAGTCCGAATCGGCACAGCATCTCCCGTGCACGCCGCCGGGCCTCGCGCTCCGACAGATTGTCCGCTGTATAGGACAGAGGCATGGCCACGTTATCCAAGGCGCTTGTGCGCGGCAGCAGATTGAAGTTCTGAAACACGAAACCGATCCTCCGGTTCCGCTCAATCGCACGCTGGGCCACCGATAGCGTCGAAACCTCCTTGCCGTCGAGCCAGTACTGACCGGAACTCGGGCGATCCAGACAACCCAGAATGTTCATCAACGTGCTCTTGCCCGAGCCGGACGCACCCATCAGAGCGACCAGCTCACCGCTCTCGACAGTAAGGGAGACGTTCCGCAGCACCGGCACGCTGATCTCGCCGATGTGGTACGTCTTGCAGACATCTTGAAGTCGGATCATTGCCATTGCTCATACTCGCCACATGGGGAGACTCACTCACATCGGCGGCGGCGGACCGCCCTTGCCCCTGTTGGGCGGCTTCGGCAGGAACGGATTGCTGCTGACGGTGGCGGCGGCGGCCTCGGCCTCTTCCTGGCCCGTCACGACCTTCATCCCCGCAACCACTCCCTCGCCCTGGACCTCCGTCATGACATCATCCGTCAGCCCCACTCGGACGAACACAGGTTTCACATACGGCCCATCAGGCGTCCAGAGCACGGCATCCGTCGCTTGGCCATCCTCGCAAGACCCCGTTTCCGACTTGTCCGCCCGGCGGCCGCCTTCCGCCGCCTGCCCCTCAGGTCCCTTTCGGGACTCAGGCGATACCTGCGCCGCCGTCGGCGTCCACCTCAAGGCGGCGTTGGGCACCCTGAGCACGTCGTCATGACGAGCCAGCTCGAATCGAACGTTCGCTGTGAGGTACGGCAGCAACCGACCGTTGGGGTTGTCCGCCACGACCTCCACCGTGTAGGTGACCACGTTCTGGGTCATTGAGGCGTTCAGGCGAATCTTGCCCACCTGCCCGCGGAACGATTCGCCGGGAAACGCGTCCACCGTGAAGGTCACCGCCTGGCCCGGATGCAGCCGGCCGATATCCGCCTCGTTGACCGCGACCCACACCTGAATGCGGGTCAGATCCTTGGCGATCAGGAAAAGGCTTGGAGCGTTCAGGCTGGCCACGACTGTCTGCCCAATGTTCACCCGGCGATCGATGATCACCCCCTTCACTGGAGAGTTGATCGTGGTGTATCCCAGATTCCGCTTCGCCCGGAGCAACGTACCCTCGGCCTGGGCTAGATTGCCCCGAGCCTGCACGATCGCCGCCTCGCCCATCGCGACGTTCGCCAGGGCCACATCATAGGCCGTCTTGTGGTTGTCGTAGTCCGTCGCCGACAATGCCGACGACGGCCCCAGTTGCTCTGCTCGGTGCCAGTCTCGCTGGGCCTGCTCCGCCTTGGCTTTGAGCTGCTCCAACTCCGCCTCGGCACGCCGCAGCCCGCCCTGGGCGGACAACACCTGGGCCTCCGCCTGCGCCACCTCAGACGTGTAGAGAGCATCGTCGATCCGAGCGAGCACCGTGCCCGCTTCGACCGACGAGCCATAATCGACCACCTTGCCGTCAGCGTCTTGCCCAAACTCGAGGATCTGGCCGGCAACTTGCGCACCAACGTCGATCACCTCCTCCGGCTGCACCGTGCCGGTTGCGCTGATCGATACCACAAGATCGCCACGCTCCACTTCCGCCGTCCGGAACACCATCGTGGTTGTCTCGTCGCCTCGCCAGTACATCGCGCCGAAACCCGCGATCGCCCCAACCAGAATCAAAAGCACCAGTAGTTTCTTCATGGCAAAGCCCAGCCACTACGCGCCTATTGCGTTCAGTTCAGGCCCACAGCCCGAGCCACGCGCTCCTACCCGAATGATACGATGGTGAACCTTAAGCCGAGATGAAGGACGCGCCGGCAAACACATTCGGGCATGTTCCCCCTCCCGCTTCGTCCAAGACAAGCCGTCTGGACCACACTCTGGAATCAGCAGAGAGCGTGTGTCGCCTCTACGAGTTCACAAATGCCTCGCCGCCCCGAGGGCGTTCAGCCCGTGGTGGACGGCGCGGCCAACGGAAGCCGCACTTCGAATGTCGTACCCCGGCCAAGCTCGCTGTGAAAGGTGATCGTGCCGTGGTGGGCCTCGACGATGGTCTTGCAGATCGCCAGCCCCAGTCCGCTGCCGCCTTCCTCGCGACTGCGGGCCTTGTCCACGCGGTAGAAACGCTCAAAAACGTGTGGTTGGTTCTCGGCGGGAATGCCCACTCCGGTGTCGGCAATCGTCAGCAACGCATGAGAGCCGTTGATGGCCAGTGAGACCTGGACCCGACCCTCGCTGCGATTGTAACGGATCGCGTTGGTCAGCAGGTTGGTGGTCACCTGGGCCAGCCGGGACGCGTCAGCCATCAGCTCCGCGGAACACAGATCCGCCTCGATACCGACATGCTTCGCTTCCGCCAAGGGGGCGACCATCGCGACGCAACCCTCCACGATCGTGCGAAGATCCAGCGCCTCGCGCTTGAGCGTCAACCGCCCCGCGTCGGCACCCGCCAGAAGCAGCAGCGAGTCCACAAGGTCCTTCATCCGACTCGAGGCCCGCAGGCACGTCTCCAACGTCTTGCGGTACTCATCCGCCGAGCGGTCGCGGGACAACGCCAGTTGCACATGCGTGTGAATGACCGAGAGCGGCGTACGCAGCTCGTGCGAGGCATCGGCGGTGAAACGCACCTGATGCTGAAACGCCGCGTCCAACCGGGCGAACATCTCGTTCAGCACCCCCGCCAGGCTCCCGAGTTCACTCTGAATCTCGGCCGCCGCGATCCGCCGCGACAGGTTTGACGCCGAGATTTCCTGGGCCACCGCGGTGATGGTTTGGATTGGGCGAAGAACCCGGAGCGACACAATCCATCCACCCATCAGCCCGATGACCAGAACGCCGCAACCGATCGCGCTCAACAGAAACGCCAACCGGCGCAACTCGATCTGCACCGGCCGGACCGACATGCCCAGCAGGATTCGCGTTCCCAGCGGGCCGTTCACATATGCTTCGTGGAACTCGCTCCGTTTCCTGATTTGTGGAGGACTGGGCGCGCGAGGATGCGGATACCACTGCGGCAACGTGCCGGGATAGCTCAATGTCGAGGCGACGCCCGCATGCGACGTCCGCATGATCCGTCCTTCGCGGTTCCAGATCACGTAGTAGTCGGCCCGAGACTGCCCAGAGCTGAATCGCGGAGCCAGGGCGGCAGGCACCTCGAACTCCGGCTCCAGCAGTCCATGCCACGGGTCACTTGACGCGGCCGCAACCTCCTCCGCCGCCGTTTCCGGCAAGCGAGGCGGATGAAACCCCGCGGCCAGCAACTGGACCGACCGCTCGAGGTCTGTGTCAAACTGCTGATATCGCGATCGCGAAATGGCATAGTGCGAGGCCACGCCAAACCCGATCAGCACGACCGCCAACAGGCATGCGTGCCACAGTTGAAGCGTCCATTGGATGGACCTAAACATGCAGTTGATACCCCTCGCCCCGGCGTGTGGTGATGAAGTCCTTCCCCAGCTTCTTCCGGACATTGGCGACGTGCACATCGACCAGGTTCGACAGCGTGTCGCTCTCCTCGTCGAAAAGATGCTCATAGATCATGGTCCGCGTCACCAGCTTGCCCTTGTGCATCGCCAGCAACTCAACGAGGGCGTATTCCCGTGGCGTGAGCGACACCAACTGCCCCGCCTTGCGAACCGTCCGGTCGGCCGTGTCAATCACCACCTCGCCGATCTCGATCACCCCGCTCGCCTGACCAGCGCCCCGGCGAATCAACGCCCGGAGACGAGCGAGTAACTCCGGAAGCTCAAACGGCTTGGTCAGGTAGTCATCCGCCCCCGCATCGAGCCCGCGAACCCGGTCCGGCAACGTGTCCCGAGCGGTAAGAATCAGCACCGGCGTCGTCTTCCGCCTGCGCAGCTCACCCAACAGATCCCAGCCGCTCATGCCCGGCAGCATGAGGTCCAGTACAATCGCGTCGTACTCGTTGACCTTCGCCTTGAACAGGCCATCACGGCCATCCGAGGCCCCGTCCACCGCGTACCCTGCCTCGCGAAGCACCTGAACCAACGCATCCAGCAGATCAGGCTCGTCTTCAACCACCAGCACTCGCATGCGACGCCCCATGAGTCTCCATGACCTACCGTCCGACATGAGTAGGATAGCAAAGCTAACCTGAAGCCTGCGTGAAGACCACCAGAAATCGGCTTGTCGCCGATCTCCCCCCGTCCGGAGCGGGGCCAGAGCGGTAGCCCATGGCCAGCCAGCAACCGAAGGCGGAGCCGCGACCGGAAGGAAGCGCTGATCGCCGGCACCGCCCGTTTGCGACAGTGGCTCTGCTTGGCAACCGGCGCCCGAGATTCCATCACCGGCGGAAGACGGGAAGCGCCGCAAGGCAACGCCGTCATGGCAGTCCTGGAATCGCCGCACCACTTCCCTCAACGCCGCCCCGGGAATCCGCACCAAGCAAAAGGGATCCGCGCCCGTTGACGAGCGAGGATCCCTCAGAGGGTTACGACGAGAGGCGGATAGTCAACGCCTCATTGTTGATTCAGAAACCAGGTCACGGTCAGGCTGCCCGGCGACGCCGACGGGCCACCACCATTCCGCCCAGTGCTAACAGGCAGATGGACGCCGGCTCGGGGACAATCACGAACGCGCTGGTTCCGCTGGCTTGGTCACCCGGGCTGAGAATGAACTCGAACTCGCTTTCCATCATGTAAACCGTCGTGCCCAGATCGCTCCAACCCAGAGCGGGCAGCCGCTCAGTCATGCCCTGCCCAAAATCCGTGCTGAATTGCGCAACAAGGCTCGCAAAAGCGGTATTCGTCCACACTACAGGGTGCGTACCGTAACGCGCCTGGTAGAGCTTCTGATTCGGGAAGGTGCCGGCCGAAGTCAGTGAAGCGTTGGCCGGGCTACCCGCCCCGTCGGTCAGCGTCAGCGAAGCGGTAGCCCGGGCTTCCGCGTTCGGTATCCCATCGAACACCAACCGAGCCGCCTTGATGCTCACATACACCGGGTCGGTCATGCTACTGTTGGTCACCGCAAATCGCAGGTCAACCTGGGGGTCAGCGTCGAACACCACACCCAGATCGCTGAAGACGGCCAGTTCCTGGCCCTCGTCTGCCATCACCAACCCCTGGATCGCCCACGGCAGCACTCCGCCAAAGCTCGCGACAGGAAACACCTCCGAGAAGGTGTCCGTATGCCCGCCACATGTAGCCGTGACCTCAATGATGCTGGCCGTGGCCGGGGACGCTCCACCCAACGCGGCCCCCGTGCAGACCAACACGCCCACAGCCGCCAACGCAACCCACCGCAACTGTGCAGACAATCCGTGAACCATGGAAACCCTCCTTATGGTACCTCCCGAGCCCGCTCTATGTGCCCGGTCTTGACTTGATGCCACCCTCCAGCCGCGGCAACCCACCGCGATCTGCGAAGGCTATGTGTCTGGAAAGGCTGCTTGCTAGGCAGGGCCTTTCGCCTCCTTATCCGGCGAGTCTATCCGATGACGCATTGGATTGCAAGAGAAACAACGATATTCGTATCAGAGATCTTCTCGCGTCCGTCCATCCGCCTGGTTCATCCCCTGGCGCACATAACACATTGCGATACAATATCTTATGGAATCATAGACTCCTGTCATCCCTCGATCGAGGCTCGTCACGGCGACAAATCTACCTAAACATGTCCTCTTTTTCGGTCATCCAGAAACCCAGCCTGGAGCTTCAGCTATTCCTTTTCGCCTACCGCAAACCAAGTCGATTTGAGAACCGAGTAATCGAGGATATTCGCAACGCCATCCCCGTTGATATCCCCGATTCCCGCGATGCCCCAATGCGTCTTGAGCAGTGAGTAATCGAGCACGTTCACCGAGTTGGATCCGTTGAGATCGCCGCCAAGCAGCACGAAGTCGATCGTTCCCTGCCCTTCCTCCGACAATGCCCCCTCCTGCCTTCGTCGCAAATGCCAGGCGGTCTTCGCACTCAATGCCGCGATGCCTGCCGGCACGTCCGTCAGAACGTAGGAGCCGCTGGCTACCTCTTCGTGGTTGGTGAAGTCGACACTGATCGTCCACGACTTCAGCACACCGCCCCCCTCGCCGCTGGCAACGAAGACCACGTCCCGCACGAAGCCGTAATCCACAGAGGAGTAGGTCGCCAGCCGCACCGTACCGGCCATCTGCCGGTCAAAACACAACACGCCGGCCAGCTCGGCGTTGTTCCCGGCACGGTCCCTCGCCATCCCTTGGATCATCCATTCGCCCGTCTCCGTATCCTCGTCGATGTTCACAACATAGTTGAACTGCCCCGCGGGATTCTCCCCCGAGTACGTAACCGGCAACGTGAGGTTCCCCTTGCCCGCCGACACGACAGGCGGCCCCTCCAGGCCGGCCAACAGATCAGCCGTCGTCACGGCAACCCGCACCTCGCCCTGGTGGGTCAAATGTGCGCAAGCCAACACATCGACCCCCACCCCGCCCTGCTCCTGCGTGGCCGCCAACGCGATCGTCGGCGGCGTGCCATCGACCACAATCGCCTGGCTATCCACCTTCCGAGGCAGAACCGTCAACCCCCATGTGTCCGCGAACATCGTGGTCCGCGTCAATCCGGGGTCCGGCGCAGGATCGGGACGGAAAACGAGCCGTGTCGTCCCCTCGCCTGTCGCAACCAAGCTGATCACCGCCGTCGTGGCGTCTTCTTGCGTCCCCAACTCGCCGGATTGCAGATCCACCCCGACCGCCATATCCAGGTCACCCTCCTCTTTGAGCACGCTGTAGATGACCTCGTTCCAGGGTGGAGCACCGGGAGCAACGTTCACGTCGCCGGGCGCCGTCGAGAAATGCGATGAACTGAACGCCAAAAACGCCTGCAAGCCCGTGACCCGCTGAGCCAGGTTCAGGGCATCCAGATCCACAACGACCTGATCGCCCGGACGCACGTGGGCGGGATCTCCCTGCACGTTGAACCGTAATGTGTTGTGCTCCCAGGTCAGCCCTGCCTGCTGTGCGATCCAGCCCCCGGATGGGAACAGCATGATGCCCCCCCCGGCCGAGCCAAACATCGGAGCCGCGTAGGGTTGCCCGGTGAAACGAGCGATATAGGTGTTGATGCCCGCCAGCTTGTACGATCCGCCGTCCACAATGAAGGCCGGTCCGCCCGAGTCCCCGAAACCATAGGTCGTCTCGATCGCGTTTCCCAAGGTCAAATCGCCCAGGATGTTGGTGGCCTCGTCAGGACCGTCGAAATCGAAGACGAACACCTCCGAAAACCCTCGGCCCTCGTCATCCAAAAAAGACACGTCGGCCACGTTTCGGCCCCATCGCTTGACGTATCCGTTTTCCATGAACCACGGGTGAAACCCAATATCCCCCCATCCGCTACGCCCATACCCCACGAACGTCAGCACGTCGCCCTGGGTCATTGGGCGGGCGAGGATGTCATAGATCGGCACGCCCTCCGGAATCGGTTCCTCCAACGTGAGCACCGCCAAATCGTCGTTGAGTGCCGGGCGAGAGAATCCGGAGAAATCCGGGTGAAGCTGGATCTCGCTCACGCCGAGCGTGTGCGTCAAGTCCCCGCCGAAGTTCAACGTGAACGTGACCTCCTCAGGAAGGTCGTCCGCGATGCCGTCGTTGTCCAAATCGATGACGTGGGCCGCTGTTAAAACGTGAAACCGGCTGATCGCCACACCCGTCGCCCGGAACGCGCCGTTCACCGCCAAACCGCCAACGCCCCCAAAGGGCGAAGTCACGTCGTTCGGGTCCACCCGATACGCCGGGTCGTCGGGCGGGGATACCAGATATCCCCCGGCCAGGAGAACCGCTTCCACATCATCCAGCAGAACATCCTCAGCCCGAAGAGGCTCCTCGCCCCCGGCGATCGCTCCTCCCAGAACACACCATGCGCACAGATACCTCAATACAAAACGTGAGTTGACCATCAGGTTAGCGCCTCTTTGCCCAGCGTTCCGTCGATACCCATCCGCCGGCACGCCCCGCTCACCCAGAATGCGGCTCAGCAGAACGCTCCGAGCAGCCCCCCTTGGAGTGGTGCTCCGACAGCCCCCATCTTGCTCAGGTTTTTTCTGATCTCTCGATAAGCATACCCGCCCCGGTAACGCTCTGCAAGCCGCCTGGTCGAAATCAGCCCCGTGAGTGATCCACGAACGATGGCAATCACCGTTTTTCCGGGTTGGCCGCTCCTGAGAGGTGGACCACAAGGTTATCTACCGCAGGGATTTGCCCATCCGACCCGGCGGCAGCCCCCCCGAACGCCCCCCCTCGACGTGCCGAGAGCTCCTGGTCCTTCGGCTTATCGCTCCCTCCCCGCAGAAGAGACTCTTCGCCCGCCTCTATGGACCAACGCTCGGGCGGACAGCACTTCCTTGCCGCCACGAGGATCAGCGGGGGCTCTGGCGAAAACCGGACCCTGGCACTTGACATCGGCGTCTCAAGTCATACATTGAGGCTAGCGCTGGGTTCTGCCCCAACCGGGCTAAACGCGTCGGACCGCCGTGGAGAAAGTAAACGTTACACGCGCCGACAAGCATTCCGGCCTGGCTCTCGTGCTGACAACTGGATCTGGCAAACACTAACGCAGCTTCGTACGCGGAAGGTCTGAGCGGCCGTCTGATGCAAGGGCCACGCTCGTGGATGACACGCCGGTCAAAATCGCTTTAGTCAGTCACGACCGCCGACACCGTCGGTTTCTTGCGAAGACTCTCCACTCCCCTCAAGCACTGCAACTGGTCGCGGAATTCGAGGGTTTCACGGCTCTTTCCGCGCGCACTCTGGCAACCACTGCGGACCTTGTCGTTCTTTACCTGGCCTCGACCGACTGCCATCGGCAAGTTCCGATGCTCGATCTTCTCTGCGATTTATCAGATTGCATGAAGGTGATTCTCGTTGGTGAATGCCAGAATGAGGAGCATGTCGCCGCTCTGCTGCGCACCGGGGCTCATGGCTATGTGCTGAACGAACGTGCCGACCAGGAATTGCCAACCGCCATCGAGTCTGTGCTTCGTGGTCGTCGTTTCATCTCGATGCCGATCCTCGATGCCATGGCTTTCAGGTTCATCGACCGAGAAAACGATACGCCCTCTTGTTCGGACGCTGATTCGACGTGAATTTGTTCCCAATGCGCCCAGGACTTCTGGTCGCATTGCACCACGGATGCTCCTGTCCGGGGCCTGGGATCCAGGGCGATGCTGCTGCGCGATGTGCCGCCGGGAGAGACCGAAACCCGCCTGACAACACCTCTCATCACGGCCGGCCCCCATTTGTAGGGCCCGATCCCTCTTGCCTGGGTCGGACACAAACGGCCGGAAATCACCGTCCGGCGTACCGCCCAAGGTTCCGGGCCGCTCGCAGTAGAGAGCCTCACTATTTACGAAAATCAGAAATCTTCGGTTGACAGATCACGCCGATCGCGTATACTGGGGCACGTCGCTGACGCAGCACAAGGGGAAGCTTCGTCGGCCGATGGCAGCGCGAGGCGATGCCGTCTCCATAGATCGCGTATCCAGCGGTCCGCTCACGAGCCTGGATAGCTCGCGTCGGACCCACAGGGGAACAGGGGAAGGAGTTGATGGGGTAAAGCACAAATGTGCAGTGGCGACAAAGGGGAAGCAACCACCTTTCCGCCATGGGTCGGGGACTTCGAGGGGCTGACATCGTCGCCTCGATGCCGCGCCTTGCTCTCGGCATGATCCACGTCTCGAGCAGGTGCTGCCCCCACCCCACCCTAACTGTCCTCCCGCAAACGAACCTCGGGTATGCGCTTGCCCCGTGGATTGTCGCCTGCGCGTATCCGCGATGAGCGCGGGCCAGAGCCGCTCTCGCCACGTCGTCGGACTAGGCCACTAACCGAGGCAGGAAGCGCCTCACGGCCTGATCGAGGCCCTGACAAAGGAGCACGAATCATGAAAGGTGCATTGAATCTGCTGATCATCTTGGCGATGTGCGCAGGCACGGCCTGGGCGGATACCGTGTCCATTTCGGCCGGGGGCGACAGCACCACGGCGATTCAGACCGCGATCGATGGTGCGTCCGAAGCCCGGACCATCGTGCTGCAAGCCGGCACGCACGCAGTGTCAAGCCAAGTCAACGTCAACAGGCAAGATATTACCATCCAGGGTGAAGATCCCGCGAACACGCTCGTCCAGGTGAGCGGTACGGGATATCGCTTCTCGATCGCGGCTGCGGGCGCGGTCATCGAGAATCTGACACTGGAGAAAACCGACAAGACCGGCGTCCAGAACCTCATCTACATCGGAGCCAGCAACGCAACCATTCGCGGAAACGTGATCTTTGGTCGGTACGTCATGGGCGATCCCGAGGTCAGTCGTGCCCTGGAGGTGACCTACGGAATCAGCGGGCTGACGATCGAGGAGAACGAAATCTACGCCCTCCGCCAACCCGCCTACATCAACGGCAGCCTGGCTTCACCCACGACGGGCAACATCACCAGTAACTACGTACACGGTACCAGGGGCTGGGTGATTGCCGGTGCCAACATGACCTTCAGCGGCAACACCTGGGGCAGCGGTGCCGACACGAACTACCTGGACATCGCCATCCTGGCCGGAACCGATCCGAGCTACTACACGGACATCCCGGCACTCAGCGCGGCCCATCACGGCGCCGTGTTCGAGGATCAACGCGTGAGCCCGGCCACGCTGACCACTGTCTATGTGGACGCCAACGCGGCTCCCGGCGGTGATGGAACGGTCACCAAACCCTATCAGACGATTACCCCAGCTGTTGCCCGTGTGATGACCGGCGGAACAATCCTCGTCGCGGCGGGCACGTACAACGAAACGGTCAGCGTGAGCAAATCGGTCAGCTTCGTTGGAGCAGGCTGCGGACAGACCATCTGGCGTGGTAGCGCCATCACCAGCCACTCCCTGAAAATCGTTCGTGACAACACCTCGCCGGCCGATGTCCACGTCGCCATCACCGGTTTCTCCTTTGAAACCGAGAACAACCAGACCATTCGAGGCGACTGGAGCACAAGCTACGCCGAGGCACTGACGCTGGATATCCACGACAACTGCTTCGCACACGTGAACACCAGAAACCCCGGCACGGATTTCGCTCTCTACGTGAACGGCGCCAACCAGACCGCTCGCGACACCGAGGGGGCGATTCGCGTCTACAACAACCAGTTTGATGTCGTGACCGGCGGCGTGCTCTTCGAGTATTGCCGTGCGGTGGACCTGCTGGACAACGACTTCCGCGTGACCTTTGAGGGCGTCATCTTCAACTACTACGGGAACTCAGGTGCCTGCGGCGAGCAGTTGGTCAAGGGCAACGTGTTTACCCATGTTCCCGTTGAGTGGGCCCTGGCCATGAACAACTGGCACGGAACGGGCAACTACACGGTCCTGCCAAGCGCAGTCACGAATAACGAGATCACCGCTACGGGCTTCTCCTACGCGATTCTCTATGGCGTTGCCGCGTCTCAAAGCCAGGCGCACGATTTCACGATCCAGGACAATGCCCTGCTGAGCGGCACGGTTTTTGTTTGGGGTGATTACGCCAGCCAAATCCTGCTGAACGCCTCGGGGAACTGGTGGGGCAGCATGGCCAGCCCGGCCGGCCGCATCAACACTGCCGGCAGCGTCGACTACACCCCGTGGCTGGGCGGCGGAGACGACACAAGCACCGATCCCGGCTTCCAGGGCAACTTCTCCACCCTCTGGGCATCGGCCGCCAGCCCGCAGACCGGCACGACGGGCCGAATCCAGGAGGCTATCAATTCTGTCGACGGCAGTACGGTCAACGTGCTGCCGGGAACCTACGCGGAGAGACTCACGATCAACAAGTCGCTGAACCTCTATGGGCCGCAGAAAGACGTCGATCCCACGGCATCCGGGGCGCGCACCAACTCAGCCAATGAGGCAATCGTAACCTGCGCGGGGCTCTCTACTCCCAACCCCGACGTTCTCATCGAAATCCCCACCGGGGTCACAGGCGTCGTTATCGACGGCCTCACACTCCAGGGTCACCCCACCAACCCCGTGGCAGACACATCGATTGTGCGTTGCTGGGGCAGCGACCTCACCGTGTCGAACAACATCATGGACGGCTGGTATGCGGTCATCTTCAAAGGCGGTAACAACCTGACCGTCTCCGACAACCGCGTGACGGTCAACAAGGTCGGCGTGGCTTGCCAGCCAGGCACCAGTACTGAGATTACTTTGGCTGGCAACACATTCGTGCCGGGCACCAGCTCGGCAGCCGATTCACAGGCGGCGTACATGACCGCGGTGACCCATATGACCCTCACCGACAACGTCGCCTCCGGCTTCGGCGGGTCGGCGGTGGCCGGCAGTAATCTCTCCAACGTGCTCATCGAGGGCAATGTACTCACCAACTGCCGCGACGGCGTCAGTTTCTGGGGCAGCACCTACGACGTGGTGATCCGTGAGAATGAGCTGAGCGAACACACGCGATACGGCATCAACTTCAAGGGGCAGAACCTCGACGTGCTTGACAATCGAATAGCGGATAACGGCAACACCGGCATCAACGTCGAACGGCATGTCATCGATACGCTGAACATCCATGTTCATGGAAATGAGATATTCGGAAACGCCAGCTTCGGCTTGAAGGCTGCCGCGAACATCACCGGGGTGGTGGACGCGGAAAACAACTGGTGGGGCCACGCTTCGGGTCCATACGACCCCGATGGTTCGGTCGAAGCGGACATCAACAACTGCGCCGACCCAGCCGTCATCAAGAATCCAAATGGGTTAGGCGACTTGGTCAGTGATGTCCAGGTCGACTACTGCCCATGGCTGCTTGGGCCGACCGCCCCCAACGCACTCTACCTGGTGCCGACAAGCGAAAGCATCTACATCAAACCAGGCGAAAGCGCGATTGTCGATATGAACGTGGCGAATCTTCTTCAGAAGGTGAACGCCTGCCAGGCGATGCTCGGGTACTCGTCCACTTACTTCGAGGATCCGACGGCTGGAACGGTTGGACTGCCTGCCTCGGGACCGTGGGATCAGCTTATCTGGGATTCCTGGCTGAATTCAAGCGGAGCACCGGGTGAGATTGACACGGCCATCGGTGTCAACGCGGCGGGGACCGTGGGCACGGACGCCGACGGCAAGGTGTGCAAGATCACGCTGACCGCGAGGGCCGGCGTGCAAGGCATCACTCAGATAGTCTTCCGCCCGGACGCGGATCCGGATCCAGGCCTGGTGGCCAGTACTTACCTTTCGGACATGTTGGGCAACCCGGTCTGGCCGACCAAATTCGACAGCATTGGTATCGTCATCGACGACACGGATCCGGCGGTGGCGGCCCTGACGGCCACTCAGGACCAAGGCGCCGGCGCGGTGGATGTGCTGAACTGTGCGGCGACGACCCTGCAGGGCACGGTGGCCATCAGCGTGGGCGCGTCGGATGCCCTGGCCGGTATCGAGGCCGAGCCGGTCGTCACCGTCACGCAGGGCGGCGACGCACTGACCGTGACCTACGCAGGTGAATCGCCGGCGGGAACGTTCAATTACACCGTGGACATCGAGCCCGACGCGGCCAATGGCACCTGGACGATCGAGGCGACAGCCACGGATAAGGCCGGCAACGACGCCTCGGTATCCGGGACTCTGTGCGTAGACAAGAACCAGATCACCGGCCAGGTGGAGTTGGAGTCGCTGGTCGGCGGTCTGACTCGCACGGTGACCTTCGTGGCCACGGGCGGGGTCAAGAAGACCTGGGACATCCCGGTGGTCTTCCCCGCCGGCAGTGCGGTCGGCACCTTCACGCTGACCGAGGTGCCGGATGGAACCACCGCCCTCAGCGCCAAGACGAACTGGAATCTGCGTCGCAAGGTGGACTGCAGCCTCGACGGTGACGGCCAAGCTTCGGCCGACTTCATCGGCACCGCCAAGCTGCGCGGCGGGGATATCAACGGCTCCAACTCGATCAACATCCTCGACTACTCGGTGATGAAGATCAGTTGGATGGCCACCACCGCTGGCGACATCAACGGCGACGGGGCCACCGCCATGCTCGACTACTCGATCATGAAGAGCAACTGGTTCGTGGTGGGCGACGCCGAGTGAGCCATCAGCCCGGCGGGCATCGCATTGGAGCCGGCCGGTTGCGTGCCCAAGGAGGGGTAAGCCCGATGGATCGCATGTGACGTATCGGTTCCGTCGGAATGGACAGGCAGATCCCCCGCATGGGAAACCCTGGCGGCAGCGGGCCGTCACCCCAAGCGGATAGAGCAATGACGGCCGACCAGAGGCCCACACGAAGGAGCATGCAAGATGAGACGATCAGGAATGGTATGGCTGACAGCGCTGGCGGTGCTGGTCACCGCGGGCAGCGCATGGGCGGACTGGCACACGCTGGTGATCCGCAATGCGACGACCAGCGGCAATCCGCCGGCAATCGTGGACAACACTGACTACGGTGTGCCGGCCAAGGAGTTCATCATCGCGGAAGGTGGCCAGAAAGCCGCATGGAGCACATCGGTGCTCGACGGTTTCACTGTTGGGGAGATTGCCCAACTGGCGGTCACCCGCTTCGACGATCGAACGCGATTTGCGCCGACGTCCGGCGGCTATAGCGCCCCCTACTTCAACATCTGGATCACCGATGGCTCGGGACAATACGCGGTGATCGCTAACGAGCCGTCGGACTCGGTATTTCAGCCCCTTTACAGCAACGGCTACGATCTGACCTGGGCGGATATCTCCGACAAGCCGGTCAAAGTATACGAAAACAGCGACATAAGCTGGCTGCCCAACAACGGCGTAGGTCTGACTTTTGACGATATCAAGGACTTCGTGATCCAGGCTCCGTCGCCCGCCGAACTGGCCGCGGGCTGGCCCGGCCTGGGGACAGGCGCTCCGCGAGAACTAGGCACCAACATCGCCTACGGCTTCAACTGGATCCTTGGCGACACCCTCAGCAACTATGTGTCCGGCGATCCCGGTTACATTCTTGCCCAGCCCGGCGCCGGCGCGTTCGTGACGACGAACTACACCGTCACCCCGCAGATTCTTGCCGCCGGCAAGCCGGAGTTCAGCGCTCCGCACGGCACGGGCGATAACCCGTTCGGCTATGACTGGGACTCGCGGGCTCCGGACACGGCTGCCGGCGCCCCCACCGGTTACGGATCGTCGAGCTTCTACGCCAACGTCGATCACAGCGACCCCGATCCTGACAGCCGCTACGTCACGCTGCGCATCGGGCTGCGCGACCTCTTCGGCCGCGAGGTGACCATCGGTGAGCTGACTGCCCTGAGCTACTGGACCAACAAACCCACCGACCAGACAGCCATGGATTATCGCGTCACCATGTACACGACTTTCGACGACAGCGACAACCAGAATGGCGCGTCCTGGTACCGCAGCCGGCTTCAAGCCAGCCCGCACGCTGCCGCCAATCTCTCCGCCCCCGCCGATACGTGGAACCAGTGGACCACCGGCGGAGCAACCAACGAATTCCGCTTCTACGAGTCCACCAGCAAGCGCAGCTACTCGAACATGGCCTGGACGGACATCACGGACGGCGAAACCACATGGGACTACTCCGGTGAAGAAATCATGATGATCGATATCGGGCTCGGCACAAGAAGCAGCAGTCCAGCCTCCTGGTGGACCGGTGAAAGCCGGCTTGACGGCCTCCGCATCGAACTGGCCAACGGCCAGATCGCCGACATCGACTTGGCCGCGGGCACGGCCTGGCAAGTCGCCACCGTGCACGGCCACGATCAGTTCACCATCAGCGACGGCGGCTCTACCCTCCTCTACCACGCTCAGCCGCGCAACAGCAAGGAGTGGTACTGGTTCAACAACAACGGATCGGCCCCCGACGTCCTGGCGACCGGCGGGTTCGGGCCCAACGGCTGGCGAGACGGCTCGCGCACCTTTGCCGTATCCGACGTCGCGGTGGGCAAGAAGCTCAATGAGATCAAGCTGGCCTTCGAGTACAACAACACCCTCGGCGGCTATACGACCATGAACTTCTTCCTTACCGACGGCAACGGCAAGTTCGGTATCTTTGCCCCCACTTCTCTCGGGATCCAGGCCATCTCCGAGCAGGTCGTGGTCGATGGCTGGACACGGATCACCTTGGATCTGACCAAAACGAGCATTGCCGACTCCACAGCCGTCGCCATCTATGAGCACAACGGATTCACCGATGTTTACGGCAACCCCTATACCACCATGACCTGGGGGGACATCAAGGAGTACACCATCGCCGGCATGTACGACTACCAGCGCAGCCCGGCCCACGGCTGGAGCAAATGGGGCAAGATGTTCGACCCAATCAACATCGCCGGCGAGGATGCGGTGGTCAACGGCTACGGCCTTGCCTTGATCTGGGGCGATACCGTCGGTAACACCGCCTACGCCACCCAACAGCGACAGATCCGCAACGTGCAGGTCTCGTTCGACACCGTCGACTACCTCGGCACCTTCGCCGATGCCCAGATCCGCGACATTCTCGAGCTCAACGTCCAGCCTGACAGCCTGTACGTCAAGCCCAGCGAGAGCGTTACACTCAATATGGACGTCAAGAACCTGCAGCAGATGGTCAACGGTTGCCAGGCGCTCATTGGCTACGACTCCGAGTACTTCCCGGCTGCCGGCACGGTCGCCCCGGGCGGCGGCGGAGTATGGGAAGAACTCATCTATGAAGTCTGGCGAGATATCGCGGGCGAGTTGGACACGGCCATCGGCGTCCAGCTGACCGGAGGTGCGGGTACGGATGACGACGGCACAGTGGCGATCATCGCCCTGACCGCCGGCACCAAGGAAGGCACTACCCAAATGGTCTTCCGTGCTGACGGCGAATACGGCTACGCCACCATGCTCAGCGACTTGAACGCCGAGCCCGTATGGCCGACGAAGATCGACAGTCAGACCATCGTCATCGACGGGACGGACCCGACGGTCGACACGTTCTCCGCAGACCCACTGTGCACCAAGACCACCACCACGCTGACCTTCACGGTCTCGGACGCTCTGGCCGGCGTGGACTATGTGGATGTTTACGTGGACGGTGCCAAGGTCGCCGAGGATGTCGCCAGCCCGTACGCGCTGGACATGAGCGGCTACGCGACCGACTGTTACGACGTGACCCTCAAGGTGGTCGACAAGGCCGGCAACGAAGCCGACAGCTCGGCGGTCGAGGTCTGCGTGGACAAAACCGCCCCGGCAATCAGCAACATCGCGGCCGAGCAGGATGGCGAAGACGTGCTCTGCCCGGCGGTGGCGGTGCAGGGCGTCGTGAACATTTACGTGGACGTCACCGACGCCGGCTGTGCCGATCTCGTGGTCCCGCCCGCGCTGACTGTGGACGGTATCGGCGCGGCGGTCTATGTGGACGTGAGCGGCGATACCTACCACTATCAGGTGACGATCAGTGGCGCGACCGCCAACGGTGCTCATACCATCACCGTCGAGGCCGCGGATGCTCTGGGTAACACCGCGTCCGACAATGCCCAGGCTATCTGCGTGGACAAGAACCAGATCACCGGCCAGGTGGAGTTGGAGTCGCTGGTCGGCGGTCTGACTCGCACGGTGACCTTCGTGGCCACAGGCGGGGTCAAGAAGACCTGGGACATCCCGGTGGTCTTCCCGGCCGACAGTGCGGTCGGCACGTTCACGCTGACCGAGGTGCCGGATGGAACCACCGCCCTCAGCGCCAAGACGAACTGGAACCTGCGTCGCAAGGTGGCCTGCAGCCTCGACGGTGACGGTCAAGCTTCGGCCGACTTCACCGGCACCGCCAAGCTGCGCGGCGGGGATATCAAGCCTGACAACTACATCAACATCCTTGATTACTCGGTCTTGAAGAGCAACTACTTGTCGTCGAACGACGTGGCCGACATCGACGGCGACGGCACCGTCGGTTTGGTGGACTACTCCCTAATGCGGTCCAACTGGTTCCAGCCAGGAGACGCGGAGTAGTCCGTGTGAAGGCAGAAGGGTCTTGATGGCAGTCGGCAGGCGCCGGCGGGACGACCGCGTCCCGCCGGCGCTGCGTGGCACCGATACCACACCGACACACGGCGGCATCCCGCCACGGGCCCAACGGAAGCGACCCGTGGCCTGGAGAGGAGGAGGTTATGCGGCAACAAGCACTCAGGCCGGCCTTGCTCGCACTCGGACCTGCGCTGGCGGTCGTTCTGGTAGCACTGGGTCAGCCCACGCCTGCGATGGGCAACCCGAACACCCTCGCGCTCGAGGTGTCTTGCGAATCGTTGTTTGTCCAGCCGGGCGAGCCAGTGGTGCTCGGTCTCGACGTCTCCAACCTCGCTCAGATGATCAACGGCTGCCAAGCACTCATCGGGTACAACTCGACCTACTTGACCAGCCCCCACAGCGTGGCTCCCGGCGGCGGGTTCTGGACCGAACTGATCTACGAAAGCTGGCACGCACCGGGCGAGCTCGACACCGCCATCGGGCTGCAACTCGAAGGCGGTCCGACGGGAACCCAGGCCGACGCAACCATAGCCACCATCACCCTGACGGCCGGAACCACGGAAGGAGCCACCTTCCTCGTCTTTCGCTCCGACACCGACGACAGATACGCCACCATGCTCAGCGACCTGAACGCCGAGCCCGTATGGCCCTTCAAAATCGATAGCCAACCCATCGTCATCGACGGTACGCCCCCTGTGCTGGTCGACCTGACCGCGACCCAGAACGGAGTTGATGTCCTTGACTGCGCCAATCCAACCGTCCAGGGCTTGGTGAGTATCACGGTGGACGCGGCCGACGTCCTGGCCGGCCTGGAGGGTATCCCGAGCATCGACATCACCGGCCCTGAAACCCTCGCCGCCACCCTCACCGACGACGAGGGGCCGAGCTTCGGATGGGAGGTCGTCATCGGTCCGACTACCCCCCAGGGTACATACACCATCGCCATCACCGCAACGGATCGCGCGGGCAACGAAACCACCGCGACAGGCACACTGTGCGTGGACCCTAACCAGATCACCGGCACAGTACAGATGAGCACGTTATCGGGTGCAGCATACGGCTTTGACCGCGAAGTGGTGTTCAAGGCGACGGATACCGGGAATACCGTGCTCCAAACATGGACAGTCACCGTGACCTTCACGAACAACCCGGTAACGAGAACCGCCGCCGGCTCCTATGTACTGACCCTGGTGCCCGGCAGCACGGCGAGGCTTAGCGCCAAGACGGACTGGAGCCTGCGGAAGCGGATACCCGTGACTCTGGACACCTATGGCCAAGGGGTGGCGAACTTCACCCTAACCAGCGGCGATCTCGACGGCTCCAACACCGCGAACATCCTGGATTACTCGATACTCAAGGCGAACTGGATGACCGCCGGCCCAGCCGGCGATTACAACGGGGACAGCCAAGTCATGCTGCTGGACTATTCGCTGCTGAAAAATGCCTGGTTCACAACCGGCGATCCCGAGTGATCGGACGCTGCCGATCCGAAACGCGGAACCGCCAGAAAGCAGAGATCATCTTATTCGGGGGCCGGTTTTTGCTTGATTTCGATTAGCATATTCCCTTACAATGCAGTACGTTCCCGTCGGTGGAGTTGCCCGTGCAGTCAACGAGCGGGAAGGCGGAAAAGCATCACTCTCGGAGGACAGCCATGGAAAGTCGCACATACCTCGCATGTGGTCTGCTTGTTCTAGGAATGCTCATGCCGGTCCCGGCGTGGGGGCATGATATGGTTCAGCCCCCATGGCGAGGCGATGAAGGCACAACCTATCAGGAGTGGCGGTTTGACACCGACGCCAACCCCGCTTTGCCCGAGGTGATCTCAAATTCATACGGCTCTGCCATGGCATCCATCGTCCTTGGCGACTATGCCTCCGGGTGGCAGGTGCAACTCCCCAGCCTCGGCGATCAGATCGGATACTGGGATCTCGGCGGGGATCGAGGCAACGGCGGCGGGAGCATCCTGATCGATGTCGACAATCGGCCGCTGGCTCTCGAGTGCAAAGAGGTTTGGGTGCAGGTGACGTACTTCCGTGACATGTCCCAAGCTCCAACAGTCACCGTACCCGGCGCAGCCTACGTCACCGGGCAAACCCTGCTGGTCGAGCACGTACTCACCGGCGGAGATTGGTACCTGGATCAGTCCATCTGGCGGATCGAGCCCAACCCGGATCACGAGCAAATCCTCATCACCAGCGACCCGACGTGGGGATCGGTGATTGACCAGATCGTGATCGACACGATCTGTATCCCTGAGCCGGCTACCATGGGACTGTTCCTGGTCGGATCCTGGGCGATGATCGCCCGACGGCGCAGGGCCGCTCGCGTCTGAGTCGCTTGCCGTCCTGACACGCGAACCTCGTCGTATGCTGCCACTCCCGGGGCTGATGCCGCTCGCGGCCTCACACGGCTGCGGGAATGGCTTGGGATGTCCCCGCATTCGCGCTACTCCCGCTGCCCGCGATCGGTTCGTACGACGGCCCCTGGGGGAGATTCCGAGTATGTGCCACCGGCGAACACGCTGGATCGCTCTCGCACTTTGGCTTGTCTGCGCAGCTGGGGTGCAGGCATCCTCATATCAGGTCGAAATCCTCGGCTCGCTGGAGGGCGGCTTCGCCCGGGCGCGGGCCATCAACGCTCAAGGGCTCATCGTGGGCGAGGCACTGACGCCGGCGAGCGTTGACCACGGGTTCCTCTGCTCGGGCTTGGGCCAGTTCGCCGACTTGGGCACGCTGGGCGGTACTCGCAGCCGGGCCCTCGCCATCAACGCTGCCGGCCTGATTGCCGGCTGGGCACAGAACATCGCGGGCCAGTCCAGACCCGTCCTCTGGGATGAGCACGGAATCCATGAGCTGCCGACGCTTGGCGGAGCTGCCGGCACAGCCTGGGCGATCAGTGATCTCGGGCACGCGGTCGGCAACTCCTTCACCTCCCCGGGCATCTACCACGCAACCCTCTGGCAAGACGGCGCCGCTTACGACCTAGGCACCTTGGGCGGCGACTACAGCATCGCCTACGGCATCAACAACCACGACTGGATCGTGGGCAGTTCCGACGACACTCAAGGCCGGGAGCGGGCTGCGCTTTGGCTCGACGGTGACGTTCACCTGCTCGACGGCTTGCCGGGGGCCACATGGAGTGCTGCACGCGGGATCAATGACCACGGGCAAGTCATCCTCTGGAGCAATACCACCGGCGGAGCGTCTCGTGCCGCCCTGTGGGAGGCCGGCATGGTGACTGATCTGGGAACCCTGGGCGGCATCGAAAGCTGGGCTTACGGGCTGAATAATCTCGGGCACGTGGTCGGGTGGGCCGAGCTCCCGGCGGGCAACTACCATGCCTTTGTCCACGATGGCGGCGAGATGATCGACTTGGGCACACTCGGGGGCATGTTCAGCTCAGCCTACGGCATCAACGACGAGGGGGTGATCGTCGGGTATGCACAGGACGCAAGCGGGCAATGGCAGGCCGTCCGCTGGGTACCGGTACCCGAGCCCGCCACGTTATCCCTGGCCCTCACCGCCCTCGCCTGCTTCGTTGCCAGCATCCGACGTGCCCCTGCGCACGATCGGCCGGCGTAGCCATTACCGATCCTCCATTCAAGGTGCCCTCAGAACAACACTTGTGGCGAAGGCCTCCTGGCTTCAGCACGTCACAAAGCGTCCGATACCCCCTCCTCGATCAGAACTTACTGGTCGGCAGCATTTCCGACACCTACAGTTTACAATCTGAGGTGTTCATCGGAACCGACACCTCCGGGCCAGTACAAGGGAAAAAGGGTATGGGGAGAAAACACTTCAACCCGCAAGGGGAAAGCGCCCATCCTGTATGCCGGTCACAGGCTTTGGTTGGGGAAGCCTCACTCATCGCCGCGTTGAAGAAGCGCATCGAGAAAGTCAGCCTCCGCGACCACACGGTGTTGATTCGCGGGGAATCCGGCAGCGGCAAGGAGTTGGTCGCGCGGGCCATTCATGCGGCCAGTCGGCGCGCCGTGCACCCGTTTGTGGCCGTGGATTGCACAACCCTGCGTGATACCCTTTTCGAGTCGCAGCTTTTTGGGCACGTACGTGGGGCTTTTACGGGAGCGGAGCAGGCGACTCTGGGCTTCTTCCGCACCGCCGACGAGGGGACGCTCTTCCTTGATGAAATTGGCGAGTTGCCACCTCATATCCAGGCCAAGCTGCTGCGCTGCATCCAGGAAGGGGCGGTAGTTCCGCTCGGCAGCGTGGAGCCGATCCGGGTAAACGTACGGATCGTAGCCGCCACGCACCGCGATCTGCAGAGGATGGTGCGGGAGGGCGCTTTCCGGGGCGATCTGTATTATCGGCTGAACGTGGTGTGCCTCGATGTGCCGGCGTTGCGGGACCGGCGCGAGGATATCCCCGCGTTGGCACGGTTTTTTCTGGAGCAGCAGGCGAGTCTGTATCACGAGCCGGCCCGGACACTCGCTGAAGAGGTTTGCAGGGTCCTTTGTGCGTATCATTGGCCGGGCAATGTTCGCGAGCTGGCGAACGCGATCGAGCATGCCTGTGCCTTTTCTGAAGGCTCGGAGATCCAGCTGCGTGATCTGCCCCCGACCGTGCAACTGGCAGCAGCCAGCGCCCTCACCTCGCTGGAGGATCAAGTTCTTACTCTCGAGGCCGCCGAGCGTCTGGCAATACTGCAAGCCCTGCGAGCCGCTGGAAGCAATCGGGCTAAGGCGGCTCAACTCCTCCAGATCGAACGGCACCGGTTGTACCGCAAGATCCGTCGCTATCAGCTCCACAACGTCGCGGATTCCGTGGCCATCTGATCTCTGATTTGTTCTGCCCGCCCGCCGTTCCCGGTGCCTATTCCCCGCGCGGATGATGACTTCCTTCGTATTGCCTTAGGATGTTGTGGCGACCAACGTGGTCGATCAAACAACGACTGGCCCACACGTCATTGGGGCGGTCATTATGCGGAGAGCCACGGCACGAGGTTCAATCTGCACCCAAGGTACAAAGCGCACCGCGATTCCTAACTCCCGCTATCGCCGCGAGTTTCGCGCGCAGGTCATCGGCTGAGGGTTAAAACATACCTTGGAGACCCGGGAGGCAGAGATCAGCGGATGAGTTACCTGCCCACTCTAAGTGTTTACGGATGAGCCTGTTAGCAAATTCCGACCGGTGGGCGCCCATCTGGCACGCCGGGTGCTTTTCCTCCTGTCGCATCGAATTGGTGATGCAAGAGAGGCGGATGATGAAGTACGGCCTCGGACAAGTGGGGGTGGTCGTGGTGATGGACAAGGCGGTGGCCTCGGGGCTCAGAAGGATGGCCCTACGATACGGATGGCCGCTGATTCACCTTCCCACCGCGACACAGGCTGCCAAGACGATCGGGCGTAACCGGGTTGACATCGCGGTAGTTCACATGGCGGTAGAGCTTCAGCAGGCCGTCGAGTTAGTGCGATGGTTGCGAATGACCCGGGAGGATGCACTGGTGATCGCGGTAGCTTCGCCACACGACGCGGACGTGGAACGCAGGGTCCGCCAGGCCGGGGCACACTGCTATCTGCCCCAGGATGACGAGGTATCGCTGGAACGAGCTATCATCGCCATGATCCTACAGGAACCGCTACGCTCGGAGCCGAATCAGACGACCGCCACGCACAGCCGGTTGAAGCAGGACGAACCGACACGTGGCAGAACAGCCAGGCAGGGTGCGTGATGGCCATAAGACTCTCTCTCTCTCTCTCTCTCCTCCTGAACCGGGTTGCACGGGCCGGCCAGTGATCGGCGGACCGAAAGCCCGGTTGAGTACAACGAGCCCGGAAGAAGCATCGGGCTCTGACGATATGGCACGGTCTGAATCGAGGTGTGGGTATGTGGGGCCGGCCGAGATCACTGGTCGGTTTCGGTCCGGTCCCCCGTTTTTCTTTGTGAAGGAGAAAACCAATGACAATGCGTAAGAAGGTAGGTGTGCTGGTGGCGGGCCTGGCAGCCTTGGGATTGTCTCCGCTGGCCTTCGCCCAGGGCGTGGGCAACCTTGGCGACCTGCCGAGCGGCATTCCGCAAGCTGGTCCCACTGGCTGGCTGATCGGCAACCCGTCGGCACCGATCCCCGTGGTCCGCGATCCAGCCGGCCCGAAGTGGATCAAGCTGCTGACCGATCCGAATGGCGGGCCGATCGTCAACCCGAATCCCGGCACCATCTACAACCTCAATGAGACTGTACTTATCTCCGGCAATCTCTGGTGGTCCGACTGGCACGAGGAGATCATCACCCCGGGCTGGGAATGGACTTCGACCGTGGTGATCCTGGAGAACGTACTGAATCCGCCGGCGGGGCTCAACATCGTCAACACCCCCGGCAGCCCCACGCAAGGCGGGACTCTGGAGTTCTACTTCGATCCCCTGCCGCCCGGTACGGTGCTCCACATCCGTAAGCAGTTGGAGTACGTGGGCATCGCGGGCACGGTGCACTTCGGGGCGGTTGAGGTCGCTCAATATCCCACTCCTGAGCCGGCCACGATGGGCCTGCTGGCCGCGGGCGGCCTTTTGGCGTTGCGTCGCCGTCGCTTGCGGGCGAGGTGAGGCTTGAACAGGGCGTATACCGCCCCCTTGAGAAATGTAGAAGGAATGCGGAACAAGCGGATGTCCACAAGGAGCAACGTATGAGATCACTGGCACTCTATATGTGTGCATGCGTGATCGCCCTGACGGGCGGCAGAGCGCTGGCTGACGACTGGAACGTGTACCTGACGGTGGACAATCAGTTCGATGTCTACTACGGGACCTCGATGACCACCACTTTCGCGGCCGGGGGCGGCAGTAACTGGATGGTCGAGTACAACTTCAGCGCCACCGGGCGGCCGACGACCGACTATCTGTATGTCGCGACCTCGTCCGACCACAGCGGTGCCCAGGGGTTTATCGGCACGTTTCACAACACCACGCTGAACGCCACGTTGAGTACGGGGACAACCGGTTGGCAGGTCTTTCCGGCCGGCCAGCATCTGCCGCAGCTTTTCGGGATGCCAGGCTCCTGGCCGGCGTCGCAGATGCCTACGCAGACCCAGGTGGACGCGGCTATCGCCTATGCCACAGCCAACAGCCTCTGGGTGGCGCCGTCCACCGCGCCGGGGTATGACAACGATCCGTCCACCCCGATCGCGCCCTACAGTTTCATCTGGCCGACCGCGCTGCCCAACATTCAGACCTCCGCGCAGTGGATCTGGTATGACTCGGGCAAGGACACCTCCGTCTCGTCGGTGCTGCCCATTCCTCTGCGCGGCTTCAACCATGATGAGTTCCTGGTCTTCCGGGTGCCCGGTGCCGTACCGGAGCCGGTAACCGCAGTGTTGCTGGGTGTCGGTGCGGTCCTGTTCGGGCGTCGTCGGGTGAGTGTGCGGGTGTAATCCGCCTTCGCGGCACGGTTTGCCGCGGCACATGGATATGTTGCTTCACGGCCGTGTGGCCATGAAGGCTCAGTAGTTGGGAAATTTCAATCTCACCGAGTGTCAAGGAGAAACCAAATGAGAAACCGACAGATGATCACGCGTTTGCTGGCGGCCTCGATGATCCTGGCCGTATCGCAGGTCGCCCTGGCGCAGGGCGTCGGCAATGTGGGTTCGCTACCCACTGTGTTTCCGGGACCGGTTCCGCCTTGGGGCTGGGTGGTGACGGATGCTGCGGGTGGACCCGTCCCCGTGGAACTCGATCCCGACGGGCCGGGGTGGATCAAGAGCTTCACCGGACCGAACAACGGGCCGTTCCCCTACATGGGCGGCACCCTGCTGCACCTGGAAGAGCATTTGATCGTAGCGGGCGACCGACCTTGGACGGACTGGCACGAGACCATTCTATCGCCCAGCTGGGCATGGACCAACCCGGCGCTCCTGGTCAACGGCATCCCGGCGACCGGCCTGGTGATCCATAATCTTGGCGACAGTCTTGATTTCTACTTTGACCCAGTCATGCCGGGCTCACAGGTCATCATCCGCAAGGATTTCGTCAGCACCCTGCCAGCGGGCGTGGTGGCCGACGGGACCATTCGTGTGGTCCAGTTCCCGACCCCTGAGCCGGCGACCATGGGCCTGCTGGCGTTGGGCGGTTTGGCTGTTCTGCGTCGCCGCCGTCCGCATGTGGCTTGAAATGGCTGAAGGACTCCGTTTGCCCCGGCGGTGTCGCCGGTGCCGGACACCGACCACAAGACTCTAAACAGAGCTCGAAGGAGAATCACGAAGATGACAGCGCGCATGCAAACGATCTGCGTCTGCACCAGTCTGGCGATGGCGTTCGCCACCGCGTCCGCCCGAGCCAACCTGCTGGTGGATCCGGGTTTCGAGAACAATCCCACCACCAACTACTTTACCGTGCTTAACAACTTCCCTGGATTCCAGGGATTCTGGGGGGTCGAGGCGGCGACGATCAACGGGGTCGACGGCCCGGTGGTCCCGCCGGAGGGCGTCCGGATGCTACGCATGGTCAGCGATGGGCTGATTGCCACCCAGGCTTTCCAGACCACGGACGTGACCTCTTACGCGGCGCTGATTGACAGCGGTGGGGCTACGGCCCAGGTCAGCGCTTTGTTCAATGCCAATGTCCAGGCCGCTGCGGCGGGCATGTCCATCCGGTTCTTCTCGAGCGGCAGTTGGGCTTCGCCGATCAGCGCCGTCTTCGGGAATCTCGTTCTCGACAGCAACCCGGCCACTTGGGAGCCTGTCTTGGTCGCCCCCCCAGTACCCGTCGGTACCCGCTGGATGGTCACCGAGCTGATCTACAACAACGCGTCGCTGCAGGGCCATGCGGGCTATGTTGACGCGGCCAGGCTGGTGATCGTGCCCGAGCCGACCACACTGGGGTTGCTCACCCTGGGCGGCATGGCAATCATGCGTCGTCGCGGGCGGAAACTGTAGCGTCTCATCGACGATGGCGCAAAATCATCCAGAGTGGTCATGGCGGGCGTTGACTGGACCTCGGGCCCGGTCAGCGCCCGCTGACAATGCCGAATACAGATCCCCGCGACGACGACGCGGTCAAGGGACTGCGATTCAGAGCTGGCGCGGACCTGCATACCAAGCGTCCATCCGCTATAGGATGCCCTGGCGTGTGGCTGGCCGATCCGGTTATCATCCCCATCAAGCCAATCGCCGCAATCATGCAGGAGCCTCAGCTGGCCGTTCTTGGCCCCGTAACACGGGCGGTCCCCAGGACCAAGGCGGCTTGTTGCTGATCGTCTGATGCGTCCGGGCACTGCTCATCAACCCATTGCCCCGGTCGCCATCACCAGGCTGCCCCAGTCCTCAGCGAATCCACACTCCGTCCGTCTCGTCACGGCCTGCCGTACACGCGCCGCCGCCCAAGAGCCTCGCCACCGCGTCAAAGATGTGTACAATGACCGCAGTCACCCGCATCTTGCTCGACGATCGGGCGGGCAGGGTTCGTCAATTCTCTTTGCGAACGGAGTGTCAAGCAATGTGCCAGCAATGCACGCGTCGGGTCTTCCTCGGCAGCACCGCGGCAGGCGGTCTGTTACTCGCATCGAGTCGTCTGACAGCAAGCGGCGCTGGGGCCGTCCACACCGCCAAGCCTGCGAGCAAGGTCCGCATCTGCACCATCTTTGCTGGGAGCTGCGGAGAGCCCGGCAGAAACTGGGTGGTCACCGAAGGCGAGATGGCTGCCATGAAGGCACGCATGGTCGAGGCCGAGAAGAACCTCGGCAACGTCGAGTTCGTCATCGGGCAGGCGGGCAACGGAGCCGAAGCGGCGGCCCTGCTGGCCAAGGCAGGCGACGACGCTCCGGCCTTGGTGATCAACCTGCAGATCGGCGGCTTGGTGAGAACCGGAGTCGCCACAGCGGTGCTCGAATCGCGCCGCCCGATGGTGGTCTTCTCAAAGCCAGCCAGCGGCCATGACTGGATGTATCCCTATCGATGGCACAAGGAAGGGCATCGCGTGACGCTGTTGGCGACCAGCGACCATAGCGAGTTGGAGCGGGCCGCGTCGCTCCTGCGCGTTGCCCCCCTGCTTCGCCGCAGTCGCGTCCTCATCATGCTGCCCATGCAGGGTACGCCCGCATCCTGCTCGCCGGAGAAAATCAAGGAACGCCTCGGCACTGAACTGGTGGCCATCGATCAGGAGCGGTTCAACCAACTGCTCGACGCCGTGGACACCCAGGCGGCCGAGGCCGAAACCGAGCGGTGGCTGCGCGGGGCCAAACGCGTGGTCGAACCCCAACGCGAAGATGTGCTCAAAGCGGCCAAGGTCAGCTTGGCAATGGATAAGCTGATCGAGGAAGAGCAAGCCCAGGCGCTGGCCATCGGTACCTGCATGGCTTGGCTGCCGCGGGGCTTCCCCTGCCTGGGCTTCACCCGCTTGCGCGACCGAGGCATCCCCGCCTCCTGCGAAGGCGACATGGACTCGCTGTGGACTATGCTCATGTTCCAGTACGCCTTCGGCATCGCCGGCTTCCAGGGCAACGCGACCTTCGACACTTCCCGCAACGCCCTGTGGACCGCCCACTGCGTCGGCCCGCTGAAGATGGACGGGCCCGACGGCCCTGAGGCACCCTACCTCCTCCGCAGCCACTCGGAAATCGGCTACGGCGTCGTGCCCGAGATCCAGTATCGCGTCGGACAGGAGATCACCCGCGCCAAGTTCGTCAATCTCGACACTATGCTTGTCTCCGGCGGGACGATTATGGAGGTCCCCGAACTGTCCGAACGTGCCTGTCGCACCCAGATCGTCACCAAGGTACCCAACGTCGATAGTCTCGTCCGGAACTGGTCCACCGGCATCCAGGGCAACGACATGATGACCCTGCTGCACCGAGTGGTGTTCTACGGCAATCGCACGCAGGATCTGCGGCACCTGGGCGACCTCATGGGCTTCAACGTCGTACAGGAGGGGTGAGCGATCCACCCTTGCGGGCCTTGGAGAGCGGCAGTCGTCGGGACTACCGCGTGGTCCGCGCGCGCCGACGCCTGGCCCCGACCGGAACCAGGCGCCGACGTGATGGAAACGGTGTATCTGAAACTGCCGCGGTGAAGCACCCACCCAAACCGTGCCGTAAGACCGGTCGGCGGCCTCACCGCGAGTTGCCCGTCACCCGTCTCGGGTATACGGGGATGCCCGAGGTTGTGCTGAACTCGTCAAGGCGAACCTGAGCCGACGGATGCGGACCGATAACCGGCTCACCGCCTCTCCCAACGGCCGCCCTCCCCATCTGCCCAGCCGGGCCGCAATCGTCGTCCGCGGGCTACGCGTTAGCCTGATTTCTTGCAGGCGACGGGCACGGCGTCGTGCCACCGTGCGTCTCAACGCCCGAAGCAAGCCATCAGCGGCTTGGGCATCACCCGCTTCAAGCCAGATCATGGCGTCATACCATCGCTCCAGCTCACGGCCAGGCTCCACTCGCAACCGAAGTACGTCCAGGGCATGCCCCAGCTCCGCAAGTGTCGGTTTGCTTGCCGGCTGAGCCTCGGTTCTCGCCCTGTTCATCCGTCGCCTGTTCCGCATGGTCGCAATCATCTTCCCAACATGCCGAAAACCCGGATCAATCCGGCCCGGCCCCCCATCCAACCGCCTACCCAAGGAAGAGCAAGGCAAACAGGGCAAAGTGAATCAGGACAGCCGCCAGAAGAACGCCACAGGCAAACCAACCCGGATCACAGCCAAACACCCGCGATGGGGCCTGCTGCGATTTTTGCGGTGACCAAGCTTGGGGTGCTTCGCCCATCCACCCGTCGCTGGCGACCTGGCCGAGATTATCGCTCCCTGAAGACTTCATAGTCCCCTTGGCACCCGAAATCGCCGTTGAGCGCGCCTCCCGCTCTGCTGATGCCCCAATACGCCGGACACACACCTCTGCACGTGTAGCACGATGTAGAGCCATGTCAACATACCCCATTTTTCGACGAATCCGCTCTACATGTTGTCTTTCGGCGCGGGTTCGCGGTATAGTATTTACATAGTCGCGGTCTCCCGTAGACACGGGCGGCCACCGGTCGATTGAAGTCGCGGAGCGGGATCCTCGTTTGGGCGCTCAGGCTTGCGGAAGAGGGCTTGGGGATATTAGCACCCCCAGACTGCCTCCCGGATGATCCGCAGCCTTGGCGGTGATTGGGAAGGGCATGTAATGGCACAACAGAAACCCTCATTTCGCCTCCCTGAAGCAGTATTAGATATTTTGGAGACCGTCGCGGAACAAATGGAGCAGCAGTTCCACAAACGCCCCAAAGTCTCACACTTTTGCCATGCTGCCCTCGTGGATTTCCTCAGTCTGGATCTTCGCACACAACTTGACCGCATCTATGATCGAGAGCGCAACTTGGACACACTGAAGCTAAGAACGAGCCTTGAACAGGGGCTGGCGCGTACTGAGACAGAGTATCAAGTACCACGCGTCGTCCTCGGTCGGAAAGCAGTCGGTAGTAACGAATCAGAATGATTTCCTCGACGGACAAGCAGGGCATCGGGCTCAGGCACGGTGCCAGAGTTGGAGAAGAGACCACATTACGCTTCTGCATGAGCGTTGCTCCCCCCGGCCGGCCGATCGAGTCGGTTCAAGCCGCGACCAATTGAACGCTTCAGGACGCCTCGCGTTTCTCCGGTCGTTCGTAACACCTTCCACTTCCTCGGCGGCGCCTTCCGCCATACCCAAACGGAACGCCGAGAAACAGCACGGCGGCACTGAGAAACGATCGCATGCCCCCCTGCCCGCAGTCATCCTCCGTGTGATTCCGCAACCGCGTATCCGCCCGGTCGGTGACCGTTGTTGCTGAGCCCTCGGGGGCCGTTCGCGCA
>Ga0123328_1000414_pt1 | contig 45533 bp, 43 predicted proteins | sample BioC12SIPDNA_2_FD_89702 | JGI IMG/M metagenome (GOLD analysis project Ga0123328, IMG submission 89702) | Anaerobic biogas reactor microbial communites from Washington, USA - Biogas_R1_A C12 SIP DNA | ecosystem: Engineered > Bioreactor > Anaerobic > Unclassified | place: Washington, USA...
ACCACCGGGTCCTCGATCTTCTTCGGCTCCTCGGGCTCGTCCTCCACGATCTCGCCGCCGGCGAAGGCGTCGAGCACGAAACCCGCCAGCCGCGGGGAGAAGTAGGCGTCACCGGAGTGGACGCGCTCGATCGCCTCGGCCAGCTCCGCGCCGGAGATGTTCTTGGTCACGTAGCCACGCGCACCCGCGCGGATCAGGGAGATGACGTCCTCGGCGGCGTCGGAGACACTCAGCGCGAGGAAGACGGTGTCCACGGAGACGCCGCGCAGGACGGCGAGGCCGCCGCCGTCGGGCATGTGGACGTCGAGAAGCACGACGTCGGGGCACGCGGCGTTGATGCCGTCGATGGCGTCGGCGACGGTCCCCGCGTCGCCGACGATGTCCACCTGCCCGGCGAGCTCGGCGCGGACGCCGGAACGGAAGACTGAGTGGTCGTCGACGAGGAACACCTTCACCATGCCGCTCAGGATACCGGCAGTCGGTAGGTCACGGAGACCTCGGTGCCCTCCCCCGGCGTCGAACGGATGCGGGCGCCGCCCCCGATGCGGGCCATGCGGCCCTCGATGGAGTCGCGGATGCCGTGGCGGTCCGCCGGGATGTCCTCCGGGTCGAAACCGGCGCCGCGGTCACGGACGAAGATGCTCAGCTCGCCGGCGAGGATCTCCGCGTAGACATCGAGCTTCTCGACGCCCGCGTGCTTCGCCGCATTCACCATCGCCTCCCGCGCCGCGAGCACCACCGCCTGGGTCTCCTCCGTGAGGTCGACGTCCTCACCCACCGTCACCGGGGCGATCCGGATGCTGAAGAGGTCCTCGACCTCACCGCACGCCTTCTCGACGGCCGCGAACACCGACTGCATCGCCTTCTCCTCCGCGTCGAAGAGCCACTGCCGCAGCTCCCTCTCCTGACCGCGCGCCAGGCGGGCGACCTCGACGGGGTCGTCGGCACGCTTCTGGATGAGCGCCAGCGTCTGCAGCACCGAGTCGTGCAGGCGGGAGGCGATCTCGGCGCGCTCCTCGCTGGCCGCCTTCGCGGCCCGTTCCTCCACCAGGGAGTTCCACAGCCGCACGACCAGCGGGACGCCGAGCGCCGCGACACCCGCCAACGTGAGCATCACACCCACGAGCGCCGCGGTGAAACCACCGACGTTCTCCGCGAAGAACACCGTCATCAGGACACCCGCGAGGACGAGGACCGCCCCGCCGAAGATCGTGACGTAACTGCGCCCGGACCCGAATCCGCGGTCGTAGGCCTGCCACGCCAGGGTCGCGCCCAGACCCGCCACGATGAGCGGCACGAGCACCGCCCCCGGCAGACCCGACACCAGCGCCACCGACGCCAGGAAGCCGGCCACGCCCACCGCCGCCAGCACGAGGTACGCCGGCCGGGAGAACTCGTGCCTGCCCGGGGCCGGCACCACCGCGTCGGAGGCCTTCGAGAACACCCACAGTCCCGCGTACACCCCGACGCCCAGGCCGGAGAGGAACGCCCCGACGATGAACGCCAGCCGCACGTAGAACACGTCCACGCCCAGGTGCGCGGCCAGGCCACCCGCCACACCGGCGATGACCCGCTGCGACCCGGCGCGGTGGTACGTCGGGTAGGGCGGCATCGCGGGGCGGTCGGCCCCGTACGGGACCGCGGAGGCAGAGGTATCCATGCCTGTGATTCTGTCAGAGCCCCCACCCCCGCACATCGGGGCAGACCCTGAGATCCGGAAATCCGGGCGAATCCCGATACCGCCCGCCGCCGCCCTCACCGACAATGAGGTCATGAGCACACAGACTTCCTTCACCGACACCTTCCGGGAGATGTGGGAGACCCGCCCGCCCCGGATCCCCTCCGAACAGGGCGGCAACGCCAAGATCGCCGGTGTCTGTGAGGGCATCGGCGTCCGTTACCAGGTCGACCCGACCGTCGTGCGTGTGCTGTTCGTCGTCGGTTTCTTCCTCGGCGGCGGACTGCCCGCGTATCTCCTGGCCTGGATGACCATGCCCCGCTACGGCCTGGCGCTGTCCCCGGCGGAGGCCGTCATACGCCGCAAGGAGGAGCTGGGGCCCCCGGACCGGAAGGAACGCAGCACCGGCTGGTGGCTGATGTTCTTCTTCGTCATCACCTCCGGACTGTTCACCGCCGGGGACGGGCGCGGCTCCATCGGCCTGCTGGGCATCGCCCTCCTCATCGTCGCCTGGTGGTTCCTCCACGCCCGCCAGCCGCAGCCCCCGGCCGGCCTGCTTGCCGACGCCCCCGTCCACACCATGCCCGAGCCCGTCGACCTGTCCATGTACACCCCCGCCGAGGGCGCCGACACTCCCCCGGGACGGGCCACCCCGCCCTCCTGGGACCCGCTCGGGGCGGCCCCCTTCGCCTGGGACCTGCCCGACCCGGGCCCGGCCCCGCAGCCGACGCCCCGCAAGCCGCGGGTCTGGCCGTGGGTGGCCCTCGGCGTCGTCGGCGCCCTCGGGGTGATGAGCGCCCTGGCCACGATGTTCGGCATCGGCGTGGTGAAGGACGAGCCCTTCGGCACCCTGGAGTACGCCCCCACGAGTGAGGCGGAGCTGCCCCTGACCTACGACGGCGGCGTCGGGGACACGGTCGTCGACCTCCGTGGGCTCCCCGAGCTCATCGACCCCCACCACGTCCTCGTCTCCGGCGGTGTCGGTCCCCTCAACGTCCACCTCCCGAAGCTCGTGCCGGTCCAGCTGTCCTGCGACGACGGCCTGGGCGACAGCAACTGCTCCCCCGGCCTCTACAACCCGGAGGCCGACGGTGAGACCCTGTACCTGACGGTCAGCGGCGGCATCGGGCCGGTGCGGGTGACCGCGCCCCAGGCGGCGGCGCCGCAGGCCCCGGCAGCCCCGCAGGACTGACGCCGCGGCCGTCGACAAGCAAAAGCACAGCGCCCCTGACACTCACTGTCAGGGGCGCTGTCACGTGGGGAGGTCTACTCCCACTCGATGGTTCCCGGCGGCTTCGAGGTCACGTCGAGCACGACGCGGTTGACGTCCTTGACCTCGTTGGTGATGCGGGTGGAGATGCGCTCGAGCACCTCGTACGGGATGCGGACCCAGTCGGCGGTCATCGCGTCCTCGGAGGTGACCGGGCGCAGCACGATCGGGTGGCCGTAGGTACGGCCGTCACCCTGGACGCCGACGGAACGGACGTCCGCGAGCAGCACGACCGGGCACTGCCAGATCTGGTCGTCCAGACCCGCGGCGGTCAGCTCGGTGCGGGCGATGAGGTCGGCGGCGCGGAGGATCTCCAGGCGCTCCTCGGTGACCTCACCGATGATGCGGATGCCCAGGCCCGGGCCCGGGAAGGGCTGACGGTTGACGATCTCCTCCGGCAGGCCCAGCTCGCGGCCCACGGCACGGACCTCGTCCTTGAACAGCAGGCGCAGCGGCTCGACGAGCTCGAACTCGACGTCGTCCGGCAGGCCGCCGACGTTGTGGTGGCTCTTGATGTTCGCGGTACCGGAACCGCCACCCGACTCGACGACGTCCGGGTACAGGGTGCCCTGCACGAGGTAGTCGACCTGCTCGCCCTCGAGGACGCCGGCGACGGCACGCTCGAAGGAACGGATGAACTCGGCGCCGATGGCCTTGCGCTTGGCCTCCGGCTCGCTGATGCCGGCGAGCTTGTCCAGGAAGGCCTTCCGCTCGTCGACGGTGACCAGGCGGGCGCCGGTGGCGGCGACGAAGTCGTTCTCCACCTGCTCACGCTCGCCGGAACGCAGCAGACCGTGGTCGACGAAGACACAGGTCAGGCGGTCACCGATGGCACGCTGCACGAGGGCGGCGGCGACAGCGGAGTCGACGCCACCGGACAGGCCGCAGATGGCGTGGCCCTCGGGGCCGATCTGCGCGGCCACCTCGTCGATGAGCTGCTGCGCGATGTTCGCCGCGGTCCAGGTCGGCTCGAGGCCGGCGATCTGGGTGAGGAAGCGGGTGAGCACCTGCTGGCCGTGCGGGGAGTGCAGGACCTCCGGGTGGTACTGCACGCCGGCCATCTTCTTCCCGACGTTCTCGAACGCCGCGACCGGCGCACCGGCGGAGGAGGCGGTGACCGTGAAGCCCTCGGGGGCCTCGGTCACGGCGTCACCGTGGCTCATCCACACCTTGTGGGTGGCGTCGAGCTGGTCGTGGAGCACGCCGCCGTCGCCGACGACCTCGAGGTCGGTGCGGCCGTACTCGCGGGCACCGGTCTCGGAGACGGTGCCGCCGAGAGCGGCGGTCATCGCCTGGAAGCCGTAGCAGATGCCGAAGACGGGGATACCGAGCTCGAGGATCTGCGGATCCAGCTTCGGAGCCTCGTCGGCGTAGACGGAGGACGGGCCACCGGAGAGGACCAGCGCGGCCGGGTTCTTGGCCTTGATCTCCTCGACGGTGGCGGTGTGCGGGACAACCTCGGAGTAGACGCGGGCCTCACGTACGCGCCGGGCGATGAGCTGGGCGTACTGTGCGCCGAAGTCCACGACGAGGACGGGGCGGGGGGATGCGGAAGTCACGGATTCGATACTACTACGCGGGGGCCGCGGTCCCGACATGCTTCTCGACGACCGCGTATCCCCAGCCCAGCTATGGTGAGGTCACTATGTCTGATCGTGTGTCTCCCGGTGCCGTCGGCCTGGTCCTCGCCTCCTGTGCCTCCCTGCAGCTCGGCGGTGCGGTGGCCACCCACGTGTTCCCCCACGCCGGGCCGTGGGGCGTGACCACCGTCCGTCTGCTCGTCGCGGGACTGCTGCTGGCGCTCATCGCCCGGCCGGCGGTGCGCGCGTGGTCGCGTCGGCAGTGGCTGGCGGTGGGGCTGTTCGCGCTGACCCTGGCGGGGATGAACGGCTTCTACTACGCCGCCATCGCCCTCATCCCGCTGGCGCCCGCCGTCACCATCGAGTTCATCGGGCCTCTCCTGCTCGCGGCGATCCTCTCGCGCGGGGCGCGGGAGTTCCTCTGGGTGGGCCTGGCCGCAGGTGGACTGGCGCTGCTGGGCTGGGACTCCTGGACCGGCGAACCCCTCGACCTCTGGGGCGTGACCTGGGCCCTGGTCGCCGGTGTGTTCTGGATGGGCTACATCCTCATGTCGCGGCGCGTCGGCCGCATCGTGCCCGGCCAGGGGGGACTGGCGATGGCGTTCCTCATCGCCGCGGCGGTGGTGGCCCCCTTCGGGGCCACCGGGGTGGCGACGATCGTCCTCTCCCCCGCCCTGCTCGGCCTGGCAGTGCTCACCGCGGTGCTGGCGTCGCTGATCCCCTACTCCTTCGAGCTGGTGGCACTGCGGTCGCTGCCGCCGGCCGTGTTCGGGGTGCTGCTGGCCCTGGAACCGGTGTTCGCGGCCCTCATCGGCTGGATCGTGCTCGGTCAGACCGCCTCGGTCGGGCTCCTCGTCGCGGTCGGGATGGTGGTCGCGGCGTCGATGGGCACGACACTCACGGCACGGCCCGCCCCCGCGGAGAAGCGGGAGGAGACGCAGCAGTCCGCGTGACCGCCCCGTCGGGGGTCACCCCAGAAACAGAAGAGCAGCCCGGTCACCACCGACGTGGTGACCGGGCTGCTCCAGTAGTGGCCGGGTCTAGCGCTTGACCGCCAGGCCGACCTTCTGGAAGGACTTCAGGTCGGTGTAACCGCACTTGGCCATCGCGCGGCGCAGGCCGCCGACGATGTTCTGGTTGCCGAAGGGGTCGGCTGCGGGGCCCTGGAGGATCTTCTCCAGGCTCGGCGGCTCGACACCCTCGGTGAGGCACTCCTGCGGGGTCTCCACCAGACCGCGCGGGAAGCGCGGGTGGGCGGCGACGGCCGGCCAGAAGCAGCCCTTGCCGGCGGCCTCGGCGGCCGGGGCCAGGGTCGTGCCGAGCATGACGGCGTCGGCACCGCAGGCGATGGCCTTGGCGATGTCACCGGAGGTGGACAGCTCACCGTCGGCGATGATGTGGACGTAGCGGCCACCGGTCTCGTCGAGGTACTCGCGGCGGGCGGCGGCGACGTCGGCGATGGCGGTGGCCATCGGAACCTCGATGCCGAGCGCGTACTCGTTGGTGCTGGTGCCGCCACCCACGATGACGCCGGCGGCGCCGGTACGCATGAGGTGCATGGCGGTGGTGTAGTCGGCGACGCCGCCGGCGATGACCGGCACCTCGAGGGAGCCGATGAACTCCTTGAGGTTGAGCGGCTCGCCGCCGGTGGCGACGTGCTCGGCGGAGATCATGGTGCCCTGGATGACCAGGATCTCGGCGCCCGCCTCGATCACCATCGGGGCCAGCTCACGGGCCCGCTGGGGGCTGACGCGGACGGCGACGGTGGCGCCGGAGGCCCGGACCTCACCGATGCGCTCGGCGAGCAGGTCCTCGTCGATGGGCGCGGAGTGCAGCTCCTGGAGCAGGGCGATGGCCTGCTCCCCGGTGAAGTCCATGCTGTCGACGGCGTTGACGGTCTCGACGACGCGGGCCACGGCGGCGTCGAGATCCGCCTGACGGCCCCACAGGCCCTCGGCGTTGATGACACCGAGGCCGCCCTGCCGGTCCATCTCGATGACGAACTCGGGGCTGGCGAGTGCGTCGGTCGGGTGCGACATGACGGGGATACCGAAGGTGTAGGCGTCGATGTGCCAGGTGGTGTCGACATCGCTGGAGGAGCGGGTGCGCCGGGACGGGACGATGGAGATGTCCTCGAGGCTGTAGGTGCGGCGGGCCTCCCGGCCCACTCCGATCTCGACGTAGTCGCGCATGGTGGCGTTCCCTTTCTTCTGCCCGGTTGCGGGCGGACATGACGGATCAACTCTACCGCACAGCACGAAGGCCGGAGCCCCATCACAGTGGGTCTCCGGCCAACTTTCAGCGGACGATCTCCGCGGAAGCCGCGGACTAGTGGTAGTTCGGGGCCTCGACGGTCTGCTGGATGTGGTGCGGGTGGGACTCCTTCAGACCTGCGGTGGAGATCTGCACGAACTGCTTGGTCTGCAGCTCGGTGATGTTGGCGGAGCCCGTGTAGCCCATGGAGGCGCGGAGGCCGCCGACGAGCTGGTGGGTGATGGCGTCGATGGAGCCGCGGAACGGGACGCGACCCTCGATGCCCTCCGGCACGAGCTTGTCCTCGCTGCGGACGTCGGCCTGGAAGTAACGGTCCTTGGAGAAGGAACGCTTCTCACCGGTGAGGCCACGGCCCTGCATGGCTCCCATGGAGCCCATGCCGCGGTAGCGCTTGTACTGCTTGCCGCCGACGACGACGATGTCGCCCGGCGCCTCGGTGGTGCCGGCCAGCATGGAGCCGAGCATGACGGAGGACGCTCCGGCGGCCAGGGCCTTGGCGATGTCACCGGAGTACTGCATGCCACCGTCGGCGATGATCGGGACGCCGGCGGCGTGGGCCGGGACGGAGGCCTCCATGATGGCGGTGATCTGCGGGGCACCGACACCGGCGACCACGCGGGTGGTGCAGATGGAGCCCGGGCCGATGCCGACCTTGATGGCGTCGGCGCCGGCGTCGATCATGGCCTGCGCGGCGGAGCGGGTGGCCAGGTTGCCGCCGACGACGTCGACGCGGTCGCCGAAGTCCTTCTTCACGCGGGAGACCATCTCGAGGACGCGGTTGTTGTGGGCGTGGGCGGAGTCGACGACGAGGACGTCGACGCCGGCCTCGACCAGCTGGCCGGCGCGGTCCCAGGACTCCTCACCGGTGCCGATGCCGGCGGCGACGAGCAGGCGGCCCTGGTCGTCCTTGGAGGCGTTCGGGTGCTGCTCCGTCTTGACGAAGTCCTTGACGGTGATGAGGCCGGCGAGCTTGCCCTGCTTGTCGACGATCGGGAGCTTCTCCACCTTGTTGGCGGACAGCAGCTCGAGAGCCTGCTCCTTGGTCACGCCCTCCGGGGCGACGACCAGCGGCATCGGGGTCATGACCTCGGCAACGCGACGGTCGATGTTCGGCTCGAAGCGCATGTCACGGTTGGTGCAGATGCCGACGAGGATGCCCTCGGCGTCGACGACCGGCAGACCGGAGATGCGGTAACGGGCGCAGAGTGCGTCCACCTCGCCGATGGTCATGTCCGGGGTGGCGGTGACCGGGTCGGTGACCATGCCGGACTCGGAACGCTTGACGATCTCGACCTGCTCCGCCTGCTCCTCCGCGGAGAGGTTGCGGTGCAGGACGCCGAGGCCACCCTGGCGGGCCATGGCGACGGCCATGCGGGCCTCCGTCACGGTGTCCATCGCCGCGGAGATGACCGGGATGCCCAGGCGGATGTTCCTGGTGAACTGGGTGGAGGTGTCCACCTCACTCGGGATGATGTTCGACTCCGCCGGCAGGAGCAGGACGTCGTCGAAGGTCAGGCCCAGAAGGGCAATCTTGTGAGGATCGTCGCCCCCGGTGGACACACGCTGATCGGTCATGGAAATGTGGCTCCTTCGCACTGTGTGGCTTCCGCAATGACTACACCCTAATCCCTTTTCCCTCTTGACAGGTAGCGGCAGGGAATTGCCCATTGAGCTGGTCCACAATAGGGTGACGAGTGTGAACTACGACTCGCAGATGCCGCTCGACCCGTTCGCCGACGATCCGAACGATCCGGCGTCCTTCCTGGACCCCGAGGAGCCGGCACCCCCGCTGACCGACGAGGAGCGCCTGCACATCACCCAGGATCTGGCCCTGGTCGCCCGCTTCCGGGAGGAGCTGACGCCGCACGGCATCCTCGGCATCTTCTTCCTGTGCGAGGACTGCGACGACCTGCACTACTACGACTGGGACATCATGGCCGCCAACATGGCCGCCACCCTGCGCGGTGAGCTCGCCCCGGTGCACGAGCCCTCCGTCGAGCCCGACGTGAACGCCTACGTCCCCTGGGACTACGCGGTCGGATTCCTCGACGGGATCAACGCGCCCCGTTAGAGGCCCCGTCAGAGGGAAGGACATGAAGAGACCGCCGGCAGGTTCTGCCGGCGGTCTCTTCTGTGTGTCACTCCCGGACCGTTACTCCTGGATCTGCGGCGGGGCCAGGGTCGGGGCCACCGTCGGGGCCGGCTCCACCGGGTCGACCGGCTCCGGCAGCGGGACCGGCTCCACCGGGTTCGGCAGCGGGTTGTCGCGGATCGGGGGCGGCCCCTGGGTGACCGTGACGGTCGCCGTCGTGGTCTGGTGCGCGGTCTCGGTGACGGTCTCGGTGGTCGGGTCGACCGGCTCCGGGGCGAGGGTCTCGCCCGGCAGGGTGGCCGTCGTCGTGGCGGTCACCGTGGTGCCCGGCTCACGCGGGGTCTGCTGCCCGGTCGGCGACTGGGCGTCGCGGAGGTTCTGCACCACGCGGCGGGCCTCCTCGAGGAGTTCGCGGGTGCCGTCGATGTCGCCCTCGGCGGCGCGGGAGTCGATCTCCTCCAGTGTGCCGGCGAGCTCGACGACGGCGGCGCGGTCACTGAACAGCGCGCTGGACATGCCCCACAGCGGGGAGCCGGGGGTCGCGTTGTAGATCATGGAGCCGGAGCCGGCGATGACGAGCGTCGCGGCGGCGGCGCCGATGAGGCCCGACACGAAGGGGCGTCCGCGGCGGGCGCGGCGGCGGGCGACCAGGGAGATGACCACGGGCTCCTCGTCGGCGCCCTCGATGAGCGGGGCGGGCGGCATCTGCTTCTCGACGTCCTCGCGCAGCTCCAGGAAGAGCGCGGCGAGTTCGTCGGTGCCGTCGGAGGGGTCGAGGCCCTGCGAGAGCTCGGTGAGGAAGGCGTCATCATCCATCAGCGGCTTCAGCTGTGTGGTGATGTCACCTGCTGTGGCATCGGGATGCCTACGCTTCATCACTGTGCTCCTTCATTCTCCGTGGCCTGGGCGTCATCCTGAGTGCCCAGGGTCTTGCGCAACGTGGCCAGCGCACGGTGCTGCGCCACGCGCACGGCACCGGGGGTACTGCCCACGACCGCGGCGGTCTCCTCCGCCGACAGTCCGACGAAAACGCGCAGAATCACGATGTCGCGCGCCTTCTCACTTAATGAATCGAGCAGAGCCCTCACTCTGTTACTTCCGTCGGTCGTGAGGGCGTAGTCCTCGGGGGTATCGCGCTCGGTGACGGTGTCCGGCACCTCGTCGGTGGGCAGCGAGTGGTCACGGGCCATGGCGCGGTGCGCGTCGGCCACCTTGTTGAAGGCGATGCCGTAGACGAAGGCCATGAAGGGGCGACCCTTGTCCACGTAGTTGCCTATCGACGTCGCGACCGCGAGGCAGATCTCCTGGGCGATGTCCTCGGGGGTCGGCGTCCTTCCGCCGCCCACGCGGGCGCGGGCGTAACGCAGGACCATCGGATGCACGATCGCCATGATCCTCTGCAGTGCACGACGGTCACCGTCGACGGCCAGCGGCACAAGGTCGGCCAGCTCTGCCTCGGTCTCACTCACGTAGCACTCCTCCGGATCACCTGCGGCCCCTTGTGGCACAGGCGGAACCAGGATACCTGTTCACCCCGGAATCCGAGTTTCATTTCCGCATCCTCCATGCCGGCTGCTAGTGCACCAAGAGTTCATTAAGGGTTAACCTATCGCATTCATGCAGGTCAGGAGTCTGGCGGCCGAGGAGGCCACATTGCGGTCATGCCCGGTCCACCACTGGGACACATACCGGCCATTTGATGTTCATCACGTCGGTACACACTCCACAGGTGCGTCGGAGAGTGTGACTCACCGTCCCGGACTCTGCACCGATGCACACGAGTCTATGACTTCTTTACCTGAGGAGAATCAGAACATGTCACAGCCGCACCTGCTTCCCGGACCGAACGCCGATTTCTGGGACTGGCAGCTCCACGGCGCCTGCCGGGGCGAAGAGTCGGATGTGTTCTACCACCCGGACGGCGAGCGCGGTCGCGCCCGCGCCCAGCGTGAAAACCGCGCCAAGGCCATCTGCCACACCTGCCCCGTGATCTCCGCCTGCCGCGAGCACGCGCTCAAGGTCGCCGAGCCCTACGGCATCTGGGGCGGACTCTCCGAGTCCGAGCGCCTCACGGTCCTGCGCAACCGCGGCGTGGTCCGGGGCGGCCGTCAGGCCGCCCGCGTCCCCGCCACCGCCCGCAGCTGACCCCCACTCCCCCGCACAGACACCAAAGCCCGGCCCGAGCACAATGGCTCAGGACCGGGCTTCAGCGCGTGTGCGCCGGGGTGACCAGTGGTGACTAGTGGTGGTGGTGGCCGTGGGCCGCAGCCTCCGGCTCCTCACGCTTGTTCACCACGGACGCCTCGGTGGTGAGCACCATGCGGGCCACGGAGGCGGCGTTGACCACTGCGGAGTGGGTCACCTTCACCGGGTCGATGATGCCCTGCTCGATGAGGTTGCCGTACTCGAGGGTGGCGGCGTTGAAGCCCTCACCGTTCGGGAGCTCGGCGGTGCGGGCGACGACGACGGCGCCGTCGAGGCCTGCGTTGTCGGCGATCCAGAAGCACGGCTTCACCAGGGCGCGGGCCACGGACAGGATGCCGGTGCGCTGCTCGCCCTCGAACTCCTCGGCCCAGGCCTTGAGCTCCTCGGCGATCTGCACGAGGACGGAACCGCCGCCGGCGATGACGCCCTCCTGCACGGCCGCGCGGGCCGCGTTGATGGCGTCCTCGACGCGCAGCTTGCGCTCGTTGACCTCGGTCTCGGTCGGGGCGCCGACGCGGATGACGGCGACGCCACCGGACAGCTTGGCCAGTCGCTCCTCCGCCTTCTCGCGGTCCCAGGTGGAGTCGGTGTTCTCGATCTCGCGGCGGATCTGCTCGCGGCGGGACTCGACCTCCTCCGGGGTGCCGGCACCGTCGACGATGACGGTCTCGTCCTTGGTCACGGTGACGCGACGTGCGGAACCGAAGACCTCGGCGCCGACCTCGTTGAGGTGGATGCCGATCTCCGGGTCGACGACGGTCGCGGCGGTGACCACGGCCAGGTCGTCCATGAAGGCCTTGCGGCGCTCGCCGAAGTACGGGGACTTCACGGCGACGACGCGCAGGGTCTTGCGGATGGAGTTGACCACGAGGGTCTGCAGCGGCTCGCCCTCGATGTCCTCGGCGATGATGAGGACGGGCTTGCCCGACTCGACGACCTGCTCCAGGATCGGCAGGAAGTCCGGCAGGGAGGAGATCTTGTTGCGGACGAGCAGCACGAGGGCGTCGTCAAGCACAGCCTGCTGGGAGTCGATGTCGGTGATGAAGTAGGGCGACAGGAAACCCTTGTCGAAGGAGATGCCCTCGGTGACGTCCAGGGACGACTCGATGGACTGGGACTCCTCGACGGTCAGGACGCCGTCCTTGCCGACCTTGTCCATCGCGCCGGCGACCATCTCGCCGACGATCTCGTCGCGGGACGAGACGGTGGCGACGTTGGCGATCTCCGTGGAGGAGGCCACCTCGGTGGCGCGGGACTTCAGCAGCTCGACGGTCTTGTCGGCGGCGGCGGCGATGCCCTTGTTGAGCTCGACCGGGTTGGAACCGGCGGCGACGTTGCGCAGGCCCTCGGCGATGAGTGCCTGGGCGAGCAGGGTCGCGGTGGTGGTGCCGTCACCGGCGGCGTCGTTGGTCTGGATGGCGACCGACTTGACCAGCTGGGCGCCGAGGTCCTCGAAGGGGTCCTCGAGGTCGATGTCACGCGCGATGGTGACACCGTCGTTGGTGACCAGCGGGCCGCCGAAGGCCTTGTCGAGCACGACGTTGCGGCCGCGGGGGCCGAGGGTGACCTTCACTGCGTCGGCGAGGGTGTTCACGCCGCGCTGGATGCCCTCACGGGCCTCCTGGTCGAATGCGATGAGCTTTGCCATGGGGCTGTGTTACCCCCGACTACTTCTCGACGATGGCGAGCAGGTCACGAGCGGAGAGCAGGAGGTACTCCTTGTCCTCGTACTTCAGCTCGGTACCACCGTAGGGGGAGAAGATGACGACGTCGCCGACCTTGACGTCCACCGGGATGCGGTCCCCGTCATCGTCCATGCGGCCCGGGCCGACGGCGACGACGGTCGCCTCCTGGCGCTTCTCCTTGGCGGAGTCCGGGATGACGAGGCCGGAGGCGGTGGTGTTCTCGGTCTCGGTGATCTCGACCAGGACCTTGTCCTCGAGCGGCTTGATGTTGACGTTTGCCACGATATTCCTCCGTGAAAAGTTGAGAGAGTTGTATGTGCCGGTTGTGGTGCCAGCACAGCCGTCGTCGCGGGTGAACAACTGTGGGTGAGACAACCTTCCTGGCACTCTACCTACGCGAGTGCCAGCACTCAACCTTTCGGGCTGCCAACACGCCCCGGAGGCCGGGAGTCCCCCACCTGGGGGACCATCACCCGCCTGTCGGGGACGGCGGGCTAGTCGATACGCAGCTGCCCCATGTTGAGGACGGCGGCACGCCACAGGCGGTAGTCCTCCGGCTGGTCCTCCTGGTAGTTGCGCACGGCCCGGATGCCGTCCTTGACGCGCCGGATGTCGTCGAGGGTGATGTCCTCGCCCTCGGCGCCGACGAAGATGACCGTGCCGCAGATGGCGGCGGTCGGATCGGAGAAGAACGCGGCGTTGCCCGTGGAGGCGGCGTTCCGGCCCAGGGAGGCCACCGGGTTCGGCTCGGCGCCGTTGCTCTTGGCCTCCGGGTTGAACAGGGCCGCGTAGTCGGTGCCGTCCTCCTGGAAGGCGACGGCGACGCGGTCCTGGCTGATGCCGCCGAGGAACTGCGCGGCAGAGTCCAGCTCGAACTCGACGAGGTTGTGGGTCAGGTCGGGGCGTACCAGGAATCCGGTGATCATGAGCGGTCCTTAGGAGCGGGAAAACGTTGCACCGCTCACCGTAACCCCGCGCCCCCGGTCGCGCAGCGCGAACGCGGGCCCCCGGGTTCCCCTAGGACGAGACGAGCGGGATCTCCACCTCGAGCGAGGGGTCGGTGCCCACGCCCAGATCACTGGCCCCGGAACCCTCGTGGATGAGCTGGGCGGCCAGCGCGGCGATCATGACGCCGTTGTCCGTGCACAGGGAGAACCGCGGGACACGCAGCTCGATGCCGGCCGCGGCGCAGCGTTCCGCCGCCAGCTCCCGCAGACGCGAGTTCGCCGCCACGCCACCGCCGAGCAGCAGCACCCCGGCCCCGACGTCCTGGCACGCCCGGACGGCCTTGAAGGTGAGCACGTCGCAGACGGCCTCCTGGAAGGACGCGCACACGTCCTCCACCGAGATGACACGCCCCTCCCGCTCGGCGGCCTCGACGTAGCGGGCCACCGCGGTCTTGAGCCCGGAGAAGGAGAAGTTGTGGCGGTGTCCCCGCTCCTCGTCGACCCGCTTCATCAGGCCACGCGGGAACGGGACGGCGTCCCGGTCGCCGCGCTGGGCCAGCCTGTCGATCACCGGGCCACCCGGGTACCCCAGCCCGAGGAGGCGGGCCACCTTGTCGTAGGCCTCACCGGCGGCGTCGTCGAGCGTGGAACCCAGCTCCCGCATCGGACGCCCCACGGCCTCCACCTCGAGCAGCTGCGTGTGGCCCCCGGAGACGAGCAGCGCCACCGAGTGCGGCAGCGCCTCCCCCTCCAGGTTGGCCACCGCGACGTGCCCGCCGAGGTGGTTGACCCCGTAGAAGGGGACGTCCCACGCGGCGGCGTAGGCCTTCGCCGCGGAGGCGCCGACGAGCAGCGCGCCAGCCAGCCCCGGGCCGACGGTGGCGGCCACCGCATCAGGCTTCCCGACGCCCGCCTCCTCCAGCGCCGCCCGCATCACCGGGCCCATCTGCTCGAGATGCGCGCGGGAGGCGATCTCCGGCACGACACCGCCGAAGCGGGCGTGCTCGGCCATGGACGAGGCCACGGTGTCGGCGAGGATGGTCACGGTGCCGTCGTCGGCGAGCTCGACGACGCCGACACCGGTCTCGTCGCAGCTGGTCTCCACACCCAGGACAATCATGGTCCTGAGGTTACACCCCGCGGCGGTCGCTCCCCGCAGGCCGCTTCATCGTGTACGCGTCCGCGCCCGAGGGCTGGTAGTAGCCCTTGCGCTCGCCGATGACCTCGAAACCGAAGGACCGGTACATGGCGATGGCGGCCTCGTTGTCGGTGCGCACCTCGAGGAAGACCTCCCCGTCGAGGCCGTCCGCCAGGCGCATGAGCTGGTCCATGAGCAGGCGTCCCAGCCCCCGGCGCTGCTGCGCGGGGTCGACGCCGATGGTGTGGATCTCGAACTCCGGGTCCTCCCGCGGGCCGAGCTGCGCGATGCCGCCGTAGGCGAGCAGCTCGTCATCGTCGAAGACACCGAGGTAGAGGTGGTTCGGCTGGGCGAACTCGACGACGAAGATGTCGCGCGTCCAGGGGTTCTCCCCGGGGAAGAGCAGTTCCTCGAGCTCGGCGCAGCGGGCGGCGTGCTCGAAGGTGAGGCGGCGGATCTCCACTACAGCTCCACCTCCGGGATCGCGGGGGACCTGGGCGCCGGCTGCGGCTCCTTGGCGTCGGGGCGGCGCAGGTAGAGCGGGACGAGCGGCTCCGGCGGGGCGTCGAGGTCCGCGACGGCCACCAGGGAGGCGGCGTCCGGGACGAGATCGTGGTGCGGGACCGCATGGAGCGCCTCCGGCAGCTGCGACGCCAGGTGCTCCGGCACGGAGAGCACGTCGACGTCGTGCGGGACCTGCAGCTCCGCAGGCTTCACGACGTCCGGCCCCGCCGTACGCACCCCTTCCGCGTAGGTGGCCCAGTAGATCTCCCGGCGGCGGGCGTCGGTGGCCACCAGCGCCCGTCCGGCAGGCAGGCGGCGGGCGATCGCGTCGTGGGAGCAGACGCCGTGCACCGGGATGCCCAGGGCGTCGCCGAACGCGGCCGCCGAGGCCATGCCGACGCGCAGCCCCGTGAAGGGGCCCGGGCCACAGCCGACGACGACGGCCCCGAGGTCGGGGAAGGTGACGGCGGCGTCGGCAAGCAGGGCCCGGACGGTGGGCGTGAGCTGCTCGTTGTGCGCGCGCGTGCCGGGTATCACCCGGTCCCAGCTGCGGCCGGTGGAGGTGTCGACCAGGCCGGTGACCAGGTCGGGGGTGGAGGTGTCGATCGCCAGTACAAGCACGACACCCACCCTAGTGCTAGTTGAGCAGTGCCCAGCCACCCTGCTCGGTCTTGCCCAGCGGGAGCATGGCGCGGGAGTCGATGTACTGGCCCAGCGGGACGGTGCACAGGTCGATGTCGGCGCGGTCGATGCGGTCGAAGGCGTGGCCGCCGTCAGCGGAACGCAGCAGCAGGTAGTTGGTGTCCTCCGGGACGCCCGCGCCGTCCAGCTCCAGCTCGGAGGCGTCGACGTCGAGGTTGCGCGCGATGCCCTCCTCGGTGGCGTACGGGCAGACGATGGCCGCCGCGATCCACTCCTCGCCGTAGAGGTCCTGCGGGACCAGACCCACGATGCCCTGCCCCGACGCCACGGAGGCGACGGCCTGCTCGAGGGTGCCGGCGGTGCTGAAGCGGGTCTCGGCCATGGGGCGCAGGCTGATCAGCAGCGCCAGGACGCCGATCCAGGCGACGAGGACGATGGCGATGAGGTACTTGGCGGTGGAGGACAGCGACACAGAGGACTCCTAGAGGGGTTGATCGACAGACCCGCTCACAGTACTCCCCCAGTCTGGCAGTCTGCTGGATCTGGCTACCTAGATGAGGAGGAGAAGCAGGATCTGGCTGGCGACGATCTTGCCGATCATCGCCGTCGGGTACACCGTGGCGTAGCCACGGGTGGCGAGCTCGGTGCCGGTCTGCCCGTTGAGGTAGGAGATGATCGCCGGGTTGGTCGTCGCACCGGCCGCCACACCCATCGACTCGTCCCACGTCAGACGCAGGACCAGCATGCCGACCACCGCGCTGATGAGCGCCGAGACGACTGTGATGAACAGCCCCGCGGCCATGACGGTGAGCGAGGAGGGGTCGGTGAGCGCCTTCCGGAATCCGGCGCCCGCGGTGGTGCCTACGCCCGCGAGGAAGAGCGAGAGTCCCAGGGTGCTGAGGGTGTGCACCGCGTGGTACGGCATCGTCCACGTGACCGGCCCCGTGCGGTGCAGCGCACCGAGGATGAGCCCCGCGACGATGGGGCCACCACCGAAGCCCAGCGACAGGACGGAGCCGCCGGGCAGCGGGACCGGGATGAAACCGAGCAGCAGACCCGCGAGCAGCCCGAGGGCGAAGGGCAGCAGGTCGGGGGCCGCGAGCGAACGCTCCGAGTCGCCGAGGAAGGCGCGGACCTCGGCCATGCGGTTGGGCGGGGCGACGACGCGGACGCGGTCCGAGTAGTTGAGCACGTCGTCCGGGTGCGGGACCTCATCGGCGTCGCCGCGCCGGATGCGGGCGATCTGGAAGCCAGCGGAGAAGGTGTCGAGGTCCTCGATCCTCCGCCCCACCACCCGCGGGTTGGACACCGTGACGCGTTTGTACACCAGGTCGGTGCCCTCGATGGTCACCTGCGCCGGCTGCCCGAGGGTGCGCTGCGCCGTGGTGATCGCCTCCTGCGTGCCGTTGATGAGCAGGACCATCCCCTCGTGCAGACGGTCCGTCGGGGCGGCCAACCGGTGGTCGTGGGGGCCGTTGACGATGCGGGTGGCGATGATCTCCGCCCCCGCCAGCGTCGGCAGCTGCGCGACGGTGCCCTCGACGCCAGGGCCGATGAGCACGCCGTCCCACTGCAGCGGCGCGATGATGAGGCCCTCCTTCCGCGCGTCCTCCACGTGGTTGACCTTCAGCAGCGCCGCACCCACCGCGGCGACGAGGATCGAGCCGATCACCGCGCCGGGGTACGCCAGGGAGTAGCCGATGACGGGTTCGGCGGAACGGGAGGCGTCGACAAGCGTCCCTCCCTCGACCATCTCGACGACCGCGGCCATGCCGGGCGTCGAGGTCAGCGCGCCGGCGAACATGCCGACACCGATGAGCTCGTTGAGTCCGAGGAGTTTCACGGCGCCGTAGGCCACGCCGACGAGGGTGGCCAGCAGCGCGACCATGAACAGGGTGAGCCGCCAGCCGCGGGACCGGAACTCCGCGAAGAACTGCGCGCCGGCGGTCAGGCCGATCGCGTAGACGAACATCGCCAGGCCGAGCTGGTAGAGCAGGGGCGGGATCTGGATGCCCGGGTCGACCGTCGACAGGCCGAGCGCGACGAAGAGGACGGCCGCCGCACCGAGGGAGATCCCGAGGACGCGGATCTTCCCCAGGGCGAGGCCCACGGTGAGAATCGCGACGAGGGCGACGAGGGGTTGGGCTACGAGGAAATCCAGCACAGATCCCATTGAACTCCCGGGTGACGGGACGGGCAACCGTGGCGCGTGGGACAATGGCAGACGGTCCAGCCGAATTACATTCATTCAAACAAGGAGTCTCACCGTGTCGAAGGTGACGTTCTTCCGCGGCCAGCAGCTGCCGCTCGAGATGCACAAGGTCCGCATCATCCAGAAGCTCACCCTTCTGCCCATCGAGGAGCGCAAGGAGGCGATGGCCGAGGCCGGCTACAACACCTTCCTCCTGGAGAACAAGGACGTCTTCCTCGACATGCTCACCGACTCCGGTGTCAACGCCATGTCCCAGGACCAGCAGGCCGCCATGCTCATGGCCGACGACGCCTACGCCGGCTCCGCCACCTACACGCGTCTGCACGACAAGCTCGTCGAGATCTTCGACATGGAGTACTTCCTGCCCGCCCACCAGGGACGCGCCGCGGAGAACATCATCTCCAAGGTCATGGTCCGCGAGGGCACCCTCGTGCCGATGAACTACCACTTCACCACCACCCTGGCGCACATCACCGTCAACGGCGGCGAGGTCGTGGAGCTCGTCATCCCGGAGGGCCTCGAGGTCACCTCCGACCACCCGTTCAAGGGCAACCTCGACGTCGACGCGCTCCGGAAGCTCATCGACGAGCGCGGTGCCGAGGCCCTGTCCTACGTCCGCATGGAGGCCGGCACCAACCTCATCGGTGGCCAGCCCTTCTCCGTGCAGAACCTCCGCGAGGTCTCCGCCGTCTGCCGCGAGCACGGCATCCCGCTCGTTCTCGACGCCTCCCTGCTGGCGGACAACCTCTACTTCAACAAGGTCCGCGAGGAGTCCTGCCGGGACAAGTCGATCCGCGAGATCACCAAGGAGATCGCCGACCTCTCCGACGTGCTGTACTTCTCCGCCCGCAAGCTCGGCTTCGGCCGTGGCGGCGGCATCTGCATCCGCGACGAGGAGCTGTACAAGAAGATGCGCGGCTACGTCCCGATGTTCGAGGGCTTCCTCACCTACGGCGGCATGTCCGTCCGTGAGATGGAGGCCATCACCGTCGGTCTCGACGAGACCATGGACGAGGACATGATCAACCAGGGCCCGCAGTTCATCGAGTACATGGTCACCGAGCTGGACAAGCGCAACATCCCGGTCATCACCCCGGCCGGCGGCCTCGGCGCCCACGTCGACGCCATGCGCTTCGTCGACCACATCCCGCAGACCGAGTACCCGGCCGCCGCCCTGGCCGCCGCCCTCTACGTCTGCTCCGGCGTCCGCGGCATGGAGCGCGGCACGATGTCCGAGGCACGTGACGCAGAAGGTGTCGAGCCGCTGGCCGACATGGAGCTGGTCCGCCTGGCCATGCCACGCCGCGTGTTCACCCTCTCCCAGGTCAACTACGTCATCGACCGCCTCGACTGGCTGTACCAGAACCGTCAGCTCATCGGCGGCCTCGAGTGGGAGGAGGAGCCGGAGATCCTGCGCTTCTTCTACGGCCGCCTGAAGCCGAAGAACGACTGGCTGGAGCAGCTGGTGGAGAAGTTCCGCGAGGACTTCGGCGACTCGCTCTAGCCGCTCCCGGAGGTCTCTCCCGCATCATCGCCGGATGATGTCCGATTGCCACACAATCGGACATCATCCGGCTTTTTGCTGCCCGAAATCGCAGAACAAATGACCTATCTAGCCCATAGCTTCGGCCCATAATTCCGCCGCAATGGCTTTCCTCAAAAATCACCCGTTTCCCTCCAATTCACTGTCGTCACATTTCGTCCGTGAGATTTTTGACAATCGCAACCAGAACGACCGGGCCGGCCCCTTTTTACCCCCGTAAAGGGCTGAAATACGTAGTATTTTAATGGCCTTTCGCGTGTGCGGCGCGTCTCGATCAACACTCCCCCAACGGTGTGGCTTAGTGTTGGTACTCACAGCAAGGAATCCACCTGTTCGGCACCAAATCCCGAAATCTCCACCGCCTGGCCCGAGCCCAGAGCGACTACCGACAACAAAACATCACACGAAGGAAAAACATGTTCAACAAGCGTATTGCCGCAGCGGTCGCCGGTGCCTCCCTCGTCCCGTTCGCCTTCCTCCCCACCGCCGTCGCCGGCGAGGGCGCCGAGGAGATCATCAAGGTCGGCGACCAGTGCTACGTGGAGAAGGTCATCACCGAGGAGAAGGTCGTGGGCACCCGCACCGTCGCCGAGACCGGCACCCGCGCCAGCGACTGGCAGGTCGGCGAGGTCAAGGGCCCGCAGGGCTGGACCTTCCAGCAGAAGGCCGTCGGCGAGGGCCAGGACCGCGCCAACCACGCGATCACCGCCAACATCCCGGAGGGCACCCCGGCCGGTGAGTACACCGCCGAGGCACTCCACTTCAGCTTCTCCAAGAACCAGGTCTCCGAGACCGTCACCTTCAAGGTCGTCGAGGAGGACGTCACCGAGTCCAGCACCCGCACCGAGCGCCACGAGGTCCCGTGCATGGACGAGACCCGTACCGAGCGCGGCGAGGGTGGCGAAGGTGACCGCACCCGCGGTGGCGAGGGCCAGGGCAACGAGCGGGGCCGCGAGTCCCAGGTCCTCGGTGCAGGCCAGGAGAACTTCGTCGACTTCAAGGTCCTGGCCCAGCAGCAGGCCGTGAACGCCCCGGCTGCCGCCCCGGCCGCCGCCAACACCGCCAACACCGCAGCCGCCGCCCCGGCAGCTGCCCCGGCCACCGCCGCCCAGCAGCAGCAGCTGGCCAACACCGGCATCAGCGGTGTCCTGACCATCCTGGCCGTCGGTCTGCTGGCCGCCGCCGGTGGTGCCGCGCTCATCCTGAAGCGCCGCGCCGCCTAGTCCGCCCGGATCAGCACCCCGTACTCCGCCGCCGCGATCCCGTAGGCCTCATCCAGGCCCCGGGTTCGCGGCGGCGCACTTATGAGCAGGGACGGTCCGGCGACCCGCACCGCCGGGGTCGCCGCGACGAGCTCGATCATGTCGGCCACGCCCCGGTTGTCGCCGATCTCGAACGCCAGGTGGCAGCTCGCCTCCACGGCCTCGGCCGCCCAGTGCAGTGCGAACTCCCGGCGCGCCGGGGCCGTGTCCACCTGGAAGGACAGGTGCCGCAGCACGATCGCCGCGGCCTGGACCCGCGGGAGCAGCGCCTGCACCATGGGGATGTACAGCTGCGGCAGCTGCATCAGGAACTGCGCCCGGTACACCTCGAGGCTGGCCCGCAGGGTGAGGTAGGAGTCGCCGCGGAGGAGCGCGGCGGCGTCGTCAAGCAGCGCGAACGCCGCCCGGTGGTCCCCGCTGTCCCAGGTGGCGGCGGCGGCCCGCATGAGCGACAGGGCCTCGTTCGCCGGGGTGCTCTGCTGCCGGGCCAGCTCCCGGTAGAGGTGGGCGGCGCCGACGTGGTCACCTGCGGCCTGGGCCTCCAGGGCGGTCCCGGCGGCGGCCTCCAGGGTCAGGTCCGTCCGCAGTCCGCTTCCCCGCTCGGCCGCGAACTGCTGGTACTCGGCGTAGAGGCGGCGCATCTCCTCCACGTCCCCGCGGATGCGGGCGACGTTGATGTCGACCTCGTGGAGCCCGGCGAGGTCCTCGGCCCGGGTGGAGGCGAGACCACGCGCCTGGGCGGCGGTACGTTCCGCGGCATCGGCGTCACCGGCGAAGGAGTGCGCCGTCGCCAGGCTCACCAGCGCCGATCCGAGCAGTTCCCCCTGGGTGGGGTCCCTGCGCAGCAGGTCGACCGCCTCGGCGTAGGTGGCCTGCGCGAGCCGGTAGTCGTGCTGCCGGAGGGCGAGGTCCGCCTCGCGGAGGCGCAGCATCGCATCGGCCAGGGGGTCATCCCACCCGGCCTCCCGCATGAGCCCCAGCACCCCGGATGCCGCCGTGAGGTCCTCGGCGTGGAGATGGGTCCCGAGCAGCGCCCCGAGCAGGTGGAAACGCATCTGGGCGTTGCCGGGGTCCTCGTCGTCGACGAGGAACAGGGCCTCCCCGATGGCGCAGCGGGCGGCCCGCAGGTCACCGCGGAGGATCGCCCCCTGGTTGTCGAGGGCGAGCAGCCGCACCTCAGCCGCCATCTGCTCCGCGGCGGGCAGCCGTCCCACCGACGCGCGGGCCTCCGCCAGGGACCGCTCCCACGCGGGGTCACCGCTCTCCATCTGCGCGGTCACGGTCTCGAGTAGGGCGCTGAACTCCGCTGTCGTGTTTACACTGGGCACGGCACACATCGTCTCATGAGGAAGGGAAACATGGGTGACATGCGTCCGCGGCGGGCGGTGCTCGCGGAGAGCTGGGTGGCGGCGTCGGTGAACGCCCCCGCGCTGACCCGCGACGGTCTGCCGGTGGCCCGCGCGGTCAAGTGTCTGCTCGATCCCCTCGTCATCCGGCCCCGTCTGCGCCCGGAACTCGCCGCCCCGCTGCTCGGCCCGGCGGAGGCGTCCGCGCTCACCGAGCTCTTCGACGCCCACCGCACCCGCCTGGAGCACACGAGCGACTGGTTCCTGCTGCTGCGTGCCGCGCGGCGCCGCGCGCGTATCACCGACGGCAACGCCCAGGAGCTCTACTTCCCCCGCGCCTTCGAGCTCGCCAGCCTCCACGGAGCCCCCGGCGCGGACGCCGCCGACCTGTGCGACGGGGTCATCGCGGCGGTCCACGGCGAGGTCTCCGTCGGCGACCTCGCCCCGCTTCTCGACGCCCTCCCCGCCGACCCCTTCCCCGGGTGGGACGCCCCCGGCCCCGCCCCGGACCTCGGGACGCTCGCCGCCGAGCTGTGGGACCTGCTCGACTCCGGGGAGACCCTCGAGGAGTCACACGAGGTGGCCGTGTGGGGCACGGCGCTGCGGCACACGCCGGGCCAGCTCGACGCCCTGTTCACCGCACTCGAGTGGCCCGGCCCGGTCGCGGGACTGCGTCTGTCCGCGGCGGACCCCCTGCCGGCCCCGCCCCTGCGCGGCGAGTCCACCCACGCCCTCGACCGCTCCCTGGAGATCCGCGCCCGCGCCGCCCTGCGCCGCGCCCGGGAGCAGGCCGATTCCGCCGCTGACCTGCTCGCCGCCGAGGTCGACCGCGCGCTCGCCCCGCTCGGCCTGCACGACCCCTTCTGGCGTTCCACCTTCGCCGCCGGCGTGCTCCTGGCCGCCGGTCTGGAGCCCCTCGCCGGACGACGGGACTTCGGTCCCACCCTGCTGCGGCAGGTGCAGTCCCGTCTGGCGAAGGAGGCCTACGTCCTGCACCTGCGTCGCCTGCTCGCCGCCGGCCAGGCGATCGACCCCCGGCAGGAGAAGGTCGTCGCCGAGCTCCACGCCTTCTGGCTGCCCTACCTCAACCGCCTGTGGGCCCGGCTCCACGGCCTCGACGTCCTGGGCCGTTCCCCCGCCGACACCGACGAGGTGTGGGACCTGCTCACGGGTGTGGCCCGTTCCGTCATGTACGACCACCGCCAGCTCATCCGCGACGCCCTGGAGTCCGCCGCATGATCACCCTCGCACTGCAGGCCCGTGGCGCCACCCTCGAGTGGCCGCTCCGGGACGACACCCTCCCCCGCCTCACCGTCCACGACCCGGCCGAGGCCGACTGGCTGCATCTCCTCATCGGCGAGGCCGCCCACGTCGGGCTGCTCCGCGGCGAGGATCACGCCCCGGCGTGGAACCGGCCCCTGGCGGCGCGGCTGCGTCACCTCGCCTTCGGCCACTGGCTGCGTGCCTGGTGGCCGACCAGCGTCCTCGACGGCGTCCCACCCCTGGACCGGACGCTTCTCGACGCCGAGCTCGCCCTGCTCACCGACGACCTCGACGAGATCATGGCGTTCTCCCCCGACGGGGAGATCCCCCTCGACGAGGAGGCGCTGCGCACCCTGCGCCACCCGCTGGCTGCCCGGGCCCTGGAGCTCCTCGGGGTGGCGGTCCCGGCCCCGACCGTCCCCACCCGCGAGGACTACGCGCTGGTCGCCGGTGACCGCCTCACCCCGGGGGCCACCGCCGTGCTGAGCGGCACCAGCCCGCACGCCTGGGCGGCGGTGCCGGCCGGGCGTATCGACGCCTCCGAACACGCCGTCGCCTGGGTCCTCGAGGTCACCGACCACCCCGAGCTGTCCGTCGCGGTCCAGCTGCTGCCCGGCGCGCAGGTGGCGGGCATCGCCGTGCGCGCCACCGCCGGTCCGGCGCAGGCCGCCGGCGTCCTCGACGCCGCCGGGACCGCGCAGCTGTCCCTGCCCCTGGAGCCGGCCGCCGCGTGGTCCCTCACCGTCGCCGACGTCGACGTCCGGATCGGCGTGGACGTGGCGGAGGACGGTGAGGAGCGGGCGTCGGTACGCACGCTTGTCGCGCAGCGCCGCACCGGGACCCCCGACCCCAACGGCCCCCTCTACCAGGCGGAACGCGAACTCATCATCGAGGACTGGTGAGCTTTTTGTGAACGGTAGCCGCGGCCCCTTCATACCTTGAGATCACCGGACAGCCACAGGGGCTGACCGGGAAGCCAAGGAGAAGATCATGAACCGCACCGCCCTCAAGCTCACCGCCGCCGCTGCCGCCGCCCTCATCGGTGGCCTCGGTCTGACCGCCTGCTCCGACTCCTCCGCCGACTCCGGCGACTCCGCCACCACCACCGCGGCTGCGGCGGCCGACTCCGGCAAGTCCGGCAAGTCCGGCAAGTCCGGCGACGCCACGACCATCACCGCGGGTGACACCACCGTCACCACCGGCGGCGAGTGGAGCGCCTCCGTCGACGGCACCCCGGTCGAGATCACCGACGCCACCGTGGTCTGCGCAGAGCAGGGCGACACCATCTCCCTCTCGGTCGGCTCCACCTCCGCCACGATGGACTCCGCCACCGGCCTGAGCGCCGTCCTCAGCACCGGCGACAACCCGGAGGTCCAGGCGGTCGGCATGGGCTCCACCGAGACCGGCGAGGCCCTGGCCTACGCCGCAGGCGTCCCCGGCAACGAGGCCACCGCCACGAAGAACGGCAACACCTACGAGATCACCGGCGTCCTCACCGCGGCGGACATGAACAACCCGATGGCCGGCCCGCAGGAGAAGTCCTTCGAGCTCTCGGTCACCTGCCCCTAGTCCGCCCGACCCCTCTGCCCCGGCCCACGGCCGGGGCCTTTAACGTTGCGCTGCTGTCCGGGGACCCCTGGTCTAACGTGGACCCTCATGAGCAGGGTCTTCCTCACGTACGCGGATGCCGTCCACACCTACTTCTCCTGGCGGGTCGAGGGTTCCGCGGAGGTACGCACCGCCCGGATCAGCCCGGAGCGGAACGCCGCCCTGCGGGACTCCTTCGCACGCAGCTTCCCCGACGCCGCCCCCGGGGAGACCCAGGAGGAGGCCCTGCGACGCACGTTCCATGACGGGGCCTTCCGTTCCCCGCAGGACACGTGGACGTACCTCTCACAGCTCTCCCAGCTGCTCCTGCCGCCTGAGCTGCTCCGTAACTTCCACCCTGCGCGCCGCCGGCAGCTGCTGATCCGTCCCTCCCCGGGCCTCGCGCAGGTGCCCTGGGCGCTGCTGCCGACGGGCAGGAAGGACAGGATGCTCGGTGACGTCGCCGACGTGAGCCTCTACGCCCCCGACTCGGTCGTCGCCCTCGCCCCGGAGCCGCGTCCCGGCGCGCAGCCCGCGGAGGAGCTCATGGTCATCGACCCGAAGATCCCCGGCCAGCCCCCCTCCGGCCCCCTGGGGTCGGTGCTCGGCAGGCCGACGCCCACGGACCCCCTGTCCGCCCTTCTGCGCCCCACCACCGTCCCGCGGGCGGCGACCTACCCGGAGCTCGCCCGCACCACCCTCGGGCGGGAGGAGTTCCTCTCCCTGTCGGGGCGGGCCCGGAGTCTGCTGTTCGTCGGCCACGTCTCGGCCGCGGGTGTGGAGTCCGCCTCCGCGGAGTCCTCGACGCTGCACCTCGCGGAGCCGGTGAGTGCCGGTGACCTGCTACGTGCGGGATGGCAGGCCCCGGCGCGGGTCGGCCTCCTCGGCTGCGGTTCGGGTTCCGACCTGCGCTACCCCGAACCCTTCGGCCTGGCGACCACCGCCGTGGCCTGCGGCGCGGACACGGTCGTGGCCAGCCTGTGGACCCTGCCCACCGAGGCCGCCCTGGACGCCCTGGACGCCGGGGTGCAGCCGCTGCGGGAGCTGATCCTGGCCACCGACCGTGCGCTGCGGGCGGAGGACCCGGTGCGGTCGCTGCTGGACTGGCAGCTCGCGAAGGCGCGCGCCTGGTACGCGGAGGGACGTGCCGCGGACAATCCTGCCTGGTGGGCGGCCCCGGCGGTCTGGCGTCTCGACAGGCAGGGCTGACCCCCAACGATTAGGGTGTGGTGTGCTCGACCTCATCCCAGGAGGCACCATGACCATCACACCGTTCAGCCATGTACTGTCCTCGGCGCTCGTCGAGGCCCTCGAGCAACACACCGACCACCTCCCCGGCGACAAGATCTACGGCGCCACCCTCGTGCGCACCGAGGAGACCCTCCTCCCCTGGTTCGCCGTCCTCGCCGACCTCGGCGACTCCGACGGCCCCGGCGCGGACGCCTCCCCGGTGGCCCGCTGGTGCCCGGAGCGTTCCGGCATTGCCCTGCGGACCCCGCGGCTCACCGAGGTGTGCGCGCTTTTCGACGCCCACCTCGACGCCGCCCCCGCCCTGGCCCGGGCCCTCGGGTCGCACGACGTCCGGCAGACCTTCGCCCGCCTCGGCGCGGAACCCATCCTCTACATCTTCGACCGCCGGGCCGACGGGGAGGGCACCATCGAGCCGGGCACCTTCGGCAGCCTCAACGCCGGCCGCGAGTCCGAGCCCTACTACCTGCAGGCCGCGCGGCTGTTCGCGGCCTGAGTCAGGCCGCGTCCACCCACCGCCAGGTGATGATCCGCGCCTCCGAGTCGGGGTCGCGGAGCACCGCCGTCTCCCGGTCGAACTGGACGAGCAGGTAGCGTTCGGCGATCTGCTCCACCAGCCCGCCGCCCCATTCGGCGACCACGACGGCGTCGGCGAGTTCGGTGTCCAGGTCGAGCGCGTCGAGCTCCCCGAGCGGGTCCCCCGAGGAGCCCTCCCCGAGGAGCCGGTAGGCGTCGAGGTGGATGAGCGCCGGCCCGCCGACCGTCGAGCGGTGCTCACGGGCAATGACGAAGGTCGGCGAGGTCACGCGCCCCTTGACCTGCAGGCCCCGGGCCAGGCCCTGGGTGAAGGTGGTCTTGCCGGCGCCGAGCGGGCCGTCGAGGATGACCACGTCCCCGGCCTGCAGGGTGCGGCCCAGTTCCTCGGCGAAGGCCTGGGTGTCCTCGGCGGTGGTCAGTTCCCGGGTGCCTTCCGCGGGGAAGCTCACAGGTCGATCCCTCCCTCGTACTCACGGACGGTGCGGCCGGTGGGCCGGCAGATGATCTCGTAGTTGATGGTGCCGGTGGCGGCGGCCAGTTCGGTGGCGCTGAGTCCTCCCTCACCGAAGATGACGGCCTCGTCGCCGGGCTGGACGCCGAACTCGTTGGCCCCCAGGGAGACCACGATCTGGTCCATGCACACGCGCCCGACCTGCGGGTACAGCTTGCCGCCGATGCCCACCTGCAGGTCGCCCTGCCAGGAGCGCGGCACGCCGTCGGCGTATCCGGCGGGGACGACCGCCAGCCAGCCGGGCTCCTCGGCGGTCCAGGTGTGGTTGTAGGAGGTGGACTCACCCGGCTCGATCGGCTTGACCACGGTGATCCGCCCGATCCAGCTCATCGCCGGACGCAGTCCGGGGTCGACGTCCGGGAGCGGGGAGAGCCCGTAGAGCGCCAGGCCGACGCGCACCTGCTCGTGGTGCAGGTCGGGACGGGTGAGCGTGCCGGGTGAGTTGCACAGGTGGTTGACCGGGATGTCCAGGCCCAGGGAACGGGCCAGGTCGATGGCCCTCCCGAGGGCGGCGGCCTGGGCGTCGTTGGTGGGGTTGTCCGGCTCATCGGCGCAGGCCAGGTGGGAGAACACGCCGGTGACGGTGAGGTGCTCCGCCTCGTGCAGGAGGGTGAACACGCGGGCCCAGTCCGCCTCGTCGACGCCCGAGCGGTGCAGCCCGGTGTCCACCTTGACGGAGACGCGGGCGGGCACGGCGGCGTCGACAAGCGCCTGCGCGTGCGCCACCGAGGGGATGCCGAGCTGGATGTTGAGGGAGAGCGCCTCGGTGAGGTCCTGTTCCGGGGACCAGATCCAGGCGAGGATGGGTTTGGCGATGCCCTCGTTGCGCAGGTCGACGGCCTCCTGCAGGGTGGCGACGCCGAAGCAGTCGGCGCCGTTCTCCGCCATGACCTGCGCGACGCGGCCGGCGCCGTGCCCGTAACCGTCCGCCTTGACCACGGCCATGAGCCGCACGTCACCCACCAGGTCCTTGAGCAGGCGGGTGTTGTGTGCGATGGCATCCAGGTCGATGCGGGTGGTCAAGAGCTCCATGGGTGACATTGTGCCACTCCCGGCCCGGCGTGCCGCAGTTCCGCCCTCCGGAGGCGGGGCCCGCCATGATCCGGCACCCATTTTTCCTTAAACCTGGTTTTTCCGTTCATATTCTGCGACGCTGGTCACATACCCGTCTCACAAGGAGGAATCATGACCCGACTGGAACTCGACAAGGACCGCTGCGAGGCCCACGGACTGTGCGAGCAGGCCGCCCCGGACCTCGTCCACCTCGATGACGACGACAACCTCATCATCGATGTCCCCGGCGACCTCAGCCCCTCACAGCTCGACGACGCCCGCGACGCCGTCCGGGTCTGCCCCGTCTCCGCGCTCCGGCTGGTGGAGTGATGGACCGGATCGTCATCGTCGGCCACAGCATCGCGGGGCTGACCGTCGGCGACAACCTCCGCCGTCTCGGCTTCACCGGCACCCTGACCTACGTCGGTGCCGAGGACGTCGAGGCGTACTCCCGCCCCTCGCTGTCCAAGGCGGCGCTCGCCCCCGGCGACGGCGGCATCCACCTCGCCCCGCTGCCGCGCATCAGCGCGGACACGGACGACACCGTCGAACTCCTCGGGCGTCGGGCGGTCTCCCTCGACACGGACGCCCGGACGGTGCTTCTCGACGACGGCACCTCCCTCCCCTACGACGGACTGGTCATCGCGACCGGTTCGCGGGCGCGCCACCTCACGGACTCCCCCCGCGAGTTCACGCTGCGCTCCCTGGCGGACGCGGAGAGGCTGCGGGCCAAGCTCCTCGAGCGGCCGCGCGTGACCTTCATCGGCGGCGGCCCGCTCGGCATGGAGGTCGCCTCCGCGGCCGTCGGCCTGGGCTGCGAGGTCACCCTGCTCAACCCGGGGGTCCCGCTGTCCATGCACCTGGGTCCCCTGCTGGGAGGCCTCCTCACGACGCTGGCGGAGGAGGCGGGCGTGCGCATCCTCGACACCCTCGTCGACTCCGTCGCGGAGACCGCGGACGGCATGGCCGTGACGCTGCCCTCGGGTGAGGTCATCGAGTCGGACATCGTGTTCACCGGCATCGGCGACGACCCGGCCGTCGACTGGCTCGCCGACTCCGGACTACTTGCCGACGGCCGCCTCATCGTTGACTCCCGCCAGCGCGTCCCCGGGCACCCGGGGATCGTCGCCGCGGGGGACGTGTGCTGGCTCGACGGCCCGGACGGGCCCCGCCGCTCCCCGGTGTGGACGTCCGCCATCGAGCAGGGGCGCGTCGCCGCGGACGGCCTGCTCAACGGCGACGCCGCCGCCGAACGCGACCACCCCTTCTACTTCTGGACCGACCAGTGGGGCGTGGGCCTCAAGGTGTCCGGCTCCCCGCCACGCGAGGACATCGCCCCGGAGGTGGTGAAGGGTTCCCTGGAGGAACGCGCCTTCGTCATCCGCTGGCCGGAGCACCACGCGGCGGCGGCCCTGGACATGCGCATGCCGATCCCCCGGCTGCACAGGCTGGCGGCCGGGGAGGGCTGAGACCGGCGGCGGTCTACTCGACCGTCACCGACTTGGCCAGGTTGCGCGGCTTGTCGATGTCCTCGTTGCCGCACTGCCGGGCGATGTCGGCGGCGAGGAACTGCAGCGGCACCGTCGCCAGCAGCGGCTGCATGATGGAGGAGGTCGCGGGGATCTCGATGAGGTAGTTGGCGAACTCCCGGACCGCCTCGTCCCCCTCCTCCGCGATGACGATGGTGCGTGCCCCGCGGGCCCGGATCTCCTGGATGTTGGACACGATCTTGGAGTGCAGCAGCTTCACGCCCCGCGGGGAGGGCACGACGACGACCACCGGCAGGTCCTCCTCGATGAGGGCGATCGGGCCGTGCTTGAGCTCCCCGGCCGGGAAACCCTCCGCGTGGATATAGGCCAGCTCCTTGAGCTTGAGCGCCCCCTCGAGGGCGACGGGGAAACCGACGCCGCGGCCGAGGAAGAGCATGGTCTGCACCGCGCCGAGCTCCGCGGCGATGTCGGCGACCTGCCCGCGGACGTCGAGAAGCTCCTCGATCCGGGTGGGGATCTCCTCCAGCGACTGCCAGATCTCCGCGATCTCGTCGGGGTACTTCGTGCCCTTCGCCTGGGCCAGGGCGAGCCCGACGATGTAGTTCGCGGCGACCTGCGCGAGGAACGCCTTCGTCGAGGCGACGCCGATCTCGGGGCCCGCGTGGGTGTAGAGCACCGCGTCGGACTCCCGCGGGATCTGCGAGCCGTTCGTGTTGCACACGGCGAGCACCTTCGCCCCCTGGGCACGCGCGTGACGGACGGCCTCCAGGGTGTCGGCGGTCTCCCCCGACTGGGAGATGGCCAGCACCAGCGTCCGCTCGTCGAGGACCGGGTCCCGGTAACGGAACTCGGAGGCCACCTCGATCTGCACCGGGACACGCACCCAGTGCTCGATGGCGTACTTGGCCAGCAGGCCCGAGTGGTACGCGGAGCCGCAGGCCACGACGAAGACCTGGTTGACCGACTTGAGGTCCTGCTCGGAGATGCGGGACTCGTCGAGGAAGACGCGCCCGTCGTGGAAGTGCCCGCCGAGGGTGTCGCGGACGGCCGCCGGCTGCTCGTGGATCTCCTTCATCATGAAGGAGTCGAAGCCGCCCTTCTCCGCGGCGGCCAGGTCCCAGTCGATGGTGAAGGGACGGCCCTCGGCCGGCGAGCCGTCGAAGTTGAGGACCTCGTACCCGTCCCGCGTGATGACCACGACGTTGTCCTGGTCCAGCTCCACCGCGTTGCGCGTGTACTCGATGAACGCGGCGACGTCGGAACCGAGGAACATCTCCCCCTCCCCGACGCCCACGATCAGCGGCGTCGAGCGGCGGGCGGCGATGATCTGGTCCGGGTGGTCGGCGTGCGTGAACAGCAGCGTGAAGGCACCCTCCAGGCGGCCCAGCACGGCCAGCGCCGAGGCGCGGAAGTCCCCGGCGGTCTCCCCCTCGTTGTAGGCGCGCGCCAGCAGATGCGCGGCGACCTCCGAGTCGGTGTCGGAGTGGAGGGTCACGCCGGCGTCGAGAAGCTCCTGCCGCAGCGGCGCGAAGTTCTCGATGATGCCGTTGTGCACGATGGCCACGCGGCCGTCGAAACTGACGTGCGGGTGTGCGTTCGCGTCCGTGGGGCGGCCGTGCGTGGCCCAGCGGGTGTGGCCGATCGCGGTGTTGCCCGGCAGCGCCACGGGGTCGAGGATCTCCTCGAGGTTGGCAAGCTTGCCGGCTTTCTTCACCACGTCGATGGTGCCGTCATTGACGGCGATACCCGACGAGTCGTAGCCGCGGTACTCCATGCGTCGCAGCGCCTCCAGCGCGAGGCCCAGTCCCTGTCGTTCACCGACGTATCCAACGATTCCACACATGGGGAGAATCGTAGAGGAATCCCCCTGTCGCACAACAGGTACAACATGCTTTCCGACGCCCCGCCCGACCCCTCACCCACCCCTCAACACCGGGTTTTCCGTGGTGTGACATTCATAACGCCGCCCATCCGTTATCCTGGGTTCGTGTCTGCGAATCTGAAGAAGCACCTGGCCCAGTTGTCCAAGCGCGGCCCCCACCGCGTGCTCGTCGGCGACCTCGACTACGCCGGACTGCCCGGCAAGGTCTACGCCCCCGCGGAAGGCAACAGCGTGCCGGCCATCGCCTTCGGACACGACTGGATGAAGCCCGTCCGGACCTACCACGCCACCCTGCGCCACCTCGCCAGCTGGGGCATCGTCGTCACCGCCCCCGACACCGAGACCGGCCTCGTCCCCGACCACCGCGGCTTCTCCTCCGACCTGGAGACCGCCCTGCAGATCGCCGCCGGCGTGAAACTCGGCCAGGGCAAGGTCACCGTCTCCCCCGGCAAGCTCGGCATCGCCGGCCACGGCATGGGAGCCGGCGCCGCCATCCTCTGCGCAGCCAACAACCCCCGCATCAAGGCCGTCGGCGCCCTCTACCCCGCCGTCACCGCCCCGCCCGCCACGGAGGCCGCCCGCGCGGTCAAGGCCCCCGGCCTGGTCATCGGCGGCGGCCACCCCGGACTCGTCGGCGACCTCCTCGACCCCGGCAACCCCGCCCGCGTGGCCTTCAACTGGGGCGGCGACGTGGTCTACCGCGAGGTGAAGAACGGCAACCAGGCCGGCTTCTCCGAGGACACCCTCATCAAGCTCGCACTCGGCCAGGGCATCCCGCGCTACTCCGCCCAGGAGACCGCCCGCGGCCTGCTCACCGGCTTCCTCCTCCACCAGCTGGGCGGCGAACGCAAGTACGCCGCCTTCTCCGCACAGCTGGCCGAGGGTAAGAACGTCACCTCCTTCAGCGACGCCGACCTCGCAGACAAGGCCAACATCGACCTGACCTCCAGCACCCGCCTGTAATTCAGGCCGGTCCCCGACCGGGGTCGCCCCTGCCCGTGCGGGTGGGTGCTTCGTGTCCTCAGCTCTTCCGCAGCAGCCCCTGCACCTGCCCGCGCGCCGGACCGCGCCGGGCGCGCAGGGGCTGCTCGGCTTGCGGTGTCTGTGGTGCCGGTGGTGCCTGTGGTGTCCTGCGCGGGGCCGGGGCCGCGACCGCGTGCTCCACCCGCTGCTGCGCCGCAGCCAACGCCTTCTCGAACTCCATCATCCGCTGCGTCGTACGCTGCCGGAACTGCTTGGCGAACTCCTCGAACTCCATTACCAGGCTCCTGCCTTTCGTGCGCTACCCGGCACCGCGGCCGGTGGGGATGGTGGTGTCGGTGGTGCTTCCGGCGCAGGTGCCGGGGGGACTGGGGACGCCGGGGGTGTCTCCGGCGCAGGTGAGGCGGCCGGCACCGGTGGGTTCTCCACCTGCTTGGGCGGCGGCGGAGGCTCCACGACCGCAGGTTCCACGGGGACCTCAGGTTCCACCGGGACCTCAGGTTCCGGCAGCGGCTCCGGTTCCACCGGGGTTTCGATCTCCACCAGGCAGTCCTCCAGGGCCCCGATCAACAGTGCCAGCCCCAGCAGGGCGATGCCCATGCCGACCTCCCCGAGCACCCCGCAGTTGACCTCCCCCGCCGGGGCCTCCACGCACACCTCCTCCGGGACAACGGGATCCTCCGGAGCCGGTTCAGGAACCGGTGGTTCCACCGGCTCCGCTTCGAGTGCGGACTGCGGCGTGGTCGGCACCTCCACCTGCTTCTTCGACGGCGGAGTGGGTTCTGCCGGCTCAGGGGCCGGTGGTTCCACCATCTTCGGCGGTGGAGGGGATTCTGCCGGTTCCGCGGCCGGGACAGTCGGCTCCGGTGCGGGTGCGGGCTGGGCGGCCGGCACCTCCACCAGTTTCTTCGGCGGCGGTGCAGGTTCCACCGGTTCAGGGGCCGGTGGTTCCACCGCCTGCGGGATGGCCGACACCTCCACCAGTTTCTTCGGCGGTGCCACGGGCTCCGGCGCAGATTCCGGTGCGGGAGGCACCGCTGGTGGGCAGTCCACGACCTCGGTGCGGCACACGGGTGCCTCGCAGAGGGCGGTGCCGCGGGCGAGGAACTCATCGAGGCAGACCGCGACGGCGGCGTCGCGGTCCTGGCAGCAGTCGAGGATCAGCTGCCCGGCGTCCTCGATGAGCGCGGCGCCGGCGCCGACGCACTCGGAGAACTCCCGCGTGTGCACGGCGGGATCGAGGTGGTTGAGGAAGGTGCACAGCTGCGCGATGACCGCCCGCAGCGCGAGCACCACCTCGGTGCAGGCGGTCTCGGCGACGGCGTCGATGTCCTCGAGGGTGTCGGCGGCGTGCCGGGAGTCGTCGAGAAGCTCCCCGGAGCGGTCGCGGTTGTCGAACCAGTCCCGGGCGTGGTCCACCACCCGGCGGAGGATCTCCCCCATCGCGACCTCACCGAGGGTCGACGCGACCTGCCCGAGGATCCCACCCTGCAGCGTCGTCGCGTCCGCCCCGCCGACGGCCGCGCGGGTGGCGGTGACCAGCTGCCCCGCGTCGAGTCCCTCCGTCGCGGACACGGCCTGCGCGATGGTGTCCGCGGAGACCCCCGGCCCGCGGTACGCGCCGTGTGAGGCGCCCGCGAGCATCCGGGTCACGCTGCTGAATCCCTCCGCTATCAGCGGGCCCGACATCAGTGGACACCCCGCAGGTGCGCGCCCAGGTGCTTGTCGACGTCCCCGAACACCCGCACCTGCGCCGCGGCGGACTCGGCGGTGGTACGCAGGGCGTCGATACGCTCCCTGCCGGTGTCGTGGACACGGTGCAGCATCGCCGCGATCTGCGCGCCGTGTGCGGCGAAGTCACGGCCGAGAGCGGCGACCGGCAGGGCGGGTCGGGTGCTGAGGTGGCGGCGGTGCTGCTCCTCGCCGTCGAGAAGCAGACGGGACAGCGCCTGCAGCGCGGCCCCGTGGTCGAGATGGATCCCGGACATGAGAAATCCCCCTTGTGGCGTCCGTGGTGGATGGGTTCACCATCATTGGACTGCTCAAGGGGGCGAAAGGTTCCCGGGGGTGGCTAGACGGCGGCCACCACCGCCGCGAGGCGACCCGCGACGCGACGCGCCTGCTCGGTCTCCGCGGCCTCGACCATGACGCGGAACAGCTCCTCCGTACCCGAGGGACGCAGCAGGACACGGCCGGAGTGACCCAGCTCGGCCTCGGCGGCCTCGATGGCGGCCTGCACCTCGGGGGAGCCCATGATCCCGGCCTTGTTCTCCACCGGCACGTTGATGAGCACCTGCGGCAGGACCTTCATCACGCCGGCCAGCTCCGCCAGGGACTTCCCGGTCTCCGCCATCCGCGCCATCAGCTTCAGACCGGTGAGGGTGCCGTCACCGGTGGTGCAGTGCACCGGCAGGACGATGTGCCCCGACTGCTCCCCACCCAGGCGGTAGTCACCGGCGTTGAGCTCCTCGAGGACATACCGGTCGCCGACCTTCGTCTCCAGCATGGTGATGCCCTGCTCCTCCATCGCCAGACGCAGACCCAGGTTCGACATCACCGTGGCGACGAGCGTGTTCTTCCGCAGCTCGGACTTCTCCTTCATCGCCACCGCCAGGATCGCCATGATCTGGTCACCGTCGATGAGGTTGCCCTCCGCGTCGACCGCCAGGCAACGGTCCGCGTCACCGTCGTGCGCCAGACCCAGGTCCGCACCGTGCTCGATGACCGCCTTCTGCAGCTGCCCGATGTGGGTGGAACCGCAGTTGTCGTTGATGTTGTAGGCGTTCGGCTTGTTGTGGATCGCGATGACCTCCGCACCCGCCGCCTCATAGGCCTTCGGGGCGACGACCGAGGCCGCACCGTTCGCGGCGTCGACGACCACCTTGATGCCCGCGACGCTGACCGGGGAGGACTCCGCCAGGTGCTTGAGGTAACGGTCCTGCGCGTCCGGGGACTCCTCGATGACACGGCCCACACCCGTGCCCGTCGGGCCGTTCTCCGGCAGGGACGCCATCGCCGCCTCGATCTCGTCCTCGACGGCGTCCGGCAGCTTCCGGCCACCCGCCGAGAAGAACTTGATGCCGTTGTCCGGCATCGGGTTGTGCGACGCGGAGATCATCACGCCCATGTCCGCACCGTAGTCGTCGGTGAGGAAGGCCACGCCCGGGGTCGGGATCACACCGACACGCAGCACGTCGACGCCACGGGAGGCCATACCTGCCGACAGGGCGGCGGCGAGCATCTCACCCGAGACACGCGGATCACGACCGACGATCGCGGTGGGACGACGCTCACTCGACTTACGGTGCTTCGTGAGCACATCCGCCGCCGCCGCACCCAGCTGCAACGCCAGGGAGACAGTCAGATCCTTGTTCGCCAGTCCACGAACACCGTCAGTACCGAAAAGTCGAGTCATGACGGACATTATGCCCCGCCCCGCCCGGGAACGGCGAACGCCGCCCCACCGTGTGGTGGAGCGGCGTCGACAGGCGAAGACGGAGCTTAACGCTTGGAGTACTGCGGGGCACGACGTGCCTTGTGCAGACCAGCCTTCTTACGCTCGACTGCACGAGCGTCACGGGTGAGCAGGCCGGCCTTCTTCAGGGCGGCGCGGTCAGCCGGGTTGTACAGGTTCAGCGCACGGGCGATAGCCAGACGCAGGGCACCGGACTGGCCGGTCGGGCCACCGCCGGCGATGTTCGCCTGGATGTCGAACTGGCCCTCGCGCTCCAGGAGAGCGAGCGGCTGCATGATGTCCTGCTGGTGCAGCTTGTTCGGGAAGTACTCCTCGAGGGAGCGGCCGTTGCAGGTGATCTCACCGGAGCCGGCGACCAGGTGGACGCGGGCGATGGCGCGCTTACGACGACCGACGGTCTGGATCGGGCCGTCCAGCTCGATCGGAGCGGCGATCTCGGCAGCCTCGTCCTCGGAGACCTCCGGAGCGACGGCGTCGCCGATGGTGTAGTTGAACTCCTCGGTGGCGGCGGTGGCGGCCTCGATGTCGCCAGCCTCAGCCACGTTCAGATCTTCGTTCTGGTTCTGCTCGGTCACTGTGCCACCTGCTTGATCTCGTAGGTCTCGGGCTGCTGGCCGGCGTACGGGTGCTCAGAGCCGGCGAAAACGTGGAGCTTCTTGACGGAAGCGCGGGAGAGCTTGTTGTGCGGCATCATGCCGGTGATAGCCTCCTCGACCACGCGCTCCGGACGGGTGTCCAGAGCCTTGCCCAGGGTCATGGAGCGCAGACCACCCGGGTAACCGGTGTGGCGGTAGCGCATCTCGCGGTCACGCTTGTTGGAGGAGACGTGAACCTTGTCGGCGTTGATGACGATGACGTGGTCACCGCAGTCAACGTTGGGTGCGTACTGGGGCTTGCCCTTGCCGCGCAGCAGGCCTGCTGCGTGGGTGGCGAGTCGGCCCAGCACCACGTCGGTGGCGTCGATGACGTACCACTTACGGGTGATGTCACCGCTCTTCGGGTGGTAAGTAGACACTAATGACTCCTTGAAAGTCTGTCTGGGGGCTGCCGGCCATGGATCGTGCTGGTGGGTGCATAGCTGGACACGGCGGCCGGTGGAGACCCGTGCACAGCGCACACAACTTGTCCAGTGTAAGGGGTGGGGGCCACGGAAACCAAACCGCCTCCTGGTGGCCCCTGGCGCAGGTTCGAGAGGAGATGGTCGGAGGGAGAGTGGTCTCGACCTTGCCGACGCCGTGGGGCGCCCTCCCGACGATGTGAGTTCGACGATGTCGTCTCGACCTTGCCGACGCCCCGCGGCACCACGCAGAAAACCGCCCGCCCTCCCCGGCGACGGAGAGGACGGGCGGTAGCAAGCCGCAGTGACGGCGCGGTCACCTGCCCGGGTGACCGCACCCGGTGCCGGACCAGGGTCGCGTCCGTGCCCTGTCAGTGTCAGGGACGGTCCGGCACCGCCGCAGCAGGATCATGCGGGATCAGCCCCAGCTGGCGGCCGCCATGCGGTTGACGTCCGACATGCGGTCATTGCCCTCCGAGACGGTGCGGGAGATGGTGGCCAGGATGGTGTTGAGCTCCGCGGCGGAACGGTCCCACTTTGCCTGCGCCTCGGCGTAGGCAGTGGCGGACTCGCCCTCCCAGGTCGCGACCATGGGCTGGAGCTGGGACTTGAGGTCGTCGAGAAGCGCGTTGATGCGGCCGGAGGTGGCGTTGATATCGCCGGCGGCGGCGGCGATGGCGCCGAACTGGTACTTGATTGCGTCCATTGTCTGTGTCCTTTCCTGTGGCTAGAGCGCGAGGCCCTGGCCGCCGACGTTGGTGAATGCCTGCGCGTTCTGGGCCTCCATGGACTCGAAGGAGCGCGCGTTGTGACGAATGTTGTCCGAGATGCTGGTCAGCGCCTCGCGCAGCTCCCGCGCGGAGGTGTTCCACCGCTGCATGAGCTGGTCGAAGGACACCTGGGCGCTGCCGGCCCAGCTGCCGCGGACGCCGTCGACGACGCCCTGGAGGCGGGTCAGTTCGCCCTGTACCTCGTTGTTGGTGGTGTCGACGTGGCCGGCGGTCGCCAGCATCACGTCGGCTTCGGTCCTGAACATCTGTGTCATGTCTTGCCCCTCCCGAGTTGATGTGTGTGCGGGGTCCGGAGTCGGGGCCCCTCCCCGACCGTCCCCCGGAGGGCCGTCTCCGCGGCCTCTCCACCATTGTTGGACTCCGGAAACCCGCCAAAGGTTCCCGCGCCCGGCGAAATACTTTCCCCCACCTCGTACCCGCAGGTCAGTGGGCCCCGAGGAGCTCCACCGAGTCGAAGGCCATGCGGCAGGCCGCCTTCTGCGGGAGGGTCGGTTCGGTGCGGGTGTGGCAGCCCACGGAGAGCTGGTGGGCGTCCTCGATCCAGGTGTGCCAGGTGACCTCGGAGCCGTCGCCGGGGGTCTCCCGGTAGCGGATGACCTGCAGGCCCCGCGCCGCGCGTTCGGGGTCGAGGGGGTGCAGGGTGTCGTCGGTGTCGATCATCGCGTGGATCTGCGCCTCCACCTCCTCCGGCGGCACGGTGAACACGGGGTCGGCGGCCAGCCGGATCCGCAGGTCGGGGTCGTCGCCGGTGGCCAGGAGCAGGCCCTCGCGGTCCTCGAGGTGGAAGCCGCGCGGCACCTCCACCCGGAGGGACTCGTGCTCCAGGACGGCGCGGGGTTCCGGTGTGCTGCTTGTCGACGTCACCGGTTCCGCACTCGTCGTCACCGGGGGTGCAGCCGGCGCCGTCGACGCGGGTGCCGCAGCCGGCGCCGGGGACCGCGTCCCGCCGACGACCCACCAGCTCAGCCCGAGGATCGCGAGGACGACCACCCCGACGATCACGTGGAAGGGGTCGACGGGCAGTCCCTCCAGGCGGTGTCGTCCGGCGCGCCGGGTGGGACGGGTGAGGGGCACCTCCTCCGGTTCAGGCAGGGCCTTCTCCCGCAGCACCTCCGAGGGGTAGGCGGCCACGCCCTTGTTGAGCAGGGAGCGGGTGAGCACCTCGGTGGTGGGGTCGTCGGCGTCGACGATGACCTCCACGTCGGGCCAGTTGAGGCTGCACAGTTCCTTCGCCTGGTCGAGGACGGCGGGCAGGGCCCAGCCGTCGATGATGCCGGTGCCGGGCAGGTCGTAGCGGTAGACGGTGTCGGGGCCCTCGAAGATGGTGGCGGTGTCGAGGACGGTGATGGTCAGAGTGCCGGGCAGGGTGGGTGCGCTCATGGTTTCTCCTGGGTGGGGACGGCGACCTGGCACACCCCGACCGTCTCTCCGCGGACCTGCCACGTGCCGCGTCCGGGTGGCTGCGGGACGGGGCGGATTCCGAGGACGGTGCCTTCGTCGCGGTCGGCGTCGAGAAGCAGGACGGCCGGGGACTGGTCACGGACGGCGGACAGGAACGGTGCGAACAGCGCGCGGCCGATGCCGCCGGACTTACGCGCGAGGATGAGGTGGAGGCCGATGTCGCGGGCGTGCGGCAGCAGCCCGGTGAGGCGGGTGAGGTCGTGGTCGGCGACGAGGTCGAGGTCGTCGATGACCAGGTGGATGTCCGGGCCGCTCCACCAGTCGCGGGCGGCGAGCTGCGCCGGGGTGATGTCGGGACCCGGCAGGCGGGCGTTCAGGGTCGTCACCACGTCGCGGAGCGTCTCCGCGGTCGCCGTGGTCGTGGCGGAGTAGGCGGCGAGGAGGGAGTCGTCGACACGCCCGAGGTGCGCCCGCCGGTGGTCGATGACGACCATCCTCGCCGCCTCCCGCCCCAGTCGGGCGATGCCCTCCATGACGGTGGCCAGCAGCGTCGACTTGCCCGCGCCCTGCCCGCCGATGCACAGCAGGTGGGGGCTGGTGGCGGGGTCCCAGCACAGGGTCGCCAGGCGCGGGCCACCGACTCCGAACGCGATCCCCGGCCCGCCCGGCGCGAGTTCCGCCGCGTGCACCAGCGGCGGGAGCACCTTGAGCGCGGGCACCGGTTCCTGCCCGGCCGACGCCGCCGCGATGTGCGCGAGGTCCTGGTTGGAGCTGCGGGCCACGAGCATCGGCCGTCCCTCCGGGTCCAGCCCCCGACCGGGCAGGGCGGGCAGTTTCTGCTGCACCCGGCGGTCGATGAGCGAGTCCATCGCCTCCCCGAGCTTGAGTTCGAGGCGGTGCGCGATGAGGTCCCGGACCGCAGGCCGCAGCACCGTCCACCGTGGGGTGGACACGATGAGGTGCACACTTTTCGACGGCCCGTCCGCCGCCAGCCCCGTCAACGGCTCCAGGAGGTCCTCGAAGTCTGCGGCCAGGGCGTGCCAGCCGTCGACGACGAGGAAGGTGTGCCGACGTTCCTCCGCGGGGTCCTCGACGAGGCCGGTGACCTCGTCGACGATGCGGCGCACCCGCTCCGGGTCCGCGCGCCCGGCCACGCCGGCGACGTGCGGCAGGCGATCCAGGGTGGCGAGCTGGTCGCCGCCGAGGTCGATGACGTAGAAGCGCACCCGGTCGGTCCCGTGGGTGGCGGCCAGGGACGCGACGATGGTGCGCAGCGCCGTCGACTTGCCGGTCTGCGGGCCGCCGCACACCGCCACGTGCCCGCCGGCCGCCGCCAGGTCCAGCACCAGCGGGTCCTGGCGCTGGTGGTAGGGCAGGTCGATGATGCCCACCGCCGCCCGCAGGTCACCGACGTCCTCGGCGACGCCGGCCAGCTCCACCGCCGCGGGCAGGGGCGGCAGCCACACCCGGTGCGCCTCCTGCCGGCGGGCGGCGGCGGTGGCGCGGGCGCGGGTGACGACGGCGTCGAGAAGCGTCGTGGACTCGTCGATGACCGTGGGCGCCTCCGCCTCATCGAACTGCTCCCAGCCGGTGAACAGCTCCACCCGGCCCGGCGCGCCGGTCGGCACGGCGCGGCGTTCCAGCGGGCCGGAGACGTAGGCGGCCCGGAAGCGGAGGAGCTGGTCGGCGTCGTGACGCAGGAAGCCCGCGCCGGGTTCGGCCGGCAGGTGGTGGGCGTCGGTGACGCCGAGGACCTGGCGTGACTCGGCGGCGGAGAAGGTCTTCAGGCCGATCCGGTAGGACAGGTGGGAGTCGAGGCCGCGCAGACGTCCCTCCTCGAGGCGCTGGCTGGCCAGCAGCAGATGCACGTGCAGGGAACGCCCCAGGCGGCCGACGGCGACGAAGAGGTCCGCGAAGTCGGGGTGCGCGGCCAGCAGCTCGGAGAACTCGTCGACCACGATGACCAGCGCCGGGAGCGGCGGCAGGTCGCGGCCCCCGAGGCGGGCGGTCGTGTACTCGGTGACGTTGGCGAAGTTGCCCGCCTCCCGCAGCACCTCCTGGCGGCGGTTGAGCTCCCCGGAGAGGGCGTCGTACATGCGCTCCACGAGCACGGCCTCGTCCGCCAGGTTGGTGATCACCGCCGAGGTGTGCGGCAGGCCCTCGAGCCCGAGGAACGTGGCGCCGCCCTTGAAGTCGACGAGCACGAGGTTGAGCTCCTCGGGGCTGTGCGTCGCCGCCAGCGACACCACCAGGGTGCGCAGCAGCTCCGATTTACCGGAACCGGTGGCGCCGATGCACAGGCCGTGCGGCCCCATGCCGCCGTGCGCGGACTCCTTGAGGTCGAGCCGCACGGGCACCCCCTGCGGCGTCGTCCCGATCGGCACCACGAGGCGGTGGGGGCTCAGCTCCCGCCCCGGCCACATGGTCTCCGGGGTGAGCTGCTCGATGTCGGCCAGGCCGAGGAGCGCGGTGAGGTCGCGGCCGCCGTCGGCTGTCGCGCCGTCCGCCCGGCGGAAACGTGTCAGGGCGCGGGCCAGGATCAACGCCTCCGCCGGCCGCAGGCGGTCGGCCCGCCCGAGCTTCTCGACGCCCGCCGCCGTGTGCGCCACCAGGTCCCCGTCCGCGGACAGCGACAGTCCCTCCTGCTCCGCCCGCATCCCGAGGGCGGTGGTGGCGCACGAGCCGACGTCGATGATCGTGGTCCACGTGGGGTCGTCGAGGTAGGGTTCGGCGCCGGTCGTGGTGGTGTGGTCGACGACGAGGATCCGGTGGCAGGCCTGCTCCGGGCGGCGGGTGTGCGGCAGCCACTTGAGCCAGTCCCAGCCGCCGCCGACCGCGGAGACCGCCACCGTCTCCGGGCCGTGCGCGACCACCAGCTGCGCGACCATCGCCCGCGCCAGGTCCCCGGCCCCGGGGCCGCCGATGGCGAGGAACCGGAAGGCCTGCAGCTGCACCGCCACCGGCATCGCCGGGCAGGTGCCCACCGCCTGCACCGTGCGACGCAGACTCACCGCGCACACCGGGTCAAGGTCCTCCGCCGCGCCGGAGTCCGGCACCTGCACGGGGGTGCACAGGGCGGTGTCCCCGGTGCCGATGCGCACCTCCAGCGTGTCCGGGTCCTCCGGCCCGCGTTCCCACAGGCGGGGCCCGTCGACCTGCGTCCACAGCTCCGTCGGCTCCGGGTGCCGGTGCAGTTCGTGCGCCCGCTGGCGTGCGGCGTTGCGCAGGGCCTGCTCCCGCAGCGCCCCGAGGTGCCGCAGGTAGGTGCGGCGCGTGTCGTCGGCGTCCTCGCCCTGCGGGGGCGCGAACATCATGAGCATCGACATCGCCATCATCAGCGGGAACAGCAGGAACATCGGGTTGGCTCCGGCCCCGCCGAGCAGCATGAGCCCCACCATCGCGACCATGCCGGCCACCATGATGACCGGCATGAGGATCCGGATGAGCGGCACCGGTCCCGGCCGGTGCGCCGCCGGCACCTGCTCGACGCTGAGCGTGCCCTGCGGCAACGGCGGCGCCGGTTCCCTCTCGGCAGGCGTGAGCGGTGTGACGATGACGCCGGTGCTGACGGCGTCCATGGGCAGAGACATCCCCATCCCCCTCCGGATGTGCCCGCCGGTCACCCCAACCGGCGCAGTCGCCCGTCATGATAGGACAGCTTCCCGACGCCCGCTCGCCGCCGTCCCTCCGGTGGACAGCCCGCCCTCCCCGGTGGACAATGCCCGGTGATGCGGGAGGCACAGGGGGTGCGCCCGCCGATCCGAGGGGGATCCCACTGTGTCCGTGGACCATGTCCTGCGTCTGACCACCCGTTTCCAGATCGGCACCTACCTGCGGGAGGCGGACGTCGCGGTCCCGGCGGGTTCCACGCTGGCGGAGGTGATCCCGGAGATCGTCACCCTGGTGGGCGCGCCCCGGATCTCCCGGCCCTGGCTGGCGACCACGGCCGCGGGCACCCCGCTGGACCCGGCGGTCCCGCTGCACCGGACGTCGCTCGACCACGGGGCGGTGGTGGTCCTCTCCCCGCGTCACGAGGGCACCCTGCCCGTCATCCGCGACGCCGCCGAGGCCCTCGTCGAGGCGGACGTCGACGCCGACACCCGGGGGCTGGCGGCGGCCGGGTCGGTGACCGGCACCCTGGCGTCGCTCATCCTCGCCGGTACGTATCTTCCCTGGTCACAGGCCCTGGCGTTGGCGGCGGGGGTCGCCCTCCTGCTGCTCCTCGCCCGCCGTGAGGTCCGTGTCCTCGCCCCGGTCATCTGTCTGCTGGCGGCCGGGGCCGCGGCCGCCGCCGTGGTGGAGGCCGCCCGCCCGGAGGAGCTCACCCACCCGCACACATTCGGCTGGGCCGCCCTCAGCGCGGCGGCGACGGCCACGGCCGTGCTGGTCCTGCTCATCGTCCTCCGCGGGACCGGCCCCCGCACCGCCGCAGCCACCGCCACGCTGCTCGGACTGGGCGCGGTCGGCGCCGTCGGGGCCTTCCTCCCCGCGCATGCCGCCGACCCCGCCGTGGCGGCCGCGGCGCTGGTCATCGCCGCCGGGGTGGTGTTCACCGGGCAGCTGCCGGACCTGGTCATCCGCGTCGCCGGGCTGCGGGTGCCGCGGCTACCCACCGCGGGACAGGATCTCGGGGTGGCGGACAACTCCGACGGCGGTGACGGCGGCCCCGCAGACGTCGACGCCCGCGCCCGGCGCGCCCGCCGCCTCCACGACGGGGCCGCCCTCGGCGCCGCCCTGGCCCTTACCCCGGCGCTGCTCACCGTCGGTGCCCACGGCGGAGGTTTCGCGCAGGCCCTGTGCGTGGCGGCCCTGGGGGCCGTCGCCCTCCACGCCTCCCGGCACCGGCAGGTGGTGCCGGCGTGGTCGTGGATGTCGGTCGGGTTCGTCGCCTGCCTCGCCGGGGTGTGGGCCGCCACCGACCCCGGTCACCCGGCGCAGTGGGTGCCGGCCCTCGCGTGCGCCGCGACCGCACTCACCGCCCCGCTGTGGGTGCCCCGGGTCCCGGAGGTGGAGCCGACCACCGTCGTGTGGTGGGAGCGCGCCGAGTCCCTGGCCCTGGCGGCGTCCCTGCCGCTGGCCGCCCACCTGGCCGGGTTCTTCGTGCTCATCCGGGGGCTGGGGTGAGGCGCGCCGCGGGGCTGCTCGTCCCCGCGCTGCTGCTCGCTCCCCCGGCGGCGGCCCAGGACGTCGCCTGCGTCCGCCCGGTCGAGGCGCCGCCCCCGGTCGCCGCGGAACCCGACGTGCACCGCATCGCCCGCGGGGAGGGTGTCCGGGTGGCGGTCATTGACACCGGCGTCGCCCCGCACCCCTCCCTGGGGCACGTGGAGCCGGTCGCGGACCTGGTCTCCCCGTGGGCGCCGGACCCCTGGTTCGACTGCGACGGCCACGGGACGGTCGTCGCCGGTGTCATCCGGGAGGTCGCCCCGGGTGCGGAGATCCTCAGCATCCGGCAGTCGAGCGGCCACTACCGCGACTCCTCCGGCGGCACCCTCGACACCCTCACGCAGGCGGTCCACGCCGCCCTCGACGCGGGCGCCGGGGTGATCAACATCTCCGTCGTGTCCTGCCTCGATCCCGCGGTGCTTCTCGACGCCGCCCCGCTCCACCACGCCCTCCAGCGCGCGGAGGAGGACGGGGTGGTCGTGGTCGCGGCTGCCGGCAACGCGGGTGGCCAGTGCCAGCCGGGCATGGTGGTCCACCCGGCGCACGAGGAGACCGTCCTCGCCGTCGGGGCGGTCCACCCCGGGGACCCGCACGCCCTGGCCGGGTACGTGCTGCCCGGCGGGCAGGTCGCCGCCGCCGGACGGGTCCCGGTGGGGCTGTCGCCTGCCGGGCACGGCCATGCCACGGGCACCGTCAACGCCCAGGGGCAGGAGGCC
>Ga0123328_1000420_pt1 | contig 45329 bp, 37 predicted proteins | sample BioC12SIPDNA_2_FD_89702 | JGI IMG/M metagenome (GOLD analysis project Ga0123328, IMG submission 89702) | Anaerobic biogas reactor microbial communites from Washington, USA - Biogas_R1_A C12 SIP DNA | ecosystem: Engineered > Bioreactor > Anaerobic > Unclassified | place: Washington, USA...
GGTGTGGCTCAAGCTATGGTATCTTGAGCATGATGTCGTGGCGTTTTGGAGCGCCGACGGCCAGACGTGGTTCAAGTTCAGCCGCAGCGGCCGCGCTGAGACGGGCCGACCCCTGTGGATAACCCTCTATGCGAGCGGCGAGGGCGTGGCGCGCTTTGCCGGGTTCCGCTACCTGGGGCTCGACTGAGACCGAGGCGTGAGCGGCCGCGCAGGCGACTGCTATTGCCTTGACCGTAGCGCTGCCGTCCAGCGGCGGCACTGCGGGGTTCGAAAGGGCACAGAGTGAGCAATGGGCACAGGGATTGCTGATGCTGGCCAGGGTACCCTGTCATCTGGGCTGTATGGTGTTGGCAGGCATGGCCATTGTGCGCTGCACCTTTCGCTGGGAGTAGTTTGCGCCCATGGCGAGTGAGACGAGCGATCGGCCGACGGCGTTCACCGAGCGCCCGCAAAGGCAGGCTCTGTGTTGGCGTGCGGCCACCCTGACAGACGTGCCGCTGCTGGCGCGCCTTAACAAGGAGCTGACCGAGGACGAGCGACACCGCAACAGCGCTCAAAGCGAAGCGTGGTTTGCCGAGCGCATGGCCGCGCTGCTCAGTGGGCAATATGAGGCGGTGCTGTTCGCGCTTGACGCAGGGGTGTGGACCACGGTAGCCTATGCCCTCTACTGCCCTGTGGCTGAACGCGAGAACACGGTGTATCTGCGGCAGCTGTACGTGCTACGCAGCCATCGGAGGCGGGGCATTGGGCGTGAGGCGCTGCGATTGCTGCGCGCCGAGGTGTGGCCACCGGGCGCGCGTGTGGTCGTCGAAGCGCTGGCCCACAATGCCGCCGCGCGCGCCTTTTATGAGGCGCTCGGCTTTGCCGAGGCGTATGTGGGCTACGAGCTGGGCCAAACCCAGGCCGGGGCGACTGACCTGGTTGAGCGGCAGACATCCTCTTGAAAGGACCCGTTGCTGCGATGAGTCACTGGTTACGTGTGCTGTTGTGTGCTGTCTGTATGCTTGCGTTGGGGTTGGTGCTGGGGCCAGATCGGGCCGCGGCCGAGCCTGCGCCGCTGTTGCGGCTCGACTCTGTGCCGCCCTATGGCGTCGAAGACGCGATTTTGGGCACGGTGATGTACGCCAGGCCAGGGCTGGCGGTCACTGGCTACCTGCAGGTGAGCGAGGATGGACGCATCTGGGGCCCCAAGCCCACCTGGCTGACGCCATCTATGCCCGTCGAGGAGGATGGCAGCTTTTGGCTGCAGTTTGTTACCGGCGGCGAAGACATCAATGCGGTCGTGCTCTATGTGTTGCTCGTCCCCGCAGACTATACGCCTGGCGGCAGCTATGAGGAGGCCGAGGCCGTGGCGCTCGACCGGCTGGTGGTCAGGCGCACGCCCGCCGGTGAGGTGACCATCTTGCCGCGAGAAGGCAAGTGGCAGCGCGCTGACGAGCCTGCAGCGGCTGTTGAAGAGGCCGTTGCTCCCCTGGTCGAGCCAGGGGCGCCCGCCGCAGAGGTGGCGCCTACGCCCACGCCTGCGCCGATGGCGCCACTCAACCCGCACCTGGGCGCGCCCACCATCGCCCTCAACTATTCGCCCTACACCGACGGACAGAACCCCAACCTGGGCAGCCGCATTCCGTTGCGGCAGATGGAGCGGCAGCTGCGCCTGCTCAGCGCGCATGTCGACACGCTGCGCACATTTGGCACGTCGGGCGAGCTGCTCAAGTTCTATCCGCTGGCGCACAGCATGGGCTATCGCGTCTATGCCGGCGTGTGGATCGACCACTATATGGGCGACGCGCAGATAGAGTCCGAGATCGAGCTGCTGGCCCGCGTGGCCCAGCGTGGCTGGTGCGCTGCGGTGGTGGTCGGCTCAGAGTGTCTGCACCGCGGCGATCTGTCGGCGCTCGAACTGGCGCGCTACCTGAGCTATGCGCGAGCGCAGCTGGCCGACGAGAGCGTGCCCGTCACCACCTCTGACACGGCCGCCGCGCTGTTGGCCAACCCCGAGGTGGTGGCCCAGTGCGATCTGGTCATGGCGACCTACTATCCCTTTTTCGAGGGCGTGAGCATCGAGCAGGCGGCCGATGCCGTGGCAGCGATGCATGGGCGGCTGCAGGCGGCCTATCCCGACAAGGAGATCATCATCTCAGAGACGGGCTGGCCCACCGCAGGCAGCCCCGAAGGCGACGCCGTGCCCTCAGAGGCCAACGCGGCGCGCTACTTTGCCGAGGTGAACGCCTGGGCCGAGGCCGAGGGCGTCGAGGTGGTGTTCTTTAGCGCCTTTGATGAGGACTGGAAGGTCGAAGGGGTCAAGGGCGATATCGGCGGCCACTGGGGGCACCGTACGGCAGATGGTCTGCTCAAGCCGGGCTATCAGCGCGTTTACCCGCAAGTGGACGCGCTCGAGGGTGGCCTGACCGTACCAGAGCGGCTGGCCGCGTTGGAGAGCAGGCTTGCGAGCCTGGGCGTGCGCGGCGAATAGGCGCGCCGAGTCGGAGCACCAGCGGGCGGGCGTGCAGTGGTCAGACCACGTCTTGACCGCCCGCCGTGGAAGCATGTACAATGTCACCATTCACTGCATCATGGGAGGCGTCTGCATGGCAAGGTCTTTTCATAACAAGATCCTGCGGGTCAACCTGACCAAGGGCACCATCGCGGTTGAAGAGCCAGGGCTTGTCTATATGCGCAAGTATATGGGCGGCTGGAACGTGATCGCCGATGTGCTGTTGCGTGAGGTGCCCCAGGGCGCCGACCCGCTTGGCCCAGCCAACAAGCTGGTGTTCGCAGCGGGCGTGCTCACGGGGCTGGCGGCCTCGGGCATGTCGCGCAGCACGGTGGGTGCCAAGTCGCCGTTGACGGGCGGGTTCGGCGCCTCTGAAGTAGGCGGTCATTTCCCCTACGAGTTCAAGCGCGCGGGGTTCGACGCGATCATCTTTGAAGGCGTCTCGCCCAAGCCGGTGTATCTGTGGGTGCATGATGGCGAGGCCGAGCTGCGCGACGCGGGGCACCTGTGGGGCCAGACGACCAAAGAGACGTTGACCGCCCTGCAGAGCGAGCTGGGCGAGAAGCGCCTGGGCGCAGCGATGATCGGGCCTGGCGGCGAGAACCAGGTGCTGTTTTCGTGCATCATGAACGAGCTCAAAGACGCGGCGGGCCGCACCGGCCTTGGCGCTGTGATGGGCTCAAAGAACATCAAGGCCGTGGTGGCGCGCGGCACGATGAAGCTCGATGGCGCCAAACCCGAGGTGGTGAGCGAGCTGGCCCGCTCGATGGCACGCAGCGTGGCTGCGGGCGAGCGCGCCGCGGGCATGCATAAATGGGGTACGGGTGGCAACCTGACCGATTCGAGCGTTACCGGCAACCAGCCCATCCGCAACTTTCGCGATGGCCTGTTTGAAGAGGGGGCCTGGAACCTCTCATCTGAAAAGTACATGCCCGAGATTGGCCTTGGCATGGAGGGCTGCACCGCCTGTGCCGTGCGCTGCAAAAAGGTGGTCAGGGCCGAAGGGGTAGACCCTGACTATGGCGGTCCAGAGTATGAGACGGCCGGCGCGCTGGGCTCGACGTGCGGCATCGGCGATGTGGTGGCGGTGAGCCGTGGCTCGGCGCTGTGCAACGCACTGGGCATCGACACCATCGCCACAGGCGTGAGCATCGCCTTTGCCATGGAGGCCTTTGAGCGGGGCATGCTGACCCTTGAGGACACCGAGGGCATCGATCTGCGCTTTGGCAACGCCGATGCCATGCTGGCCTGTATCGAAAAGATCGCTTATCAAGAGGGCTTTGGCAAGTTTCTGGCGCTGGGCTCGGCGCGCATGGCCGAAGAGCTGGGCGGCGATGCCTACACCTTTGCCATGACGACCAAGAAGCAAGAGTTCCCCATGCACGAGCCGCGGTTCAAGCGGGGCATGGCCATCGGCTATGCGCTCTCGCCAACGGGGGCCGACCACATGCACGCCCTGCACGATGCTGGCCTGGGCACTGCCACCGAAGACGGCTTTATGCCCAACGGCCTGTTGCGCGAGCTCGGCGTCTTGGAGCCGCTGCCGCTGGAGGACCTGGGGCCCAACAAGGTTCGCGCCACCTACCTCAACTCGCTGCACTGTGCCATGCGCAATGTGCTGCCCTGTTGCCACTTTGTGCCGTGGAGCATGGACGAGTATGTGCAACTGGTGCGCGGCGCCACCGGCTTTGACGTGAGCACCTACGAGCTGATCAAACTGGGCGAGCGCGCCTGGACGCTGGCGCGCGTCTTTAACATGCGCGAGGGCTGGACGGTGGATGATGATCGCCTGCCCGAGCGTTCGTATGGGCCCACCACCGACGGCGCGCTGGAGGACGGCGGCATCGACCGCGAGGAGCTCGAAGAGGCCGTGCACACCTACTATGCCATGGCCGGTTGGGACCCAGAGACGGGCGTGCCCACTCTGGCCAAGCTGCAGGAGTTGGGCGTCGAATGGGCGGCGGCATACCTGCCCAGGTAGCCGCATAGCGTGACACGTTGTTCACAGCCCCCTGGTCGGCAAGCGCCGGTCGGGGGGCTCTCTGCTATGTTGGGCCGGCTTGCAGGGCGGTCGTTCGCAGCCAGGGCTTGACCGTACAGGGCGCATCGACTAGGCTCTGCGCAGCAGTTGAGCAGTGAGGAGCACGACATGGTCTACCAGCCGACACGACAGGTGCATCTGGATTTCCACACCTCGGAGCACATTCCCGGCGTGGGCAGCCGCTTTAGCAAGGCGCAGTTTCAGCAGGCGCTGCAGTTGGGGCGCGTCAACGCCATCAACATCTTTGCCAAGTGCCATCACTCGTGGAGCTACTATCCCACCAAAGTGGGCATGGTGCACCCCACCCTTGAGTTCGACCTGGTGGGTGCGCAGATCGAGGCCTGTCACGAGATCGGCGTGCGTTGCCCCGTGTATGTGACCGTGGGCTGGTCGGCCACCGATGCGGCCATGCACCCTGAATGGGCGGTGCGCGACATCGAGGGGCGGCCATCCTCGCGCGACAAGGGCGCCGTCAACAACCCCGACCCCGGCGCGCCGCGCCCCTTTGGCTCGTGGATCGACCTGTGCCCGAGCGGCGAGTACCTCGACCTGATCCTGGCGCAGAGCCGCGAGCTGTGCGAGTGGTACCCGCTGGATGGCCTGTGGTACGACATCACCAGCGGACCGGTGTGTTACTGCGACAACTGCCGGCGTGGCATGGCGGCCGAGGGCTATGACGTCAACGACCCGGCACAGGCGCTGGCCTACAATCGGCTCAAGTGGACGCGTTTCATGGAGGCCTGTAACGCCCAGTTGCACAGCTACCATCCCGAGGGGACCGTGTTCTACAACGGCACCACGGTGATGTATCTCGACGGCGTGCACACGGCGCCGGGCAGCCACATTCCGCACCTCAACACCCACTATGAGCTCGAGGACCTGCCCACCACCTGGGGTGGCTATGACAAGCTCTCGATGCGGGCCAAGTTCTTTGCGCGGCGCGAGCGCCCGATGATTGCCATGAGCGGCAAGTTCCACACCTCATGGGGCGAGTTTGGTGGGTTCAAGCACCCCGATGCCATCCGCTACGAAACGGCGACCATGGTGGCCCATGGATGCATCCCCTGCTTTGGCGATCAGCTGCACCCCGCAGGTGAGATGGACCTCGAGACCTACCGCTCCATCGGCGAGGCCTATGCCTATCTTGAACAGATCGAGGACATGATCGACGCCGAGTGCTATGCCACATTGGGCGTGTGGCGCACGGGCGTCGAGGCGCACGACCAGGGCGTGGTCAACATGCTGCTCGAGGCTCACTATGACTATGACCTGGTGCGGCCCGACGAGCCGTTGAGCCGGTACGAGGCGATCATCCTGACGGGCGGGCGCTGCCTGACGGACGCTGATGCGGCGCGGCTGGCGGCCTATGTGTCACAGGGCGGCAAGGTGCTGGTGCTGGGCGAGAGCGCCCTGTTGGCCGACCGCGATGCGCTGGCGGTGAATATCGGCGCTGACTATGTTGGGTCAGCGCGCTATGCGCAGGACTATACCGTGGCGGGCGAACTGTTGCGCGCCGGTATCGTCGGCAGCCCCTTTCTCAACGATCTCGCCGCCGTACGCATGGCGCCGCGAGCCGACGCCGAGGTGCTGGCGGCCATCCACGAGCCCTACTTTGACCGCACCTATGGGCGTTATTGCTCGCACCGCAACACGCCCAACCGGCTCGAACTGGCCGAACACCCGGCGGCGTTGCGCCAGGGGAGCGTTGTCTATCTGGCGCATCCGCTGGGGATGATCTACCACCGCGGCGGGGCGCGCGTGCACCGTGACCTGTTCATCAATGCACTGCGGCTGCTGCATACGCGCCCGGCTGTCGCCGCGAACCTGCCCAGCGCGGGCCGCGTCACGCTGATGCACCAGCCCGCGCAGCGCCGCTACATCGCCCACCTGATGTACGCTCCGCCGCTGCAGCGCGGCAACTGTCTGGTGATCGAGGACCTGCCGCCGCTGCATGACGTCGAACTGACAGTGTGCGTGCCGCAGACCATTGCCGCCGCCACGCTGGCGCCGCAGGGAGCTACACTGGCGCTGGCCGCAGATGGCGATGCGCTGCATCTCACCGTGCCGCAGGTGGTGGGCCACCAGGCGGTGGTGCTTGCCTACTGAAGCAGGAGAACTGCTGTTCGAGCCGCGCGAGGTCGTCCTGAGCGACCTCGCGCTGGTGGGCCGCGGGCGCACGGCCGATGTATACGCCTGGGGCGCTGGCCAGGTGATCAAGCTGTTTCACGTGGGCTTTCCACAGGAGCCGGTGCAGCGCGAGGCGCGGGCCACGCGCCTGGCCCATCAGGCGGGGCTGGCGGCGCCGGCGGTGGGTGAGCTCGTGTCCATCAACGGGCGGCTGGGCATCGCCTATGAGCGCATCGCGGGGCCTTCGCTGCTGGCTCACGTGAGAAAGCGCCTCTGGCGTGTGGCGGCCTGTGGGCGGCTGATGGGCGAACTGCACGCCGCCATGCATGGTGTGGCCTGCGAAGGGTTGATGTCGCTGCACCACTATGTGCGCTGGAACGTTGAGCATGCGCCGGGCATCGCAGAGGACCTGCGCGCCGATCTGCTGGGGCGCTTGACGGCCATGCCAGAGGGTACGGCGCTGTGCCACGGCGACCTGCACCCCGACAACATCATGCTAACGGCGCGCGGGCCGGTGATCGTCGACTGGATGACGGCGGTGTGCGGCAACCCGCTGGCCGATGTGGCGCGCACGACGCTGCTGGTGCGGTCGGGGGCGCCACCCGACGAGCTGGGGCAGCTGAGCGCCTGGCTGATCGAGCGTGGGCGTGGCATCATGCACCGCGCCTATCTGCGCGCCTATGGTGGCAGACGCGAGCTCGACCAGGCGCAGGTGGCAGCCTGGCTGCCGATCATGGCGGCGGCGCGGCTCACCGAGGGCATCCCCGAGGGCGAAAAGGCCTGGCTGCGGCGTGTGGCCGCTGGTGAGGCGTGAGAAGGAAACGGCAACAGGAGCACCACCCTTGACGATGGCCAAGGCTGATATTCAGGCGCTGCTCGCGGCGCAACTCGGTGGCGAGGTGACCAACCTGGCGCCGCTGGCCGAGGGCGTGTGGTCGCGTGCGTACGCGTTCAGCCACGGCGGCCGCGACTATGTGGTCCGGCTGGGCGCCTATGTCGAGGACTATCTCAAAGACCGCTTCGTTGCCCAGTTCAGCTCCGAGGCGCTGCCCATTCCGCAGGTGATGGCCCTGGGCGAGGCGCGGCACGGATATTTCGCCATCTCGGAGCGGCACGAGGGCGAGCATATCGACGGGGTGAGTGGCGCGCAGATGCAGGCGTTGCTGCCGGCGCTGTTTGCCGCGCTCGATGCGGCCCGCGAGGTCGATCTCTCGGCCACAAGGGGCTTTGGTGGCTGGGGGGCAGACGGATGCGGCGCGTGCACCAGCTGGCGCGACGTACTGCTGGCCGTCAACACCGACAACCCTGCTACGCGCACGCACGGCTGGCGCGCCAAACTGGCGGCATCGCCCGAGGCCCTGGCCGCCCACGATGAGACCTATGCCCACCTGATCGAGCTGGCAGAGGGCCTGCCCGAGGAGCGGCATCTGATCCACAGCGACCTGCTGCACTATAACGTGCTGGTGCAGCAAGAGCGCATCACAGCCGTGCTCGACTGGGGCTGCAGCCTCTATGGCGATCACCTGTACGACCTGGCCTGGCTGACCTACTGGCAGCCATGGTACCCTGCCTGGCGCGAGATCGACTTTGTGAAGGCTGCTCTGCAGCACTGGGATGCCATCGGGCTGGACGTGCCCGACTGGCGGCGGCGCCTGACCTGTTGCCAGGTGCACATCGGCCTGGGCGAGCAGGCCTATCAAGCATCGGTCGACCTGTGGGACACGCTCAAAGAGACCGTGCCCTACACGCTGGCCATTGCCCGCCGCGGCGAGGCCTAGGCGCGCGGGGCCACCAGATCGTCGGCCAGCTGGATGATGCGTTGCCGCAGGGCGAGCTTGTTGCGCCATTCGAGCGGGATGCCCGCCTCGCCGTACAGGGCGCCGGCCAGTTGGCCGTAGACCGCGCCGGTGGTGTCGGCGTCGTCGCCCAGGTTGACGGCCAGCAACGCGCCAGTGCGAAAGTCCTCGCTGTGATAGAGCGCCCATAGCGCCGCTTCGAGACACTTGACCACATAGCCCGAGCCCTCGATCTCTGGCGGCGCCTTGGCCTTGAAGGAGCCCGCAGCCACGGCGGCGATCTCGGGAGCGAGGGGCTCGCGCTCCCAGAGGCCTGTCACGGGTGCGTAGGCTGGGCCGAGCAGCGTCTCACGGTCGGCATCGTGCAGTGCGCCCCAGATGAGCGCGGCATAGTAGCGGCAGGCATCGACGGCCGCCTGGGCGCTGTGAGTCGTGCGCGAGCTCAGCGCAGCATGGGCGATGGCCTCTGTGGCGTCTGCGTGAAAGAACAGCGGCACGGGCGCAAGCCGCATCAGCGAGCCGTTGCCGGCTGTGAAGGGGTCGGTTGAGCCGGCGTGGGGCTCACCGGTGGCCTGAAAGCGGCGCAGGGCGGTGGCCACGGTGTTGCCGATGTCAAAGCAGCGGCCGTTGCTCGACATGTAGCCCTCGCGCCACCAGTCGACATAGCGTTGCATCTGGTCGGCGGCGTCAAAGCGCCCCAACTCGACGAGGCTGCAGGCCAGACAGAGGGCCATGCTGGTGTCGTCTGTCCACTCGCCCGGCCAGAGGCCAAAGGGCCCGCCGCCCACCATGTCGGTGAGTTGGTGTGGCCCTGGCTGGAACTCGAGCGTCGTCCCCAGCGCGTCGCCGGCCGCCAGGCCGAGCAATGCGCCACGCGAACGAGAGCGGAGATCGAGGGCAGGCATGGTGACCTCCTTGTACAGGCCAGGGAGGTACGCCGTAGCAGGCATCGGCCAGGCAGGGGCCTGGCGCCATAGAGGCGCACAGCAGGCGCGGGCGTGGCATGCCCAACGCAGGCCCCGAACCCAGGCAAAGCCAAGCGGTGAGGTTACGAGCGTCTCCCCAAGAATAGACGGCTCGCTGATACTATAGGCGGCTTTACGCTGCGGCGTCAAGAGGCAAGCGCGAGCGCCGCGTCAGGGCCGCCAGATGGTGGCGCCGATGAACCGCTCGCCGTCGCCGTCGGGCCGGTCGTTAAAGTAGTAGGCGGTTACCAGCGATCCGTCGGCGCGACAGACGGTGCGGGGATAGCCCAGGTCGCGGCTGCCGCCGCCGGCGCGCAAGGTGCGCTCGCCCGACCAGGTGGCACCCTCGTCGGTGCTGAGGCGCGCGGCGATGGTGTAGGGCGCGTCGCGGTTGCCATAGGTCAGAGCCAGGCGGCCGTCAGCCAACAGGGTGAGGGTGGGCGGGTTGCCCGCGTGGCCTGGCTGGCCAAAGGCCACCGGCCGCCCGATGTGACGCCAGGTATGCGCGACATCGTCAGAGCGCCAGAGGTCGATCCAGGCGGTGTTGTCGGCGCCACGGCAGCGGATGGCCGTGAGGATGGCGCCAGAGGGCAGGCGCACGCTGGCCGGCATGATGGCAAAGGCGCCAGTTGGCGGCTCAGGCCCGATAAAGGCGCGCAGCGTGAACGTGCGCAGGCCGTCAGCGCTGTAGGCACAGAGCACACGGCCCTCGTGGCCATCGGTTTTGTTGGCCGTGAGCAGCACCAGCGCCTCGCTCTCGTTGAGGGCCAGCACGTCGGTGCGCGCAGCGATGCCCGTCTGTCCGAACATGGGCAGCGCATAGGGCCCCTGCCAGCAGTGGCAGCGGTCGATAGAGACGTAGAAAAAGGACTGCACGCCTGCAGCGAGCCCGGTGCGGGCGCACAGGACGGCCAGATCGGGGTGCTGCAGGTCCCAGCAACGGGGTGAGGGCAGGGGCGCATCGCCGGCGGCAATGGCTGCTGCCACGCCCAGCTCGGGGAGCATGTGCTCGTCGGCCGAGAGCGCACGCCCGCGGGGCGTGCGCCCGGCGAAAGGCTCCACGCGCCAGGTCTCGCCGCCGTCGAGGCTGCGGGCCTGCAGCGTCTCAAAGGGGCGCGATACGTCTCGCGCGTGAAAGCGCCCCTGACTATCGTGGTAACCGGCAACAAAGCACAGCACCAGCTCGTCGCCCCAGGCCCACATGCCATAGTTGGCTGGCCAGCCGGCAAAGCGGCCTGGCTGGCGATAGACGGTCACCTGCTGCATGGGCGCGCCTCTAGTCAAATTCTCGAACGGCATCGAGCGAGGCGCCCATGGCAGCATCGGTCTGGCGCTCGACGATGACATCGATGACCGCCGGGCGGCCACAGGCCACGGCGCGCTCAAAGGCGGGGCGCAGGTCTTCGGGGCGCTCGACGCGCTCGCCATAGGCGCCAAAGGCCTCGGCCAGGCGCACAAAGTCTATGCCACGGCCGTCGTAGGTCAGGTCGACGCCATACTCGTACTCGTAGGCATAGCGCTGGTTCTGGCGAATGAGCGAGAGATAGCCATTGTTGACGATGATGGTGATGACGGGTACCTGATGCTGGCAGGCCATGGCCAGCTCTTCCATCATAAAGCCAAAGCCGCCGTCGCCCATGACGGCCACGGCGATGCGGTCGGGGCAGGCCACCTTGGCGCCGATGGCCGCCGGCAGGTCATAGCCCAGCGTGCCGGCGCCGCCCGAGGCGAGGTAGGTCATCGGGCGCGAGGTGTGCTGGAACTGGCCCGACCAGATCTGTGTGAGGCCGCAGCCGGTGGTGAACATGGCGTCTGCCGGGAAGAAGGCGTTCATCTCGTGGTAGACGCGCTGCGGCTTGATGGGCACCTGGTCAAAGTCGGTGCGGCGCGCCAGAGCGGCGCGCTCTTGTGGGATGGCGGCCACGCGGCCCTGCGGCTGACGGGGCGGCGTGCGGCGACGGGCTTCGGCGAGCAGCGCGTCGATGGCCAGGCCAGCGTCGGCGACGATGCCCAGCTCGGTGGGCACGATGCGGCCGATGTGCTCGGGCTCGATGTTGATGTGGATAAAGCGCCGCCCCTGGGTGTAGACGCTCAGCTTGCCGGTATGGCGGTCGTTAAAGCGGCAGCCGATGCCCAGCACCAGATCAGAGCCGAGGAACATGCGGTTGCCAAAGGGGCTGCCCACCTGAATGCCGATGTGGCCCACGTGCAAAGGATGGTCGGCCGCGATGCCGCCGGTGGCCATATAGGTGGTGACCACAGGCAACGCCAGGTGCTCGGCCAGTGCGACGCAGCGTTCAGCGGCGCCGCTCAACAGCACGCCGCCGCCCATGACCATGATGGGGTGCTCGGCGGCAAGCAGCAGGTCGATGGCGCGGGCGATCTGCGCCGCGTCTGGCGCGGGCCGGACCACGGGCAGAGGTGCGTAGGCGTCGGGGTCAAAGGGGATGTCGGCCATCTGCACGTCCAGAGGCAGGTCGAGCAGCACAGGGCCAGGGCGGCCCTCGCGGGCCGTCCAAAATGCCTTTTGCATGATGGCCGGCACCTGCTCGGGCACGGTGATGCACCAGGTAGCCTTGGCCACCGGCTTGCAGATGGTGGCAATGTCCACGGCCTGAAAGGCCTCTTTGTTGAGGTTATCGCGGGTGTTCTGTCCGGTGATGGCGATCAGCGGCATCGAGTCGACCTGCGCCGTATAGAGGCCGGTGACAAAGTTGGTGGCGCCGGGGCCCGACGTGCAGATGGCCAGAGCCATGCGCCCGCTGGCGCGAAAGTGGCCGTCGGCGGCGTGCACCGCGCCCTCTTCGTGCCGCGCGATATAGTGGCGGATCTGGGTGGACGTGCCCAGGTACTCGTATACAGGGTTGATGGCTGCACCGGGGATGCCAAAGGCGGCATCGATGCCCTCTTTTTCCAGGATACGGACGACGACCTCGGCAACACGCATGCTGATACACCTCTCCTGGTAGAATCTTGCGAGAGTGTGGCACGGTAGGCGTGGGGTGTCAAAGTGTGGCCGACCAGCGTGAAAGGCGTTTGCGCACTGGCCGCATCGTGGGCATACTGCCCGCAAAATGCAGACAGGAGGCAGGTCATGGGTCAACTCGACGGCAAGGTGGCGATCGTCACGGGCGGCGGCAGCGGCATCGGCAAGGGCATCGCGCTGGCGTTCGCCGGTGAGGGCTGCACGGTGGTGGTGGCGGGGCGCCGGATGGCGCGGCTGGAAGAGGCGGCCCAAGAGGCCCGCGCCCTGGGCGCTGAGGCCCTGGCGGTGCGCTGCGACGTGACCGCCGAAGCCGAGGTGCAGGCGCTGTTCGCCGAGGCCATGGCGCGCTATGGTCGGCTCGACATCCTGGTGAACAGCGCTGGGGCGTTCGACGATGGCCCGATCGAGGATCTGACGCTGGCTCAATGGGATAACGTGGTCGGCGCCTGCCTGACGGGGCCGTTCTTGTGTACGCGCGAGGCGTTCAAGATCATGAAGCCGGTGCGCAACGGGCGCATTATCAACATCGGATCGATCTCGGCCTCGCGCACCCGCGTGAATATGGCGCCCTACACAGCGGCCAAGTTCGGCGTGTGGGGGCTGACGCAGGCGGCGGCGCTCGAGGGGCGCGACCATGGCATCGCCGTGAGCTGCCTACATCCGGGCAACACGGCCGTCGAGCGACGCGTACATTCAGACCGCGATATGGACGACGAGCCGATGATCGCCACGGCCGACATGGCGCGGGTGGCCCTGCTGATGGCCACGCTGCCGCCCGAGGCCAATATGCTCGAGGCGATTGTGCTGCCGCTGCAGCAGCTCTACATCGGACGCGGCTAGCGCCTGACAGGGATCCGGCCACGCGCAGGGCAGCGCAGAGCGGCCCTGACATCATCAAAGAGGAGCCCGCATGTCAGCTATCCAAGAGGTTCAGTCGCCGCCAGCGGTGCGTCACTGGCTCTGGAGGCCCTATCTGACGGTGTTCACGTCGAGCCTGTGCATCATGGTGCTCGAACTGGCGGCTGAACGTGTCATCGCGCCCTATGTAGGTTCGTCGCTCTACACCTGGACGACGGTCATCGGCGTGGTGCTGACGGGCATCAGTGTAGGCAACTATATCGGCGGGCGGTTGGCCGACCGGCGGCCGTCGGTGCGGTTGCTGGGGCTGATCTTTGCGTTGGCCGGGCTGGCAGCGCTGCTGGTGTTGCCGATCGATGCCCTGCTGGCGCCGGGCGACAGCGGCCTGTCGCTGCTCTGGCGCGTGGTGGGGGTGATGGCGGCCATGTTTCTGTTGCCGAGCCTGGTGCTGGGGTGTGTGTCGCCGCTGGTGGCGCGGCTGGCTGTCAAGGATCTGGCGCGTGCTGGGCGCACCGTGGGCAGCATCTATGCGGTGGCCACGCTGGGCAGCATCACGGGCACGGTGAGCACGGGGTTCTGGCTGATCCCCACGTTGCGGGTGGATTGGATTATCGTGGCGGTGGGCGGGCTGCTTCTCTTGTGGGGGCTGGCGCTGCGCATCGCCGGGCGAACCATCGATGCCGGGGTGCTGCGATGAGCGCGACGAGTGGGAGCTGGCAGCAGCGTTGGTACTGGCGACCGGGGATTATCGCGGTGCTGGCCAGTGGCAGCATCATGGTGCTCGAACTGGTGGTGGGCCGCATCGCGGCCAGCTATGTGGGTTGGTCGCTGTATACGTGGACGGCCATCATCAGCATCGTCATGCTCGGCATCAGCCTGGGTAGCTGGCTGGGCGGACGGTTAGCCGACCGCTGGTCGTCGCCGCGTCTGCTGGGCGTGTTGCTGGTGGTGGGTGGTCTGTTGAGCTGGAGCGTGCTGCTGGTCGATATGGTCAATGCTGTGGCGCAGGTAGAAAAGCTGACGCAGCAGAACCTGTCATATGTTGCGGGGCTGGCGGCATTGGGCATTGCGCTGGCGTTTCTGCCCTGTCTGGCACTGGGATGCGTCTCGCCGGTGGTGGTGCGCCTGACGATGCGCAACGTCGATCAGGCGGGCAGCACGGTGGGGCGTATCCACGCCCTCGAGACGGTGGGCAGCATCGTGGCCACCTTTGCCACGGGGTTCTGGCTGATCTCGGCGTTTGGCACGCGGCCGGTGGTGTGGGGCGTGGGCTGTGTGCTGTTGCTGCTGGGCGTCATCATTCTGGGGCATGGTCGTTGGTGGGCCATCGTCGCCTGCCTGGCGCTGCTGGTGGCCGATACGACCATCGCAGTGCAGCGCAACTGGTTCCGCGGGCCCTGCACCCTCGAGACCGACTATTACTGCATCAAGGTGACGGACGAAACGCGCGAGGGGCACCCCGTCAAGGTGCTGATTCTGGACCGGCTGGTGCACAGCTACTCGTCGCTCGATGACCCCACGCGGCTGGTCTACTCTTATGAGCGCCAGTATGCGGGGGCCACGGCCTATCAGAACGAGCGGCACAATCCGCTGCGAGCGCTGTTCATCGGTGGCGGCGGCTACACCTTCCCGCGCTTCATGGAGGCGGCCTATCCCGATAGCGAGCTGGATGTGATCGAGATCGACCCGGGGGTCACCGAGATCGCCCACCAGCTTCTGGGGCTAGAGCGCGACACGCGCATTGCCACCTACAACGAGGACGCGCGCATGTTTCTGGGCCGCACACCCAACCGCGCCTATGACTTGGTGTTCGGTGACGCGTTCAACGACTTTTCGGTGCCCTACCACCTGACGACGCACGAGTTCAACCAGCAGGTGCACGCCTGGATGGCCCCCGATGGGCTGTACGTCATCAACATGATCGACGGGCCGTCTGGAGAGCTGTTCCGCTCGTACGTGCACACGCTGCGCCAGACGTGGCGGCACGTGTATGCCGTGATGGACGTGGATGCCTGGCGACGCGCCACGCGCAGCACCATCGTGGTTATCGCCAGCGATCAAGCGCTGGATGTTGCCGCGCTCGGCGAGCACGCCCCCGAGCTGGCGGCGTCGCTGCTCGCGCCAGACGTGCTAGAAGGGATATTGGCTGAAGACCGCGCCATCTTGCTGACCGACCGCTATGCGCCGGTCGATCAACTGCTGCTGCCGGTATTTCTCGACATACTGCCCGAGTAGCGGGCAGGCGGGGAGAGCGATGCGAACACTACATTTCAGCGCGCCTGGGCGGTTGATACTGGGCAACGGGGCGCTGGCCGAGCTTCCGGGCCAGGTTAAGCGGCTGGCGGCGGGCCGTGTGCTGGTGGTCACCGACGCCGGGCTGGTGCGTGCCGGCATCGCCGGGCGCTGCATGGACCTGCTGGCGGCGGCATCGATCGATGCGGTGCTGTACGACGGGGTGACGTCTGACCCGCACTATGGCGTGGTGAGCGATGCGCTCTCGTTTGCACGGCGGCACGGCATCGCGGCGCTGGTGGGCGTGGGCGGGGGCAGCTCGCTCGACGTGGCCAAGGTGGTCTCTGTGTTGGTGACGCACGAGGCGCCCATCGATGCATTGGTGGGCACCGATCGCGTGGCCGGGCCTGGCCTGCCCAAGCTGCTGGCGCCCACCACTGCCGGCACCGGCAGCGAGGTGACGCCCATCACCGTGCTGTCGGACCATGATGCGCACCTGAAGAAGGGTATCGTTAGCGAGTACCTGTACGCCGATGTGGCGCTGATCGACCCCGAGCTGGCGGTGGGCTTGCCGCCGCAGGTGACGGCCTTCACCGGCGTCGACGCGCTCTGCCACGCGCTCGAGGCCTATACCAACAAGTATGCACAGCCCTTTACCGACGCGCTGGCGCTGCAGGCCATGCGGCTCATCGGGGCCAGCCTGCGGCGGGCGGTAGCCTGTGGCGAGGACTTGACGGCGCGCTACAACATGGCGTTGGCCAGCCTCTATGGTGGCCTGTGTCTCGGCTCGGTAAACACCACGGCGGTGCACGCGCTCGCCTATCCGTTGGGCGGCAGCTATGACGTTCCGCACGGGGTGGCCAACTCGCTGCTGCTGCCTTATGTGATGCAGTTCAACCTGATCTCGAACCTGGAGCGCTTTCGTGATGTGGCTGTGGCGCTGGGGCGCCCGGTTGCGGGCCTGTCGCTGCGGGCCGCTGCGGCGCAGGCCATCGAGGCGGTGCAAGAGCTGTGCGCTGATGTGGGCATTGTCTCGCGCATGCGCGACCTGGGCATACCCCACGAGGCGGTGCAGCCCATGGCCGTGGCTGCGATGCAGGTCACACGGCTACTGAGCAACAACCCCCGCGCGGTGCGGCTCGAGGACGCCGAGGCCATCTACGAGGCGGCCTGGTGACTGCGCTCGGCGCGAGCTATGGCCGCCAGGTCAAGTTTTGGCAGGGCGCGAGGCAATGGTGTGCCGCAGACATGGGCAGTTGCCGGCCGTTAGCGGCGCGGGTATAATGGCCGTCAGTACCGACGAGGGGGAGAATATGGCTGACGAGGCACAGCGTGCCAAGGGCACAGGCTTGTACAGGCACACATTCAAAGAGGCTGGCTTTGGAGTATGGGTGCCCACCGATTGGCAGCGGCTTGAGCTGAACACCGGTAACCCAGGGGCCCTGTTCCTGCCCGACCCTGAAGACATGGATACCTGTCTGCTGGCCGAAAAAGTCACGCTCGACTATTCGGTGGAAGACGATGACGTCGCGGCCCTGCGAGAGGGTTTTGAGCAAGGGCTGGCGCAGCTCGACATCATCGAGGTCGAGTGGCGCAAGGAAACCGTCACACGGGCGTTCAAGGGTTGGGACGCGCGCTTTTCATACCGCGACGGCGGTGTCGAGCGCAAGCGCTGGGTCCGCACGATGTTCTGGGGCGACGCCCAGCTGACACTTATCGCCCAGGGCAAAGATCTGGCCACGTATGAACGCTATGCCGGCATGTTCTACAACACCATGATGACCTTCGAGCTGGTGTAGACGCTCAACACACCGGCAACTCGCAGGGCGGTTTATTCGCGAGCGCCCATGCGCAGCACCTGGAAGAGGTCGGCGCGCAGGGCCCGCTGCAATAGGCCGCCCTGTATCGTTATCTGCACCAGGGCAAAGGCTCCAGCCATGACCCACATGCTCGCCGTGTCTAGCTGGGGGCGCAACGGCGGCAGCGGCAGCACGCCCTCGGCAGTGGTGACGCGGAAAAAGGGCACAAAGATGCGCGCCGCGGCCACGCCGATGCTGCCACCAGCGGCCAGGCCCAGCAACAGCACCAACAGGTATTCGAGCTGCACCTGTGCCACCACCTGACGCTGGCTCAGGCCCAGGGCGCGCAGAGCCGCAAAGCGCCACAGACGGTCCTCGAGCGAGCGGCGATGCTGGATAAGCAACCCCATGGCGGCGAGCAGCAGCGAGGCGATGAACCCCGAAGTGAGGACACCATAGACGCCGATGCGCTCTTTGCGCTCGATCTCTTCTGCCGTAAGCGTCCACACGTCGAGGTGGTTGGCCGTGTAGGGCGCCACCTCGCCGATGCCACGGCGCAGTGTCTGCAGGTCGGCATCGGGGCTGACGCGCAGCCAGATGTTGTAGGTGGCCACGCCACCGCCCATGCTCATCAAATAGTCCAGGTTGCCCACCACCGTGTCACGCTCGTCCTCGGCACGCTGCAGGCGGGCGGCCGCATCGCCGGCTTCATACTGGCTCTCGTAAACCGTGGGGAACAGCCGGTAGCTGCCCACGATCAGCAGATTGAGCTCGACGCTGTTGGTGCCATCGGTCGACACCCAGATGCGCAGCGGATCGCCCACCTGCATGCCGGTGCGCTGTAAATACCCCTCAGACACCAGCACGCCGTTGCTGTGGGTGGCCAGGCGATTCATCAGCATGCCCAGAGGCTCGGCGCTAAAGTCGGGGCGAAAGGCGGCCACGCCGGGCAAGGTCTGGCGGTCGATGGCGAGGAACCAGCCCCGATCGACCTTGGTGGGGTCGACGGGGATATGCGCGCGGTAGCGGCCCGTCCAGGTGGCGGCGCGTACGCCGGCGATGGCTTCGAGGTCTTGTAACGGCACCAGCCAGCGGCCGGGGTCTAGCTGTTCGATGTAGCCGCCCTCTGCAAGCGTGCTGGCGCCAGCCGTGATGTTGCTGGGCCCCTCATCGACGCGAAAAGAGACGTCTGCGCCGATGCGATAGGCGATGCGGTCGGCCAGCCAGTCGTCGAGGCTGACGGCCATCGAAGCGACAAAGACGCCCACCGCCATCATGGTCATGATCAGCAACAACGCATTGGTGTAGACGCCGCCGCGCCGGCCGAGTTGCTGCAGGGTGAGGGCGGGCGTCACCGGCAGTAGGGGAGAGAGTGCGCGGTCAAAGAGGCGCAGCAGTAGCGGCACCAGGCGAGCCGCCAGCAGGGCGCAGGTGATGATGAAAAAGGCGGGCACCAAAAAGACCATGGGGTCGCTGAACACGTCTCCCGACGACTGCCACTTGCCGATAGAGATAGAGCCCGAGCGGGCGAGCTGGCGCAGCAGGTAGTAGGTCGGCAGCATCAGGAGCACGTCGACATAGTAGCGCTGCCAGACCGGCGGCTTGAGCTGGCGACCAACCTCGCGGGCGTGGGTGATGACGCTCTGGCCCCGCGTTGTGAGGGTGGGGTAGAGACGCGCCAACAGCGAGATCAACATGGTCAGAGCGATCAGCCAGACGTTGAGACCGGCCAGCGAGACATTGAGAGGCGACAGCGCCCCAAAGCGTAGAAAGCTGGTGGTGTAGCCCATCAGCCGACCGATGAGCAGCCCCAGGGCGATGCCGATGGGCGTGCCTGCCACGAGCAGCAGAGCACCTTCGATCAGCGCCATGAGCGCTATCTGGCCATCGCTGGCGCCACGGCTGACCATCACGGCCACTACCTGGCGTTCGCTGTCAGCGGCAATGGCAGACACAACTGCCGCAAAATAGAGCACAAAACCGATAATGGGCACGCTAAAGCCGAAGAGAAGCACCGTCAGCGGCCGCAGTCGTTCGAGGTAGCCCTCTAGGGCGGGTAGAGCGGCGATATCGAGTTTGGCGTCGGGCAGGAACTGGTGCACTTCGACATCGGCACGGACGAGGCCCTCGACATAACGGCCGGCCAGCTCGGGCACAAAGCGGTCCTCGTCGAGGTGGAGCGCCCAGTGCACCGAGGCGGTGGGCATGGTGCCCAGCAGCGGCTGCACCAGTGCGGTGTACTCGTCGCCATGCACCAGCAGCAGGCTGCGGAGCGTCGAGTTGGGGCTGGCGGGCCAGTAGGGGTCGGTCGCATCGGTGGGGGCCCACAGGCCAGCGATGCGCACGGCGATGGCGGCGGGAGACGAGATGGGCTGCAGCTCGTACAGCTCGCCGGCGTCGAGGCCCAGCTCGGTGGCAAAGGCCTCGTGCATCCACACGTTGAGGCGTTGCGGCGACGAGGCGGCGCCCCAGGCGTCGCCAGAGGTGACGGCGATGTGCTGTTCGATATCAGAAAGAAAACCCACGCTGGCATTGGCCAAAAAGGCGCCGGCCGGGCCATAGGGCCCAGGCTGCTGCGTCTTGAGCATCAGCGCTGATGAGCTGATGGCCACCTGCTGGTGCTCGACTGGCAGGTTGGTATTGCGCTCATAGATGCCCTGCATCGACACCAGCGCGGCGAGGGCCTGCTCAGCGGTGAAAGGGCTCGTGCTGGCGGGCAGGTAGTAGGCCTTGACGGTCAGCGGCGAGCGGCGCAGGTCGGCCTCTAGCTTGCCAAGCTCCTCTTCGAGGATGGCACGGTTGACGGCCTGAGCAAAGATGGGCACGCTGGTGGCCAGGCCGATGGCCAGGGCAATGGCCAGCACCGAGAGTGCGGCCAGGCCTGGGCGACCACGCAGGCGGTGTAGAACGACACGAAGCAAGCGCAACCTCCGCTGGGGATGCTATGCCAGAGTGCTGACCTTGCCCAAGACAGGGCGAGGCTCGACCACCGTCGAGCCTCGGTGCTGTGCGCCTCAGATGATGATGCCGATGGCAAAGCCGACGACGATGATGGCGACCTGCCACGCCCAGATGACCGAGGCTGTGCGGATCAGCTTGCGGCTGCCGCCATCGACTTCGGCGCCCGAGGTGGGCGACACGGTGTCAAGCGAGCGCCGCAAGCGATATTCTGCATAGATGGTAAAGCCGAGGCCCGCCGCGATCAGGATGAACCAGGCAAACAGCTCAATGGCGCTAAGGGTCCAGCGCGGATCATCGGCCGTGATGGGCCTTGGAATGGCTGCGACAATGGCGGTGGAGATGCTCATCACCGCCATCCTGATGGCCAGGATGTCGATCAGCGTGATAAGGGTTGTGACGCCCCACAGCACATAGTACAGGGCCCCTTCAGACCACCGCTTGCCATGTTCCATGCTAGGCTACAATGCCCCGCAAGCTGAGCTCACGCGCAAAGTGACAGGCCGTCCAGTGGTCGGGCTCAACCTCTTCAAAGGGTGGCGCCTCGTTGCGGCAGATGTCTTTGGCATAGCGGCAACGCGGATGAAAGTAGCAGCCCGAAGGCGGATTCGCTGGGCTGGCCACCTCGCCGGGCAGGCGGATGGGCCGGTCGCGCCGACGTGGGTCGGGCTTGGGCACGGCTGCCATGAGCGCCTCAGTATAGGGATGCTTGGGATGGTAGTAGAGCTCTTCGGTAGAGGCGAGCTCTACGATCTTGCCGACGTACATCACGGCTACGCGGTCGGTGATGTGCTCGACGACGCTCAGATCATGCGCGATGAAGAGATAGGTGAGCCCCAGCTCTGACTGCAGGTCTTCAAGCAGGTTGAGCACCTGTGCCTGGATGGACACGTCGAGGGCAGAGACTGGCTCGTCGCAGATGATCAGCTTGGGGTTGAGCGCAAGCGCGCGGGCGATGCCCAGGCGCTGCCGTTGGCCGCCCGAGAAGGCGTGGGGGTAGCGGCTCATGTACTCGGGGCGCATGCCCACGAGGCGTAGCAGCTGGGCCACACGGTCTTCGTGCGAGTCAGCGCTCCCGCCCTTGGCAATGACCAGCGGCTCGGCCACGATGCGCTTGACCGTCATGCGCGGGTTGAGCGAAGAGAAAGGGTCCTGGAAGATGATCTGCATGTTCTGACGGATGGGCAAGAGCTCTTGCCGCGTCATGCTCTCAAGGTTCGACCAGCCGAGCTCCGGGTCTTTGAAGCGGATTGTTCCGGCCGTCGGCTCGTAGAGGCGCAGGATGGTGCGTCCGGCTGTGGTCTTGCCGCAGCCAGATTCGCCCACAAGGCCGAGCGTCTCACCCTCGCGGACGAAAAAGTCAACGCCATCGACCGCCTTGACGGCGCCCACTGTTCGCTTGAACAGGCCGCCCCGGATGGGAAAGTGCTTGCGAAGGCCTTTGACATCGAGGATAACCTCTTTGTCTTGGAAAGAGCTGTTAGCCATTGTCTTCCACCTCGCCCTTGTCCGAGTACAGGAAGCAGCGAACCATATGACCGTCTCCGATGTTTGTCTCGGCAGGCACCGCGGCGTCGCACACACCCGGCATAAAGCTGTCGCAGCGCGGGTGGAAGGGGCAGCCATTGATGGTGGCATACGGATCGGGCACCACGCCGCGGATGGGGGCGAGGCGCTCTTTGGTGGTGCTGCCTACGTGAGGGATGGAGCGCAAGAGCGCCGCTGTGTAGGGATGCTTGGGATCGTAGAACAGCGTCTCGACGTCTGCCATCTCGACGATGCGGCCGAGATACATGACGCCGACGGTGTCGCACATCTGGGCCACAACGCCGAGGTTGTGCGTGATGAACACGATGGTCATGCCCATCTCGCCCTGCAGCTCGCGCATCAGGTCGAGGATCTGGGCCTCGGTGGTTACGTCGAGGGCGGTGGTGGGCTCATCGGCAAAGAGGAGCGCTGGCCGACAGGAGAGGGCCAGTGCCACCATGGCACGCTGACGCATGCCGCCCGAGAGTTCGTGCGGGTAGCGCTTGACGAGGTCGGCCGGGTTGGGCAGGCCCACGCGGCCGACGATGTCGACGGCGCGGTCCATGGCCTCGCGCCTGTTCACATCCTGATGCAGGATGATGGTCTCGGCCACCTGGTTGCCCACGGTGTACGAGGGGTTGAGCGAAGTCATGGGCTCTTGGAAGATCATGCCCATCTCGGCACCACGGATGGAGCGCGCCTTGGGGCCGTTGGCCTCGAGCTCAGTCATCTCGACGGACTCGATGACCTTGTAGCCGTCTTTGGTGCGTTCGCCGCGGTTAAAGATGATGCTGCCCTCGACGATACGCCCAGGCTTGGGCACAAGGCGCATGACAGAGAGAGATGTCACGCTCTTGCCGCAGCCAGATTCGCCCACGAGGCCCATGACGCGGCCGTAGGGCACATCAAAGCTGACGCCGTTGAGGGCTCGTGAGACGCCCAGGTCTGTGAAAAAGTAGGTCTTGAGATTGTTGATGCTCAGCACCGGGGGCTGCCCGTTTGCCGTCTTTGCTTCCATGGCTAAACAGTGCCTCCTTGCTAGATCGAGTAGGGGTCGACGGCGTCGCGGAGGCCATCGCCCAAGAAGCTGAACAGCAGCACGGTGATGATGACCGCCACGCCAGGGATGATCAGCCACGGCTGTTGCAGGACCACCGATACCTGCTGAGCATCTTTGAGCAGGGCGCCCCAGCTCACCAGAGGTGGCATGATGCCCAGGCCGAGAAAGCTGAGCTGCGTCTCGCCGAGGATCATGCCGGGGATGGCCAGCGCTGCCACCACGATGATATGGCTGGCGGCGTTGGGCAGCATGTGGATAAAGATGATACGCCGATCGTTGGCGCCTGCAGCCAGTGCGGCCATGGTAAAGTCAGAGTTGCTGTAGGACATCACCTTGGCGCGCAGTTGGCGAGCCAGGCCCGTCCAGTTCACCAGAGATAGGATGACAGTGATGAGAAAATAGCGGTGCAGCGGCGTGAACGTGCTCGAGCTTTTGGGCAGGGCAGCAGCCAGGGCGGCCCACAGAGGAACTGTGGGAAAGCTGGCGATGATCTCGATGACGCGCTGCATCACGTCGTCGATCATGCCGCCATAGTAGCCAGAGGCGGTGCCCATGATAGAGCCAAAGATAATGGACATGGCCACACCCAACAGGCCGACAGTCATCGAGATCTGTCCACCCATCAGCACACGCGTCATCATGCAACGGCCCAGCGGGTCGGCACCAAAGGGATAAACCCGGTTCGGGGCGTCGAGCCCAAACAGGTGGATGTCGCTCTTGATGAACCCTAGCAGGGTGTAGGGGTCGCCTTTGACAAAGAACTTGATGGGGTGGTAGGTGCTCTCGTCTTTGACGTACTTGAACTTGAAGGCCACCGGATCGAGCTCTGTGGTGATGGCCATGGCGTGGGGCCGCAAGGTAAACTTGCCGGTCTGATCGTGGAACACGATGGGCGTTGGCGGTCCAGAGACATAGTTCGAGTCTTGGCGTAGATAGTCATTGGGGCCGAGGAAAGGCGCCAGCGCGATGATGGTGTAGCCAATGATGAGGCCGATGAGGCCGATCATCGCCAGGGCGTTGCGCCTGAAGCGTAGCGCCATAAGGCGCCACTGCGACATCAAACCGACCTCGGACACCGGCTCGGCGATCAATTCCTCGCGCGGGAGGGTAGGGACTGCTTCGGTCATCTTCAGCGCCTCCTATGACTCACTCAAACCGGATTCGCGGGTCGAGCCATGCGAGCAGAATATCTGCCAGCAGGTTGCCAATCAGCAGCGTGATGGCCAGGAACACCAAAAAGCTGGCTGCGAGGTACATATCCTGCTGCAACAGCGCCCTAAAGTAGAGCGGGCCAGTGGTGGGCAGGTTGAGCACGATGGCGACAACAGTCTCGCCCGAGATGATGGCCGGTAGGCTCATGCCCAGCACCATCACCAGAGGATGCAAGGCATTGCGCACAGCATGCTTCCAGATGACGCGTCGCTCGAGCAAGCCCTTGGAGCGCGCCGTCTGCACATATTGCATGCCGAGTACGTCGAGCAGGTTGGAGCGCATGACGCGGCTAAGCCAAGCCGTGTTGTGCGCGCCGATGACGACGATGGGAATCCAGATATGTTTGAGCAGGTCGACGAACTTGTCCCAGCTCCAGGGTGCGTTCACAAACTGATCAGAGTAGAGTCCGCCTACATGCAAACCCAAGGTGCGCTGCGCAAAGACCATCACCACCAGGGCCAGCAGAAAGGCCGGCACCGAGAGGCCGATGAACTGAAAGACGGTGATGGTATAGTCGAGCGCAGTGCGGCGATGGGTGGCCGAGTACACACCGACAACGATCGATACGGTCCATGAGAAGATCAGGGTGAGGACTGAGATGATGATGGTAAAGGGCAGACGGGCAAACACCAGGGTGCGTGCCGGCATGTTGTACTCGAACGATTCGCCAAAGTCGCCCGTGACGAACCTTGAGATCCACTTCCAGAACTTGAGATAGATGGGGTCGTTGACACCATATTGGATCTCGAGGGCCTTGATCTGGGCCTGAGAGAGGTCGCCACCAAGCAAGCGGATGCGCTGCAACTCGAACTCGAGATAAGAGCCGGGCGGCAGCTCGATGATGACGAAACCGATGACCATGACAAAGATGAGCGTGACAAATAGGTAGCCCACGCGCCTGATGATGTAGTTGAGCATCGCACCCCCTTGTACTTGGTCTTGCACCTGCCATATGAGAGAGGGGAGGGGACTCCCCTCTCTCATTCGTTACGGTGCGGTGATCAGGGCCGCGCTACGCCTTCCAGTAGAAGAGCTCTGGATTGTGGATAGCTGGATGCGGCACGATCCACGGGTCGCAAAAGCCACCCAACTTGAGGTCTTCTTTGTCGGGCACATTCATGAGGTTCTTGTTCTTGATGAACATACGAACCTGGTTGGCCACTGAACCCATGCCAAAGCCACCCTGCTCGACATGGATGTCGATCAGGTCCCAGACGATCTGCATACGGACCATCTCGTCAGGCTCGAGCAGTGCTTCGGTGAGCATGTCTTGCATTCTGGGAATGACGGTGTCGGCAAAGCCCGACTCTGTCGAAGCCCAACGCGGCGGCGTGCGATCCCACGGGCTCTTGTCGAGCTCGGTGTCTTCCTTGTCGGTGCCCAGCTGCTGGTAGCGGTTGCCGCAGAGCGGAGCAAAGCGCTCGGGCTCGTTGGGGACCAACCAGCTCGGGTAAACGAGAAGGTCGGGGCCGTCAGAGGCGCCCCAGCCACCGCGGATCTCGAGCTTGCCGGCATTCCAGAGCGTGCCGAACTCGGCGGGCGGGATGGGGTTCTGCACGATAAAGAGGCCGGCATCATTCCAGCCCTTGGTGCAGATCTCCAGGCCCTGGACGTTCATGGCGCTCATGTCAGCCGGATAGTCGATGCTGATCTCGAGCTTGGAGCCATCGGGGAACTCGCGCCAGCCATCGCCGTCCGAGTCAACCACGCCAATGCCGTCGAGCAGGCTCTTGGCCTTTTCGATGTCATACTCCACGAACATGTCGCGCCACTTGGCGTACATCTCGCGGGCCTGGTCGTTGAACTGGAACTCGATGGCCTTGGGGCTCATCGTACCCGAAGTCAGCTCACCAGTGCCAAAGAAGATCGTCTTTTGGATGGTGGCACGGTCCATGCAGTGGCCCATGGCGCGCTTGAAATCGGGATTGCGGTAGAGCTCGCGCTTTTTGTCGTCGGGCGTGTCAAAGTTGTGTAAGTAGTAGACGCCCGATCCACCACCACCATCGATGAGCATCAGGATATAGTTGCCTGCATCCTGACCCTCGGTGACCGTCGCGATGTCCGAATAGGCCATGCTATGGTTCACGGCTGGCAGATAATCCACACCACCCTGAAGCACGGTCAACACCTGCACCTGGGGATCCTGGATCATCTTTTCATCGATGCCGTCGAGGTACGGAAGCTGGTTGCCCTCGGTATCGACGCAGTAGTAGTACGGGTTGCGCTTCCAGACGCGCTGCTGCCCCGGATCATACGTTTCGCAGACCCATGCCGACAGGGCCGGGCAGTCGGGGTTCTGACGGTAGAGGATCTTTTCGCGCAGCGTCTCCATGTCGGCCATCTCGGTATTATATACCGGATGGAACTGCTCGAGATAGTGCTTGGGCGCGATAAAGCGCGGGCCCACGTTGCCGTTGACCCACATGGCCAGGCGCTTGAGCGTCAGAGGCGCAGACACGGCGTACTTGAGCGTGAGGGTATAGTCATCGACCCTGATCATCTCGACCAGCTCGCCACCAGCCTGCCCAAAGTCGGGTGGCTGATCGGGAAAGTCGGTGTTCAGGACGAGATCGTTCCACCAGAAGAGGACATCGTCGATGGTGCAGGGCTCACCATCAGACCATTTCACGCCCTCACGGATGTGGATGGTCCATTCGCTGTTGTCTTCGTTGGTCTCCCAGGTATCGCAGAGGCCTGGGGCGATGCCCAAGCCATCGTCGATCCAGCGGAAGGGCGAGTGGCCGTACATCCACTCTTCGGTGCCGTTGCCCAGGTTGGGATGGAAGCTGCGGATGCGGCCGCCGTAGGTGCCGACGCCGTCGACGCCCGACAGCGTGAGGGGCACCTTGGGAAGGCGATCAGCAAGAGGCGGCAGTTGGCCAGCGGCGACGAGCTCGGCGAGCTCGGGCGCCTCTTTGGCGGCGACAGCCGTGGGCACGGGGGTCGCCGTAGCGGCCACGGTCGGGATGGGCGTGTTGGTAGCTGCCGGAGCCGGTTGAGCGGCAGCGGGGGCCTCAGCGGCCGGTGCCGCTGGGGCTGGCGCCTCAGTGGCCGGCGCCTTGGCGCAGGCCGCCAGCGCTACGCCGACAGTACCCATGGCAGATGCGAATAGAAACTCACGACGGTTCAGTTGAATCCTCGGCATTGCTTGGTCTCCTTCAAAGTACGTTCTGGACGTTGTGCTTGCCAGGCATCGTGAGGCGTGATGGGCCCCCCTCTCTCGGAGTGAGATACAGTTGAACGGCGTCTACCCTCTTGTGCTGGCCCATGTTTCCAGCGAGGCCGCCGCACTCCGCAAACCAGGTGCCCCTTGGGGCACGTATAAAAACAGCGCGACACAAGGCCGCGCCTGCACTGTGTGGCATATGAGAGGCCCCAGAACGTGACCACAGCATACCGTGGCAAGAACATTCCAGGGCTCCGTCATAGTCGGCAACGTCCTGCCGATAGAGTGAACGATCCGGTCTACCAGCCATTGGTTCCTTGATTCGCATGGCGCCGACTTTGTCGGCTCATCGACGCTGATGATCAGCTAACGCCAACATGGTGCGAGTATATCACCCGACGCTGAGCGCGTCAACCCTTCAGACGGCTGGCATTGTGCCTCAACCTCTGCACCCCGTCAAGCGACACGGGCCGAGCTGGTCTCTGGGCAAAGCGGCGCGTGACAACCTGTACCATCTGTACTACGATGGGCCTATAGGCATTGCGGAGGAGGCGATGCGTTCCAGCGAAGCGGTGGTCTGTCCGGCGCTTTCGTGCGAGGGCGTGCAGATGGAGCGACGCTACCTGCCCAACATTGCGGTGGCGCCGCCGGCAGTCAAAGTGGTGTTGATCAGCGAGGCGGCGGCGGCCGTGGAGGGAGACGACTATTACCAGGGGCCGGCGGCGCTATACGAACAGACGACGTTGGCGGCCTTTGCCAGCGCGGGGCTCGAGGCAGGCTCGCTGCGTGCGCTGCTCGAGCGCGGCATCTATTGCACCACGGCGGTAAAGTGCGGCAAGGTGGGGTACAGCGTGCCGACGGCGGCCATCAGATCTTGTTCGCTGCTGTTGGAGCGCGAGCTGGCGCTTTTCACAGGCGTGCGCGCCTATCTGCTGATGGGCGATGTGGCCATCAAGGCCGTGAACGCCATTGCGCGGCGCAATCGAGAGGCGCGGCCCATCCCCGCTGGCCCGACGTATCGCATACGGGGTGGCGAGTTCTGGTGGCGCGGCGCGCGGGCGTTCCCCTCGTATCTACAGGCCGGGCCGAGCTATGGTATCGAAAAGACCAAAGTCGCGATGATCGCCGAGGATATCGCGGCTGCGCTGCGCCTGGCCAGCGGCGGCTGAGCGCTCGATCGCGATTCTGCCTGGCAGTGGCGCCCAAGGCCCTCTTGCGCCGCATCAACACACTGCCCAACTGGCCAGTGTCAGGTCTCGCCTGGTGGCTGATGTCGCCTGAGGTCGACGACACTATGCTGTGCAACGTTGCAGCGGTGGTCGCGGCATGGCGCTAAAGGCACTCAAGATGGAACCACGATGAAGAAACCGGGCATGTTGGGCTGTGCAGTGGGTTTGGTGCTGTTGCTGGGGTGCGCTGCACCCGTTGATGTGGCGGCGCCGGCGTCGGCCACGCGTGTTCCGGAGGCAACGAGGGCGGCGACGCCGCGCCCGATGCCAACGCAAACGTCGCCGATCTTGGCGGGGCGGCTGCGGTATGGGGGCGAGGGCGTGGCAGGCGGCGAGGCGCGCCTCTATCCGGTGGGCTGGGCCGAGGACGGCGCCGAGCCGGTGGCCAGGGCGACTGCCGATGAGGCGGGCAGCTTTGCCTTTTCAGCGCTGCCGCCGGGCGAATGGGTGCTGGTGGGCGCCTTTGCCGATGGCGACCTCGATGCCGGCGGCTGGCTGCCCGTGATCGTCGACGCCGAGGCCCACGCGTTGCCCGAGGCTGTGATCGACCTGCAGAGGCCGCTGGCAGTGGCCGAGCCCGCACTCGACGACACCGTCAGCAGCACACCAACTCTCCGGTGGGCGCCGGTTGCTGGCGCCACGGATTTCGCGTTGCAGGTGATCGATGCCGGGACGACCGCGTTGGCGTTTGATCTGGCGGCGCAGCTGGCTCCTGAACCAGAGCAGTTGGTGGTTCTGCCACCGCTGACGCCTGGCCATGCGTATACCTGGAATGTCAAGCTTCTCGATGCGCAGGGCGCCGAGCTGGCTTACGGCGGCGGATCGTTCACCGTTGAGGGCACGGCGCTGGTTGCACTGCCTGAGCCGTCGCCGCTGGATGGGCTGCCGCCCAGCTGCCACGATGGCAGCGGCTCGCGGGCTGCGTATGCCGATGTAGAGGGTCACTATTGCTTTCTGTACCCATTGGCATTTGTTGTTGATGTCAACGATGCCGGGCAGCCGCTGGTGATGGGCCCGGCGCTCGACGACAGCGCCGAGCCGCTGCGTGCCACGCTGGCCATCGAGGTGAGCGAAGCGCCGCAAGGGCAGACGCTGGCACAGATCGCGGCGAACCTGATCGCCGCCAGTGCTGCGCCGGGCCTGGCGATGGAGGCGACGCCCATCAGCCTCAGCGGCGTGCCTGCTGTGCTGGTAGCGCCGATGCCGGGGCTGCCCACCGGCCAGATGGTGCTTACGATCGCCGATGGGCGGCTCTACCAACTGCGGTTTGCGCCCCTGGCGAGCCAATGGCCAGAGGCGGCCGAGCAGGTTGAGACGTTGTACAGCAGTGTCACAGGGTCGCTGACGTTTCTGCAGTAGCTAGACCGCATGACAAGTGCGACGGGCCCCAGGATGCATCCTGGGGCCCGTTCTTGGTTGACGCTCTGGCGGTTGGCTAAAACACGGTTTCGAGCGGCAGGGTGACACCGTTATGCGCGGCATCGGTGCACTTGTTCATGATCTCGATGACGTGGCGGGCATGCTCGCCCGAGACGATCACCTCTTTGCTGGGGTCCAGGATGCACTCGACGAGATGCTCGACGCCCGACGGCAGCGACCACTGTGCGCCGCGGCCCAGGTCGATATCCGTCCAGCCCTTGAGGCCCAGGTCCCAGTCGTCACGGTAGACCGAGAGCGGGGTGGGGGCGCCATAGTCGTTAAAGTTGATGGTGCCCTCAGAGCCGAATATCTGCGTGCGCGGGCCGCGGTGGCCAAAGGCGCAGTAGGTGCAGTCGAGAAACGCAAAGCTCGACTCGCCAAAGTTCATGATCATCAGGGTGTTGTCATCCACCTCGACGTCGATCACCTTGCCCGCCACCGGGCCAGAGCGTACTTTGCGCTGGGGGATGGCGATGCCAGACATGCCACAGACCGACTTGGCCGGGCCCAGCAGGCCGGTGATGGTGTGCAGGGCGTAGACGCCCATGTCGTAGAGCGGGCCGGCGCCTGGCTTGTAGAACCAGGTGGGGTCGGTGGTCCAGTTCTCAAAGCTGGCCGCGCCACCGTGCGAGTGGTGCGCCACGATGTAGGCCACCTTGCCGATGGCGCCCGCCTGGATGAGCTCTTTGGCCTTGATGACGGCGGGGTTGAGCATCATGGCGGCTGCGGCGCCCAGGCGTACACCCTGCTTCTTGGCCTCTTCGATCAGAATGGTCGCCTCGGCCACAGTGGTGGTCATCGTCTTTTCTGAATAGACGTGCTTGCCCGCCTGCAGGGCTTTGAGGTTGGTCTCAAAGTGGGCCTGAATGTGGGTGAGGTTGACCATCAGGTCGATGTCAGACTTGGCCAGCATATCGTCCAGGTCATAGTAGACCTGGGGGATATTGTAGCGCGCAGCGCAGTCTTGGGCGCGCTCGGGCACGATGTCGCAGATGGCCACCACCTCGGCGTTGGGCATCTTGCTCAACGCGGGCATGTAGGTGCTCTGGGCAATAACGCCATAGCCGAGTACGCCGATCTTTACCTTGTCCATGGTTCCTTCTCCCTGTGAATTAGCCGATACACCAGGTCAGGTCGTTCACCAGTTCGAGCCGGCCGCTCTGTGCCGAGCGAATGCCCGCGTCGAGGATGGCCATCACCTCGAGGTTCTGGGCAGGGTCGACAGTGGGATGCAGCGGTTCGCCGGTTTCGATGTGGTGGATGAACTCTTTGGCCAGCGTCTCGCGGCCCGCGGGCAGCGGATCGGGTTCGACGATCTCGTCGGGCGGCACCACGCCATGGGCGCGTGAGGTGTAGACCTCGACGACCTGGGCATTGTCGTGCGGATCGGCGCCCTGCCGGCGGTTGACCATCAGCGCGCCGCGCTCGCCGTACACAATGATGCTGGGGATGGCCGGGTTCCAGGTCGTCCAGGTAGCCTCTAGCACGGCGAAGGCTTTGGGGAAGCGCACGCTGATGACGGCATTGTCGTCGGCGTCGCCATAGTGGCTGGTGAGGTTGAGGCGCAGTCCACTGGCGGCGGTGGCGGGCGCACCGATATACCAGCGCGCCAGGCAGGCGCCATAGCAGGTATAGTCGAGCAGGGCGCCGCCGCCGGGGGCTGCTTGATGCCACCACTCGGCGCCCTTGACGTGGCCGGGGGGCTCGGGCTGGGTGTAAGACATGGGGCCCATCGAGCCACCGTTGCGCCACTTGACCTCGAGCACGCGGCCGATGACGCCTTCGTCGATCAGGCGCTTGACGGTGCGCGTGGCGGGCGACCAGGTGGTGGGCCAGTTGACAAAGAGGCGCACATCGTTGGCCTGCGCCGCGCGCCACATGCGCAAGGCATCTGCCAGGCTTGCAGACATGGGCTTTTCGGTCATCATGTGAGCGCCGTGAGCGGCGATCGCCTCGGCCACCTCACCGTGCCGGGCATTCTCGGGGCAGAACACCACGATGTCGAGCTGCTCTTTTTCCAGCAGTTCGCGATAGTCATCGTATGCTTTGACGGGGCCCACCAGGTCGCGCATGCGCTGGATCGAGCGCTCGGTGCGGTTGGTGAGCGAGGGCGTGGCAGGCACGGTATCGGCACAGGCCACCCACTCGACGTTAGACAGCTCGGTGAACGACTTGAGCAGGGTAAAGATGTGGCCATGGGCAAAGCCGATGGCCCCGATGCGATAGGTGTGAGACATATGGCCTCCAGTGGCAGCGCCGCGGCGCGTTTGCCCGCATGATAGAGCGGCATTGACGGGGCGTCAACAGCGATCCGGTGCGGATATCGAGCTCAGGTGACCTATTGACACGCGATAACCGCTATGTTATGTTTGTTTGGGGCAGCGATTCAGCTGTGCCGCAACCTTGCCGGGCGACCACCGCGTTGTAGCCACGGAGGCCGCGTTCTTCCGAAGGAGGAAGAGATCATGTATCGTCAGGCGGGATTATCACGTCGTCACTTTATCGAGCTATGTGCTGCCGGCGCAGGGGCAGCCCTCCTCGCAGCCTGCGCACCCAAGGCCACACCGGCCCCCAAGGAGGCGCCTGCGGGTGAGGCCGCGCCCGCCGAGAAAAAGGCCGAGGCGCCCAAAGCCGCCGAGGGCCAGAAGGTCCTCATCTTTGTGGGGTTTGGCACCGGCACCTCTGAGAGCCAGATCGCCGAAGAGACCGCGCTGGTCGAAGAGTGCAACGAAACATTGGCCGACCAGGGCATCACGGCCGAGCTGATGGTCACGCCGCACGAGGAGCACCTGGCCAAGTTCTCGGCGATGCTGGCGGCGGGCACGCCTCCCGACATCGTCATGCCTATCGGCGTCGGTGGCGTGGCTGAGCTGTACGACACCGATGCCTGGCTCGATCTGCAGCCGATGATCGAGCGGGATCAGTATGATATGAGCGACTTTTACGGCTCGACAGTGACCCTGCACACCTACTCCAAGGGCACGCTGGGCCTGCCGATGGCCGTGTATCCGTCGTTCATGTACTACAACAAGGAGCTGTTCGAAAAGGCCAGCGTCGACGAGATCCCTCACGCCTGGGACGACGGCAACTGGACGTTCGACAAGCTGGTCGAGGTGGGGCGTCAGCTCACGTTGGACTCGAGCGGCAATTCGGCTGATCAGACCGGGTTTGACCCTACCGACATCGTGCAGTGGGGCTATGACGAGTCTTGGATGGACTTTGCAGGGCTCTCACGTCAATTCGGGGCGACGTCGGCGACGGGCATTTCAGACGACTACAAGACGTCGCTGTTCGACGACCCGGCCTATGCGTCGCGTGCTCAGTGGATGAGCGACGCCATCTGGAAGCACAACTTTGTCGCGTCAGCCGAGATGGCCCAGGAGGCGTTCTCGCTGGCCGGCGACCCCTTCTCGAGCGGCATGGTGGCCATGTGGCACTGCCACACGTGGATGATGGGCCAGACCTATGCCGAGCTCACCTTTGACTGGGACCTCGGCGCCATGCCCAAAGGCCCCACGGGCGTCGTCAGTGCGCAAGTGGATGCCGACACCTTTGTAATGGCGGCGGCTGGCAAACAACAGGATGCCGCCTGGGAGGTGGCCAAGTGGTGCTGCTCGCCGGGGATTTTGGAGCGGTTTGCGCTGACGTGGGGCTCGGTGCCTGCACGCCTCTCGGGCAAAGAGATATTCTTGCAGACGCTAAAGGAAAAGTTCCCGGGCGTCGACGAGCAGGTGCTGCTGACCGCCATCGACTATGGCGATGTGCCCAACCATGAGGCCTGGAAGCCACAGCCAGCCAAGGTCGGCGATGCTGTGGGCGCCGCTATGGACCGCGTGCTGCTGGGCAAAGAGCGCGATTGCGCTGTGATCATGCAGGAGCTGGACAAGACCGTACAGGGGTATCTGGACGAGTACTGGGCTCAGAAGGGCTAGCCAGCCTGATGCACCGGGCAGAGAGCGAAAACTCTCTGCCCGGCTTTGCGGGACGAACGATAGCCCTGCCAGCAGCCGAGGAGTTCTGCGATGGAGCGAACACAACGCTTTCGGATGACCCCTGCCCGTCGTGAGGCCCTCTGGGCCTATGGCCTCATCTCTCCATGGATCATTGGGTTTCTCATCTTTACAGTGGCTCCCATGGTCACCTCGTTCGCCATGGCCTTTATGGAGTACAACGTCATCCAGCCCGCCAGATGGATTGGCGGTGCAAACTATCGCAATCTGACCATCGACCCCCTGTTCTGGCAATCGGTCAAGGTGACGTTCACCTTCGCTGGCATGTCACTCATCCCGAGCCTGGCCGCCGGCCTGGTGCTGGCGATGCTGCTGAACGCAGAGATCCCGGGGCTATCGGTGTGGCGCACGCTGTACTATTTGCCCTCGATCATCCAGGGCGTGCCGGTGGCGATCTTGTGGGGGTTTGTCTTTAACAAGCGCTTTGGCGTGCTGAACTGGGCGCTGGCCCTGTTTGGCATCAAGGGGCCCGGTTGGCTGGCCTCACCGCAGTGGGCCTTGCCGGCGCTGGCCATCATGAGCCTGTGGGGCGTGGGCGGCGGCATGATCCTCTACCTCGCTGGCCTGCAAGGGGTGCCTACCACGCTGTATGATGCGGCCAAGGTAGATGGTGCCAACGGCTGGCACCGCTTCTGGAAGGTGACGCTGCCGATGATCTCGCCGGTGATCTTTTACAACCTGGTCATGGGCACCATTGGCACCTTTCAGTATTTCACCAACGCCTACGTGATGACCGATGGCGGCCCCGACTATGCCACCTGGTTCTATAACTTGTATCTGTATCGCAACGCCTTTTACTACAGCAAGATGGGCTATGCCTCGGCGTTGGCCTGGGTGCTCTTTCTGTTCGTCCTGCTGCTGACGTTGCTCATCTTCAAGAGCTCGGCCGCATGGGTCTACTACGAAGGGCAGCTCAAGGGAGGCAGGGGGTAAGCCATGGGATCTGAAGCTGGCCTCTTTGCGAGACAAACGGAGACTGCCACAATCAGGTCCAGGCGCATCTTTGGCCTACGGCCAGGCGAGTTTCTACGCAAGCTGCTGATCGAGGCGCTGCTGGTGCTGGGCGCCGTAGCGGTGCTGTTGCCGCTGGTGTGGATGCTCTCGACCTCGCTCAAGACGATGGGGCAGGTGGGCGTCTACCCGATCCAGTGGATGCCCGACCCCGTCATGTGGAGCAACTACCCGGAAGCGCTGTCAACGATCGACTTTGCGCTCTATACCTGGAACACCGTCAAAGTGACCTTTGCCGGCATGGCGGGCGTGCTGATCTCGTGCTCGCTGGCCGCCTATGGGTTCTCCAGGTTCCGCGCCCCCGGGCTGAATGTCATGTTCTTGTTGCTGCTGTCGACGATCATGCTGCCCAGCCAGGTGACGCTCATCCCGGTGTACATCATGTTCTCCAAGCTCAAGTGGGTGGATACGCTCAAGCCGTTGATCATCCCGAGCTTTTTTGGGAACCCGTATGACATCTTTTTGCTGCGGCAGTTCTTTATGACCATCCCGCTAGAGATGGATGATGCCGCGCGCATCGATGGCTGCAACCCGTTGCAGACCTTTTGGCATGTCATCGTGCCGATGGCCAAGCCAGCGCTGGGCACCGTGGCGATCTTTCATTTTATGTATGGCTGGAACGACTTTTTTAACCCGCTCATCTATCTGCACCACCGCGAAAACTGGACGCTGGCGTTGGGCCTGCAGGGCTTTAGGCAGGTCTATAGCACCGACACCAACCTGCTGATGGCGGCCTCGTTTGTGGCGGCGCTGCCCTGTATTCTGCTGTTCTTTTTCGCACAGCGGCGATTCATCCAGGGTGTGGTGATCAGCGGCGTCAAGGGATAGTCTCTACGCGTGCCCGTACCAGAGGCGCGCTGAGCCTGGCTTGGCGCGCCTCTGGATTCTTGCGGTGGGCTATTGACCAGGCTCGAACGGCTTGTTATGCTCACTTGTGTGCAGGCCACACGGCGCCTGCGGCGCAGGTGGCGGCGTGACATATCTGCTGGAGGAGGGATGATGCAGGACAGCATCTATGTAGAAGACTATTGCCCAGTGCCCGAGGTGGTTACGCCGGTACACGAGGTGGCGTGGCCCAAGTTCGACGTGATCGATGGGCACAATCACATCCCCGTAGCGGGGCCGCGGGCCCAGCCCGTGGATGTGCCGGCCATCGTCGACACGCTCGACGCGGTGCGCGTCAAGACCATCGTCAACCTGACGGGCGGCTGGGGCGACGACCTCAAGCGCAGCCTGGAGATCCTGGACGAGGCGCATCCTGGGCGCTTTTGCACCTTCTGCAACGTGCACTGGGGCGGGGCGGGCGCGCCCGGCTGGGCCGATAAGGCGACCAAGCAGCTTGCAGCCGACGTGGCGGCCGGCGCCAGGGGGCTCAAGATATTCAAGCGGCTGGGCCTCGAGTGGCGCGACTGTGACGACAGGCTGCTCATGCCCGATGACCCGCGCATCGGCGACGTGTTCGAGCAGTGTGCCGAGCTGGGCATTCCGGTGCTGATCCACACGGCCGACCCGACGTCGTTCTTCAGGCCTCTCGACCGCTGCAATGAGCGCTATGGCGGCCTCAAGCGGCGGCCAGACTGGCACTTTTATGGGTCGCAGTACCCCACGTTCATGGAGCTGATCGAGAGCCTGTACCGGCTCATCGAGGCGCACCCGCGGGCGACTTTTATCACGGCGCACGTGGGGTGTTGGCCCGAGAACCTCGGGTTTGTCTCGCAGATGCTGGACAAGTACCCCAACTTTAACACCGATATCTCGGCGCGTCTGAACGAGCTGGGGCGTGTGCCCTACTCGGCACGAGACTGGTTCATCAAGTACGCCGACCGCATCATTTTCGGCACCGACCTGACCATCGTGCCCGAGATGTACCGGCTGCACTATCGCTGGCTCGAGACGGCCGACCAGTACATGCCGTCGCACGCTGGCTCGGGCCAGAACGTGATGAGCTGGCGCGTGCATGGTGTGTTCTTGCCCGATGACGTGCTGGAAAAGGTCTATCACCGCAACTTTGAGCGACTGGTGCCCGAGCGACGCGGTTAGCGCTCGCCGTTATGATCGAAACTGGTTGTATACTTGAGCGCAACTGATCGCAAGTGCAATATCGTACAAAAAGTACTTGACGTGCGGCTTACTGCGCGCTACTATGGAATTAGCCGAATTCGTGTCGGCACAGCTGTGATATCCCGAATCACGGCCGTTAACCAAGGGGGAAGCACGATAAGGAGGCGCGAAGAGAGGGCATCAAGACGTGTCATCGCAAAGTCGCCGGATATTGGACTGGATGAGAGGAGAAAGGGATCATGGCTTTTGGCAAGAGCTTTAGCCGACGTCAGTTCCTGACCACTGCCGCGATGGCGGCGGGCGGCACTCTGCTGGCAGCTTGCCAGCCGAAGGTCGTCGAGGTCGAAAAAGTGGTGACTCAGATCGTCAAAGAAGAGGTCATCGTCGAGGGCACGCCTCAAATCGTCGAAAAGATCGTCGAGAAGGTCGTAGAGGTAGCGGCGCCGGCCGAAAAGGCCGTCGACGTGCGCTATATGTGGTGGGGCTCTGAGCAGCAGCGCGCCATTGACATGCAGCTCGAGCTGTTCAAGGATCTCGCGCCCAACATCAACATGAACTCCGAGCTCGTGCCCTGGGCTCAGTACTGGGACAAGCTGTGGACGGCCCTGGCCGGTGGCGACGCCCCAGATACTTTCTGGCTCAACATGTCGAACTTTGCCTCGTTGGTAGCCAAAGACACGCTGATGAACCTGCAGCCGCTCTTGGACGCTGAGGAAAAGCTCAAGAACGACTGGGAGCTCAACTTTGACTCTCTGAAGGCCGCCTACAAGTTCGAGGGCGATGCCTACTCGTGGCCGCGCGACTATGACACCATCACCCTGGCTGTCAACATGAGCCTGCTCGAAGAGGCCGGGTTGTCTCTGCCAGACAGCGCCAACGACTTTAGCGCGTGGGACTGGGTGATGTGCAAGGAATACGCCACCGCCATGACCAAGAAGGAAGGCGACCGTACCACGCAGTACGGCATGGTGGCATCGAACACGAGCCAGACCGGCTGGTTCAACTGGGTGTACTCGAATGGCGGCACCGTTCTGAACGAGGACAAGACCGAGTTCACGATGAACGAGGCGCCTGCCGTTGAGGCGCTGCGCGAGTACACATCGTACCGTCGCGAGGGCATGGCGCCTGGTTCTGAGGCACTGCAGACGATGGGCGAGAGCGATCAGTTTGTGACGGGCCGCGTGGGCCTGATGCACATCGGCAGCTGGAACGTGGGCACGTTGAACGAGCAGGTCGTCGACTTTGAGTGGGACGCCCTGCCGATCCCGTACGCGCCGACTGGCAACTCGATCTGCATGATCCACGGTCTGGGCAACACGATCGCCAAGAGCACCAAGGTCGCCGAGGCCGCGTTCACGTGGGTATCGTACCTGGGTAGCTTTGCTGGCTCGGGCGTGCTGGGCAATAGCGACACGGTGATCCCGTCGCGCGCCGACACGGCACCGCTGTGGTTCAGCCCGCAGTTCAAGCCCGACAACCGCGACCTGTTCCTGACGTGGACGGACAAGTCGATGTTCTACCCGAACACCGCCGAGCCGACCTCTGCCCAGTGGAACAAGTTCATCACCGATGAGATGACGCTGGTGCTGGAAGAAGGCAAGGACGTGCAGCAGGCGATGGACGACGCCAAAAAGTCCATCGACGACGTGCTGGCGGGCCGGGCCGTCTAGTCTCTTGGCAACAACCGGCAGGGGGCGTCCAGAGCCCTCTGCCGGTATGCCGCAGGAGGATCGCTCATGGCAAGTGCGGGCCTGACACGGCGCACCTTCCGAGATCGCTGGCAGGCAATGAGCTCGGGCGAGCGACGCGAGAACTTTTGGGGCTGGTTATTGGCCTCTCCCTGGATCATCGGCTTTGTCGGGTTCACCATGGTGCCGATGGTTGCGTCGTTGTATCTCAGTATGACCAACTGGGACATCCTGACGTCGCCCACGTTCACTGGCCTCAAGAACTATGCCTTTATCTTTACCCGGGGCGACCCGGTGGTGTTGCACTCGTTCGTCATCACCACCTATTACTCGGTGGTGAGCGTGCCCTTGCGATTGGTGCTCGGCCTCGCCATTGCGCTGCTGATGAACCAGAGCGTCAGGGGCATTTTCGTTTTCCGCAGCATCTACTACCTGCCTGCAGTGCTATCAGGCGTGGCTGTGGCCATGATGTGGCGCTGGATCTTTAACAGCGAGTTTGGCCTGTTGAACTATGTCCTCTGGGCGTTGTTCAAGATCCAGGGGCCGGCCTGGTTGGTGCAGCGGCAATGGGTGATTCCGTCACTCATCATCATGAGCCTGTGGGATGTGGGCTCGGCCATGCTCATCTACCTAGCCGGGCTGCAGGGCATTCCCACTGATCTCTACGAGGCGGCCACAGTGGACGGCGCCGGCTCATGGAAAAAGTTCTGGAAGGTCACCCTGCCCATGATCTCGCCGGTGCTGTTCTTTAACCTGGTGAACGGCGTCATCGGCGCTTTGCAGACCTTTACCCAGGCCTTTATCCTGACCGAGGGTGGCCCCAACAACGCGAGTATGTTCACCCTGCTGTACATGTATCTGAACGCGTTCAGGTGGTTCCGCATGGGCTTTGCCTCGGCCATCGCCTGGCTGCTGTTCATCTACATCATGATCCTGACGGCGATCGTGTTCCGCTCCTCGGTGGGCTGGGTCCACTATGAGGGCGAGCTGCGCAAGGGCTAGGAGGTAACATGGCTACGACTACACCCACCGCCCAGCCTGTGCAAAAGCTCAAGGTCACCAGCAGCATCAGCTTTATGCAGCGCCTGCAGCGCACGGTGGTCTATATCATCCTGTTCGCTGGCGCGGCCGTGCTGATGGTGCCCTTTTTGTGGATGGTGTCGACGTCACTCAAGCGGCCGGGAGCTGTGTTCGTCTTCCCGCCAGAGTGGATCCCCAACCCATTTGTGTGGACCAACTATCCTATGGCGTGGAACCATGTGCCGTTCACCACATTCACCATCAACACGGTGATCATCACCGCGTGGACTGTGGTGGGCGCCACGTTGACCTCGGCCATTGTGGGCTATAGTTTTGCGCGCCTGCGCTGGGTGGGGCGAGACCCCCTGTTTCTGATCGTGATCGCCACGATGATGCTGCCGCAACACGTGACCATGATCCCTGTCTTCGCCATCTGGCGCTCGATGGGGTTTGTGAACACGTTCATCCCGTTGATTGTGCCGGCGTTCTTTGGCGGCGGCCCATTCAACATCTTTTTGATGCGGCAGTTCTTTATGACGTTGCCCCTCGATCTGGACGATGCTGCCAAGATCGACGGGTGCGGCGTGTTCGGCGTCTTTTGGCGCATTGTGGGGCCGCTGAGCAAGCCCGTGATCGGCACAGTGGCCATTTTCCAGTTCCTGTATCGCTGGAATGACTTTATGGGGCCGTTGATCTACCTCAACGACCAGAAGCGCTACACGCTGGCGCTGGGCTTGCAGCTCTTCCGCGGGCAATATGAGACCAAGTGGGAGCTGCTGATGGCGGCCTCGGTGATCGTGATGATGCCGGTGCTGGTCATCTACTTTTTCGCGCAGCGCTACTTTGTTCAGGGCATCGTTTTCACGGGCGTCAAAGGCTAGAGCATCTGAGGAGCGATATGCAGGGCAGTATCTTTGTCGAAGACTATTATCCGATTTCTGAGGTGGTGACGCCGGTCACCGAGGTGCGTCGTCCCAAGTTCGATGTGGTGGATGGGCATAACCACTTGCCGGTCAACCATCCGCGCTTTGCCGAGATCGACGTGCCTGGCCTGCTGGCCAACCTCGATGAAGTGCGAGTCAAGACCATCGTCAACCTGAGCGGTGGCTGGGGCGACGACCTCAAGCGCACCCTGGCGGCGCAAGACGAGGCCTACCCTGGCCGCTTTTGCACCTTCTGCAATGTGGACTGGAGCGGCGCAGGCACGGCTGCGTGGACCGACAAAGCCACCAGGCAGCTGGCAGCCGATGTGGCCGCCGGCGCCAGGGGCCTCAAGATTTTCAAGAGCCTGGGCCTGCAGTTCCGCGACTGTGACGACAAGCTGCTCATGCCCGATGATCCACGCATCGGCGATGTGTTCGAGCAATGCGCCGAGCTGGGCATACCGGTGCTGATTCACGTGGCCGACCCGACGGCTTTTTTCAAGCCGCTCGACCGCTTTAACGAGCGCTGGGATGAGCTGCATGATCACCCCAGCTGGATGTTCTATGGCCCGCAGTACCCCAAGTTCATGGAGCTGATCGAGGCGCTGTATCGGCTGATCGAGGCGCACCCGCGCACGACCTTTATCACGGCGCACGTGGGCTGCTATCCAGAGAACCTGGCGTTTGTCTCGCAGATGCTCGACAAGTACCCCAACTTTAACACCGACATTTCGGCGCGCATCGCCGAGCTGGGGCGCGTGCCCTATGCCGCCCGCGAGTGGTTCATCAAGTATGCCGATCGCATCGTCTTTGGCACCGACATCCCGCCGCTGCCAGACATGTATCGGGTGCACTATCGCTTCCTCGAGACGAGAGACGAGTACTTTTCATACACCACCGAGCCGCGCGGGGGCCAGGGCCGCTTTATGATCTATGGCATGTACCTGCCAGACGACGTGCTGGAAAAGGTCTATAACGGCAATTTCCATCGCCTGGTCAAGATGTAGGTCGGCGTTAGCGCAAAGGGCCCCGCAAGAGGGGCCCTTTGTTGCGTTAGCGCGAACTGCAGCCGCTGCTGGGCAGGCTATGGCACCCAGGGCAGGTCTTGCAAGATGCGAGCCAGTTGGCGCAGGTGCCCCAGCTCTTCGGCGATGATGGCAGAGAGCATCTCATCATCCTCGGGGGGCGCCAGCGTGCGCAGCTCGTTGAAAAAGAGCATCGTGTCCTTCTCAAAGGCCATCGCAGCGCGCAGAGCGCTGGCCTCATCGTTCGCCTGGTGGGCCAGGGCGGTGCCGCGGTCGTCGCCGCCAAACAGGGCATGCTCATAGAGCGTTTGCAGGTACGCTTCGATCTGCTGGCGCTCTTGCAGCGAGGGCTCGGGGCGTTCAGGCGCCTTGGCCAGCAGCTTGGAGAACGTCCGATAGTGCCGCGCCTCTTGCACCGCCAGGTCGGCAAAGAGCATCTTGACGTTGCCGTCTTGCGCCACGTCGGCCACATAGCGGTAAAAAGCCTGGCCGTTGGTCTCGATCTTTAGCGCATAGCGCAGGGCGTCTCGCGCCGATAGCATCACCACCGCAACCTCCTCATTGTTGCCTGTTACTGCCATGATAGCCAGACGAGCGCGGCTGGCAAGCCTTGACGACCCACGATCGCGCACTAGAATCCGGTTAGCATGATCGAGGAGTGCGCCGATGAAGCTGGGGTTCATGAGTTCGGTGTTGCCCCGAGAAACCCTGCGCGGGCTGGTCGACGCGGCGCGCCGCTATGGCTACACGGGCATCGAGTTTCGCCCCGAATGGGGGCACGGGCACGGCATCGAGCTGGGCACAGCGCCCTGGCGCCTGCGCGAGGCGCGCGCCGTGCTGGCAGATGCGGGCGTGGCCGCCACGTGCCTGGCCACAGGGGTACGGTTCAACGCGCTCGATGTCGAGGAACAGCGCGTCAACAGGGCACCGCTGCGGCAGTACATCGTGCTGGCGGCCGAGGTGGGCGCGCCGTTGGTGCGCACCTTTGCCGATGCGTTGCCCGAGAACGACGCGGCGCTGCGTGAGCAGGCGCTCGATCTCGCCGCGGCATCGTATGCTGCGGTGGATGCCTGGGCTGGCCAGCACGGCGTGACGGTGCTGGTAGAGACGCACACCAACATGCTGGCGCAATATGCCCGCGCCATCGTCGAACGCACGGCCGGCGCACACCTGGGCGTGCTGTGGCACAGCGCCCATCATCTGCTGCGCGAGCAGTCGGTGAGCGAGGCTTATGGCCAGCTGCGGGGTTGGGTGCGGCATCTGCACTATGTGGCCGATCGACGCCAGCAGGCGCCCAGCGAGCACGACAATGTCGAGCAGTTCAGGCTGCTGCTGCAGGATGGGTTTGAGGGCTATGCCAGCGTCGAGTTGATCAACCCCAGCGAGCCCCAGCAGGTGCTGGCCGAGCATCGCCGGGCCTTTGACAGGCACCTGGCCGCCGCCGGCCAGGGCCATCCACGTGTATGAGGAGCGAGAGCGAGCATGAATGAGGTACGCATCGACGCCGCCACACTGGAGCGCTTTACGGCCGCGCTGTTCGAGGGTATGGGGCTGGCGCCGGCAGACGCCGCCACAGAGGCTCACGTGTTGGTGTGGGCCAACCTGCGGGGCATCGACTCGCACGGCGTGCTGCGCGTGCCACAGTATCAGGCCAGTGTAGATGCGGGCGGCATGAACCCGAGGGCGGTCTATCGCATCGAGCGCGAGACGGCGGCGACGCTGCTGATCGAGGCCGACTATGCCTTTGGGCCGGTGGTGACGAGCTATGCCATGCAGCAGGCCATCGCCAAAGCGCGTCAGGCGGGCGTGGGGTGGGCGGTGATCCGCAACACCACGCATCAGGGCGCTATGGGCTATTACGCGCTGATGGCGGCCGAGGCCGATATGATGGGCCTGGCCATTGTGTGCAATCCGCCCAACATGGCGCCGGCCGGCGCGCGCGCGGCAGGTGTGCATAACAGCCCCATTGCCATCGCGGCGCCCGCCCTGCGGCGACCACCGCTGGTGATGGACATGGCCACCAGCGTGGCGGCGTTCGGCAAGATCAACCTGGCCGTAGACAAGGGCGTGCCCATCCCGCCGGGCTGGGCGCTAGATGCCGAGGGCCAGCCCACCACCGATGCGCAGGCGGCCAAGACGCTGCTGCCCGCAGGGGGCTACAAGGGGTATGGGCTATCGCTGATGTTCGAGTGCCTCTCGAGCGTGATGGCGGGCAATGCCCTGTTGGCCCGCAGCCTGCACGGCGAGACGGTGCGGCGCGGCACGCAAAACAGCGTCGTGGCGGCCATCGACATCGCCGCATTCACCGATGTAGAGACGTTCAAGCGCGACATCGACGCGACCATCGCGGGGCTCAAGGGGCTGCCCACCGTCGACGGCGTGGCCGAGGTGCTGGTGCCGGGCGAGCCAGAGCTGGCCACCCTGGCCGAACGCGAGGCGCATGGCATCCCGCTGCCGGCGGGCACGGTGCATAACCTGCAGGCGGCGGCCGAGCGCTTGGGCGTGCCATTGCCGGCGGCGCTCAAGGCGACCTGAGCGGCCCACCATCGTTGGGAGAGCAAAGGATGTCTTTGGGGAGGCACACCGGCTATCCGTGGATTGTGCGCTGGCTGGCCGACCTGGTGTATGACCTGCTGCGCGGGCTGGCCTGGCTGGTCTCTTGGCGCTGGCGCAAGAGCGTGGTGTGGCGCGCGCCGCTGCCCGAGGGGCCAGCGCTGTTGGCCGTTAACCATCCCACCTCGCTCGATCCTTTCGTCGTCGCCAGCCTGCTGAGGCGACGGATGGTCTTCCTCACCTCGTACAAGCTGTTCCACGTGCCGCTGCTCAAGACGTTGCTCAAGGCGGGGGGCATGGTGTCGGCGGGGGTGGGCAACCCTCGCCAGGCGCTGCGCGATGCCATCGCTGCCCTGGAGGCGGGCTATACGGTGTGCGTGTTCCCCGAGGGGCGCATCAGCCCCGAGACGGGCGACGTGGCCCACCCACGCAGCGGCGCCGCGCGCATTGCTTTGGGCGCTGGCGTGCCGGTGACGCCGGTGGGCATCTATGCCCCCAGCGAGAACCTGCGGCTGCTGCCGGTGCGCGTGGGGGGGCGGGTAGAGCAGATACGCTGGTATCGCCGCGGGCCCTATGCGGTGACTTTTGGCGAGCCGCTGGCCGTAGACGGGCGTGAGAGCAACGGGCGCGAGGTGCGCGCGCTCTCGCTCGAGATCGTCGAACGCATCGCGGCGCTGGCACAAGAGGGGGCCGCGCGGGTGACGGCCGCAGCAGAATCGTAAGGCCATGGTGTAGCGCCCGCGGCTGTTGGTGAGCATTTGGTGAGCTGGTGGATGTATGCTGAGAAATATACAGGTTCAGAGCATGGGCAGAGCGGTGCGCTGCTGCTTGTTGTTCGAAAAGCGCCCAGAATGAGGGGAAATTTACGTTGTTGAGACCCAATACCCTTGACAGCGGCTTGGCAAGCGCCTATCATAGATGCGATCCAAGGCGTAGAGCCGCTGGGGTCTTGGGGGGAAGGGCCCCCCGGCGCGCGCAATGGTTGCCACAGACCACCGCAGGGTGGACCTCACCTAAGGCGTGTTCACGTACGCCTGCCTTCCCTAAACGAGGCGTTTAGCCGGCTGCAGTTGCGTATGTTGGCTGCCCTGGCCTGGGCCATGGGCGAGGAGGGGGTTGTAAAGTACGAGGCGAAAGTGGCTATCCAGAGCGAGCGTTTTGCGATATAC
>Ga0123328_1000421_pt1 | contig 45279 bp, 33 predicted proteins | sample BioC12SIPDNA_2_FD_89702 | JGI IMG/M metagenome (GOLD analysis project Ga0123328, IMG submission 89702) | Anaerobic biogas reactor microbial communites from Washington, USA - Biogas_R1_A C12 SIP DNA | ecosystem: Engineered > Bioreactor > Anaerobic > Unclassified | place: Washington, USA...
AGTTGAACTGGACGTTGGGATGGAGGGCCAGGAGTGACATGGGGACGGCTGCGTCGGGGAGTTTTTTGCCGATCATGAGGGTGGTCAGTCGCATGCCAAAGGGGTTGTCGTGGCTGCCGGCCTGCCAGATGGAGACTTTTTCGGCCTGCCAGGTTTGCAGCGGTCCGACGGTGACGGCTTGGGAGGGGACGAGGTCCATCTGTCCGCCGCCGGAGGTGCGGGCGTTCTGCATGATGGTGACCGGGTGGAGATCGACGACGCGGGTGCTGAGCTTGAGGTATTCCTGGGGCGTGGGCGGGTTGTCCTTGTACTTGCCTTTGCGTTTGAGCGGGTCGTTGAAGGCCCAGTGCTTGATGTCGCCCTGTCCGCCCTGCATGACGGCGCAGCGGGCGTTTTCCCAGGAGGCGACGTACTGTTTGGGGTCGGCTTTGGGGAAGTGGAGGTTGGGTTCGGGCATGGCGAGTTTTTTATTGATGCGGTTGAAGCAGAGTTCGCGGTCGGTCTTGGCGAAGGAGAGGGGGTGGGATTCGGGCACTTCCTTGCCGTCGAGGACCCATTCGTCCATGCCCCAGAAGTGGGCGTGGCGCAGGTTGAGTTCGAGGGCGTTGACGAGTCGCGCGACGAGCGGGAGTTGTTCGGTGGGGCCGATGGGTCCGCAGACGCCGACGGGCTGATCGGCTGAGGCCTGGCGCCAGGCTTCGATGTATTCGAGGGCCTCGGCGAGGTAGAAGTCTTCGAGGGTGTCGTAGAAGACGACCTTGAAGCCCGGGCGCGAGAGCTGCTGGAGGTCGCGCGGGGTGAGCCTGGCGGCGTCGTGGAGGATTTTGGGATCGAGCGTGGTATAGTCCCACCAGTCGGGAGCGAGTTTGCTTATTGGCCTTGCCATGAGTTGCCTCCTTTGGAACGAGTGGAAGTGGTGTAGAGGACCTTTCCTGCGAGGGTTTCGCGGAGCGGGTCGAAGTCTTCATCGGCGAAGCCGAGGTGCGAGTGCCGCCGCCAGCCTTCGGCGTATTTGAATCGGCCGGACTGGGCTCCCATGCGGGCGGTCATTTCGGTCATGGTGGTCAGGTAGGAGTCGAGTCGCTGGGAGTGGTCGAGCCATTCCTTCTGCGACCTGTGGCAGGCGAGCATGTCGCGTTTGTTGTCGAGGACGGACTGGACGTCGACGTACATTTCGGCCTTGATGGGGTTGCGGAGCTGATCGCAGAGGCCGTAGGGGAGGGCGTGGTAGAGGGCGACTTCGCCGGTCACGGGAGGGGTCGGCGGGTCGGTGGGGAAGTTCTTGATGTTGCGGCAGAAGGCGGCGGTGACCATGAGGCGGGAGGAGTTCATGTGGTCCTCCATGTAGTCCTGGGGCGACTGGAGGAGGATGATCTGCGGGTCGATTTTGCGGACGATGGCGCAGAGTTTGGAGACCAGGTCGCGGTCGTAGTAGATGTCCAGGTCGTCGACGAGGGGCGGGTGGTAGTGGGCGCCGACGGAGTTGGCGGCCTGTCGGGATTCCTCGGTGCGGGTGGCGACGATTTGGTCGCGGCTGAGGACGGCGGTGCCGCATGAGCCGTTGGCGACGGTCATGTAGTGCAGTTCGTAGCCGGCCTGGCCGAGGAGGATGAGGGTTCCGCCCATCATGAACTCGATGTCGTCGGGGTGGGCGGCGACGGCGAAGACGCGTTTAGCCATAGGTCAAAGTCCTGTAAAGGCACGTTACGGCGTAGTCCAACTCCGGCCACGTGCCGGGCCGATTTTGGAAGGACCATCCTACAGCCGGACGGACGGAGTGACAAGAAAAACCTCGCCATGTGAGGCGGCCGGATCAGGGCGTTTGTGGCGTTCGCGGGCGGATGCGGAGGACCGAGAGCTTGCCGGAAGGGCCGTCGAAGGAGGCGAGCGTTTCGGCGGCCAGGTCGCCGCGCTGATCGAGGCGGTATCGCAGGTGTCGCAGGACGTGGTTTTTGCCCTCGGAGTCTCGCAGGACGAAGAGGCAGCGGTCGAGACCACGGTGCCGGGCGTGGGTGATGTGCTCGCCCATTTCCTTGATGCTGGTGGTGGCGCCGTATCGGCCGCCGTAGAAGTTGATCCGGCAGTCCTCGACGAAGAGGTAGTCGTCGGCGCGGGTGTTGCGGGCGAGCCACTGGCCGGTCCGGTGGATTTCGTCGCGATGGCCGGAGAATCCCCGCTGCAGCGCCTCGGGCACGAGCAGGGCGATCAGGATGAGGGCGAGCGACAGGTGGAATCGGCGGGCGGGCCGGCCGGTGCGGTCGGCGAGGGATTGGAGCCAGCAGGCCAGGACGGCGCCCGCGACGGGAAATGTCATGACGGCCGGCGGGAACATGTAGCGGCTGACGACGCGGTGAGTGCCGAAGATCTGGACCATAACCATGGTCAGGTGCAGGACGATGAAGATCGCAAAGAGGATTGCCCCGGGTCGCAGAGGGAAGCGGCGGCGCTGAAGGGCGAAGACGAGGAAGAGGGCGACGGGCAGGAAGCCGCTCTGTTTGAACAAGGCGAGGATCAGTGGTATGAAGAACTGGTAGCGGGAGGAAATCCAGAGGCTGGCCTGGGCGTTCGGCTGGCCTTCGGCGGGACCGAAGAATCTGTCGATGGTGTAGCGGAAGTCGAAGCACTGGAGGTATTCGCCGAACCAGAGGAACCGTCCACCGATGAGCCAGTAGAGTGCGGCGAGGGCTCCGGCGCCGGCGAGGAAGGCGGCGGTTTGGCCCAGTCGGCGGCGTGGACGGATTGGCTTGGCGAGAAGCAGGTAGATCGCGATCGCGGCGAGCAGGACGATGCCTTCCTTGCGGACGAGGAGGGCGAGCATAGCGGCTGCGCCCGCGGCGAGGAGCCATCGGTTCCGGTTGTCGTCGGCCGCCAGGGTCAGCAGGACGGCCAGGAGAACGAAGGCGAGAAAGGTGGTTTCGGAAAGCCCGTTGACCGAATAGATGACGGCATAGGGCTGAACGGCGAAGAAGAAGGCGGCCCAGAGTCCCGCGGCGGGGGAATGGAGCCGGCGGCCGAGACCGTAGAGCAGGGCGAGGCAGGCCAGGGAGGTGACCATTCCGACGGTAAAGGCCGCCAGTTCCCAAGCGAAGGGATCGGGGGGGCCGAGGTCGAAGGCGCGTGGAAACAGCAGCCGGTGAGCCAGGCGGATCAAGACGGGATGAAGCGGTTCCTGGACGGGATGCTGCAGGAAGGTCCGGTCGGTGAACTCGGCGGCCCGCGCGATGAAGCCGACGGTGTCCCGCAGGACGGAGGGCGAGGTGAGCCAGTAGACAAGCCGTACGCCCGCGGCGAGCACGACCACGGCCGCCCACGCCGATCGAGGTGGTTGACGTGTCAGCGGCGCAGCGGCCTGGGCTGCGGTCGGTAGAGGCGTCGCTGTCAGTTGCGCTTGTGTGCGTGTCATACCATCGGCTGCGACCGTTGTTTCAGGAGATCAGGCGTCGCCGGCGCTGTTCAACGGCGATCTGTTGCGGCATTGTACCGGCGGGTTGGCAAGGAGGCAAGGACGGTTGACAGGGGCGGGAGACGGGATTAGGATAATGAGGTTGTTCACGTTGCACCCCGAACGCGTTTTGACGGAGTCTCGCCATGGTTGACCGGCAGGATGCGCCTTCCTACGTGGAGGAGCGGATCGATCCGATGCGGTACGGGCTGATCCTGTGGGATCGCCGGCGGATGATCATTGTGCTGACGGTGTTGGTGGCATTGGCGGCGGGGGCGGTCAGCATGATGCTGCCGAAGGAGTACGAGGTGACGGCGGCGTTGCGGCTGGGGCGCGCGGGCCTGGCGGGGGACCAGTCGCAGTACATCGCCCGGGCGGACGACGTGGTGCAACTGGTCAAGAAGGGGAGTTTCGCGAAGGTGGTTCTGGAGGGCCTGTCGCTGGATGAGGCGCGGTATGCCGCGATGCTGATGAGCGACCTGAACGCCCACGCGGCGGGCGGCGGGGAGATCATCTACCTGAACTGCCTGACGGCCGAGCCGGAGGTCGGGATCAAGGTGACCAACTCGCTGATCAATCACATCAAGGACGCTTTCAATCCGCGGGCCGAACGGCAGCGGGCGATCCTGATCACCGAGATCGACCAGCTTCACGAGGCGGTCAAGATTCTGGAGGTTGAGCGGGAGGTGGCGGGGGCGGAGATCGAAGCACTGCGGAGCCAGATCGCGGAGGCCAACCAGGTGACGGAGGTGTCGGTCCGCAAGAAGGCGGAGCAGATTCGCGGGGCCAAGGAGGAGATCGCCCACCGGGAGCGACGGGTCGAGAATCTGGCGGCGGTCAAGGGGAAGCTGGAGGGCATGCTGGGCCTGCTGGAGAACAACACGCAGGAGTTGCTGAGGAGTCGCGAGGCGCTGCCGACGACGCAGGAATCGGACGCGATTTCGGGCATTCTGCTGGCCAACAACATTCAGAACGGCATCAACCTGGTGGACGACGCGTATGACCGGGTCAAGACGTGCGAGTTGCAGATCAGCGACGCGACGATCGAGATCGAGAGGCTTCGGACGTCGGTGGCGACGTTCGCGGAGGAGTCGCGGCAACTCCAGATCGAGAACGAGTCGGCGGTCGAGCAACTCGAACAGGAGATCGAGAAACTGGCCCTGAAGAAGGACAAGGAGCTTCCGGCGAAGATTCAGGACACGTCGCGGCAGATCGCCCGGCTGGAGATCAACAAGGACGCGATCGAGGATATCGAGGTGGTGGCCGAGGCGGCGTACCTGAAGCGTGCGGTCAAGCCGAATCTGAAGAAGAACGTGCTGGCGAGCGGTTTTGCGGGCGGTATCGGCGCGGCGCTGCTGGCGTTCGTGCTGGCCTGGGCGCCGCAGGATCGCGGTTCGAGGAGGAAGAGCGCGTGATCGCGGTTGGGCGGTCGGCGCGGCGGATCGGTTGTTGATCGGATGAGGCATAGGACTGGAAATCGCGGATGACCTGGCTCGCCTCGTGGAAGGCTCGAATACTTGGCAGCCCGCTGGCTCGTGACGCGGTTTCGACGACCGTGCTGTCGGCGGTGGGGAAGGCGGCGGGGTTCCTGGTGCCGCTGTTCATCGCGGCGTGGTTCGGGGCGACGACCGAGACGGACGCGTTGTTTTTCGCATACTCGATGGTGCTGTTCCTCTCGCTGCTGTTCGCCCCGGTGATCGAGACGATCATCGTGCCTCACGTGGTGCAGGCCCGGCAGGAGGGCCAGGACGTGGGCGCGTTCGTGGGCAACATCATGGTGTATGGGGCGGGGGCGATGGCAGTGCTGGCGGCGGTGTTCCTGCTGTTGGTCAAACCGGTGCTGGTGGTGGTGGCCAACTTTGACGCGCCGTCGTTGGCGTTGATCCACCGCCTGCTGCTGGAGATGGCGCCGCTGGTGATTCTGATCGTATTGACCAGCGTGACGGCGGGAGTGCTGAACGCGTACCGTCACTTTGCCCTGGCGGCCCTTTCGCCGATGTTCCGGGCGGGGGTCAACCTGGCGGTGATCTACGCGATGAAGGACCGATTCGGCGTCCACGCGATCGTCTGGGGGTACGTGATCGGCGAGTTGTCGCGTTTTTTGATTCTGCTGGTCGCGCTGAAGGCGTTTCGGCTGATGAAGCTGGGATGGTCGCTGAGGGTCGCGCCGCGGTTCGGGGCCTTCGTGAAGGACTGTTCGCTGCAGATGACGGGGATGGTGGCGGTGGGTTTTCAGCCGATCATCGACAAGGCGATGGCGTCGTGGCTGGGCGAGAGCCAGGTTTCGATCCTTCACTACGCGGACACGCTGTACATGATTCCGGTGACGTTCGTGACGGGCGGGATTCTGGTGGCGATGCTGTCGCACTTCAGCATCAACTACTGCCAGCACGGACCGGAGCGGCTGCGGCAGGACGTGCGCAAGAGCGTGCGGGTGGTGATGCCGATGGTGGCGCTGCTGACGGTGGGTTTCGTGCTGCTGCACCAGCCGATCGCGCGTCTGGCCTACGGGCGGGGCGCGCTGGACGGCGAGAGCCTCGGCCTGGTCGGCTGGGTGATGGCGTGCCTGATGCTGGGGCTGCTGCCGAACACGATCGGGCGGATTTACCTGCGGGGGCTGCTGTCGCTGCGTTTCACGGCGGTGTTCGTGACGTACGGGGCGGCGTTCACGGTATTGAAGGTGGCGATGAACTACCTGCTGATGTGGCGGTTGGGCGTGGCCGGGATCGCGTTGGCCGGCGGCTTGACGTCGCTTTTTCTGCTTTTCTATCTTCGGGCGGTTTTCTATAATCGCGTATCGTCGCCGCAGCCGGCGTCATGCCCAGCCGTCGTGGATAAATCACCATGAGGTCTCCGAGTTTCAGATGATAGCCAAGAACGATATCCGTATCGGCGACGTTCAGGTCAGCCGGAACCGGCTCGAGTCGGTTATCCACGTGCCGGGTCCGTTGCGGAGGTACTTCCTGGGCGGGCGGTTCGTGGCGGAATACTCGTGCGACATTTCGGACGTGCCGCGTTCGATTCTCAACGTTCCCGTGCTTTCGACGGTGATGCCGATCGCGTGGGCGACCGGCGCGACGGTTCGCGTGGGCGAGGTGGACGAGCGGTTTCTGGCGGCGGCGGGCGAGTTGGCGGGCCAGTTTCGCCGCTGGTTTCCGAAGTTCTCTGGCGAGGCGTCACTGGACGCCGAGCGGGTGACGGCGAACCGGTTCGAGAACGAGGGTGTGGGCCTGTTGTTCAGCTCGGGCCTCGATTCGTTGGCTTCTTACTCGCGGCACCAGGATCGAAAGCCGACGCTGATTCCGATCTGGGGCGCGGACATTTCGTTTGAGGATGCGGTGTTCTGGGAGAAGGTGCGGCGGTGGATTGTGGGGTTCGCGGAGAAGCAGGGGGTGGAGGTCCGGACGGTCCGGACGAACATGCGGGAGCTGGTCAACGAGCGTCCGCTGGAGCGGTTGCACGGGCTGGAGACGTGGTGGGGGTGCGTGGGGCACGGGATGATGCTGCTGGGCGCGGCGAGTCCGCTGACGCGGCACGGGCTGGGCACGATGGTCATATCGGCGACTCACACCGCGGATTTCCGGCATCCGTGGGGGTCGCATCCGGCGGTGGATTCGCGGATGGGCTGGGCGGACGTTCGGGTGGTGCATGACGCGTACGAACTAAGCCGGCAGGACAAGATTCACCATCTGGTGCGCCACGCCCCCGAGTGTCTCAAGTACCTGCGGATTTGCTATTCGCAGCACGGCTCGCTGAACTGCGGGCAGTGCGAGAAATGCCTTCGGACGATCACGGGTCTGCTGCTGGAAGGGATGGACCCGGCGCAGTGCAACTTCGACGTCGACGGAAGAATCGGCGACGTGGTGGTCGATCGCATCTCGAGACGGGCGTTGCGGCTGGGGACGGATGAGATTTTCATGTGGCAGGACATTCAGCGCCACATTCCGGAGCGGTTGGAGGGTTTGAACGCGGGCTCGCAGCGGATGCTTCGCTGGCTTGGCGAGGCCGATCTGTCGGGATATCGTCAGTCGCCGCTGGCGTCGTGGGGGTCGTGGGCGACGTACAAGCTTCGTCACAAGGGATTTCGGGACCTGGTTCGGTTCATTCGCCGCCGATCGCGGGCCCTGTTGCGGTAGGGGCGGATCGTCGGCGGAACGGGTTGATAAGGAACGAGACGGTTGCGGTTTGCCATCCTGAACATGAGCGACGACAGCAACAAGGGCGACCTTGCCATCCTGGAGAATACGATTCTGCTGCTGCGTCGCGCGTGCCCGGGTGCGGAGATCGAAGTCCTGAACGCGGACTATGCGGGCGGCGGCGATGGGCCGTCGAAGATGTTCGAGCACGTCCGAGGGTTGGGCGTGGCGCACCATCAGGCGATATTCCCTCGCGTGTTCGACGGTCGGCGCGGGCCGGCGGCGATGGCCTCGGCGCTGTGGAACCTGGCGGTGTCGCTGTGGGTGCTGGCGGCGGTGGGGGCGTTGGGCGGACGGGCGGGGCGGCTGATCCCTCGCCGTCATCGGCCCGCGTTCGAGGCGCTGCGCTCGGCCGATCTGGCGATCCTCAAGGGCGGGAGCTACCTGTACTCGTACGGCGGGACGGCGCAGTTGCTGTTCGTCTATCGGATGGTGCACCAGTCCTTGTTGGCTTTGTGTCTGGGCAAGCGGATCGTCGCCCTGGGCCACTCGGTGGGTCCGGTGGTGGGGCGTCCGGCCCGATGGCTTTTGGGCGCGTGCATGAGGCGGTTTGAGCGGGTGGTCGTGCGCGAGGAGATTTCGCGTCGCTGTGTGCGCGATGAACTGAGAATTGATCCGGCTCGTATCGAGTTGTTGCCGGACCTGGCGTTCTGGCGGCCGGAGTCGCCGACGGGACAGGATGACGACCGGATACTGCATGATGTATTGAACCGTGAAGGCGTCGAAGTGGATGGCGCGGCGGCGGTTCGGATCGGCCTGACGGCCAGGCATTGGCACTTTCCGCTTCAGGGCGACGGGGCTGGGCGGTTCGATGCGTACCTGACGATTCTGGCCAATACGATTGACCGTCTGGCCGGCCAGCGCGGGGCGCAGGTGTTCCTGATGCCGCATGCGGCGGAGGATTTGCCGGTGAGTCGCGAGATCGCCCGCCGTGTGCGGCAAGGGCGGCCGGTCGTGCTGTCTGGCGACTACACGACGGTGGAACTGCGCGGGCTCTATGGGGCGATGGACCTTTTCGTAGGCACGCGCATCCACTCCAACATCTTCGCGTTGTCGGCGGGCACGCCGGTGGTGGCGATCGCCTACGAGATTCCCAAAGGGTTCGGGATCATCAGCATGATCGAACCGCGGGAGTTCATTCTGGATATCGCGGAACTGACCGAGGAGAGACTCTGGGACGTGATCTCAGCGGGGTTGGCGGATCGTGAGACGCTGGCGGCTGGCGTGCGGGCGTCGGTGCGCCGGGCGAACGACGAGATTGACCAGCGGTTCAGCGCGTTATTGGGCAGGCACCGGCGCGAGACGGCGGAGGGCGAGAGCGGGAGTCTGTCCGGCGCTGGCGGGAAGGAAACGGGAGACGAAGCAGGATGAGCGGTGTGACGCCGGGCATGCAGCCGATCGACGCCAGGATTGCCGGCGCGGCCGCGACGGGCCGCGCCTCCGGCTGGCTGTTGGGGTTGCTGTGGCTGCTTCTGCTGCTGGGCGTGATGGGGCTGGTGGGGCAGATGCGGCAGGACGAGGGCCTGACGTGGCTGCTGGAGGCGATCAGTTTCGTCGTTCCCTTTCTCGTTCTCTCGGTGTATACGGCGGTTTCGTGGATTCGGCGGAACTTCAACTTCCTCTCGCCGTTCTTTTTTCCGTTCGTTTTCTTCACGCTTTATTACGCCCTGCCGTCGCTGGCCCTGATCCGGGTGGAGCTGCCGGACCGCACGCTTTACGCGAACGTGATGTACGTGCAGGTTTTGGGTCTGTTGAGTTTTCTTGCGGGCGTTTCGCTGTACGCCATCGTCCGTCGCGGCGGCCCGCGGGTTGTCGCGCCTCCGGTGACGCAGACGATTCTGCACTGGCCGGTGATGGCGGGTTTTCTGGCGGCGGGTGCGGCGCTGCTGGTGTACTACGGCATGTGGTCGGGCGTGACGCCGGGATTGCTGTCCGGGACGAACGTCGAGGGGCTGCGCCGGTCGGCTGAGATCGGCAGCGGCATTTTCAAGATCACCGGCGAGTTCTTCGCCGTGCTGGGGACGTTGTTTTTCGCGGCCCGCGATTTTCGTCGGACGGGCCGTTGCCGGCTGCGGATCGTGGTGCTGATCGCGTTGGTGGTCGGGTTGATCTTCATGACGACGGGCCATCGGGCGACCGCGTTCTACGTCGTGCTGTTTTCGATCGCGATCTACAACAAGTATCGGCGGATTTCGCCGATGCTGGTTTTGGCGGCGGGGGTGGGGCTGTTCGGGCTGATCGGACTGGCCGACGTGATCAAGGGGCTCGACCTGGACGACATGTCGGTGGTCGATTTCGTGGTGCACCGCAGTTGCCTGCGCTACCAGGCGGTCTACGATCTGAACTTCACGCAGTTGGTGCGTCTGATCGATCTGGGGCGGTTCGAACTCCAGTACGGCTGGGAGTACATTCAGAACGCGATGGTGGTGATTCCCCGCGGGTTGTACCCGGACAAGCCGCTGCATTTCGATTATGTGCTCAAGGAGCGGTTGGGGCTCACGTTCACCGGCGGCGGCGCGCCGGCCACGCCGATGGGGAGCCTGTACCTGAATTTCCACTACTGGGGCGTGGTGCTGGGGATGATCGCGATGGGCGCGCTCTACCACGGCCTGTTCGTCCGGTTCATTCGCGAGCGTGGGCTGTTCGCGAGCATCATCATCATGATGGTGCTCGCGGCGGTGGTGAACCCGGCGAATTTCCTGATGCAGGTGCTGCTGGTGTTGGGGATGGGCTCGGCGATCGTGGTGACGGATTTGGTTCTTTCCGGAGCGGCGCGGCGTCACGGGACGCGGGTCGCTCCCATTTCAGGGTCATAGCGGACCATGCGGGTACTCCAGGTCAACAAATACGTGTATCAGAAAGGCGGCGCGGAGCGGGTCGTTCTGGAGACCGGCCGTCTGCTGGCCTCGCGCGGGCACGAGGTGGACTTCTGGGGCATGCACTGCCCGGAGAATCCGCGGTATCCGCACGAGGACCTGTTCGCTCCGCCGGTGGACTACCACGCCAAGCTGGGGCCGATGGCGTCGCTTCGGGCGGCGGCGGGCATCCTCTATTCGTTCTAAGCCAAAAGGCGTTTCCGGGCGATGCTGGAGCGGGTCCGGCCGGACGTCGTGCACTTTCACAATATCGCCCATCAGCTTTCGCCGTCGATCATCCATGCGGCGCGGGCGGCGGGCATGCCGACGGTCATGACGCTTCACGACTACAAGCTTGTCTGCGCCTCCTATGCGATGCTGGCCGACGGGCGGCCGTGCGAGCGCTGCCGCGGCGGGCGGTACTATCAGTGCGTGCTGACCGGGTGCACCAAGGGTTCGCGGGTCAAGAGCCTGTTGAGCACGATGGAGATGTACCTGCACCACCGGCTGTTGGGCGTCTACCGGCTGGTCGACCGGTTCATTTCGCCGAGCCGGTTTTTGATCGAAAAGCTGCGGGAGATGGGGTTCGATCGGCCGATTGAGTATTTGCCGAATTTCACCGACGCGGGCGAGTTCGAGCCGAGCGCGGGCGAACCGGGCCGGGTCGTCTATTTCGGGCGGCTTTCGCCGGAGAAGGGTGTGGGTGCGTTGATCGAGGCGGTGCGCGAGATGCCGGTCGAGTTGGACCTGGTGGGCGACGGTCCGGGACGGGCGGAACTGGAGGCTCGGGTGCGCCGTTACTCTTTGGGCCACATACGGTTCTGGGGGCACATGAACGGGGTGGGGCTGCGGGAGCGGGTGGCCCGGGCCCAGTTTACGGTGCTGCCTTCGGAGTGGTACGAGAACAACCCGCTGGCGGTGGTCGAGTCGTTCGCGATGGGCAAGCCGGTGGTGGCGGCGGCGATCGGCGGGATTCCGGAACTGGTTCGCGACGGGGAAACGGGGCTGACTTTTGCGCCCGGCGACGTCGCGGAACTCCAGGCCCGGATGCGGTTTATGCTTGACCACCCGGGCGCGTGTGCTAGAATGGGCAAAACGGCGAGGCGACTGGTTGAGGTTGATCTCAGCCCGGATCGGCACTACCATCGGTTGATCGAGATTTACGAACGAACTGGGAAAGGCAGATGATGAGCCGACCGTTGACGCCGCGGAAGTTGAATCAGCACTTGCTTCACGTCACGGGCCTGGGTCTGTGCATGGTCAACCGGGTTCGCCGCGGTCTGATCGGCTACACGTCGCCGCGTCCCTTTACCAGCCAGCAGATCGAGCGCAGCGTGGAGTACACGTTGGGCGTGGTCAAGGGCTGGCGTGAGGCGCTGGTGAAGTTTGCCGGCGTCGCGGAGCCGTTTGAGGGGCGGCGGGTGCTGGAGGTCGGACCGGGGTTCGACCTGGGAACGGGGCTGGTCGTCCTGGCCCACGGCGCCAAGAGCTACACGGCGGTGGACAAGCACCGGTTGATCTCGAAAACGCCGCGCGAGTTTTACCTGGCCCTGCTGGACCGGCTGAACGACCTGCCGGGTTCGGCGGTGGCGCGACGGGTGGGCGAGCGCCTCGCCGACAGGCGGTTTTCGGACGAGTTCGCCTATGTTCACGATTCGGCGTTCAGTCTGAACGGCCTGCCGGACGGCGGTTTCGACCTGTTTGTCAGCCAAGCGGTTTTGGAGCATTTTGACGACGTACGGGCGTCGTTCGCCCGGTTCCGCGACAAGCTGGCCGCCGGGGCCATGATGCTTCACAAGGTGGACGCCGGCGCGCACACGTCGTTTCTCCGAACGACCGACCCGTTGAACCACCTGCGTTATTCGGAGCCGGTCTGGAAGCTGCTGCGGTTCACGGGCTCGCCGAACCGCCTGCTGATGAGCGACTATGCCCGCATCATGAACGAGTTGGATTTTCGGGACGTGCGAACGGTTCCTTCCCAGATTATGGACGGCGACTACGTGCGGCGCACCCGCCCCCATCTGGCGTCCCGGTTCCGGTCGTTTCCGGAAGACGAGCTGGGCGTCAAATCGTTCTCCCTCTTTGCGGCAAAGGATTGAGATGAAAATTGCAGTGATCGGTACCAGAGGCTTTCCCGACGTGCCCGGCGGGGTCGAGAGCCACTGTCAGCATCTCTACCCGCGCCTCGTGCGGATGGGCGTCGAGGTGACCGTGTTCACGCGCAAGCCGTACCTGTCGCGCCCGTACCGCCGGGAGTGGCAGGGGGTGGGGTTCGTGAATCTGTCTTGCCCGGCGAGCAAGAGCCTGGAGGCGATCTGCCACTCGACGCTGGCGACGATTCTGGCCCGGACCAGACGGCCGGACATCCTGCACGTCCATTCGATCGGGCCGTCGATGCTGGTGCCGCTGGCGAGGGCGACGGGCCTTCGGGTCGTGATGACACACCACGGGCCGGACTATCAGCGGGCCAAGTGGGGCCCGATGGCCAAGCTGATGCTCAAGCTGGGCGAACGGTGCGGTTGCCGGCACGCCAATGAGATCATTGCGATTTCGTCGTCGATCCGCGACCATATCCGCGCTCGTTTCGCCCGCGAGGCGCACCTGATCTGCAACGGCGTTCAGATTCTCGATCGCGTCCGCGAAGGAGCTCACCTTCAGCGGTTCGGGGTGCAGCCGGAACGGTACGTGCTGGCGGTGGCGCGGTTCGTGCCCGAAAAGGGCCTGCATCATCTGGTGCGGGCGTTTTCGCGGCTGCAGACCGACTGGAAGCTGGTTATCGCGGGCGACGCCGATCACGAGACGGCCTACAGCCGAGGCCTCAAGGCCGAGGTCGCCAACTGCCGAAACGTGGTGCTGACCGGCTACGTAACGGGCCAGCCGCTGCGCGAGCTGTACTCGCACGCGGGTCTCTTCGTGCTGCCGAGCTACTACGAGGGGCTGCCCATCGCGTTGCTCGAGGCGCTTGGGGCGGGGCTGTCGGCGGTGGTCAGCGACATTCCCGGCCACCGCGAGATCGGACTTTCGCCCGACCGGTACTTTCGGCCGGGCGACGAGGACGAGATGGAGCATCGGCTTCGCCACTGGCTCGACCTGGGCCCGCTGACCGCCGATCTGCAGGCCCGCCAGATCGAGAGCATCCGCCGGCACTACAACTGGGACGACGTGGCCTCACAGGTTCTGGCGATCTATCGCTCGCTGCGGCGGCCGGGCGGGGAGAAGGTCTGCGAACCGGTGGCGCACGCGTCCGGCAGCCGGCCTCTGACGGAGGCCGTTTCGCCAGGGCAGGCGGATCGGGTGAGCGGCTGAGGGCCGCCGCGCGACGTACTGTCCGGCCGCCCGCCGCCCGTGGTCCGAACGATGTCTCCGACCATCTCAAACCACGCAGCCGCGCTTCTGACCCTAACAAGCGGAACCGGAGGGAGGTTAGTCTTCGGGTGTGCAGGGGCTGGCAGGTCCGCGCCAGTGATAGAACGACTCGAGCGGCGGCGAGTCGGTGCGGAAGGGGATCGCGGGAAGGCCTTCTTTATTGATGAGGTTGGGTTGGGCTTGGGCGTGCCAGGCGAAGCGGACGGCGGTGGGATTCGCGATGTCCTTGTGCCGGACGATGACGGTGTGGCCGTCGATTTCGGCTTGGGCGGAGACGAAGCTGTTGTCGGGGCCGGCGATGGTGAACCATGAGAGCGGCTGACCGTCGCGCGAGGCGAGGCCCGAGCCGGTATGGCGGAATCGCAGGCGGATGCGATCGCCTTCGATGGTCATCGAATCGTAGATCGGGCCGCAGCAGACGAGGTTCTCGCGGCCGTAGGTTCGGGCCAGGGCCCAGAGGCCAAGCCGGCGGCCGACGTCCTGCTTGTTGCGAGGATGGACGCTGTCGAGGTCGCCGATGTCCATCGTGGCGGCCATGCCGGTATGTGGCACTTCGGTCATGACCCTGGCTTGGGCCTCCCAGATCAGCGGCAGCCGCCATGGCGTCGAGTCGGCGCCGGGGGCGAGCTGGACATAATAGAACGGCATGTCCGGCTGGTTCCAGACCGCTCGCAGGCCCGCGATCAGGCCCTTCATGCGGACGAAGTAGAACAGACCGTCGATCAGGTTCATCTCGCCTTGGTACCAGATCGCGCCGCGGCACGCGGCTGGGACGAGCGGGTGGATCATCGCGTTGTAGAGGGCGGTGGGCATGTGGCGGTTGGCGGCGATCGGATCGGCGGGCCACGCGAGTGGCAGCGGATCGGGCACGGGCCGGCCGGCGGCGCGGTTGGACTTGGCTTCGGTGAGCCAGCGGTCCATCGCGGCGATGTACTGGTCGCGGGCTCGGCCGTACTCGGCTTTGGTTTCGCGGAACCAGTTCAACTCGTTGGACAAACCCGGTTCGGCTTCATAGCCGGCCAGCGGGATAAAGCCGTTGATGTGCGTGCCGCCCCACGCGACGTTGATGACGCCGACGGGCACATCCAGCTCGCGGTGGAGAAACCGAGCGAAGAAGTAGCCGACGCCGTCGAAGCTGCCGACGGTCGCGGGCGAGCAGACCCGCCATTTGGGCGCAGCGGGCGCGGTGGTCGTCTCCGCCGAGGCGGATGAGAAGTCGAGGTCGTCGAGTGGTACTCCGGCGATGCGGTGGGGAATCTTGAGGTAGCGGATCCGCGGATGATCAGCGGAGGCGATCTCGGCTTCGGCGTTGAGGCACTCGGAGACGGGCCAATCCATGTTGGACTGACCGGCGGCCAGCCAGACTTCGCCGACCAGGACGTCGCGGCAAACGAGCTTCCGTCCGCCGCTGACGACGGTGAGGTCTTGCGGCTCGGCGGAGGCGGGCATCGCCGAGAGGTTCACCCGCCATCGTCCGGCTTCGTCGGCGACGGCCTGGACTTCAGACCTGGCGAATGAGACGGTGACGCTCTGGCCCGGGTCGGCCCATCCCCAGACGGGGACGGGCATCTGCTGCTGGAGGACCATGTGGTCGTCGAAGACGGCGGCGACCCGCAGATCGGCTGCGGCGGTCGAGGCCGCCAGCGCGATTGCCGCAATCGCCAATGCGCCGCGTGTCGCTGTCACCGGCTATTCCTGCTCCTTCGGTTCGGGCAGGCCCAGGTCGAGCGGACAGAAGATGTAGATCGGACTTTCGGGAACGGAGACCTGGTTGACGGCGTAGCCGCCGGGTTCGACCTGCGGTCCGGGGTTGCCTTGCCAGTCGAAGGTCTCTTTGGCGTTGTAGAAGTGCCCGACTCGTTCCTCGCCCGCTTCGGACCAGGCGGCGATGATCCGCGTGTCGCCCTTTCGCAGCGAATAGGCGCGAACGGCGGGACCGGGCCGCAGCGGGCCTTCCATCTCGGCCCCGGCCAGGAATCGGGTCATCGTGGCGAAGGCGGCGGTGCCGATCGACGGGGTGTAGTCGGGATTGACCAGATTCGAACTGCCGTAGCGAGGGAGCACGTAGATGAAGCCGAACATCTTCTCGACGCCTCTGGCCCACTCCTCGATGTAGCCGGTGACCGTGTTGTACGTGTCGCGAGAGAGGCCCGGGCCTTCGGTGTCCCAGATGGGGATGTCGCGGCCGTATTGTTTGAGAAGGATGCGGACGTCGTGGTACTTGGTCGCGTTGCCGCCGTGGCCGCCGCCGTGGAAGGCGAACACGTCGATGTCGTCAGCGGCGCCGGCCAGCACCCGCTCGACGAAGTGGTCGAAGTGCGGCCCGATGTCGACGCAGCGATAGCCGCTGGAGACGAGTTGGGCATCGGGCACGACGGACCGGACGGCCTGCCGGGCGGTCTGGATCAGCTTGATGAAGTTGTCGGATGAGTCGCGGTAGAAGCCGTTGAAGTTCTTGTAGTCCAGCGGCGCGCCGGGCTCGTTCCAGACCTCGAAGTACTTGACCTTGCCGCCGAAACGCTCGGCGGTCTTGCGGCAGAAGTTCTCCCAGTCGGCGAAATCGCGCGGCGCGACGGACATCCATCCGGCGCCGGTGTCGATGGCGCCGATCCGCTCGTCGTCGGCGGCGGTGCTGGCCCATTTGGGCGTGTTCGCCACCTCAGCCATCACATGCATGTCGTGGGCCAGGGCGCAATCGGCGAACTTGCCCATGACGCCCCAGTCGAGCTTGCCCTTTTCGGGTTCGACGCTGTGCCAGTGGAAATTGAGGCGCAGCCAGCGGACGCCGATGTCGTACATCTGATCGACCACGAGATCCCACTTGCCATCCTCGCCGACTTGAGGGTAGTGGAACGCCCCAAACGGCGAGTCGAAACTGGAAATGCTCGGATCGGGCGGTTCGACGACCAGGAACGTGGTCTTGGCCGAGACGGCTTGGTCGCCCTCGCCGAAGGTCAGGCGGACACGATACAGGCCGTACCGCTCGAGCTTCTCAGCCGGGATGGTGACCGGCGTGGCGTCGATGCCGTTCGCTTCGACCGTTCGCGTTTCGGTCTGTTCGAAGATGACCTGGTCGTAAGGGTCGAAGACGGTGAGCGCCGCGGGTCCGGCGGCGGCTTGCGTTCCGGCGAGGATCGTCGGCTGAAGGGCGATGGGCTTGCCCTTGTGGTAGACGTGGCCCCACTTCTCGCAGGCGATCGAGATCCGCGGCGCGGATGGTTCGGGCTCGATCACGAGGTTGTCGAAGTAGCCGTTGACCTCGCCTTCGGGCTCGGACCATTTGATGCTGCGGATTTCGAACGTTTCGACCGCCTGGTCGGCGGCGTGGGAGAATTCGAGGGGTCCGGCTTCGGCGATCGTGCCGTCAGGGCCGGTGATCTTGACGGAGTAGGTGCCCGGTTGGCCCTCGACCGCCCGCGGATGCACGGTCATTTCGACGGCGTACCACGGTCCGGCGCTGGTTCCGTCGCCGGGTTGCATGGGTGCGGTATCGATCTGGATGCGTTCGCGGCCTTTCCAGGTGAAGACGTGGCCGCCGTCCTTGGGCGGCTGGAGCATGATCGCGGCCTGGTATTCATCCCAGCCGGCGTCGGGCCGTTTGAATCCGGCGAAGGTCCACTGGCCCTGGCGCGGCTGCCAGTCGAACCGGCATCGGATCACGCCGCCGAACTGGGTCTCGAGGGCGATGCGGTTGTGATAGCCGTTGACCGTCCGGACCTCGACGCTCTTGCCGTCGGACCCAGCCGAGACGCCTTCGACGATCAGGTGGCTCTGAGGATTCCAACTCTCGCAAGCCCACCGTCCCCAGTTGGGCAGTTCGCTGGCACGCGAGCTCTGGTTGAGCAGGTTGCCGACGACCAGGTCGTCGAAACGCTCCTCGACCCACGGCGCTGGCGGACCCGCGCGGCCGACGGCGCCGGCGCTCAGGACGAAGCAGGCCAGAAGCAGGATGGGTGATCGCGTACCATGGCTTTGACGGGGGCTGTGGTTAGGCACTTTTTGTCTCCAGGAACGTGTTGGTCAGTAGAGGTCCATGCGATACCACTCGGGCCAGTCCCACTGCCAGTAGGGGTCCGAGTTGGATGTGCGGTATTCCGCAACCCGGCCGGATGGGGCCAGGTGGATCGATGTGAGGTTTGAGTGGCGAATCGTATCGTAGTTCATGCAGCGGATATACGTGCACTCCTGGCCGACATCCAGCCCGTTGGCGCCGCTTGCGCTGCCGCTGTATTCGATCATCAGGGCGTAGGCCGCACCCCAGTTCCCCATCCAGTTCGCCTGATGGTTCAGTAAGTTCCAGTATGAGCATGGAGCGTCCCAACTCCATCGCTGTTCGAAGTAGTTGTACTTGGGATCGATCCACGAGCCGCCGTTGTAGGGCTCGAATCCGCCCCACGGGTCGGCCGGGCAGACCACGAGTTTCCGATCCGCAATGTAGCGATCCGCCCACTTGTCCGGGTCGGTCAACGAACCGAAGAAGTACGGAACGTACTTGAAATCCTGCTGGTACACCACCATCGCCAGCCCCAACTGGCGCAGGTTGTTTTTGCACTGGATGGTCTTGGCCGCATCGCGTGCCTGGGCCAGGGCCGGAAGCAGAATGGCCACCAGTACGGCGATGATGGCGACGACCACCAGGAGTTCGATCAGGGTGAAGGATTTCGGATTTGAAACGCGGGTGGATGAGCGCCGTGAGGGAAAGTGGCCACGGATGGCATCAATGGGCGTCTCAGTCGGTCGAATTACCAGCCGACGTTGGCGGGTCTTCCGCAAATCCGAAATTCGAAATTCGAAATCCGAGATCATGCCTGTTCTCCCGGCGGTGCGGTGGTCTTGCGGACCACGACTTCCGATTCGAGCACGATTCGCTGGGGCCGCAGCGTCGGATGGTTGACCCGCTGAAGGAGATGACGCAACGCGACGGCTCCGAGTTCCTGGAGAAAGACGTCGATGGTGGTCAGGGCGGGAATGGTCTGGTCGGACCACGGCTGATTGTCGCATCCGATGATGCTCAGATCCTTGGGAACGACCACACCGCGTTCTCTGGCGGCGGTCAGAGCGCCGCGGGCGACCAGATCGCCGTGGCAGATGGCGGCGGTCACGTCGAGGCCGCGGTCGATCATGGCGAGCATGGCATCATAGCCGCAGCGCTCGCAGAATAACGGCTGCCTGACGATCCAGCGGTCGTGGACCTCCAAGCCACGCTCCCGCATCGTCTGCCGATAGGCGGCCAGACGTTCGGCTTCGCATTCAAACTGCATGTCGCCCGTGATGACGGCGATCCGGCGGTGGCCGAGTTGGTGGAGGTGCCGGACGGCTTTGGCCGCTCCTCCGCCGTGGTCCGGGCGGATGTGGCTGTAGCCTTCGTACACGTCGCGCGTATCGATCAGCACCATGGGGATGTTCTGGGTTGACAGCATGGCCATCAACTGCCGGCTGGGCCATCCGGTGACGATCAGGCCGTCGGTGATCCTTTCGCGAACGGCCAGGGGGATCCGGTCGCGGCCGGGCTTCTCCGGGTCAATCTGGGTCACCTGAACCACCGATTCGGTCTGATGGGCTGCCTCGATGCAGCCCTTGAGGAACTGGCCAAAATAGGGGTCCGTCCACGGATCGAACGGCAGGCAGCTTACGAAGGCGAGGCTGCGAATGGCGGGAACGTTGCGACCGCGGCTGCGCTTGCGGGTGCGCGACCGGACGTAGTTGAGTTTCTCAACGATGGCCATCACCCGTTCGCGGGTCTCATCGGAGACGTCGGGGCGGTCGTTCAACACGTACGACACGGTTGCCACCGAAACCCCGGCCACGTCGGCGATTTGTCTGATCGTGGGCATTGACCGTCCTCTCGTTTGAACTCCAGAGTACCGAAGTTAAGGTCTCAAGTCAAGCAAATTAAGTTAATCGTCCGCTTAACAATCGGCATATGCGGTGATAAAGTGATATAACTAGCTATTATTAAGCATCTTAATGCTTATGTTGCTTGTGGCCATTGAGATAGGTTTGCTTCAGATTCATCTTGCGTCGCTGATCGGATTCTGCTAGACTGATGTTTTAGGCTACCGTGTATGGCTGTTTCGATATTCGAAGGGGCAACAGTCATGCGGGTTGAGGTGGAGCCCGGTCGACACGCGGTTATGGTGCTGGGGAATGTTGCAGCCACGCTGATTCTGATTCTCAAGGCGCTGGGGACGCTGAGTTGGCCGCAGACGGTGGTCATGCTGGGGCTGATCCTGGTGATGGGGCTCATGGCGATGATGGTCATCCGCGCGTGGCAGCAGGGCAGGCGTTTCCGCTTGGGGTCGTGGGACAGGCGCGACCGTCCGTGACCGTCACCGAAGCCGGCCGGGAGGGGGCTGTGGCGTTTTCTGAGCGTTCTGGGGTCAATCGCCGATGGACAGCACCCTCGGCTGCAGCGATTCGAGGGCAATGCCCTCGCCGGCATCCAGGTCGAGCGAGCGCTCGGCCAGGAGGTCCATGGCTTGGCCCTTGAAGTGGACACGCACCCGCTGGGGACGGTTCAGGAAGTTGACCATCGGCACCAGGAGCCGGTTGCGGTAGGCGACCGCGCGGTATTCGACACCCCAGACGGGTTGGCCGGTCTCGGCGTCGAGCAATGCGAGGAATTCCATTCCCCCGCGGCTGAAGATCTCCCGAAGGGCGGCGTGGAGTTGCTTCTCGGTTGCGGGCAGATCGACCGTCGGCGCCTGGGCCAGGACTTGTGGCAATGAGCGCGGGCGGTGGTAGGCGTCCCACGCCATGCACTCGCTTCCGACGTTTACGACGCGGCCGCCGGATTCGACGAAACGTGCCAGACCCGCGACGGCCTCATCGGTCAGGTGGGTCGCGTGGGGTAGAACGATCCACTTAAGGTTCGCCGGGACCACCCCGGCTGCCAGTTGGCGTTCGCTGATGAACGTGGCGGGCTTGCCCATGAACATCAGTGCGGTGAATATCTTGGGCATCAACGCGGGACAGTCATCCTGCCAGAAGATGGAGTTCATCGAGTAGAGGATGGCGGCCTCCGGGCGATCGGCGTTGATCGCGGCGACCTCATTGGCAAGTCGGTTGGCGTCGAAAGCGGCCTTGCCCGCGGCGTAAATGTTGGCCGGTCGGCGGTAGATGGTGGCCCCTTCGTACGGCGGGAAGACCTCCCAGACCCAGATGGCGCTGGCGGTCAGGTGGTGCAGAGCGTTCTGCCAGACCTCGCAGCGGGTGTGGCCGACCGGGATGTGGATCGGGGGCAGATCGGTGTTGAGCAGGTGGTTCTCCGAGTTGTAGACGGGCTTGCCGCCGAACGAGAAGAGCAATTCATACCAGGCCTCTTCTTCCTGCCAGTCGTAGGCATACTCGCCGCCGGGAGTCCACGACCATCTGCCGAACGAGTCGCAGCCGGCCAGGTCCATCGGCTCGGTCATCAGCTCCGGGTCGATGCCCATAAACAGGTTCGCCCGGTCGAAGAGCAGCGGCATGATCTTGGTGTGGGCCCGGACGTTCGGTCCGACCGCCTTGATCTCGTCGTGGAGCCAGCGGTGAAAGGCGGCGTGGTGGCGGTTGTTGAAGGCCATCCAGTCGTAGTACCACCGCAGCGCCGTGAGTTCCTTGGGCAACTCGCTGATCGACTTGAGCAGGGGCGGAACGGGGACATCTTCAAACGTCGCGTATTCGGTTTGATAGAGGGCGTTGAGGGATTCGATGGTCTCGTGTCGCTCTCTGAGATATGCGATCCAGGCTGGGCGGCTGTACTTGTCGCGGCCGCTCTGGGCGTACGCGGGTTCGTTGGTGGTGCAGACGCTCAGGAGGGCCGGCTTGTCCTTGATGGGGGCGACCAGGGCCTCGGTCCACATGCGTAGGACTCTGCGGATGACCGGGTGGTCGATCTTGTAGCGGATGAAGCCGCCCCCTTCGATGCCGTAGACGTCGTCGGCTTCGTAGGCCACCCAGTCGGGCAGGACGTGAAGCGTCATGATGGGATCGACCATCACGCCGCGCTCGGCGCAGGTGTCGAGGTTTTTCAGCAGGCGGCTCGGTCCGGTTTCGCTGGGAATGCCGAGGAACTCGATCGAGCCGTCCTTTTGCATCATCTTCGACCAGGCACTCTGCTGGGTGAGGTTCGTGGCGACCGCGGTGAGGAACGGGAGATCGGTAATGACTTTGTCCCACGCCCCGTAGCCGCCGAGGTAGAGCGGGCGCTCACGATCGTCGCCGATGATCTTGCCGTGGAACGCACCGTCGCGGACAGTCACCGTTTCCGGCCGCAGGACCGGCCGCTGGTAGACCTGGACCTCGCCGCGCGAGAGGCGATCCAGACGTTCGTCCGTCCAATCGAGGATCCACTCGACCTCCTCGAGCTGCATCACGTCCCAGTCGTCGGATTGATTACCTTCCCAGCCGCCGGCGCGGACGTGATCGAGAAACCGTCTTGCGGTCGGCACGCCCATGCCGACGTAAGCGTCGGCGGCGTGCTCGGGACGTTCGGCCAGACGCTTTTCAAGAGCATCCGTCCGATCTGAAAGCTCCTGTATCTTGGCCTCGATGCGGCGTTTGGTGTTGGTCCGGACGATCGGCTTGACCGCCGTCACCGGACGATCGGAGGCCGAGAGCCGGTAGCGTCCTTCAGCCGCCAGGCGCGAGGCTGCGGCGGTGAACTGGATCACTCGCACCTGTCCCGCGGCGGCTGGAGGCAAATCGGCCGTTCCAAGGTCGATGGCCTGGCCGTTTTCGTGGGTCGCGGTGAGGGTCACCTCTTGGGCGGGCAGATCGGCGAGCGCATATTCGACGAACCGTCCGCTGAAGGTCTCGTCCTCGTCGTAGGCCTTGCCGACCATCTGATCGGTGGCGAAGCGGCCGGCGGAGGATTGGCCCGCGTCGCGGCCGACGAGGGCGACGCGGACGTATTCGTTGGGATCCTTGCCGTCGCCGATGCCCCTGGTCCACTCGGTGAACCGTCGGCCGTTGGACCCGTCGTTGACCAGGATGTTGAGGCCCAGCCATCGCAACGGCGCCGCGGCGCCGAGCATCTTCCATGGAATCGCAGCGGTGAGGCGATATCCGGCTTCGAGTTTCTCGCTCTCGGCCCGCACGTCGTCCATGGCCAGACCGCCGGGCTGCCAGCAGAACATGGCCACGCCGCCGTCCGGCTGGGGCGAGAACCCCATTTCGAACGACGTGGGCGTGTAGCCCGGCAGGAGGATGTCGTTCTCGGGATTGGTCTCGATGCCCACCTGGATGCCGTCATGGATCCACAGCTCGGCGCCGACCCCGCCCGGGCCGTCGGTCGGATCAAAGACCCGCACTTCCAGGGTCAACGCCCGCTCGTCCCACCATGCCCGCACGTCGGCCCCAAGGGCCGGGTCGTCCTTGGCCCGAAAGCCCACCGCAGGCGATCGGTCGCGCTCGGATTGTTGAAAGGCGACCAGCAGGCGATCGGCCGGCTCCAGCCGGTCGCGGACCTGCGAGTGGAGCTGGGAGCCGGCGGGGCGGCTTGCCGCCTCGTCGGCGATCGCCGAAAACGTACAGATCAGGACCATCGCCGGAACAAGAACCCAGGACATCTTCATCAGTCGATCTCCAACATGTTCGCAGGCATACCAGTCTCTTAGCCCATACTATAATGACCCGTAATACGTATTACAAGGCTATATAAGCATTTTTTGTGATCCTGGTGATCGAATGGCGGCGGGGCCGGCAGGCGCGGTGATCGCGGGGTCGTGGCGGGAATTTCGCGGCAGAACCTTGTTATGGTCGGTTGGGCGTGGGATAATCTAGATTTTGCCGTGCCACAGGCGAAAAACGTGCTTTTTGTGACAGGCGACAGAGAACAGTGAGAGGGTCATGATGGCGAAGAAGCGGTTTGCGCAGGTTGGTCTGGGCGGTCGGTCGTGGATGTACACCAGTGCGGTGATGGATCGCTACCCGGACGTCTGCGAGATGGTGGGTTTTTGCGACATCAATCCGGGCCGGCTGAAGATGCGGGTGTCGTGGGCGGCGGACACGGGGCGGGAGGTTCCGGGCTACGAGGCGAAAGACTTTGAGCGGATGGTGGCCGAGCAGAAGCCCGATTGCGTGATCGTGACCAGCGGTCCGGACGTGACTCACAGCGACTACATCCGCCGTGCGATGGAACTCGGTTGCGACGTGATCACGGAAAAGCCGATGACGACCGATGAAATCCGCTGCCGGAAGATCATCGAGACGCAGAAGGCGACGGGCCGCAAGTGCACGGTGACGTTCAACTACCGCTACTCGCCGCCGCGGACGCAGATCAAGGACATGCTGATGTCCGGGGTGATCGGGGACGTTCAGTCGGTGGACTTTCACTGGCTGCTCAACACGCATCACGGGGCGGATTACTTTCGGCGGTGGCACCGGAACAAGCGGAATTCGGGCGGCTTGATGGTGCACAAGGCGACGCACCACTTCGACCTGGTGAACTGGTGGCTGTCGGCGGTGCCGACGAAGGTGTTCGCGATGGGGCACCGCAAGTTCTACACGCCGGCGACGGCGGAGCGGGCGGGGCTGACGAAGCGGTCGGAGCGTTGTTTGGACTGTCCGGAGGCGGGCAAGTGCTCGTTCCACGTGGACATGCGGTCGAACGAGAGCCTGCGGGACCTGTATCTGGAAAACGAGCATCACGACGGGTATATCCGCGACCGGTGCGTGTTCAGCGATCAGATCGACATCGAGGATTCGATGAACGTGGTGGTGGAGTACGATACGGGCGCGAAGCTGTCGTATTCGCTCAACGCGTTCACGCCGTGGGAAGGGTACATGATCGCGTTCAACGGTTCGAAGGGCCGCCTGGAGCACGTCTGCCAGGAGTCGGTGTACATCAACGGCGACGGGACGGTGCCGGGCGAGCTGATCAACGAGGGGACGCACACACGGGTCTTCCCGCATTTCCAGACGTCGTACTCGGTGGATTTGTGGACGGGTACGGGCGGCCACGGCGGCGGCGACGACCCGCTGCTGGCCGATCTGTTCGCCGTCGATCCGCCGAAGGACAAGTACCTCCGGGCCGCCGACGAGCGAAGCGGAGCGTATTCGATCCTGACCGGCGTGGCGGCGAACCACTCGATGGCGAGCGGACAGGCGGTCCGAATCGCCGAATTGGTGCCTGGCCTGCGCCGCCCGGACTATCCGCCCATGCCGACCGACGAGGACCCGATCGAAATGGTCAAGCCGAACGTCAAACTCGTGGGCGCCCACGAGGCAGGCGAGTTGAAGAAGCAGCAGGTGGCGGCGAAGCAGGGCGGCTGAGCTTCGAATGGAAGGAAACGAAGGCGGTAGATCCCTTCAAGCGGGAGGCCCGGATGTCCGTCCTGACCTTGTTTGAATGCCGTCGGTCCGCGTACAGTATTCTTGCCCAGGGCTCTGAGACGATCCGTTTCGCGGCGGCTGAGTTGCGGCGGTACCTGGAGCGGATTGGAGGGGTTTGGCTGCCGCTTGCCGGTGTTGCCGCCGGGGAGCCGGCGATCATCTTGAAGCAGATGGGTGGCGACGAGGATCGGGACCGGTATTCGATCGAGACGCAGGGCGATAACCTCGTGATCGCCGGCAGCAATTCCCGCAGCGTCCTGTTCGGGGTCTATGCCTTTCTGGAGACATTCGGCGGCGTGCGGTTTTTCTCGCCGGATTTCGAGTGCGTTCCGCAGCGGGATCGCCTTGAGATTCCCCGCGACGCGCGAAGGGCGCAGACGGCTGAATTCGACGTCCGGACGATTCGCGCGGAGTTGGACATGACGGTCGAACTGGTCGATTGGGCGGCCAAGAACCGGTTCAACTCGTTTGGCCTCGATATGTGGCGCTGGGACGGAAGCACCAGCCACGTGGACGCCAATGCCATCATCGACGCGGTCAACCTTCGCGGCCTGATGCTCGAGGGCAGCGGGCATGCGATGTGTTACTTCCTCAAGTCGGATGCATACTACGACCGGCATCCGGATTGGTATCCGCAGGTTGACGGGCAGCGCGTTCGCGGCAAGTACACGGGCGACAATTTCTGCTACTCGGCGGCTGAGGCGGTCGAGGAATGCGCCAGGAACGTGATCGCATCGCTTCGGCGGATACCGCAAATGAAGCGGCTGAGCATCTGGCCGGGCGACGGCGGGGCGGTGTGCCGGTGCGAGCGGTGCCGAGACAAGCCGTTCATGGAGTTATACGGGAACGCGGTGAAGCGCATACGCCAGCGGGTTCAGGAGGAACTGCCCGACGTGGAGGTCTTTCAGGAGGCGTACAACTTCGACAATCGCGAACGGCCGCTGACGGTTGAGAGCACGACGCGGACGTTGCGGGTGCCGCCCGAATGCCGTGACGTCCCGACGCTGTTCGCCTTTTGGGGGCAGAACCTTTCAATTCCCCTGGCGGAGAACCCTGAGCCCGGGCATCGGCTGTTTCACGAATACCTGCAGGAGTACTGCCGTCGGAATTCGCAGGCGGCGTACGTCTTTTCCATGCACACCGACACCTTCATGCTGTCGAATCTCTGTCCGGTGTTCGGGCCCTCGATGGCGGCGGATTTCCGGGAGTTCAAGCGGATGGGCATCGACCAGATGTTCCTGCTGTGGATCACCTGGAACACGGAGAGCGACCAGGGCATGAGCTGGGTGGGCTATCAGAACGGCGGGTTGTGGGCCCGCATGGCTGAGGACAAGGGTTTTGACGCGGGCGCCTACCGTCGGGACTACTATCGATGGGCGTTCGGGGAATCCCAGGCGTTGGAGGGGGAAGCGTTGTGGGACCGGCTGAACGCGGCATTGAGTTCCCTTCAGGCCTTGATCTATCGGTTTCCGTGGAATCGGTCGACGGACGCGTGGGGTCTGGGATGGAACCGCAAGATGCCGCAGTATCGCTGGCAGTTGAGCACAGACCTGGGAAGGCATGGCAAGGACCGGCTGGAGGTTTTTTCGAAGACGGTGGGCGTGTTGGATCAGCTCGATCGGGACGCCGGTGAGCTTCGCGATGCGGATCTGGCGGAGTGTCGCAAGTTCAAGCAGTACGTCAGGCACTGCGCCGTACGCGTGAAGGGGCTGTCGTTGCTGTTCCAAGCCCAGGAGGCGATGCAGTCGGGTCGGTGGACCGAGGCGCGGGAGTTCCTGCGGCAGGCCCTCGATACCGGCATGACGGACGAGCGGGATGAGACGGTTGAATGGCTGGCGTACGTTGAGAAGCAGATCGACGGATAGCGGCCGCGTCAGGGTTTGCGTTTGGGCCGCGTCGGGTGGCCGGTTGCTTTCGATGCCTGGTATCGGGTAGAATAGGAGGCATCGTGGGGATCATTTCGGGAGGGTTTTGTGATGGTGGAGTCGAAGACGAGCGGTGCGCCGGTGGGATCGCAGGCGACGGGAGGCGAGATAGGGGGGCATGACGTATCGGTGATCCGGCCGGAGGTGCGGATCGAGCAGTTCAAGATTCGCGGGCACGCGATGTCGCGGCGGAAGCGGCGGGCGATCCGGCGAGGGCTTCGGCGGCTGTGCAATCTTGAGACGCTGGCGGTGGGGGTGTATCGGTACCAGATTCACCGTCGGATGTGCGAGCACAACCGGGAGCTGATCGCGGCGATGTGCAACGAGATGACTCACCTGCAGGATTACATGGTCAAGTTGTTCGAGTACAGCGGCCGTCCGAGTTGGATTCGCGGGTTGTACGGTTGGGCGGGGGCGATGGTGGGCTTTGGTTCGCGGCTGATGGGGCGGACGCGGAGCCTGCGGGCGGGGATATGGGTGGAGAAGGGGACGATCGAGGACTACCGGGCACTGCTCAAGTCGGTCGAGTGGGACGATGAGACGCGTGCGGTGATCGAGAAGAACCTGGCGGATGAGCACGGGCACATCGGGCGGTGGAAGGAACTGCTGCGGACGGCGGAGCCGGATTACTGAGAAGAGAGAATTCAGAAGCCAGAATGCCGTTCTCGGCGGCAGAAGAATTCGAACGGTTACTTGGCGAGAGAGCTGGATTCGGCGGCGACCGGTTGCAGTTCGGGTTCCAGAGGCGGTTCGGGGGCGGGCGGTTGGTGGGCGATGAGCGGGACTCCGCGGGCGGGGACGAGGGTGGAGAGGGCTGAGATGGAGAGGGCCAGAACGGCGGCGGCGGCGAAGAGGTGTTCGTATCCGAGGGCGGCCCAGAGGGCGCCGGCGACGACCGGAATGGTCATCGAGGCGATGTGGTTGATCGAGACTCCCATGGCCAGGGTGGAGGAGATTTCCTGGTGGCAGTGGCTCATTCGCGAGAGGTAGGTGGCGCGGGCTGAGCCGAGGGCGAAGAGGAGGTTATCGGCGATGAAGCATCCGCAGGCGAGGGTGCGGGCCGTCGTGCCGACGGTGGAGCCGAACGCGGCTGACGAGAAGAGTCCGTCGGCGAGGAAGTAGCCGGGAGCGACGGATCGGGTCAGGAGGACCAGGTGCAGGGCATAGCCGTAGCCGAGACAGACGACGGCGAGCGCGAGGCCGTCGACGACCATGACGGCCCGTTCGCCGAGGCGGTCGATGGCCAGCCCGGCAAGGGGTTTGAAGACGATGCCGATGATCGCCGCGGTCATCAGCAGCCCGGCGATGGACGAGGCGGAGAGGCCGTAGACCTGGATCAGCACCCAAGGCCCGAACGTCAGGAATATCTGCTTGCGGGCCCCGAAAACGAATTCCAGAACATAGTAGAGGGTGAACCTCCGTCGGAGCACCAGCTTGGGGCGTGGTTTGTGGAGTTGGGGAATGTGCATGAAGCCGTAGAAGATACCGGCCAGAAGACCGACCACGCCGGCGATCAGGAATCCCAGACGATACTGCGGATGGACCTTATCGAAGAGGAACCAGACGATTCCCGCGCCGAGGATCAGGCCGATCGTCTCGGTGGCCCGCATCTGGCCCATCCGCCATCCGCGGTTGGTCGCGTCGCTGGTGGCCAGGGCGATGGAGGCGGAGACGGGGTGGATCAGGTGCTGCCCGGCGCTGGCCAGCACCATCATGACGACCATGGCCCCGTAGGACGAGCCGAGAACGGCCAAGCCGACCGTTCCGACCAGAAAGATGGCGGCTCCGACCAGTCCCAAACGGGTGACGGGCAGGGCCCAGAGGACGCCAGCCATCACCACGACGAGAAACCCGGGCAGTTCGCGCGGCATCTCGAGCCATCCGCGGGCGGGCGCGGAAAGGTTGAAGGTGTCGGCGAGGTAGTTGTTGAAGATGGACTCGTGGACGCCCATCGCAGCGGACATGCAGATGATGGCGCCGAAGAACAGAACAAGTTGTATCGAAAGCGATTTCCGGTTGTCGGTCATGTCTCGGTCCCTGATCCGCTGAGGCGGACACACGGGAATTCTCCGGTCGCGGTGGGCGCGACCGCCCCCCATTCCTTCGGCCGTCGAGCGACACCTTCGCGGCTGAGCCGTTTGCGGCCCAAATGACATCATAGCGATCGCAGCCTGTCCTGGCAACGGGATTCGCGCGGCAGGCGGGTCGCGTGCCGCATCGGTTCATCAGCAGCGGCTGTTGAGGCCGAGGGCGATCGCGTGCAGGGCCAATTGGAGGTACTCCGGACGGACCTGGTCCGACCGGCGCAGACAAGCGGCGCACTGGCCAAGGATCTTTTGGAGGCTCTCGCGGCGGGCCTTCTGGCAGACGCCGTCCAGGATTTGGCAGAGTCCTTGGGCGCCGAGGGCCAGATCGTTGCGGGCGAAGCAGTGGACGCACTGCTCCATGAGGCGGCGAAGCTCCGGGTCGGCGGCGGGCGACTTGCGGAGGTTCAGGAGGGCCTGGGCGGCTGCGGTGCCAGGGTCCGTGCGGAAGCCCCGCCACAGGCCGATGTAGTTCCGCTCGGACCCGGCAATTCGGGCCAGGGCCAGGGCCAGTTCCTGGCGCGGGGCCTCTCGGCCCATGCGTTCCAGGGCGGCCAGCAGATCGTCGATGGCCTCAGCGGCGCGGAGGACGCCCAGAGCGGAGGCGTAGGCCAGGCAGACCCCGTCGTTGCATTCCTCGCGGAATTGATCGAGCAGGAACGGGATGCTCGATCGGTCATTCAGGGCGGCTAGGGCGCGGGCACTGTGGGCTCGCAGCAGCGGATAGTCGGACAGGAGCGTTTCGCGGAGCGGCAGGACGGCGCTGGAGTCGCCGAGGCGCCCGAGGGCCCAGGCGGCGGCGATGGCCAGGTCGGGCTCGTCGCCGCCGAGGACCATGAGCAGTTCGTCGACCAGGACGGGTTCGGGCGGCATCTTGGAGATCGCGGTGATGGCTTCGTAGCGGACGTTGAAACTCGGATCGTGCAGGGCCTCGACCAGCTCATTGACGCTGAGGTGATTGCGGGCCTGGCCGAGGCGCTGGGTCACGTGGATCCGCTGGCGCTCATCGCCCGCCCAGCGGTAGCGGACCAGGGACTCCATCGCCATCAGCGGGTTGCCCTGGAAGAACATGCCGAGGAATTTGGGGGTTGACACCTCGCCGTGGGTGCGGACGCGGCTCATGATCATGATGCCGGCCGCCAGCAGTGCAACGCAGACGGCGAACAGGGGCGTGAACGGAGTGACGCGCAGAAACGCGACGGTGAAGTTCAGATCGGCCCAGCGGTCGAGGAACCACCCGGCCAGAAGCGGAGCGAGTCCGGCGGTCAGTCCGGCCCAGGCGTAGAAGATCGGCATGTAGGCGGTGCGGCTTTCGGGAGGGACGGCGGTCACGTAGAGGTAGCGAGAAAAGCCGGTGCCCCAGGCCTGGCTTGCCATGCCCAACAGAAGGGCAATGGCCATTGCGACCCCGAGGCTCCAGACGCTGTGGGCGGGCATGAGAAACCAGAGGACGGGCAGGGCCAGCAACATGCAAAGCCCCGAGAGCATGACCGGCTTGCTGCCGTAGCGGTCGGAGGCCCAGCCCCACAGGTAGCAGGAGGCCAGCAGGCCCAGGTAGTAACCGACGTCGAGGTAGACCACGCGGCCGGGATTCAGGCCGATCTGTTCCTTCATGTAGAGCGGCACGAACGAGAGCAGGGGCACGAGGCCGAAGGTCACCGCGGCCAGGCCGAGCAGGTAGAGCCGGAAGTTCGCATCGCGCAGGGCGTCGGTCATCATCGCGAACTCGGTGCGCCCGGTGGAAAGGGAAGGGTTTGCGGCTCCGCCCGGGATACCCGAGTAGAAAAGTATCGAGACGCCGCCGGCGACCACGCCGACGGCGATCAGGATGATGAACCGGCTCAGGCCCAGGTCGGTGAAACGGCCGACCACGTAGCCGGCGACGCTGAGCGTGACAATGCCGGCGACGGTCGCCCCGATGGTGTTGACGGCGCCGACCTTGCCGCGGACGTGGTTGGGGATCACTTCCTGGAACCAGCTGGTCCAGGCGGTTTCCGCGACCGCCCGGGCCAGCGCGAAGGCCAGCACTACCGCAGCCACGAACCAGAACGCGGCGGCCTCGCCGTACCGGGCCAGGACCCACGGGGTCAGCAGGAGCAGGGCGGTGATGGCCTTGCGGGCGCCGTAGAACGTAATGAAGATGCGTTTGCAGCCGAAACGCGAGAGGGTGGGGGCGATGGGGACGGCGATCAATCCGGCGAAGGGCAGCAGCGAGAGCAGGAATCCAATCTGCGCCTTATCGAGTTTCAGGGCGTCCAGGAACATGACGAAGACCGAGCCGAAGAAGGTCAGGAGGCAAAAGACGGTGTTGGCGAGCGTGCTGGCGTAGAGCCAGGGCAGGCGTCGCATGCGTTCGACGTTGGTCAGTTCGGAACTCACGGTAGGATGCCTTGCTCGCTGGGTCGTCGGCTTTGCTCGAACTCCACAAGCCCTCGGTCTGACCGTTCCGGTCGCCGACCGGGCGCGCCCGATTATACCGAGCCGCGTCCATACCGCTACAGGCAGATGGCGGGAATATCGCTTTTTGGACGAATTGCCCGCGGCGGGGGCTGTGACGACGGCCGGCCGGCGGGTATAATCCAAGCTTTTGGCAACGACCGGCGATGCGTAAAGGATGAGCGGCGATGGACGTACTTCGGCAGAAAAGGGGCTTTATCATCGACATGGACGGGGTGATCTATCACGGCGGGCGGCTGCTGGAGGGGGCCGGCGCGTTCGTGGAGTGGCTGAAGCGCGCGGGCAAGCAGTACCTGTTCCTGACCAACAGTTCCGAGCGGTCGCCGCGGGAGCTGGAGGAGAAGCTGCTGCGGATGGGGGTCGAGGTGGGTGAGGAGCATTTCATGACCTCCGCCCTGGCGACGGCGAGCTTTCTGGCTTCGCAGTGTCCGGGCGGACGGGCCTACGTGATCGGAGGGGCGGGTCTGATTCAGGCGCTCTACGACGTGGGGTTTTCGATGGACGACGTTCGGCCGGACTACGTGGTGGTCGGCGAGACGAGAGGCTACAGCTATGAGCAGATCGAGACCGCGATCCGCCTGGTGCTGGCGGGGGCGAAGCTGATCGGGACCAACCCGGACGTTACCGGTCCGGGCGAGCGGGGCATCCTGCCGGCGTGCCGGGCGCTGATCGCCCCGGTCGAACTGGCCACCGGCCGGCAGGCATACTTCATCGGCAAGCCGAACCCGCTGATCATGCGGGATTCGCTCAAGCGTCTCGGGTGCCGGCGCGAGGAGACGGTGATCGTGGGCGACCGGATGGACACCGACATCGTGGCCGGAATCGAATCGGAGATTGAGACGGTGTTGGTGCTTTCGGGCATCACCGGCCGGGAGGACTTGCCGCGATTTCCGTATCAGCCGCGGCACGTGATCGACGGAGTGGGCCAGATACCGGCGGCGTAGCGGCTCCTTTTTTCTTAGTCAGACTGAAATTCCGATTGCCTTGCCCTGATCGTGGCGGTAGGATGATTGCGCTGGTGCAACTGAGTTTCTCATCCTGCTGAGAGGGTGCGAGTAATGGGATATATCTTTCGGAGGCAGTGCGATGTTGCGAAGACGGTTTGCGTTTTCGGTGTGGGTGGCGGTTGTGTTGGTGGCCCTGGTTGGGATTGAGGGATGCGGCGGCCCGACGACCGATCCGAATACGACCGATCCAAACACCACGGATCCCAACACGGTCGATCCGAATACGATCGATCCGAATGTGACGGACCCCAACACCGCCGATCCGAATACGAGCGATCCGAACGAGGCGCTGCCGGCGCTGGTCAAGACGCTGATCAGCCTTTCGTTGAATCCGGGTCGGATCGAGGCGGGAGATGATATCGTGGTGTTCGGGGATAACGATACGGTTTACTGGCTGAAGGCCTCGACCACGGACCCGAACGCGACGACGGCGACGGAGATCACCGGCGGCACGCTGTTCGGGACCAGGAATTTCCGGGTGGCGGGCAAGAAGGTGGCCCTGGTGCGGGGCTCGAACCAGGTGGCGATCTTCGACACCGAGACGGGGATATTGACGGACGTTCCGGGCAGCCAGATTGAGCTGGACCCGTTCGTGATGCCCGTTGAAGTTCAGGCTCCGGGCCACATGGCGGCGGACGGGTCGCTGATCGCGACGATCAATGACGCCGACGAGGTGGAAGACGGCAACGTGATCAAGGTGATCGACGTGAGCGGTTCGTCGCCGCAGGTGATCAGTTTCCCGAATCCCGACGGGTTTGAGGGCTCCTTCGACCAGGTGGCGGTGGACGCGACGACCGGTCGGGTGGCGGCGCATGGCGAGAGTCCGGGCGAGATGATCTACGTGTTCGACGTGGACGACCCGAACGCGATTCCGCTGGCGATTGACGTGTTCGAGGACGGTTTTCAGGACAATGTCCAGATGGCGATTGACGGCGATTACATCATCTACGGGCAAGGGGCATCCGACGATCGCGCCCTGCTGGACGTGACGGACGGGACGATCACGGTCTTCACGAACAATCCGGCGAGCCCGAGCCTGCCGGTGGCGATCAAGGGCGGCAGCTTCGGGTATTTCATGTTCGCCGAGGAGGCGGACATGACCGACGACGGGCAGTTGTTCCGCAGCGCGATCGGGGAAGTGGCCGATGCGCCGGGTTCGACGACGGCGGGACAGCTTGACAACCTCGGCAGCCAGTCGGCGTGCGTATCGGGCGGGATCGCCGGGTACGGCCGGACGATGTGCATCACGCCGGACGGGTCGCGGTGGTTCATTGCGGGGATCGGCCCGGTGGACGCCGCGGTCGAGCATCTGCAGATGAGCACGGGCGGGGATTTCGAGACGTTCGACGATCCCTTCAACGAGAGCCAGACCGGCACGCTGATGGCGACGGACGTGTCGTGTTCGAGCAACACGGTGGCGTTCCGCGCCCTGCGTCAGACGCCCAACAGCGGATGCCTGACGAACGACGAAGAGGTCATCGGCTTTATCGTGCTCGATCGCCTGACGGATTGAGGATCGATCAGCCGATCGCGGGTTGGATGATCGCCCCCGCGGATCGCAGGACGTTCTGGAGTTGGTGCGGATCGCATTCGCCGACGGCGGCGCCTGACGCGGCGGCCAGGGCGGCTGCGGCGCCGGCGGCTTGGCCGGTGGCGAAGCAGCACGGCATGATGCGGACCGGTCCCAGGGCGTTCCATGAGACCGAGATGCTGCGTCCGGCGACGATCAGGTTGTCGATGGCCTGCGGGACGAGGCAGCGGTAGGGGATTTCGGTGTAAGGCTTAGTGATGGGTTTGCCATCCATCGGCTGATGCGACGGCTTTTTCGGGTCGGTCATATCCCATTGATAGCCGGTGAGGGCGACGGTGTCGTCGAAGGATTGCCCGGCCAAAAGGTCCTCGTCGGTGAGGGTGTAGCGTCCGACGATGCGGCGGGTCTCGCGAATGCCGATGGCGGGACTGGTCTGGGTGAGCCGGCAGCGAGAAAAACCGGGCATATGCTTCCGCATGATCTGAAACAGGCTGTGAGCTTCGGATCGGCCCTCGATCATGCCGCGGGTGAGGCTCGCGTCGTCGGTCCCGTCGATGCCGCAGTGGCACAGGGCGTTGATGAAGAACGTGCCTCGCCTGGGCATCTCGCAGCCGACGATGATGTCGGTGGAAAAGGGCCACTCGCCGGTTTCTCGCAGGTTGCTGATGATGCGGCGGAAACGCACGTCGCCGGTGTCGCGGCAGTAGGCTTCGAACGCGGCTGAGTCGACGTCCTCGAGCACGAAGATGACCGACGCGGGGGTCATCAGGGCGTCCTCGTCGCGGCCCTTGACGGTGGGGCATCCGGCCCGAAAGGCCAGATCGGCGTCGCCGGTGGCGTCCACCACGGTCTTGGGACGCACGGCGGTCAGGCCGGACTTGCCGTGCAGAAGGACTTGCGCGATGCGGCGGCTCTCGACGATGGGATGGATGGCGGTGGTGAAAAAGAGGACTCTCGCTCCGGCCTCGCCGACGAATTGGTCGAGGATGCGTTTGCAGGGCTCGAATTCGAATGGCACGGTCCGGCCGTGGTTGGGGCCGTAGCCGACGTGACGGGTGCCGCTGATCACGTCCTGGGTTTGTGAAACGGCCGCCCCTTCGGCGACCAGACGATCGACGACCTTCTGAAAGACGCCCGCGATGACGGGAAACCGGCCGTCGCGGGAGTAGCTGCCCAGCCAGACGCCGACCAGCGAGTTGGTGGCGACCCCGCCGAGGCAGCCGAACCGCTCGACGAGCAGCGTCCTAGCCCCCTGTCGCCCGGCGGCGACGGCGGCGGCTACGCCCGCCGGCCCTCCACCGCAGACCAGGACGTCGACGTCGGAGCCGTGGTTGGCATTCAGCGTGACTTGCATGGCAGTGGTTTCCTGGAAGCTCAGTGTTTCATCCGGTTAACGGATCTCGGCGGCGTCGATGTCGTAAGCCGGCGGGGATGTCGCGGCGGCGAACCCAGCCGGTCCGGCCCCCGTCACAACCACGTCACATTCGTAAGTCGGCATGGCGGCCTCCTCTTGGGTTACTGGTGATGCTCCCGCATTGTACCCGCGGAACGGGCCGGTTCAACAGCACAGAAGGCGGCCGCTGCGGGCGATTCGCTTGCGTTGGCGAGGCCGTTGTAGTCTACTGAGCTTTTCGGCAGACAAGATTCCAGCCGGAGTATATTGAGGAATGCGCCGATGACGAATCCCTTTGATTTCAGCGCGTGGACGGCGGTGGGTTTCGCCGGACAAGCGGTATTCGGTTCACGATTCATTGTCCAGTGGATCGCCTCGGAGCGGCGGAAGCAGAGCTACGTGCCGGTCGTGTTCTGGTATCTGTCGCTGCTCGGCGGGATCATTTTGACCATCTATGCGATCGGGATCAACGACCCCGTCTTCACTTTCGGACAGGGGCTGGGCGTATTCATTTATGTCCGGAATTTGGCGCTCATCAAAAACCATCGCCACGCGACGGCGGAAGGGAAGGATGTTGGAACGACGTCTGATCGTCAACGCGGATGACTTCGGCTGGTCGGAAGGGGTCAACGAAGGGATCGTCGAGGCCCACCGCAACGGGATCGTGACCAGCGCGACGCTGGCGGCGACGGGCCCGGCGGCGGAGCACGCGGTGCGTCTGGCCGCTGAGAATCCGGAGTTGGGCGTGGGCGTGCACCTGGCCTACGGTCTGGGCCGGTCGCTGGTGGAGCCCCGCCGCCTCTCGGCGATCTACCACACCGACGGTCGGGCGCGGTTTGGGGTGATTCGGCTCTGGCTGGCGGTGCGGCTCAGCCGCGTCGCCCGCGATCAGCTCTACCAGCACTTCGCTTCCCAGGTCCGGTGGCTGCTGGACCACGGTACCACGCCGACGCACCTGGACACCCACAAGCATCTGCACTTCTGCCCGGTTATCGGACGTATGGTCTGCCGGATCGCCGAGGAGTTCTCGATCCCCGCCGTGCGGGCCTTGCGCGAGCGATGGTGGACGGGCGGCGGCCAGCCGGCCACGCGGGTCAAGCTGGCGATGCTGAGTCCGATGGCGTTAATATGTAATTATTATATTAAATCATCACAAGTGGCGTCTGCGGATCGTTTCGTGGGCATCTCGTGGACCGGTTCATGGACAAAGCAGGGGCTTCTGGATATATTGGATCGATTATCGCCGGGCACGACGGAGCTGATGGTTCATCCAGGCTACGCCTGCGGTCTGGCCTCCGACGAGACGCGGCTTACCGGTTCGCGGGAGACGGAGTTGGAACTGCTTACGGATCGAGAGGTCATAGAGCGATGTCGGTTGCGCAACATCAGGCTGATAAGCTATCGCGAGTTGTCCATGGATCGCCCGCCGCATCCGGCGAGCGGGCCGTCGAAGGGCCGGGAGAGCCGGTGATGGACGTCGAGCTTTCGATCGTTTTCCCGGTCTACAACGAGGCGGACTCGATCGCCGAGCTGTACCGCCGGACCCGCAAGGTCCTGATGGATCTGGGCCGAAGCTGGGAGATCGTCTTTGTCGACGACGGCAGCCGGGACAACAGCGTAGCCGTCCTGAAGCGTGAGGCGGGCGACGACCCGCGGGTGCGGCTGGTGCTGCTGCGGCGAAACTTCGGCCAGACCCCGGCCCTGGCGGCTGGGTTCGACGAGGCCCGCGGCCGGACCATCATCGCCATGGACGCCGACCTTCAGCATCACCCGGAGGAGATTCCGCGGTTTGTGGCCAAGATCGACGAGGGCTACGACCTGGTCTCCGGCTGGCGTGAAAAGCGGGTGGACAATTTCTGGGTGCGTCGGATTCCCTCGCTGGTGGCCAACCGGTTGATGCGGTGGCTCTCCGGCGTGGAGATTCACGATTTCGGCACGACGTTCAAGGCGTACCGGTCGGAGCTGATCAAGGAGATTCGGCTCTACGGCGAATTGCACCGGTTCATCCCGGCGCTGGCCAGTTCGGTGGGGGCCAAGATCACCGAGCTTCCGATCCAGAACGTCAACCGGCCGTTCGGCAAGAGCAACTACGGCATCGGGCGGACGGTCCGCGTGCTGTTCGACCTGCTGACCGTACGGTTCCTGCTGCGCTACCTGCACCGCCCGCTGCAGTTCTTCGGGCTATTGGGTCTGATCTGTTTCGCGATGGGTTTCGTGCTCGGGCTGTACATCCTGTGGGACAAGTTCGCGCGCGGGATGGATATCATGGCCTTCCACGGGCCGCTCGTGCTGCTTACGGTGCTGCTGGTGATCGTGAGTGTGAGTTTCGTCTCGATGGGGCTGTTGGGCGAGGTGCTGGCGCGGATTTACTTCGAGGCCTCGGGCAAGCGGATCTACCACGTGCGTGAGATCTGGCGGGGCGGCGCCGGTCGGCCCTAATGAAGCCGACGTGCATCCGCTGATGGACCTTCGCGAGGGGAGGCTGAGGGCGGGTTCTGAACCGGATGTGGAGGGCATCGTATAATACTGGTGCGAACAAGGGTGCAGCGGCGCGGGCCGCTGCAGGGTTATGCGATGGTCGGGCCGCCATCGGAACCGCGATCCATGCGGTGGGTGACGGCCTCTGATCCGAACGTACGGTCGGGGACCGGTCGGCCGCTGGGCGGATCGCTTCTGACGGGAGGTTTCCGATGGGTGAGACGGTGAAGCTGACGGTTGACGGGCGGGAGGTGGAACTGCCGGTGGTGACCGGGGTTCACGGGGAGCGGGGGATCGACATCCGCAAGCTGCGGGCGACGACGGGCTTGGTGACCTACGATCCGGGCTATGGGAACACCGCCTCGTGCGAGAGCGCGATCACCTACATCGACGGGGAGAAGGGGGTTCTGCGGTATCGGGGGATTCCGATCGAGGAACTGACCGGAGCGACGACGAATTTCGTGGAGGTGGCGTGGCTGCTGATCTACGGGCGGCTTCCCGACCGGAAGGAGCTGTCGGCGTTCAGCCGCCGATTGACGAACAACGAGCTGCTCCATGAGTCGATGAAGCATCACTTCGAGGGCTTTCCGGTGAGCGCTCCGCCGATGGCGATGCTGTCGGCGATGATCAACGCCCTGTCGTGTTTCCATCCGCAGTTCTTCCAGCTCGAGGACGATGACGCGTTCGAGGAGATGAGCGCCCGCCTGATCAGTAAGGTGCGGACGATCGCGGCGTTCTCCTATCGTCGGTCGCTGGGCCTGCCGTTCATCTACCCGGACCCGAACCTGCGGTATTGCGCGAATCTGCTGCACATGATGTTCTCGCTTCCGCATCGGGAGTACGTCCTGCGCCCGGAGGTGGAGGAGGCGCTGAACCTGGTTCTGATTCTCCATGCGGACCACGAGCAGAACTGCAGCACGTCGACGGTGCGGATGGTGGGCTCGAGTCGGGCGAACTGCTTCGCGTCCTGCGCGGCGGCGGTGTGCGCGTTGTGGGGCCGCCTGCACGGCGGGGCGAACGTGGATGTGATCGAGATGCTCGAACAGATCCACCGTGGCGGCATGACGCCGGAGGACTGCATTCGCATGGCGAAAGATAAGACGAGCCAGTTCCGCCTGGCCGGTTTCGGGCACCGGGTGTACCGCAACTACGACCCGCGGGCGAAGATCCTGAAGGCGGCGGCGGACCGGATGCTGGGGCTTCTGGGCATCGACGATCCGTTGTTGGATATCGCCAGAAAGCTGGAGGAGTTGGCCCTGGCCGATTCGTACTTTGTCGAGCGCAAGCTGTACCCGAACGTGGACTTCTACAGCGGGATCATTCTGAGGGCGATGGGCATCCCGACGAACATGTTCACGGTGATGTTCGCCATCGGCCGTCTTCCCGGCTGGATCGCCCATTGGCGCGAGCAGCACGCGGAACCGGAGATGAAGATTGCGCGGCCCCGCCAGATCTACACCGGCCGGGACATCGCCCGCTATGAGCCGCTGGCGGATCGCTAGCGAATCTCCTGTCACGCCGTTGGCGTCCGGGGTAGACTTGAGGTCCTGACCCGTACACGAAGGAGTGCCGGATGAACTGGCGGAACGTCAAACTTGGGCTCTGCCCGATCGGCAAGTTCGTGTTCTCGCATGAGGACGCGATCGACTATAAACAGAGGATCAAAGCCTGCCTGGACGCCTGGGACATCTGGTACGTCGATCTCGACGACGTGCTGCCCGACGACGACGGGCTGGTGCGGGATCAGCGACACGTGGGGCCGGTGGTGGACTTTTTCCGCCGCGAGGGCGTGGACGCCCTGTTTGTGCCGCACTGCAACTTCGGCACCGAAGGGGCCGCCGGGATGATCGCCAAGAAGCTCGGGTTGCCGGTCCTGTTGTGGGGCCCGCGCGACGAGGCGCCGCTGGCGGACGGCACGCGGCTTCGCGATACGCTCTGCGGGCTGTTCGCCACCAGCAAGGTGCTGGTCAAACTCGGCGTGCCGTTTACCTACGTCGAGAACGGCCGGATCGATGAGCCGGCATTCCGGAACGGCATGATGGACTTCATGCGGACGGCGTCGGTGGTCAAGGCGTCGCGACGGCTGCGGATCGGCCTGGTGGGCGGGCGGATCGACTTTTTCTGGACGACCAAGATCAACGAGAGCGAACTGCTCGAACGGTTCGGCGTGGAGATCGTCCCGATCGACCTGGTGAAGGTGGTGCAGCGGGTTCGACAGACCGCCGCCGAGCGGGAGGGCCGCTATCGCGAGGAACTGGCGGAGCTGAAGCAGACCTTCACGTTCGAGGGCTTTGAAAGCGACGAACCGCTGGTGCGGCTGCTGGCCTTGCGCGACTTCTACCTGGAATGGGCCCACGAACAGGGCCTGCTGGCGATCGCCGTCGAATCGTTCACATCGCTGCCGGATGAGTTGGGCGCCTACGACTCGCTGGCGAGGGCCCTGGCGGGCGACAAGGGGCTGCCGGTGGTCTGCGAGACGGACGTGCACGGGGCGATCTCGTCGGTGCTGGCTGAGGCGGCGACGCTGGAGCGGACGCCGTCGTTTCTGGCCGACCTGACCATACGGCATCCGGACAACGACGACGCGGTGTTACTGTGGCACGCGGAAGGCCCGACCACGCTGATCGCCGACGACAGCGCCAAGCGGATCGGCAAGCACTGGATCCTGCCCAGCCCGCTTTCCGGCATGCTGCACGCGCGACTGCGAGGCGGCCCGCTGACCGTGGCCCGGTTCGACGGCGACGGCGGACGCTACCGCCTGATCGCCGGCGAAGGCCAAGCCGTGCCCGGCCCGCAGACCCAGAACACCTACGTCTGGATGGAAGTGGACGACTGGCCGAAGTGGGAGCGGGCGTTTATCGAAGGGCCGTACATCCATCACGTGGCGGTCGTGCACGACCGCGTGGCCGGAGTCCTGCGCGAGGCGTGCAAGTACGTCAAAGGGCTGGAATGGGACGGGGCATTGAATTGCTGATTTCCGATTGTTGACGGCTGATTGGGGATTGGTCATCCGCGGTCCTTGAGCAAGGATGCCAGATGGACATGGGACGCAAGGTTTCGTTGGGGTGTGGGACGCTGATCCTGATCGTGCTGATCGTGTTGATCTTCGGGAACCTCGGCAGCAAGGACGTTGAGCGGGAGGTGCGGGGCCTGCGGCAGGAGGTGGTGGAACTGAGGCGGGCGATCTCGGATCAGGAGGAGCAGATCCGGCGGCTTCGGATGGAGGTCCAGAGCCTGATCGTGATTCAGGAGGATCACACGGGCATCCGCCGAGTGCCCGCCACACAGGAGGCCCCGCTGCGGTAGGGGGCGGCCTGGGGCGGTTCTTCAGGCCGGCGACTGGCTGAGCATTGCTGTCGTAATTGGTTGTTTCCCAAGAGGTTACCTGCAACTACTATGATCGCCGCAACATGGTTTTGCGTGAATTTGCGTATTTGTCTTGTATTTGCGTAACGCGTTCTGTATGATGATCACATGGGCGTGTCTCAAAAGGACGTTGCGGAACGGTTGGGCGTTTCGGTGGCGACGGTGTCGCGGTCGCTCAAGGGCGATCCGAGCATCCCGCCGCAGACTCGGGGCAAGGTGTTGGCCACCGCGGCACGGGTGGGCTATCGGGCGAAGGTTGGGCGGAGCCGTGAGCCGTCGGCGGCGGGGCGTGAGAAGGCTTCGGCGTCCGGGATCGCCGCTGTGCTGGTCGACGAGCGGGCGGTCGACAGTTCCGAGAACACGCTTCGGGCCATTGCGGGGATGAGCGAGGCGGGCCACCGCTTGGGGATGTCGCTGGTGGTCCATTTCGTCGGCGCGAATCGTCGAGTGGAAGTGGACCGTCCGGAGCACCAGCCGGAGGTCATGCGGGCTGGGCGGGTCCAGGGGGTGATTCTGGTCGGCTCCTACCCCGAAGAGGTGGTGGAACGGCTTGCCGAGAGTTTCACCTGTGTGGGTCTCGCGCATCATCATCCGGGACTGCCCGTGGACTGCATCGGTCCGGACAACACCGATGGGATTGCCGCGATGATTCGTCATCTTCACGGTCTGGGCCATCGGTCGATCGGGTACGTTGACGCGAACATCGAGACGTCGGTTTGCCGGGAGAGGCTGCGGGGTTATGTGGCGGGGTTGTTCGAGGCGGGCCTTTCGCGGCGCGACGAGCTGGTGATTCGTCCCAAGGAGTATGGCTTCGCGCGCGATGCGGATCTCGAAGTGCTGCGCGGATGGATTGACGGCGGCGTCACGGCTGTGGTCTGCACGAACGACACGACGGCGTTTATGGTATACCGCTGGCTTCGGCGAAACGGGTACCGTTGTCCGGAGCAGGTCTCGATCACCGGTTTCGACGGGATGACGGCGCCGGATGATATTGCGCCGCTGACGACAATTCGGGTGCGTTTTGAGGATGAAGGGCGTCTGGCTGTGGAGCGGCTGGTCGCTCGATTAAAGGACCCGACCCAGGCGGCGATGCGGGTGACGGTCGAAACGCAACTGATCGAGGGCCGGACGGTGCGACGGCTGTAGTCTTTCGCGACGAACAGGAGCTGAACCATGTTCGGATCAACGCGGCGTTCGCAGCGGAGATCAGCGGCCGATGGTTTCACCCTGATTGAGCTGCTGGTGGTCGTTGCGATCATTGCCGTGCTCGTGGCGATCCTGCTGCCCGCGCTGCAGGAGGCCCGCCATCAGGCCAAGCTCATGGTCTGCGGGAGCCAGGCGAGGCAGTGGGGCGTCGCCCTGGTCGCGTACGCGTCGGACAGCAGCGACTTCTTTCCGTGCACCGGGCGGCTGCCGAGCTGGTGGTGGTGGCCGGTGGAGTTGGGCAACGCTGACGCCTCGGAATACGGCGGGTTCTTCTCGAACGCCGGTCCGTTCGTCGATCTGGTCTACCCGACGTACATGAAGGCCGAGTCTTTATTCTACTGTCCGCTGGAGGTCTATCGGTCGCGGGCTCGCGCGTGGCCTCCGTGGAAGGAAAGTCTGGGCATCAGCTACGCGTATCTGGGCAGTTACGGTCTCGATCCGGACCGATCGGTACACGCTGTACGAGTCAAGACGCTAAGCGACCCGACGAGCGCGATCATGACGGATCAGCAGGGCTGGTCACCGCAGCTCGGCTGGTACTGGAACCACGACGGTCAGGTGCAGGGCGGGTTCAGCCTGATCCAGTCGACGGTGAACGTGCTGCACACCGATGGGCATGTGGTTCTTCTTCCGGTGCATCCGTACTGGTATCCGTATAACGCGGCGTCGGTGCCGGGTCTCTGAGCAGGAGTTGTCGATGCATGGTTTCAGACATGGCGGTTCGCTCTGCGCGCTTGTGGGTCTTGTTTGTGTGGTCGGGTGTGCCGCGGCGTGGGCGCAGACGACCACGCAGGAGGGTTTGGCCGGTGCTGTAGAGCAACTGTCGGGTCTGGCCGAGAAGCTTGAGACCGAGGGCCGGCTTGATCCCTACGGCCGGATGCGCGTCGCTCTCGCGGCCCGGTTCATGGACTATTTTAAAGAGGACGCCGAGAAGCACCCGGATACGCTGGGGGCCTACGCGGCCAGAGACCTCGCCCGAATCGTCGCCGAAGAATCCGGTCGGCTCAAGGCCATTGAGAATGGCAGGGCGGCGCCCGTGGATTCGCCGCGCCGGGTCGCCTCAGAGCTGCCTCGGATCGTTCGCGAGCATCTGGCCCAGAAGGTGCAGTGGTCCGACAGCCGCCAGGAGGATCGGCCGGTCTTCCTGTTCGGCTTCGGCCATGACACACACGTGCAGAACGACATAGAGCTCCTGGCCCAAATGGGGATCAACTATTGCCAGGCCCAGCTCTGGTGGCCGGGAATCGTCCCAGCCGAGGGCCAGTGGAACCAAGCGTGGATCGACAACATGCGCCGGTCCATCGGCCGCGCGGGCGAACTGGGTGTTTTGACCGACGTGATCGTCTCGCCCCACTACATGCCCGGTTGGGCTTTCGAAGCCAATCCCCGCTGGCGAATCCAACTGGGCGGGTTTCTCGGCTGGCCGATCAACGACCCAAAGCCGCGGGCTCTGATGGCCGGGTGGATCGAACGCGCAGTTCGGGAGTTGGCCGACACCAAGGCCTTCTGGTCGGCCTGCCTCATCAACGAACCGAGTTTCTTCTTCTGGACCGCCGATCCGGACACCAAGCGGCTGTGGCGAAGCTTCCTGATCAGCCGGCACGGAACCGTCGAGAAGCTCAACGAGCGGTGGGGCACGGAGTACAAGGACTGGAGCGAAACGTCCGTCTACTCCAATCCCAACGAGGACAATTACATCGACCCGCCGGGCTCCTACGACTGGATGCGATTCAACGACGAGCGGATCGCGAGTTTTATCGAATGGCTGGGTGAGCGCGTCCACGCCGCGGCGCCGGACAAGCTGACCCACGCCAAGTTGCTGACCCGCTCGTTCAGGCCCTACGACGTGATGCAGGGCATCGACCCGGAACTGATCCAGCGGACCGCCGACTTGGCCGGAACCGACGACGGCGCGGGCCCGAGCTATTTTCTGTTCAAGAGCATCGCCACCAAACCGCTCGTCAATAGCGAGCACCACTTCCTCGGCGACGGCTCGACCAACGACCAACCGCAAGGCAAGGTGCGCCGTGACCTCTGGCTCGCCGCCCTCTATGGCCTGGACGCCTCGATCGCGTGGATTTGGGGAAGGGACAGCCGCGAGTACTTCGTCGGCAACTGGAGCTATCGGCCGGGCCCGACCGAAGAGTACCTGCGTACGGGTCTGGATCTGATGCGCCTCATGCCCGAAATCGTCGCACTGCGCGAAGCTCCGGTCCGCGCAACCATCCTCTATTCGCGGACGTCGGTCCTGCGCGATTCGGATCACGCCGATCTGTTGACCCGGACGGCCTCAGCCCTCCTCGAGATGAACATCCCATTCGGCATCGTTACCGAGCAGATGCTCTCCGCCGGCCAGGTGCAGAAGCGACATCCCAGCGCGTCGGTCCTGATCCTGCCCGGCGTCGCGCACCTTCCGCAGGACGCGATGGACGCCCTGCCGTGGGTCCAGCGGGCGGGAAAGTCGCTGATCACCAACGGCCCCGATTTCGCGAAGTTCGATGCCTACCATCATCCGCGCAAGGACGTCTCCATCTCCCCGCTCAACGTCGCCGACCCCAACGCACCAGCCTTTACCGATCGCCTGCGCAACGCGCTGCAGCAGCGGGAAGTCACATCACCAATCCGCTTCGTGGATCCCGAAACGGAAAAAAACCTCA
>Ga0123328_1000432_pt1 | contig 44802 bp, 33 predicted proteins | sample BioC12SIPDNA_2_FD_89702 | JGI IMG/M metagenome (GOLD analysis project Ga0123328, IMG submission 89702) | Anaerobic biogas reactor microbial communites from Washington, USA - Biogas_R1_A C12 SIP DNA | ecosystem: Engineered > Bioreactor > Anaerobic > Unclassified | place: Washington, USA...
AGCGACGTGGCCAAACCGCGAGGATGGCGATGGCGGGAACGGGTTGGCGGGGGGGCGTGGTCGTCACGCTGCCCACCCCGCGCTCGCGCTTGGGGCTCGTTGGGAACCGCTCGCTCGCGATCTGGGCTCGTTGTGGCTGGCGCTCGGGGCCCGTGGGTCAGTCGGTTTGGCGGACGTCGCGGTGTCGGGCTGCGTCGATGAGGATGGCCCGTTCTTCGGGCGAGAGACTCTCGATACCGCTCTGGGCCACTTTTGCGAGAACTTCGTCGAGCGCCTCGGCGCTGCGTAGCGGTTTAGAGGGTATATCGGAGAGCGAAGTCTCCTGCTGACGGAGCGGGAATTGGCCGTGACGCTGCGGCGGGTCGGGTGTGCCGGTGTTGGGCGCACGGAGTCGTAGCAGCGTGCGGGCACGAGCGATCATCGAGCGTGGGTCCGCGGCGGTACGGTGTCGACCGGAGATGGACACGCCGCCCGAGAAGCCCCAGGCCAGCCCGACGATCAGCCCGGCCACATGGCACAGGTCGCCGCCGTAGTTGGCTCCCCGGCTGACGATGTTGTAGACGAACCAAGCGGAGTAAGCGACAACGAAGGTGCGGATGCGGACGGGAAGAAGGAAGTACACGTAGATCTCGGCCTCCGGGAAGAGGACCGCGGCCGCACCCAACAGGGTCAGCACACTTCCGGAAGCCCCGACGCCGAATGTGAGCGGATCGAGGAAGCCGAGCAGGCCGGCGATCGTGAGCACGATGTTGCCCGCGATGCCGCCGATGGTGTAGGCAAGGAAGAACTGGCGTCGGCCCCAGCGACGCTCGAGGGCCGGCCCGAGGAAGTACAAGCCGAGCATGTTCAGCAGGATGTGGTTGAGATTGGCGTGCATGTAGGTGGCGGTGAAGAGACGCCACACCTGTCCATGCCACACGGCCTGGGCCTGCATTACGCCGAACTCGGTGATGCGCTGGGCCAAAGCCCTGTTCGGCGAGATGAACATCAGGTAGAAGACCACCGCGTTGGCGATGATGATGCTGGTGGTCGTGCTCAAGGGCTCCATGCCGGGGCCTTGATAGACCGGCTGCCTGCGCGTCGGTGGGTCGGGGTCGTGGTGGGCGTACGGGCGATCCTGCCAGCTCACGTCAGGTTCCTTCCTTCGGGGTATCCATCCAATGCTGTCACGCCCACCAGCGAGACGCGGCTCGACCGAGCTCGCCGAGGTCCGGTGCCACACATTCACCGGCGAGATGAAGCTCGAGCGAGGTCGCTGAGGTCCGATGCCGCAACGACAACAGGGGAATCAGAGGGCGTTCAGGTGACGCCGCAGGCCCCTATTCCATTTTGGAGGACGGCACTGCCGCGGGCTGGGTAGCGGCCGCGCCGGCCTTGTCCGGGTAGTCGATCTTGGCCGTCTTGCGCAGCTCGGCGGCATATTCCTGCTCTTGCTTGACGACTTTGTCGCTCCTGATCTCCTCGCGAATTTCCTCACGAGCCTGATCCAGAGTAATGGTTGTCGCTTCACGGCGATCGGTCAGCTTGATGATGTGGTAACCGAACTGCGTTTCAACCACATCGCTGATTTCACCCTTCTTGAGGGCGAAGGCGGTGGCGGCGAAGGGCTCGACCATGGCCCCCTCGCGAGGGAAGAAGCCGAGATCGCCGCCCTGGGTCTTGGAGCCACAAGAGGAGTGCTGAGCGGCCAGGGCCGCGAAGTCAGCGCCGTCCTTGCGGGCCTCGATCAGAAGAGTGTCGGCCTTCTTGCGGGCTTCCGCCTTGGCTTCCGGCGACTCGGCGCCTTGTGTGCCGATCAGAATGTGGCTGGCCTTGACCATCTCGGGTTTCTTGTACTGCTCTTCGAGATTCTCGTCGTAGTGGGCGCGGATCTCGTCGTCGGTAACCTTCACGCTGTCCGGAAACTTCTTTTCAATCAGCTTGGCCTGCAGGTAGGTCTGGCGGAAGCCGGGTTCGCCTGCCCGCTTGGCCAGGAACTCGTCGAGGGACATATTCATGGCCGCCTTGATGCGCTCCGCGAAGTCCTCGCGAGAGATTTGCTCACGCTTCAGGTACAGCTCCAGCTCGCGGTTCAGTTCCTTCGCCAGATCCTCGTCCGTGACCTTGAGCTCAGCCTTCTCTACCTGCTCGTCGAGCAGCCAGCGATCCATGAGCATGTTCAGGATTTGGGGCCGGTAGTGTTGCCGGAACTGGGCAAGTTGCTGAGGCGGTACTTGGCGGCCCTGCAGTCCGGCCAACAGGACTTCCTCGATCTGGCTTTCCATGATCGCGTGACCATTGACCGTGACCGCCACGGTGTCGCCCGGTTGCGTCGCGGCGGCGGGTTTCGTCGTTTGGGCGGTTGCCGCCGAAATCGCCAACAGGGTGAACGTGGCGGCGCCGGCGAGGATGAACGGGCTTCTCATACGAGACCTTTCTTGGTGGATGTTGCCTTCCGCCCCATACGCGGGGTACGGTAATCATTCATCATAGCCGCGATGCCGGCCGGTTGCACGCGCAGCGTGGGACTGCGCCGGTTTCACGGGTGCATCCGCCGTTCAGTGGCAAGTTGCCAAAGGCGAAGTATCGAGGGTGGCATGGGTCGGTACTCCGACCCGTGGCCAAATGCGGACAGCCACTGGTCTGGGTACAGACCAGTGCCCCCCAGTGCCCTTGAAATTCGGATGCACCCCGGCTTCAGCGGGGACGCCGTTACGGGCGGCTGGTCAGGCGGAGGGCGGCCTGGGCGAGCCAATCGGCGGCAGGCAGGGCGTACGGCCGGAACTTTTCGATCAGGCCGAGTTCCTCGCTGAAGAAGAGGGCCCGGTACAAGCCGAGGCGGTTGGCTGCGGGCGAATCGATCAGGTTGCTCGAATCGGCGGCACTCATCTGGAACAACACACGGTTGTCGAACTCGCCAAGAGCCTGGCGGTCAAGCGTTCGATCCAGTGTGGCCGGGGTGTCTGCCCAGGCCAGGACATGGATACCCAGTGGCGGGCCCTCGCGGAGTAGATCGGCGAACTGGCGGCCGGGATCGGGCGGGCGGTCCTCGTCCGAGCGGCCGAAGGAGAAGTCATCCTCCTTTCGCCGCAGAACCCTGTAACGCTGCAAGCCAAGGACGACGAGATACACGGCGGGGGAATGGGCTGATTCATCGCTTTGGCGTCGATCGGCCTCGGCGGCCAACTCGGCGATAGCCTGGGGCACATCTCGGTAATCGACACAGCGGCAGTCGTGCGGCAGGGCGTTCGTGACGCGGGCCAACGCTCCCGCCAAGGGCGAGTCGGCGGGTGTACCGTCGAGGATCACAAAACGGGCCTGATCCCGCGGGTGCCAAGCCCCAAGGCTGAACATCGCGGCTGCCAGGATACCCGTGGCCGACTCGTCGCGCTGTCCAACGAGTAGCAGATGGGCACCGCTTTGCCGGCGGAAGGCGACGGCGGTGGGCTCCTTAATCGCCACCGGCTCGCCCAGCCAAGCTTGTGGCGGCCCCACGTCGGTCGGCCAACCGGGAGCCTCCAGCAGGCGAGCCAGCGGGCGGTTGGCGGCCAAGTCGGCAGGAATATGGCCCTCAAAGATCGCGGGCGGCTCGCCGGCGGGTACCTTCCGGGCGACGGCCAACTCGCGGACGCGGGCGAGGCATGCGTCCCGGTCTTCGTCGGGCAGCCAAGCAGTCTGGAATGGGTTGTTGCCCTGCACGAGTCCGCCGGCGTCGTTGTAGATGGCCTCCCCCGGGCGGCTGAGCAATCGGGCGGCCACATTGTCGTCGTCGAGGATGAGTTGCGAGTCGGCCTCGGAGCATTGCAGGGCGATGCGCACGGCCATCTGCCCGATGGTGCTACGAGCCAGGCCGCTGGTGCCGCCCAACGTCTGCGAACCAAGGATGACGTGTACGCCGAACGCCCGCCCTTGCCGCACCAGCCGGTCCATCAGAATCATTGCGTCCTGGGCGAGCTTGTCGTCCTCGGAGAAGAAGATCTGGAACTCGTCGACGATCAGCAATGTGCGCGGCATACGTTCGCCGGTCGCCTCGCGATAGCCGGCCAAGTCCTGCACGCCCGCCTGCCGAAACAGGTCGCCGCGCCGGGTCAGCTCCTGATCGAGCCGTTGCAGCACGCTGAGCCCGAACTCGCGGTCGCTCTCGATGGCCACCGCGCGGGCGTGGGGCAACCGATGGGTCACATACGTCTTGAACTCGACGCCCTTCTTGAAGTCTACCAGGTAGAATTCGACCTCATCGGGGCTGTACCACAGGGCGAGGTTGGTGATGATCACGTGGAGCAGAGTGGACTTGCCGGACCCGGTCTTGCCAGCAATGAGCACGTGCTGAGCGACGCCCTTGCCGAGGTCGAGTTGCTGCAAGCGGGTGGCCCCAGTCCGGCCGACAGGCACGCGCAGACCGGTGCGACTGCTGCCTGTCCACTCGGCTTCGGACGACGGGGTGATGGCCGAGAAGGGCACCTCGACGCGTTTGGCCTTAAGTGACGCCCGCCCGACCGCTTGCATGAGCCGGGTGAGTCGGTCCTCTACCGGCGGCTCATCGAGCTTTAGCGGAAACTGCCGGTAAATCTCATCCTGCCAGACGAAGCCTGCCCCGTTGTGCACCAAGTGCGTGCAGCGGGCTTGGAGATCCTCGATCTGCACGCCGGGCGGCAGCGATTGGCGGCTGTCGTGGGCGATCAAGGCATGCACGCCACAGCGGGCGCCGCTGGCCACGATGCTGCTGAGCCGCCGAGCGGCCTCCTCGGTGAAGTTCACGGGGAAGTCAGCGATGACCAGGAAGCGGTAGGGCTCGGCCAGCTCGCCGGCTTGCAGGTTGTACGCGTCGATGGTCTCGAACTCGTTCCGCAGGTACTTCTGGATCACGTTCTCCATGTGCGTGGTCAGGTCGCTGAGTCGCTCCTCGATGTGGGCCGCGTCGGTCCAGATACGCCCACCGACCAGGCTCTCCTGATAATCCGCCAAGTGCATGAAGCCCGCGAAGTTCTCGCCGAGCCCGACAGGGTCCACAATCGTGAAGAGCACGCGTCCCGGCGGCAAGGTGGTCAGCAGGCGAGCCATGACCGCCTGCAAGGCCCGCAACGCTTCCTGTCGTCCGGATCGGCCCGTCTCCAGCAGCAGCGAGCAGCGATCCGGCAGAACCAGCGGAGCGGGCACTTCCAGGGGCCGTGCTGACTCAACGGGAAACGCCGCCCTGGCCTGGATGCTCTCCGCCAATTGCCCGAGATCCACGAGCAGTTTCCCGAAGCAAACCACCGGCGGGAAGCTGTCTCGCGGCTGCCAAGCCTCCCAGGAGGCATCGCGCCAGTCTTTGCCGAGATCGCTACCGTACAAGGTCGCCTGGTCGATCAGTGCGCGGATGCGTTCGAGCCCCTGGTCCCAACGCGACTCTAGAGATGCCCGGGCCGCGGCATGGGCGGAATGGGCGTCGGCGATCTCCCGCTCGTGACGCTCCCGGGCGGTTGCGAGGTCATTCTCGTAGCGTTGCCGCAAATCCAGCCCGCCGTCCGGGTCGGCGCTCTCCATCTGCTGGAGCTGGCCCACCCGCCATCCGTCGATCTCTTCGCGCAGTCGCGTGTACTTCTCCTCCAAGTGCTGCAGCGAAGCCGTCCGCCGCCGCTCCACCTCGGCGGTCAGCGCGTCGAAGCGTTCCTTGAGTCTGCCGATCTCCACGTCGCGTCGGTGCAGGGCGGCCTCTTCCCGCTTCTGCAACTGCTGTTCGGTGTTGGTCAACCAGGCGTTCAATGCGACGCGGGCCGCGGCTAGATGGCTGCACAGCGGCAGGTAGGCGGCACGGATTTGCTCGCGGCTCTGTTGTCGGAGGTGCCGGCCCACGAGCAGCGTGCCCCCCAGGCAGACCGCCAACGTGGCAGGGCCCGTCCATGCGAGAGAGGGCACATACGGCACACGGAGCACGGACAGAAGGATCGCGAGCCCGAGCCCGGCGACGCAGATCGCGGTTGTGTAGATCTGCGGCCGACCGCCGATGAACAGCCGCGGGGCACGCAGCGAGATCAGGTCATCCAGGTGAGACTGGGCCTGTTGCATATGGCTCTTGGCGGCGCGACCGGGGTCCTGCTCGCTATCTTCACTTGCCGGCGCATCGGGGATCGCGGGGGCGATCTGGTCATCAGCGGCGGGGGGTGTCTGCCCGTAGAGATTGAGCGCGGCGTCGGCCTGTTCGCGCAGTTGGTCGAGCTGTGCAAGCCGGGCCGGGACCAGCTTGCGGACTCGGGCGACCTCTTTGCGAAGCTTGCCGCGTGTGCTCTCGGCTAGCGTCTCGGCCAGCCAGACCTCATGCTCGAACTCGCGGCGGGCTTCGCCGGCCAGTGTGCGCACCTCTTCGCGGATCGCCTCGCGGGCGGCCTGGGTGCTCGATTCGAGATTCTGGCTGCCCGTGGTGAACTGCGAATCGATCTGCTGCAGCGATTCCTGTCGCCGTTTCTCCAGAGCCGCGAGGATGCTCCCCAGCCGCTCCTCGATCCGCCGCAGCGTCTGCTGGTATTTCTCCTCCGCATGGGCCAGGGCGGTTTCGTGCTGCCGCGATATCTGGGCTTCGACCGGGCGGACCGTCTCCGTGGACAGCTTGAGTACCTCGGCCAGAGCTCCCTTCTGAAGAGCCCGGGGATCGTCATCCCGCATGGCCGGTACGTTTCGCAGGTAGTCTTGTAGCAGGTCGGGCATAGCTGTCGTGTTTGAGTGCTTGCGGGCGGAGGCCTCCATCGTTCACAGAAAGACGTCACTGTCCCGGCCACAATCCTGCCGGATGCGGCCCAGGAGCATCTGCAGATGCCCCAAACCCTCCTCGACGGTTCGCAGTCGAGTGAGCAGGGGGGCGAGGTACTGGTCCTCGAAGGCCTGGCTGTTCGCGTCCCGCCAGACCTGACGCACCTCATTCCATTGAGCGAGCAGATCCTTGGTCGCCTGCTTGAGTCTGGCGTGGGCGGCATCGACGCTCATGGCTTCCCTCCACCGTCGGGCGACGGCCCAGATCCAGGCTCAGGCGTTATCGTATCCTGGGCCGGCGGGCTCTGCACCTTGTGATCAGGGGGCGGAGCGTCGATCGCCTGCCCTTCATCAGCCAAAGCACCCGCCGAGGCGGTCCACGCGGTCTGCCACCCCGCCTCAGGCAAACCAGCCATCTCCACGGGCGACACCGCGAGATAGGCATGCAGGGCAGCCATCATATTGTCCAGACGGGCGAGTATAACCGGCAGTTCACCTTCCACCGCCTGGCTGAGACCCTGGGCAGCGCCCTTGTATGCGAAGGCTTCCTCCTCCAGTTTGCGGCCCCAACGTGCGACATTGGACAGCTTGCGCTGGGCCTCCTCCGAGCGACGTTGGGCTTTGGCCAGCGCTTTACGCTCGTCCACGCAGGAGTAATGACCGCCCAGAGGGGTCGTCTGGCTTTCCTGACGTCTCAGGATAAGGCGGGCTCGGTGGACCTCTTCGTCACGCCGACGGACCTGATCCTTCCAGTAGGTGTGCATCTCCTGGCCGAGCCAAATCCCCGAGCGACTCAAATCCGAGTCCGCCTCCGCCAGGGCGACACGCACCGCCTCCGCGAAGCGGCACAGCGAAACGCGCAACCGCCCCAGGGCGTCAATCGAGTCTACGCGGGCGTGGTCGTGGCTCATCGCTGCTGCAGGTACTCCTCAATGTGGCCGGCCTTCTTGGCCAGGAAGGCTACGTGTCGATCCGAGTATTCCAGGAATCGGCCCAGCACCTTCACCGCCTGCTGGAACTCCTCCGTGAACTTCCGCTGCTCCTGATCACGCCAGGTCTTCTCCAAAGTGAGCAGGCGGGCCTGCAAGCCACCCATCAGGCCCTGCAACTCGGTATTGAAGCGAGTCAGATCGCGGGCAAAGCGTCGCAACTCGGCGGGATCGACATGGGCGCCAGGCATGACCACCTCCAAGGTTGACTCTCGCGGGCTCGCCCGGCGGAACCGGTGGCCGCCGGGGTCGTCGGGGTCGTCGGGGTCGTCGGCTTCAGCAGACGCCAGATCTTGCCGACGGGTTCGTAGTCCCGGGCATCAACCGGCGGCGCGAAGCCCTTGTAGTTCAGAGCGGCCAGGGCCAGCCGGTGTTTCCTCGGTGCCTCATCGAAGAGAAACGTCCGCACCCGCTCCCGCAGCTGGGGATCGGTCTTGATCGAAACCACAAACGGTCCCCCGGGAATTCGGACCGTCTTGCCGATGATCCGCACCTGATCCTTGGATGGACGCAGCAGAAGCAGGCTTCCACCCGTTTGCGTCCATTGGTTGTAGTCGTATTCGTCGATTACGCCGACCGCCTTGTCCTCGACCACCACGCTCTTGGCCACTTCAAGCGAGTTGATGTGGTAGGTCAGCATGCTCAGGCCCGGTAGCAGGCCGGGCGTCACCTCCGACCTGGGTACGCCCGCCTCGATCATCGCCCCGATGGCCGCGTCATTCAGACGGTCGCCCACCGGCAGGAAGTGGAACCGCAAAGACCGGGCGTTACTTAGCGTGTCGATGGTTGACTTGGGCGGCACGATGATCAGGCCCTGGCGGTAGGGCTGGTTGTTAAGATTCAAAGGCACAGCCAGGATCTCGCCCGTGCCGGCGGATACGACCTCGGCGAATTCCCCGGGCTGTAACATCGCGAATTGGAGTCGGCCCGTGCCCATGTGCACGCGGATCTGGCGCGGGGTCATCAACTCGAACTGTACCGGTTCCTGCAAGTAGTGCGACAGGCCCAGGCGCAACGCCTCCCATTTGGGCAGCAGGAAGGGCGGCGAGAGATCCAGCGTGGTGACGCCGACACGGATCGGCGGCCCGCCCATGCCGAGCACGTTCAGTGGATCGACGGTCCGGGCGGTGTCCTGGCAGCCGCCAAACAGTGCGAGAAGCAGTAGCCCGGCGACTTGCGGTCCGCATCCGCGGACTGCGCGGGGATGATTCACAGCTTGTGCACCTGGATCCGCCGACATGTTCCCAAGTATAGCTCGTACCGCCTGTTGCTGAAAGAGCGACCGGCGGATGATCGAGCGACTGCCGGTTGAAAGCGGTCCGCACGCTCACTAACATCCCCGCATAAGCCGACAGGCAGGCTCTGGGAGGGTCTTATACATGCGGCATGATCTCGGTAGGCGTGATTTTCTCCGCCAGGTGGGGGCGGGTGTGGTTGGCGGGATGGTGGGGGCGGCGTACGCGAAGGAAGCGACGCCTTCGGTGGCCACGCGTCCTGCCATCCCCAGCATCGCCGACCTGCCGACACGCAAGCTCGGACGGGCGGGAATTCAGCTTCCGCCGCTCAGCTTCGGGAGCGCGGCCATGGGGCATGCGTTCTATGCTCAGGAACCGTTCGAGGAGGTTGCCTGCGCCGCCCTGGATGCCGGGGTTCGTTACTTCGACACCGCGGTGACCTACGACGTGGCCGAGGAACGCCTTGCTCCGATTCTCGCGAAGCGACGTAAGGAGATCATCCTGGCCGGCAAAAGCCGGGGCTCCACACGCGACGATGTGCTGCGCGATGTCGAGGGCAGCCTGAAGCGCATGCGAGTTGATTACCTGGACGTTGGGCATTTGCACAATGTCGGGCAGTACGATCTGCAGGCTGTGTTGGGTAAGGGCGGCTCGCTCGAAGGCATGCTGACCGCGAAGGAGCGCGGCCTTGTCCGGCATGTCGGGTGTACTGGGCATCTTCGGCCGCATCAGTTCATCCCGGTGCTGGAGACCGGCCACATCGAGGTCATCATGGTGGCGATGAACTTCGTCGACCAGTTCACCTACGGGTTTGAGGAGAAGGTGCTGCCCACCGCCCGACGGTTCGAATGCGGGATCATCTGCATGAAAGTGTACGGCGGGGTGACCGGCGGGTGGGATGGCTACCGCAAACTGCGACCGGGCCGACTGACAGCCGACGAGCATCGCCAGAACGCGTTTGACTACGCGCTGAGCATTCCCGGCGTCGCGACGTGCGTGGTCGGGCTCAAATCGCTGGAGGAGTTGCGTCTGGCGATCGAGGCGGTACGCCGCTATCGGCCGCTGGAAGGGGCACGCCGTGAATCCGTATTCGCGCGGGGCGAGCAGTTGGCGGCCGAGTGGGGTTTCCACCTCGACAAGTGAGCGAAACATTCAACCACGTTCCATCGAGATACCCTCAAGCATTTTTCACTCTTCGCCCGATAATCGGATGGACGGGTGAAGTCCAAGCACTCGTCCGTGCGTTCTGAGCGAGGGTTGTCGTCCCGTGGATCGTCCAGCTTCACTGTGCCCGTACCTCAACGACAGCGATGCTCGCTGTGCGGGTCCGCTGACTCTGATCAATCTGCGGGAGGCGTTCCGGCTCTGTGTGGGAAATTATGAAGCCTGCAGAGTCTACCACCAGATTAGATTGGCCGAGCTCCGACGTCAGGCCGAGCTTCCGGTCGCCCAATCCGCCTGAGCCAGTCATCCGCGTCGCACCGGTCACCGAGGGGCCGCGGGTGTCTTTGTCGGAGCTGGCCGAGCGGTTCCTCACCCACTTGTGGTCCGAGGCCGGGCTGGCGGAGAACACCTTGGCCGCGTACCGCCACGATCTCGAGTCGTTCGGCGGTTTCTGTCGAGATCGGGCTATCGAGCTGCGCCGGCTCTCACCACTCGACGTACAGGCGTTCCTGATTTTTCTCCGGCAGGATCAAGGGCTGGCGGTCAGCTCGATCGCACGCCGACTTGTGGTGATCAAGCTCTTCTGCCGGTTCTGCCATCGGATCGGACACGTCGACCGGGACGTTGCCGCCTTGATTGAAACGCCCAAAAAGTGGTCGAATCTGCCGGTGGTACTCAACGAGCGGCAGGTGGACGCCCTCCTCGCCCTGCCGGACGAGGGGGACCTGTTGGCCTCGCGCGACCGGGCGATCCTCGAACTGTTCTATGCGACGGGGCTGCGGGTCAGCGAATTGGTCAACCTGCGGTTGGGCGACGTGCACCTGGACATCGGCTACCTGCGATGCATCGGGAAAGGAGACAAGGAGCGCGTTGTGCCGATCGGGCAGCAGGCCGTCGGTGCCATGCAGGCTTACCTTGCCGACCTCAGGCCGCAATTGATGACCGGGCGCCCGACGGACCGCGTTTTCCTCTCTCGGACCGGACGACCGCTGGACCGTACCAATTGCTGGCGCATGGTCGTGAAGTATGCCCGCCGGATGGGCGCGAGCGGGAAGCTCTCTCCGCACACCCTGCGACACAGTTTCGCCACGCACGTGCTGGCCGGCGGCGCCGACCTGAGGGTCGTACAGGAAATGCTCGGCCACGCCGACGTACGCACCACGCAGATCTACACCCACGTGGACTCCTCACGCCTCAAGGCGATCCATCAGAAGTTCCACCCTCGCCAGTAGCCGGCGGCGGGGCGACTATCGGGCTTGCCGCTTCCTGATCCAACCAGCTCTGCCGACTTGCCGCGATACGCTCACAGCCCCGTGCAGAGCGGATCGCCGTCGATGTTCGTTCCTGAGAAGCACTGCCTGAAAATGGAACTGTCGGTTGCGTCGACATCCTGGTCGTTGTCCAGGTCCGCGGCGAGGCAGTCCGGATCGCCGATCACTTGGCCCGACCCGCCCAGGCATAACTGAAAGAGACCGTAGTCGCTGAGGTCTACGTCGCTGTCGTCGTCAAGGTCACCGGGGATCGGCGGTGGTCCGGCCACAGTCAGGGTTGCCGCTTCCGACGGGACGGTTCCGCACTCGGCTGTCGCGACGCAGACGTACTGCCCGGCATCGGTGCTGCGGACGTCGGCGATGGTCAGCGTCGCGGCCGTCACACCCGAGAACCGCCCGCCATTGGCGAGGTTGGCACCATCCTTTTGCCATTGATAGCTGATTGTGTTTTCGCCTGCGGCCATGATGCTGAACTGCACCGTCGTCCCGCGCGTCACCGACGCCGAAGCCGGCTGCTGGGTCACACGGGTGGCGGCTCTGAGCGTGAGGTTCGCCGTCGCGGATGTGGCTGAACCGCACAGAGCGGTGACGACGCAGCGATAACTCGTGATCTCACTGGTGCTGACGTCGGAGATGGTGAGCGCGGCCGTCGTGACACCGGAGAATCGCCCGCCGTTGCTGAGGTTGACGCTGTTTTGCTGCCATTGGTAGCTGAGGGTACCGCTGCCGGTGCCGGCCACTGTGAACTGAGCGGTGTTGCCGAGGCACACACGTTGACCGGCGGGATGCTGGGTAATTGCCGTGACTGCTCGCAGTGCGAGCGCCGCCTGGTTCGAGGTGGCGCTGCCCGCGCTGTTGGTCACCATGCAGCGGTAGTTGCCGATGTCGCTGGCTTGCGTATCGCTGACGGTGAGCGTGGCCGTGGTGACGCCGCTGTAGTGCCCGTCGTTGGCCAGGTCCGAGCCGTCCTTCTGCCATTGGTAGCTGAGCGTGCCGGCCCCCGTCGTGGCCGTGACGGAGAACGTCGCGCTCGTTGCCGGGCAGACAGTCTGGCTCGACGGGTGTTCGGTGATCGTCGGGGCTTGAACCGCCGTCGCCCGATACCCGCTGTCCGAGATGCTGAACCCGCTGCTGCCACTGCTGTTGGTCGCCTTGACCCAGTAGTAGTAGGTGGTCCCGGATACGGCGGTGGTATCGTCGTAGGATGTAACGGTTGGAGCGGCGAGTTGACTGGCTGATCCGCTGTTGTTCGTGGTTGCTCGCCACACTTGGTATCCGGTCGCGCCGGTGGAGGCGTTCCATGCGACCGCTACCCGATCGAGATACGTGCCGTCGCTGGCGGTTACGCCGGTCGGAGCATCCGGGATGGCCGGCTGCGTCAAGTCCTGGATCGTCCACCCGTAGGCGCTGTAGTAATGATCGAGAATCCAGGTGTAATCCTTGCCTTGCGTGTTGGCCCACCGTTGCGAACCCCACTGGCATAGGCCGCGCCCATGGCCGTTGAATGTCGCCCCGCAACAGACCGAGTCATGAAGACAGACGCCGTCGCTGGGTTTGTTCTCGATGTAGCAGTCGCCGCACCCGGGGCTGTTGTTGTTCTCCGCCGAGTACTCCGCCCGCCCGATGGTGCGTGTGCTGCTGGCCAGATAAATGCCCGCCGTCGCGTCGACCGCCGTGTTGGTGGCCGTGTAGGTGTTGGTCCCATAGTTCTGGCAGCAACTGTTGTCGCAGATGTCGTAGAACGAAAGGGGGTTGTAGGTGTACCATCCCGAGTAGCTGCGGATGGCGATGGCCCCGGCCTTCAACGAGTTGCTGTGCCACGAAGCGTACCACTCCGCCGGCAGGACCCGCTTGACGTAGGTCTCCATGCTGATGATTTCGACCTCGGTGCATGTGCGGCAACTGCACGAACGCCCTAACCGCACACTGGTTGGTGCCGTTTGTTCTCTCGGCGCGAGTTCCGACTCCGCGGCGGGCGGCACTGCAGATGCCGGCGGCTCGTCCAGGTACGCAACCTTGATGTCGTGCAGCAGCAGCAACGGTAGCCTGCCAAGCATGCCCCGCTCGTCCTCGACTACCTCGTCCGCCCTCAACCGAATCCGAACCAGTACCGTATTCGCCGTCGCCAAAAAGAGGTTCGTTCGCTGGTACGCACCGTAACCATCCCTCGTCGCCGTCAAACCGAAAAGGCCGCACAGCTCGGCCTCGTTGCCCGGAACCGGTTGCCCGCCCGCCAAAGGCACGCTCAACGAGAAGAAGCCCCGGTCATCGGTCTCGGTCGCCAGCTCCAGGCCGCTCAACTCGATGTGCACGCCCGGTAGCGGTTTGCCCTTCAGGTCGTCGACGATGTAGCCGGCCAACCCCGCTATCCGATCCTCAGAGTGACCTGCCAGCAATTGTAGCGCATCGGTCGAGGCTTCGGCCGGCGGTGCGAGCGGATCCAGCCATACCACGTGATTCAGCGGGCCGTCCGGCGAAGGGGTGAGTCGGGCCCGCATGTCCTGGTAGCCCCACGCACTGACGCTCAGCGAATGGTCGCCGGCCGATAACAAGAGACACACCGTGCCCTTGGCACCCATGCGGGAGGAATACTCCTCTCCGTCTACCACAATCGACGCAGGCGTGACCGTCACCCCCGTCACGCTATCCCGGAACGCCAGCGAAACGTCCCCGGGCTGCGATGCCGTAGCCATGAGCGGACCGGCCAGGCAAACGAACAAGGCCACGCTATTCCGGGCGACCCGGTCGGCGATTGCCAGCATGTGTACTCCTTCCTGCGACTCTGAAGACGTCATCTTCATTCTGTCATTCTTGGCCGCCAGATGCAAATCCCCAGCTTCCAAGGTCGGTGCGAGTACACCAAGCAGAGCCGCGACCGTAAGGGAGCGGTTCCGGCGGTAGCGGTCGCCCCGTCCGCCGCGGCGGACAGGCTGTGGCGACCGGCGTGCTCACGATGATTTCTGCAGTTCATGGTGTGCGACGTTCGCGGACTTGAGCGAACACCTCGGTACCGGAGACGGCATGCACCAATCAGCGACGCCACTCCGCCAAAATGCGCGCGATACGCCGGGCGGCCTGGCCATCCCACTTCTCAGGGCGATCTGCGGCACGTAGAGGTTGCTGGCGAATGCGACGGTAGCCAGCCAGCAGACGCGCAGGGTCCATGCCCACCAACTCGTTCGTGCCCCGTGTCAGCGTCACCGGCCGTTCGGTGTTCTCGCGGAGCGTCAAGCAGGGTACCCCCAAAATAGTGGTCTCCTCCTGCATTCCGCCGCTGTCGGTCAGCACCAAGGCCGCGTGGGCCATGAGCTTGAGGAAATCCAGGTAACCGACCGGCTCGATGAGCCGAAGGTTCTTCAATTCGCCGATTTGTCGGTCCAACCCGGCCTCGGTCAGGCGTGCGCGCGTGCGGGGGTGTACCGGGAATACCAAGGGCAGATCCCGCTGGATATCGGCGAACGCCTGAATCAACGGGGCCATGATCTCGGGATGATCGACCGCGGCCGGCCGGTGCATGGTGATGACCCCGTATGTGCCGGAGGCCAAACCCAGATCCGCCAGGATGTGCGAGTCTTCCGCTCGCGCCCGATTCCGCTCCAGCGTGTCGATCATCACGTTGCCGACGAAGTGGATGCGATCCGCGGGGGTGCCCTCGCGAGTCAGGTTGTCCAGGCCGCTGGGCTCACTGACGAACAGCAGGTCGCTGATGGCGTCGGTCAGGACGCGGTTGATCTCCTCGGGCATGGACCTGTCGAAACTCCGCAGGCCCGCCTCGACGTGGAAGACCGCCTTGCCGAGCTTGGACGCCACCAGGGCGCAGGCGATGGTCGAGTTGACGTCGCCGACCACCAGCACCGCGTCGGCGCCGGTCTCCAGGAGCACCGGCTCGAATCGCTGCATGATCACCGCCGTCTGCTGGGCATGCGATCCGCTGCCGACCTCGAGATTCAGGTCCGGTCGCGGGATCTCCAGCTCCTCGAAGAACAGGCGACTCATCTTGTGGTCGTAGTGCTGTCCGGTGTGGACCAGCAGCGGCTCGATGCCGGGCTCTTCCCGGTAGGCGCGCATGAGTGGGGCGATCTTCATGAAGTTCGGACGGGCACCGCAGATGTTGATGAGTCTCATGGTCTCTATTTTCGGCGACTTGCGGGCATGCTCTGCATGCGTGGCTGGGCCGGCCGGCAGATTTCCGCTCAACTGTCACTTCGCCGGCGGCGTCTCGGATACGCACACCGCCAATGCCCCCCAGGTGACGCACTCTCGCCACCAAGACGTGGGCGCCTTATGGGGCATCACTGTCCCTCATGTGGCAGGACTCCCCGGACAGCAGGCCGGACAACGAGTCGGCCGTGGGGCAACTGGGCCCCCATGAGTTTGTAAGTCTATATAGGATATAGCGATGCGCTCCTTGGCTACGGCCCGACGGGCGCGAACTCGCGAACCGCTGCCTGCGATGACGTTTGACATGTATGGAAGGGGCGAAACTGCAACAATGGGTATACCTTGAGCATGGGTCTGCCGATCAAACCAACTGGAGCCGTGCTCGACGTGGTCGAGAGGGCAAGACGGGGCCTAGGTCGCGGCCTGAGATCCAACCTCGGTGTGCGGAACCCCGGGTATCCGATTGACGTAGCAACGGGAATCCCGGTCCTGAGCCGGACGGCTCTGGACGTTACCTGCCCGGCCCATGTCGCGGGGCGCGCGGTCGTGACCGGCGAGATGGCGCGGCCGCACGACCGAAAAATACACGCACGGGGGGGGTGACAAGGCGGGGGGATGGGTACAATGGTCCATCTTGCGTTTGCATGACATGGCCAGGTAAGAGGAGATACAGGCGATGCGGTTTTGGGATGGAACGGACGTGATGGATGGAAATAGGATGCGGCGCGTTGGCGTGTGGGTTCTGGCTGTGGCCATGGCGGGGATGATGTCGGCCGGAGTGCTGGCCCAGCAGACGCCCGCCTCGGTGCCGACCGAAGGCGTGGGGCCGAAAGCCGTCTGCGACGAGCCGACCTTCGACTGCAAGGAAGTCTGGTCGGGTGACAAGGTTGAACACGCTTTTGTCATCCGTAACACGGGTGACGCGGCGCTCAACATCACTGAGGTGCGTGCGGGCTGTGGCTGTACGGCGACCCAATACGACAAGACGATTGAGCCGGGCCAGACGGGGAAAGTCACAGCGGTACTCTCAACCAAAGGCATCCGCACGAGGTTCAGTAAGCCCATCTATGTCGGCACCAACGATCCGCAGAACGCGAGGATCACGCTGACCCTGCAGGGTGTGGCCAAGCTACGCGTGGTTATGACGCCGCCAAACGGCGCGGACTTCGGACGGGTCGGCATCGATGACGTGGACCCGATCAAGGTGCGGCTGACGAACAGCACGGATGAGCCAATGAAAATCGACCTGCTGGACCCGACGGCCCAGCACGCGGTCTTCAAAGCCGCGGTCGAGGAAATCGAGGCGGGCAAGGTTTACGAGGTGACCATCACACCGCAACGGCCGTTCGCGGAAGGGGCCAACATCGCGTTGCTCAGTGTGCAAACAGGGTTGGAGGATGAGCCCCAGATACCCATTGCCTGCCGGCTTTTCTCCCCTGTCATTCTGGAGGTGGTCCCGGGGTCGATCATGCTGGGGGTACCTCCGAATCGGGACATGGAGCGCAAGATCCAGTTGCGGTACAACGGCGCGGGGGAGATGAAGATCCTTTCCGCCGTCGCATCGGATCCTTCGGTGCCGGTGGAAATCAAAGAGTTGACCGCGGGCAGGGTTTATGAAGCAACGGTGACGTTGCCGGCAGGATTGATCATTTCTCCGCAGCAGCCCCTCGAGATCAAGATCGCGACAGACTGTGAGTCTCGACGGGAGGTGATCATTCCGATCTCCATGCGGGCGGGGGCGCAGCAGGGTGTTGTCGCGATGGTGGAGTCGCTTGTGGGCAAGTCGGCACCGACGGCAAGCGTGGCGTTGGCGACGGCTCCGGGCACGATCTCGCTGGGGGGAAGCGGGAAGGTCATGGCGATCAACTTCTGGGTGAGTTGGGGGCAGGATTCCTCGCGGCAACTCCCCATGATCAACCGGCTTGCCCAGACCTACGGGCGACGAGGGGTCGAGTTTGTCATGGTGAGTGGTGATGACATGCGGACTCCGCAGGAGGTTGTCCAAAAAGCCAAACAATTGGGCGTGAACCTGCCAATCGGGGTTGACGCAAACCGATTGGTAAGCCGCCAGTACGGAGTGGATCGCTGGCCGCTGCTTGTGTTGGTCGGCAAGAGCGGAACCATCGAGGCGGCGCATCGTGGCATTGGGCGGACTCCCGAGGCCGTGGCCGCCCTGGAGGCGAAGATCGAGAGCGAATTGGACACGCTGATCGCCGACAAAACGCGGGGCGAGTTCCCTGTGCCAGCGGTTCCGCCGAGTTCGACCACCGCCGGTGATCAGGCGGAGATTTTGCCGCCGGCCATCGCGGCTCCGTTGCTGGTGGTCGAGTCGCTGCGGCAGGATGTCGGCCTATACAAGCCGGGCGAGCAGGTGGAGTACATTCTGTACGTCAAGAACGTCGGGCAGAGGTTGCTGCAGGTCAGCAAGGTGACCGCATCGGAAGGCGTTGAGTTGGATAGCACGGAGATCGCGTCGCTGGAGACCGCGGTACAGGGTCGGCTGCGCGTGAAGTTCCAGGCCCCCAAGGAGCCGGGACCGTTCGGCAAAACGGTAACGATCGAGTCGAACGATGAGCGCCGGCCGTCGCCGACCATTGCCCTGGCGGGTACCGTTCGGCCGTATATCGAGGTTGATCCGCCGGCCGGGGTCGATTTCTCGCGGACGCCAAGGCTGCATTCCATGCCTCGCCTGGCGACGCTGGCGTACAACGGCGAGGGCGCGGTGAAGTACCTCAAGGTCGAGTCATCTTCGCCGCGGTTCAAGGCGAGTGTGGACCCGATTCCGAACACGCCGTATGCCAAGGTGACGGTGCAGTCGGAACCTCCTTTTGAGCCAGGGGCCAACGAAGCGACGATCCGCATCACGACCGATTGTCCGCAGCAGTCGTTGGTGACGTTTCCGGTCAAGCTGTTCGTCCCCCCGCGGATCGAGGTCATGCCGGCCGAGTTGATTCTGCCCCAGGCTTCCCGTTTGCAGCAGGGTATGGTGCAGATCCTTAACAACGGGGAGCGGCCGTTAAGTGTTCTCGGGGTCGTGCGGAGCAACGATCGGATTCTCACGCAGTTCGCCCCAAGCGGTGACGGCATGTCTTACGAATTGCGCGTGACCGTGCCGGCGGGGTATAAGTCTCCGGACGGCGGCGACAAGATTACTGTCCGCACGGATGACAGCGAGCATCCGGAGATCGTGATACCGATCCGGTCGACGGCGGGGCCGGTCTCACAGCGATAGCCGACAGAGTCCGCGGTTGCGCGCGGCAAGCGATCGTCTGGGGGGGACCGGCGAATCATCAAGCCGATGGTGCGGGTTCGCCGGCCCCCAACCGGAAGAGGTCGCCGCGCAGGCAGAGCTTGCGCGAACGTGACGCCAGGACGATCAGGCTCAAGAGGGACATGCCGAGGTTCTTGGGGATCTTCTCACAGATCCACTCTTCGCCCGCGCCGCAGCCGCAATCGAACTTCACATCGCAGAAGGGGATGCCTTCCGCTTGGTGGATGCCGATCGCGCGGATGCTGACGATGATGGTGAATCCGATCAGCATGAGCAGAATGGACAAAGCCGCGCCGCGCAGAGCCACCCCCGCGATGAGCAACAGGCCGCACCAGACCTCGATCCAGGGCAGAGCGGCGGCGATGAGGTTGAGCAGCAGGGGCGGCTGCTCAGGGACCATGTGGTACTGCCGAACGAGTTTCAGGAAATCAACGGGGTCCACGACCTTGTTCCATCCCATGTAGATGAACAGCCCGCCCAGCATCAACCTTGCGAGGAGCAGTGGTACGCCGGTTTGATCTATGGTCCGTAATAAGCCGGGCTGAGCATTCACGAGCGGCCTCCTTCGTGCCGTCTGTTCTGTGAACCTTGATTCGCACCGGGGGATGTTCCAGCTCGCGGTGCGCGACGGTGTTCTTATCCGCGTGTTTACCGACGGCCCTGACCGATGTCACCGCTTCCGCGTTCGCCCCGCTCGGTGGGCAGGCCCTCGGCGATCCACATATCCATACCGCCCGCGTAGACGAACACGTGGCTGGGGTCGATGCCCCGGTTGAGCAATTCCGTTGCGGTGAAGCCGCTGTCTTCACACGCGCCGCCGTTGCAGTACACGATGATTTTCATCGCTGTTTGGCAGATGGGCAAAACCTCGTCGATGTAACGGTCAAGGCGGTAATGATCGAGCTGGTAGGCGTCTGGGATATGTCCGCTGACGTAGTTCTGGGTGTCGCGAGCGTCAACGAGGACATACAGGCCGCCCTCGTAGAGCGGATCTTGGAACAGGGCAACGACCTCGTCGTGGTTGGCCACCTGCAGACCCTGGCTGTGGATGTGGTCGATGGCTTTGGCGAGCTCGTCGGGAAGGGGGTCTGAGGGGGTCCCATGGCTTGGCCGAGTGTCACCTGTACCGGCCGGCTGGGAGGCCACCGTTTGTGTGTAGCTGGGCTGTGAGGCTGGATCGTGCTTGGGGAAGTAGTCTCTCGCCAGGCGTACCCCGTCCACATGGAAGGCGTTGGCCGTTAGCCCGATCACCAAACCGGTCGCCGAGATGACGACGGTTTCAAGCAGAGCGTTTCTGGTCTTCTTCATGTCAATATCGGTCGCCGCCGCAACCCCGGTCGGGTCCCCCGTCAGGTGGGTGCCGCCTCGTGACGCCTGCGAAACTCGCTGCAATTATACCCGCCAGGCGGCAGGGAAGGCAATCATCTCGCGCGGAGGAGACCCATCCAGGCGCATCCAGCGAACCGTGGCGGCTGGCGGGGATGGCACGCGCCGTCGTGTGCCGCTGCCGTGCCAGCAACGGCTCTCCCCCGAAAAACACTGCTCACAGAGCCGTGCCACACGGATGAGGCCTGCCCCCCAACAAAAGATGCACCCGACGCATCCTGTCGCCAGGAGGATGAAAACCAGGGCTGGAAAAGGAGTTGACACAGTGAATGCCCTCTTGTACTATGGGTGTACATCGTCCGTTGTCGTTGGTGCCCGAAACAAGGTTCTTGTCAAATCACAGAGGTGGAAGACGCATGATTCGCAAACTTTGGGGTCTACCGTTGATCGTGATCGTCTGCGCGTTATTGGCCGCTCCCGCCTTGGCCAGCCAGATGCTCTGGAATTTCCAGTCCGCGGAGGTGCCCGAGCTGCCGGTCGCCAACCCCGAGACCGTGGCGTTGGGCATGCGGACAGGCGCGACTTGGCCGACGGTCTTCTATCAGGCACAGGACAGCCAGCTTGTCGCCTCGTCGCTGACCCCGGCGGGCTGGTTGGGAAGTGTGGTTGCAACGGTGCCGGGCAGCGGTACGGTCGCCCTGCGCAGCCAAGCGGCTCCGGCCGGTCAGGTTGGCGTTGCCTGGCAACTGAACAACATGCTGGGAATGGTGCAATCGTCTCGGTATGGCTGGCAGAGCAACTCGCCCGGAACCATCACCAGTCCGATGTCTCAGGGGGCCAGTGCGGCGGACCTGGCTTATTTGTCCAATGGCCGGCCGGTGATGGCGTACGCGGACGGCGGCACCGTTCAACTCCGCGTCAATGACGGGCTGACGTGGAATAGCGACGTTGTCAGCGTGATGCCTGGCGGTAGCAGCAAGAGCTACGCCTCCATTGCGACTGACAGTCAGGATCGCTTGGGTGTCGCCTACGCTGAATCGGGCATGCTTCTCTTCGCAACCAAGGACATTGCCACGGGCCAGTGGTACGGTGCGGAGGTCCGCAGCGGATTCGCCCCGAGTCCGAGGGCTCGCATATCCATCGAGTTCGGTTTGAACGACCGCGTGGCTATCAGCGTCTTGGACAACACCGGGCTCAGCGTTTCCAGCTTCGACATCCAGACTGGGAAGTGGGGGACATCGTGGCTGGCCAGCGAGGTGTTTTCCCTCAGCGATCTGGTCTATGACAGTCAAGGTCGTCCTGCGCTCGCGTATGTCGCAGCCGGCCCCAGTAACCCTGAAATCCACTACGTCATCCACGACGGTAGCGGGTGGGTTGACAGCGTGCTGCCGGCAGGCGTGGATGCGGCGAGCGGCCTGAATGTGACGCCCCTCTCCACCAGTATTGGTGTTGCCCTGGCGTTCGATGGCGAGGATCTCCCGGTGATCGCCTATAAGGCAAACGGCACGCTCGTACTGGCTTACGACCCTGTCGTTGTACCTGAGCCCGCATCTCTTGTCATGCTCTTGGTGGGATTGGTTCTGGTTCGGCGGCGATGATGTCGGCCCGGTGCCGACTTCCGCGCAGCGCCGCTGTGGCGCTTTGGGTCGGGGCCGGTTGCTGACGGAGGCGGGAAGATGCTTGGTCGCGGTTTCATTGTGCCTTTGGCATGCGTGTCTATCCTGCTGGGTGCGACGGCAAGCATTGTTGTTGCCCAGTGGCCCTCGCTGACGATTGAATCAGGGGCGAGCGACGTGTTTTTCGGCCGGCCGGCCGCGGCATTCGACCAGGACAATCATCTGCTCGTCGCGTACTATCACTTCGTGGACCGGGATCTGGGTGTGGCCGATCTGACGCCCTGCGGCCCGGTGAGCATCCGGCCGCGGATCTCGACAGGCAACATCGGCCGGGGTGCTTGCATCCTCGTCGATACGGCAAACTCACGGCAGGCCGTCTTCTGGGGAACGGGCGATGGTCTTGTTGCTGGTGTTCGTTATGCAGTCTTCGCCAGTGGGCTGCATGGCGACGCGACCGCGGGAATCCCAACGATGCCGTCGCTGCCGCCTCCCGCCGGGGTGAAGGCCCGGCTGGATTCGCAGGATCGGCCCTACGTCCTGGCCCGTTATGCCAGTTCTCTCATCCTGGCCCGCTTCAACATCGCCAGTGGCCAGTGGGGGGCCATGTCGTTGGGAACGCTTGACTTGGCGACGACGGGCACCACCAGGAGTGGCGCGGACTTGGCGGTCAATCCGGAGGGCGAGCCGGTGATTGCCTGTGTCAGCAGCGACAATCGCATTCTGGTGGGTACCTTCACGAGCGGCGGCGTGGCTTGGCGTTCACACGCGGTGTCTGACTTGGCGACGGATTGCGATATTGCGCTGGCCTGTGATCCGGTTGGTGCGCCGCTGGTGATGTGCAAGCGAAGCGACGGTCTGCATCTGCTGCGATTTCACGATCTGGGTGTGACCGATCAGCTCGTTGAGCCGACGCTTGCGGCGGGGTTCGGAACCCATTCGCTGGCGGTGGACGAGGTCGGGCGTGTGTTTCTGGCATGGCGGGATCTGACGACCGGGGCCGTGATGCTGACGGAAAGTAGCTTCGGTTGGCACACCTCGCTGGTCGATGCCGGGGTCACGATGGGTAACGGCAGCTACCCGGCCATCGCGTTGAACCGACAAGGGCTCTGGGCGGTGGCCTATGTGAATGCGGAAAACGGCACGTTGAAGGTGGCAGGGCCCGGTGCACGGCTCCGCGCTCCAGGCGACTTCGACTGCGACGGCCACGTCGATCAAGTTGACGCCGCTCATCTGCGGGGTTGCTTGACGGGGCCGAATCTCGGCCCTCCGGATGCCAACTGCACCGATGCCAACCTCGATGCGGACAACGATGTCGACCTGGACGACTACGGTCTGTTGCAGCGGTGTCTGTCGGGGCCGATCGACTGGGCAGATCCGGACTGCCTGCTGCCGTAAACGCGAGCTTGCGGCTTTGGGGCACGATGATGGTCAGGCTCGGTTTCAGTAGATGAATGGGCTACGGGCCCGTCGGATCAAGATCGGCTGGTCCGTCAGCTTGACCTCTGACCCCTGCCGGACAACTCGCTGCCCGGTCAGACTCTGAACCTCCCACCACCCGGAGATCAGAAACGCGGATGGGTCGTAGTCGTGGACCTTCCAGATAACGTAAGTTGGGTCTCCCTCGCCAGTGAGCATGTAGACCCCAGATGCTCGTGGCGTCAAGCGGGGTTGTCGCGCCAACCTTTGGAAGAGGGTTTGGCAGGCGCGGAAGGCGGTCTTCCGCTCGGGGGACTTGCCGGTTTCCGCCCGGCGTACCACCCCATAGTTCCCCGGGGTGCCTTGCGTGTCTGTCGCGGGTTCGTCGCGCAGGCTGTGCAGGTAGAGCCGGTCGATCCCGATCGCTCGTCCGTGAAGCGCCCATTTGATGAGGTCTTGGGCCTGTCGGCCTTCCTGATCGGCTTCGCTATCTGAGCCGTAGGCGGTGACCCAGACGGGCAAATCCAGGTTATGGTCGGCCAGAACTTGCCGGACATGGGCGAGCTTGTCATCGAAAGCCGGCCGGCCGGGGTAGCGGCGCGGATAGCTTCGGAAGGCGACCACGTCGAAATAGGGGTAGCCGTCGCCCTGGAGTTCAGGATCAGCCAGGAGTCGATCGAAATAGGAGGCGTGGTTGTTCTCAGGTTGTTCGGCGGTGGCCATGCCTGGGCTGGTGAGATCTCCGAGTACCACGAGGGCCGTGCGATCGGAAGCCTTCACGGCGGCATGGAAAAGCTTGAGCCAGTAAGCGTATTCGGCGGGGGGGATCTGTTGGATGTTCTGCAGGAACTGGTAAGCGGGGACAGGTTGGCCGATCCCGCCGGTGTGGCGATGCCCGTAGCGGTCGACGAAGGTCCGTACGAAGGTGGAGAAGGCGGCATTGTGGTCGCGGGAGGGTACACCGAGGTGGATGGCCGTGCTGGCCGGGTCGGCCGTGGCCCATTGCGGAACGCTGGCAAACACCATCAGCAGCTCGGCCTGAGCCGAGTGCGCGCGACGTACCAGTTCGTCGGAAAAAGAGAAGTCGTACCGGCGCTTGGATTCCGGCTGAATGACGGCCCAGCTCATGCCGGCGTCGCGGATCAGGGGCACGCCGAGCTGTCGGATCAGCTCGAGGTCGATCTGCCGGTCGGCCTTGGTGGTCCCGGCCCCGGGCGAATCAGGGGCCAAGCCGTACGACTCCGGTGGGCCGAAGCGGGTGTTCACGCCCAACCAGGCCTTCTGCGATGAGTTTCCGCAGCCACTTATCGCTGCCGCGAACAGCAACGCGAATAACGGTCCCACTCTCACAGGGAAGACGCGACCGCTCCTGCCAAAACAATGGTTGAAGGTGCTCGTTATCATATCAGTTCCCTAGTGCCCTTTGAGGGGCTACAGAGCATTCAGTTGCCACCGTTGAAAGACCGCCCACGAATTGGGGTAGGCGGATATTCTGCGCATTTCCAGGCCGAGAGCAAGGGGCTGTTTCTTCCTGGCGGGGCAGGTGGGCATGTGCGGAGCTGAAGTGTCGTTGAACGCGATGCCGAGCACGGTGCCAGGCTGGAAGTCTTCACCCCGGAGATGCTCAATTGGCGGGGCGGAACTCGGGCGGGATGACCTCCGGGGGCAATGCCTGTTCGAGTGTCAGCATGGGTTTCGAGGCGAAAGGGCGGTAGAGGGGATCGCCGAGGAGCATCATCATCCAGGAATTCATGGTGTGGGTGTAGGCGAAGCACTCAGCCAGCGCGAACCGCCCGGTGAGCATCAAGCCGAAGAACTCGGACGGTTTAGGGAAGGCTTGGAGATAGGGCTCGGCCACCGGTCCCAGGGTAGCGGTGATGCCGTCGTTGAGCAGGCCTCGGCACCAGCCGCTCTCGCCGGGTCGTTTGAGGCTGATGGCTTCGAAGCTGGCGATGTGGTAGCCGACGGCGCCAGGGACGAAGCTGAATGCCGGGATGTAGTGCCGCAGACTGTACCAGCCGCAGTAGAACATGGCGTCCGGGCATTCGCCTTTCTGGAACAGGCGGCTCTGCACGTCGAGTTCGACCGGCAGGGTGGTATGTTCGTGCAGCAGGGCGGCCAAGCTGCGCAGATCGCGATCGTATACCACCAGGCCCGTCTCTTTCTCGATACCGCGGGCGTCGATGTAGACCCGGCCGTTGGGGGGTTGTCGCTCGGCCTGGATCGCGTTGTCGATCATTCGTCGGGCGATCGAAGCCGCCGGGGCGTCGATGCGGCTGACGATGAGCGTGGGGCTGTTCTCCTGACCCGGCGGCAGGAAGATGCGCATGGCTGGATTAGTCCGCACCTGCCAGCTCAGGGTATTGAGTATCCACCGATGTCGCGGGTAGTTGTCCCACCACAGGAGTGCGAGCTCACTGTCGACCGCGGCCTCGCTCTCGTCGGTTCGCAGGTGGTTGAGATCGTTCTGCAGGGTGGCGAGGTATCCGAGCAGGCCGCGATAGCGACGGATCTGGTCCCGTGCCTTGCCGCGCTCGGGAGCCGCAAGATTGCCGGCCATGGTGCGATCGGCGGCGTCCAGCGCGGTTCGGGTTTCCCGCCGCATGGCATCCACTTGCCGCTCGACCTGTTCTCTGTGCTCACCTTCCGGCAACTGGAGTTGCTCCAGAAGAGTCTCGGGCCCTTCGATCTGCTCCAGGATGCTGATGAGGGCACGGTTCTCGATATGTCCTTGGCCGCGTTCGATCAGTTCGCGGACTCGTCGGTGAGCGGTGTTCCGCGCGCTCGCATATTCCTGCAGGATGGCCATGTAGTCTTCTTCGGTCGGTTGGCTGGCCGCGGGCTGGGAGGCGGGACTTTCGCCGCCGAGCGTGTGCAGCGACTGCGTTGCTCGTTTCAGGTCGCCGAGGGCTTCCTGAAACTGGACGAGCCAGCCAGGGCGGAGCTTCACTTCTTCGGGTGAGGTCTTGATCGCACTGATGCGGATCGGCAGACCGTAGAAGGTGACCAGGCAGCGCACTTTGTCGCGCAGGTCATACCGCAGCAGATACTCTCGAACCGGCCGCCGTATTGCGGTTTCGAAACGCTCCGGTGAGATTTCCTCGAACTCGGCCGGCACATGCACGGCGCAGAAGCGGTCGGGAGGGACGTTACGGGCCCGGGCGTAATGGCCCGCCAACTCACGAGAAGCCACGTCGCTGCCGTTGTAGATCAACAGCAGGTCGTCAGGCTTGAGCGGCTCCGCGGCACGAAGCGGGCCAAGCAAGCAGGCCAGCAGGACAACGCTCGCTCCGCATATGAGGGCAGTGTGGCTGTGTTCCCGCATCTTCTCGAATCCGTGTTGAGCGATGCCGTGTTCGGCAGCGTTTCGCGGCGTCGGTTTCGGCCGCGGCGGGGAGCAGCTACGGCCTACTGCCCTCGGGTCAGGAGCGGGCCAGGCGATGCAGCGTCACGAAGTATTTCTGGGCCTCGATGGCGTCCACCGCTTGCACCTCGATCGTTTGCGCGTCCAGCCGTCGGACATGGGGTACCACGGCACAGGCGTTGACGTTTTCCCAGTTGCGGAAACGCAGGGTCAAGGTGAGCGGCAGCGTCGGCCGGTAGACCGCCAAGGCTTTCAGGTCGGCGAGCGACTTGGTGGCCGCGGCACGGATCTCGTCGTGTACCTGCTTGAGCGGACGCAGCCGGGCGGAGGTGGGTGTCCAACCCGTCTTCGTGGTGACCGTGAGGAAGCCGCCGGGTAGCTCGCTGCGGACCTGGGCGGCAAGTTTGTCATCGCCTGCGACCAGGGCGAGTGGAACATTGTAGTGCCCAGCATAAAGAGCGGCCCAGGCGGCCTCGCCGTGCGGCTTGCCGTTGATGGTCATCTCCAGGACGTTGCTGGACCACGTGTGGGCCAGCGTACCGTCGATGGTCATCGCTCGGGCGTGGTATCCGATCAGGAAGAACGCGTCGAAGCTCTCATCGAGGCCCTCGACCATGCTTCCCAGCGGTCCCCATCCGCTGATTAACTCGGCGGCGGGGTGGAGTTTGTTCAGATCAATGTTCGTGCCGTTGTTGTGCGAATCCTTGACGAGGATCCGCTTGGCCCCGCCGGCAAGCGCCCCTTCGACGGCCGCGTTGACTTCCTGGACCATCCACGCACATGCCCGCTGGTAGTCCGGGCTGTCGGGGCCTTGGTGAGCTCTGCTCATCACGCCGCCGATGCCTTCAATGTCCGCTGAGATGAATACGTTCACGGTTGCTGTCTCCTTCGCTAAACCTTATTCGGAGTGAATACGCGGTCCGCGCGCATATCTACTGTGTACTCCGTCCGTCGGTTCCCATGGGTCGCTTTTTGCTCGGTTGCATAACGCCACCGACCAAGCATGTTAGCCAGATTCCCGAGAAACTGCCAAAGCAGCGGTCGGCGACCATCGAATCCGGGTGTCGCACGCCGAGCGGACAAAACGGGCGGGCAGAGCGAGTGGGCAGAGCGAGCGGGCAGAGCGAGCGGCGGGGTTTATCCCCGCCTTTTGCGTGGAGGCACCGGAGATGCAAGATCCATCGCTTGCCTGAATGCTCGGGCGAGTTGGGCTCCGATCACGGACGCGCCGCCCTGGGAGCGGAGCGCCGGGATCAACCCGGCAGCTCGCCACTGGCCATTTTGTCCGCCATGGACGAGCTACGCTCGCAGCGAGTCATTTCGGTCTTCCAGTCGTATGCACGGGGGTTTATTGTTGCGCGGGGATCGGCTATAGGTGCCCCATTCGGAAGACACGGGCAAGCCGTTGTGGCACCGCCGGAGGGCTACTCGCGATTCATCACAAACTGGACATCCCCGCCACCGCCGCTCTGCTCGGGGCGACACTCGCGTGGGGCGTGACCCCGGTCATGCTCAAGTACCTCGCCCGTCCGGACCTTGTCCCGGACGGCTTCACCGCCAACGCGATTCGGTATCCGCTGTCGGCTTTGATCTACCTGCCGTGGTTCATCGTGGGCATTCGCACACGGCAGATGCGCGGGTTGTGGCTGATGGCCCTCATTCCCAGTGGGGCGAACCTGATTATGCAGACGCTGTGGGCCTGGGCTCCGTATTACCTTGACGCGGGCCTCCTGGCTTTTCTGCTGCGTCTGTGCGTGGTATGGACGATCCTCGGTGCGTTGCTGCTGTTCAAGGATGAACGCCGCCTGGCCAGTAGCCCTGCCTTCGTAGCAGGAGCGGGTTTGGCGGTGTCCGGGTTTGTGGTCATGTCCTGGGGGGCGTTGCAGGCCGGCAGCGGGGCAAGCGTGACGGGTATCGCGATCATCTTTGGGTGCGGCATCTTCTGGGGCGTTTACAGCATCGCGGTGCGTGCGGTCATGGGCCGACTGCATCCCCTGGTGGTGTTCAGCGTGGTCAGCGCCTATACGTCGGTTGGTTTATTGGCGACGGCTCCCCTGGGCGAGCCGGCCGCTGTCCTTCAGTTACCTCCGGGAGCAATGGCCATCCTCGGGCTGTCCTCGCTCGTCGGTATCGCCCTGGCGCACGGCTTGTACTACATCGCCGTGCAGCGGATCGGCGTAGCCATCTGTTCGCTGATGCTCATTGCCGCGCCTTTCGTCTCCATCCTCACCTCATGGTGGGCGTTTGGCGAGACTTTCACAAGCAAGCAGTGGCTGGGCGGTTTGGTCCTGCTGGCGGGGGCAGCGCTGGCAGTGAACACGCAGAAGCACATCCGCCCGGCCGTCCCGCCGGATGCCGCGGACGTGGTTGTTGACCCATCACGCTGAACGGCCGCCCTTCGTAGCGGCCGCCCCCCGTGGCGGCCGGTGCGTGCTGGTCATCGTACACCGACCAAGCCGTCCGCCCTCTGTGTCATTCGTAACGGCCGCCCCCCGTGGCGGCCAGCGAGCCTCCCATCTTCGCCGTGTTGTCGCACCAGAACCCGGTTACCACAGGCCATGAGACGCCCGCCGCCTTGCGGTGTGGCTGAACACGGACCTGGAAGGTATCATACCGCCCCATGCATGGCCTTGGCATGATGAGAAAACCGAAGGAGCATCACAAGACGCCGGAAGGCTCGACCTTCAAGCACTTTCGGCGGTTGTTAGGCTACGTCCGTCCGCACAAGCGCTATCTGGTGCCCGCGCTGGCGTGCGTTCTGTTGATGGCGATCACCTACTCGGCAAGCATTGGCTCCATTCTGCCGGTGCTGACGGTGATGGTGAAGCCGCAGGGGCTGCACGGCTGGGTTGACCAGTACATCGCAGAGAAGCGCCTGCGCTGCGAGCTGGGCATCTACGACGTGCTGCGGCACCGTCAGGTGGACGGGGTGCCCCCGGCGGCGGCGCTGATTCGCTCGGTGTCAGCCGGGTCGCCCCTGCTTGGCGAAAAGACGGACGCCCAGCCCGGGCTGCGCGAAGGCGACTTCATCCTGCGGGTCAACGACGTGGTCGGCGACGCCGTCACCACCTTCCATGCCTTGGCCGGTCCCGAGACGACCCTGGTCATCGAGTACCAGCCGGCCTTGGGCGGGCCGCCGGCCACCCTCCGAGTCCAGGCATCGCCGCTCGATACGCATCACCGGGCGATGCGCGCCGCCGTCGACCTCATTCCCCGTGGTCGCACAGCCGAGGAACGCTGGTACACGCTCGCCTTCGTCCTGGGCTTGTTGCTCTGCGTCGTGGTCATCGGCAACGTCGCCCGCCTCTTCGCCGAGTACCTCACCGTGCTCGTCAACTGCCGGTCGATCATCGACCTGCGCCGCCAGATGTACGCCCACGTGCTCAACATGCCGCTCAGCCGCTTCAGCCGCAACACCACCAGCACGATGAGCATGTTCTCGCAGGACATGCAGGAAATCTTCCGCGGGCTCAACAACTTCTTCCAGAAGGTCGTGGCCGAGCCCTTCAAAGCCATCGGGGCGATCAGCTTGGCCTTCGCCCTGAACTGGCGGCTTACGCTGGTCATGCTGCTCGGCGCTCCGCTCGCGGCGATTCTGTTCCGCAAGATGGGCCGCAAGATCCGCCGGGCCAGTCGCAAGCTGCTCATCGGTTACGGCGTGATGCTGGGCCAGCTTGAGAGCACGCTGACCGGCCTGCGAATCGTCAAGGGCTACACCCGCGAGGATTACGAACGCAAGCGTCTTTTCAAGATCGATCGCCACCTGCTGCAGCAGGAGCTCCGGATGGGCTTCATCGAGGCCCTGACTTCACCGGCTGTCGAGGTGATCGGGTTTGCCGCCGCCGTCGGAGCGATTCTCTTCTTCGCCCGCAACATGCTTCAGCAGCCCGACCAGACGCCCGAGTTCATCACCATGCTCGTCTGCCTGGGGGCGATCTTCGACCCGATTCGCAAGCTGAGCACCGTGTACCCCAAGCTCCAGCGAGCCAACGCCGCCGCGCAGCGAATCTTCGATCTGATCGACAGCCCCAGCGAGTATGCCCAGGACGTCGGGCGGCCGGACATCCAGCCTATCCGGCAGCAACTCACCTTCGAGAACGTGACTTTCACTTACCCCGATGCGAACCAGCCGGCGGTGCGCGATTTCTCGCTCGATGTGGCCAAGGGCGAGGTCATCGCCCTGGTCGGCCCCAACGGCTCGGGCAAGACCACGGTGCTCAGCCTTCTGCCGCGATTCTTTCCGGTGGACAGCGGCCGCATTCTGATCGACGGTCAGGACACGAGCCAGGTCACCTTGCGATCGCTGCGTCGGCAGTTCAGTATCATCACGCAGGAGTCGGTGATCTTCCCCGATACGGTACGAGCCAACATCGCCTACGGCCGGCCGGATGCCTCCGAGGAGGCCATCCGCTCCGCCGCCGAGCGGGCCTTCGCCGACGAGTTCATCCAGCAGATGCCGGAAGGCTATGACACTATTGTCGGCGAGCACGGTGCGACCCTCTCGGGCGGGCAGCGGCAACGGATCGCCATCGCCCGGGCCATTCTCCGCGATGCCCCCATCCTCATCTTCGACGAGGCCACCAGCCAGGTCGACCCGGAGTCCGAGCTCAAGATCCACCAGGCCCTCGACGAGTTCCTGCTCAACCGCACCTCGTTCATCATCGCCCACCGCTTCAGCACGATCCGCGGGGCGCACCGCATCGTGGTCATGGAAGACGGGCGGGCGTTGGCTATCGGCGCGCACGATCGTCTCTACGCCGACTGCCCGCTCTATCGCCGCCTCTACGAGACGCAGTTCCGCGACGAAGGTTGACCCCGCGCCTGCCGCTTGCGGCCTCGCACCGCCCGCGGGTATCCTGTTGCCCGTGACTCTTAACCTGCCCAGAACGGTCCGCAGCATTCGCCGGGTGCAGAACATCGTTCGCGTGTTGACGCACCACGGGTTCGGCCATTTGGTCGATCGCCTGCGGTTGGAGCGGTACATCCCGCTACCCAAGCGCTGGCGGCACGCCGTCCTGCCCGAGGAGAAGGACGCCGCTGAGATTAGCCTGGGCCGCCGGCTGGCCATGGTCCTCGAATCACTCGGCCCGACGTTCATCAAGCTCGGGCAGACCCTGTCCACCCGGCCGGACCTCTTCCCGCCGGACATCATCGCCGAGCTGGTCCAGCTCCAGGATCGTGTGCCACCCTTCGACAGTGCCGAGGCCCGGCGGATCGTGACTGAGGCCCTCGGGACGCCGATCGAGGAATGCTTCAGCTCCTTCGACGCCGATCCATTCGCCAGCGGCTCCATCGCCCAAGTCCACCGGGCGGTGACCCGTGCCCAGGGCAGCCAGCTCTCCCAGCGAGTTGTGGTCAAGGTCAAACGCCCGGACATCGAGGATATCATCCGGCTGGACATGACCATCCTCCGCTGGATCGCCGATCTGGCGGAACGGCTCATACCCGAGTTGCAGCTCTATCGGCCCAAGCTCATCGTCGAGGAGTTCGAGCGGAACCTGCTGCGGGAGATGGACTTCATCAACGAGGCGGCGGTCATGACCCGCTTCGGCGAGTCCTTCAAGGATGATCCCAACTTCCGCATTCCTCGGGTCTACTGGGAGTACAGCGGCCCCAGCGTGCTGACGCTCCAAGAGCTGCAAGGTATCAGCGCCCAGCGGGTGCTCGAATCGCCCGACCTCGCGGTCGATCGCCGGGCCATCGCCGACAAGCTCGCCCGCTCTTTCGTGCGGCAGTTCTTCGAGATCGGGCTGTTCCACGGCGACCCGCACCCCGGGAACCTGCTGATCGAGCCGCCCGCCAGTATCGGGCTGATCGACTTCGGGCTGACCGGCCGGATCGACGACCAGATGCTCGGGCAACTGGTGCTCGCTCTGGTGGCCGCCTTCAACCGCGAGCCGGAGCTGATCGTCGAGATCCTCGCCGACATGGACTCCCTCGACGAGTACACCGACCGCCTGCGGCTTCGCAACGATTTCCTGCAGCTTATCGAGAAGTACTACGGCCTGCCGCTGCACCGCTTCGATACGCAGGTGCTGTTCTACGAAGTCACTGACCTGATCCGCCAGCACAACGTCACCTTGCCGCGCGAGTTCGTGCTCTTCGGCAAGGCCCTGGTGGCCGTCGGCGGGATCTGCCTGCAACTGGACCCCAATCTCAATCTGGTCGGCCTGATCCGTCCACAGTTGCAGACCATCATCGCCAAGCGTCTGTCCCCCTCGCGGCTGCTCAAGTCCACCGCGGTCATGGGCTGGCACCTGGCCAACATCATCAAGAGCGCCCCCGGCCAGATGCGGGACATCTCCCGCCGCCTGTCCCGCGGTCGCTGGCAGGTCAACATTCGCCACCAGAACCTCGACGACCTCGCCCACGAACTCGACCGCTCCAGCAATCGCCTCGCCTTCGCCATTGTCATCGGCGCGGTCATCGTCGGCAGTTCCATGGTCGTCACCGCCGAGACCACCGAACCCATCCTCGGCATCCCCCTGCGCTTCATGGGCTTCGCCGGCTACATCGTCGCCGGCATCATGGGCCTCGGCCTGGTCATCAACATCATCCGCAGCGGCAAGGTATCCTGAAGCGGATGCGGAGACGATCTGCGCGGTTGTGGTTCTGGGAAGGCATCTCACCGCCGCCCCCGTCTGCCGGTGCCGCTTGCGGCGCCGTCCCACATCGCCACCCGCCTCCGTTTAGCGGTGCCACTTGCGGCGCCGACCCAGGTCGCCTGACGCGAGCCGTCTTTCCTACCGCTTTCGGGTGGCGAGGTGGTACAATGGACATAGAGCGTCAAAGGAATACCCGGCGGTGGGTGGGGGCTGGCCGCCAGGGACAGAACGGATCGGATGGTCATGAGCATCATTACTGAGCTTGAACGAGCCGTGCAGCAGCTCGCACCGGAGGAGTTGGCAAGGTTTCGCGAGTGGTTCGCGGCGTTTGATGCCGAGCAATGGGATCGCCAGATCGAGCGGGACGCGGCCGCCGGGCGACTGGATGCGCTGGCAGAGGAGGCCCTCGCTGATGTTCGCGAGGGTCACGGCAGGAACCTGTGAGACACCGCGCGAGCCGACGCTTCTGGCAGTGTTATGACGCCCTGCCTCTGGAAGTCCGGAGGCTTGCGGATGCCAATTATCAGCTACTCAAATCCGACGAAGCTTACCCCTCACTGCATTACAGGAAGGTGGGCCGTTTCCGATCACTACGCGTGGGATTGCACTACCGAGCTCTGGGCATCGATCTGGGCGAGGAGGTCGTATGGTTCTGGATCGGGCACCACGCGGAGTACGACCGCTTGATCGGTGATTAGCGGCGGAACTGCCACCGACGCGAAGGCACCGAGCCCGAAGCAGAAGCGCCCGGGGCTCGCCAGGAGGCGTCCCGCTCGCTCGCGCTCGGGGCTCGTCCACGTCGGTCGCCTCTTGGACAGCCCTCCGTACTCCTGCAGCCTGCGGGGTGGTATAGTAACCTGGACGGTTTGTGAGCAGTAGCCGGCGTCTCCCGCCACTTCCCGAGGCCGAGCAGCGAGAGGCCGCGGGTAATTGAGGCTGCGGCGCGGTATGCCGTCTGGCCGTCGCACACGGCCCGCTGGTACTACCTGATTGGAGGGGTTCATGCCCATCGGTGACCGGCTGTTCTATCATCCAACGCGGAAGCGATACGATTCGCCCGCCGACTATCAGCTACAGCACGAGTCGGTTGAGTTTCGGGCTCGCGATGGGATTCGTCTGCATGGTTGGTTCTTCCCGGCCGTGGGAAAGGCCCAGGGCACCGTTCTCCATCTGCACGGCAACGCGGGCAACATCACCGGGCACTTTCTACAGGTGTCATGGCTGCCGGCCGCGGGGTGGAACGTGCTCTGCTTCGACTACCGGGGTTACGGGCGTTCGCAGGGGCGAGTGTCTCGCGCGGGTACGGTGGCCGACGCCCACGCGGCTCTGGACTACTTGCTCGGTCGGCCGGGGGTGGATCCGCAGGGCATCGTCGTGTTTGGCCAGTCGCTGGGTGGTGCGGTCGGCGTCGTGCTGGCGGCGGAGCGGGCGGAGATTCGCGGCTTGGCGATCGACGGGGCGTTCGACGATTACCGTGGCATCGTCGCGTGGCATATTCGCCATCACCCGCTGCTTCTCGTGCTGGCCTGGTGGCTGCCTTCAACGCTGATCCGCCGCGGGCTTGACCCCATTGATGTTGTCGCACAGATCAGCCCGCGACCGCTCCTGATCCTGCAAGGCACGGCGGATCGGATCGTCCCCGCGCACATGGCCCGTCAACTCCACGCAGCGGCCGGCGAGCCGAAGGAACTCTGGCTCATCGAAGAGGCCGACCACTACCAGGCCCTGCAGGAGCGGCCGGAGGTGGCTCGTCCGCGGCTGCTCGCATTCTTCGGGCGGTGCCTTGCGGACACCCGCGACGCTGTACCGAGTGCCTGACGCTCAGGCGCAAAATGCGTTCGCGATTCGCCACCCCTTCCCCGACACCGGCACCGCGGGTAACTTGTGGCCGGTATGAGCGCAACACGCCACGCATCCAAGCCTGTGACGACGCAGAGCACTTCGCCTGCGAGTCGGCCGTCTGCCGGCTGGATCGTCCTGGGTTTCGTGATCTTCACCTTGGGGCTCGTCGGGCTGGAATCGGTGGTCGCTCTGGCGGTGTTCGTGCTCGAAAGCGCGTGTGCCCTGGCGGTGCTGGCGGCGGCAGCCCTGGCGGGCGGATGGCTGGTGAGCCTGCTCGGGCTGAGCCAGGCGAGTCGGGCTGAACGCGTCGTGCTAGGTGCGTGCCTGGGTGTGGGGACGCTTTCACTGCTGGTGTTCGGGCTCGCGGCCGTGGGGGCGATGTCGCGAGGATCGGCGTTCGTCCTGGTCGGACTTGTCGCGGCGGCCGCATGTGCCCGCCTGCTTCATGAGCGAAGCCGATCCGCGAAGTCCGAATGGGCCTCCTCGTGCTCCGGCGGTGACCAGCAACAAGTTGCCTCGGTCCGATCTTCGGGTGACTCAGTCCGATCTTCTGTTGCCGCGACCGGGACTTGCGTTGCCGCGGATGGGGATTTCGTTGAGCCTGTCCATTCCTCCACGTGGCGTGGGCTGTGGCTGTTGGCGATTCCTTTTCTGGCGATGACCTGTCTGGCCGCGACGCTGCCGCCAGGTATTATATGGCAGGAGGAGGGCTTCGGCTACGATGTGCTCGAATACCACCTGGCCGTGCCCAAGGCGTACCTGGAGCAGGGCCGCGTGTCTTTCATGCCGAACAATGTCTACGCCAGCTTTCCGCTCAACGCGGAGATGCTCTGGCTGTTGATGATGGCTCTCGGCGGCGACGCGGTAGACGCGGTATTCATGGTCCAGGGCGTCAACGTAGGCTTGGCCCTGCTGACCGTCGCCGCGGCATGGCTGGTGGGACTGACGTGGTCGCCTCGGGCGGGAGTGGCGGCAGGAGTGCTGGCGGCCACGTGCCCGTGGCTGACGTATCTTGCGGGGATCGCCTTCGTCGAGCCCGGGATGCTCGCGATGGGCATGGCCGCCTTGGCCGCGCTGCTGCGAACGGGGCAAACCAATCGCCGGGCGGTCGGCTATGCCGGGGCAGGGGGGCTGTTGGCCGGTTTGGCATGCGGATTCAAGTACACCGCCGTTCCGCTGATTGCCGCACCGCTGGTCCTGGTGCTACTGCTGGCCGGCCCCGCGAGTTGGGCCAGGCTGCGAGCTCTGGCCATCTACGGTGCCGCGTGCCTATTGGCATTCGCACCGTGGCTGGTCCGCAACCTTGTGGACACCGGCAATCCAGTGTTCCCCCTTGCATACTCTGTCTTCGGAGCCCGGCCGGGGCTGTGGGACGACGCGTTGCAGAGCCGCTGGGAACGTGCCCACGCCTCCGCGGAAGCTGAACGCACGGAGCGCCCATGGATCGGCCGGGTGTTCGACCGCACCCTCGGTGATCTGCGCACGGGGCCGCTGCTGTGGGCTTTGGCAGTGGTGGGAGCGGTAGGGCGACGCGACCGGCGAACATGGGCCCTGATCGCGATGGCTGCCTGTCAGCTCGCGGTCTGGGGCGCCGCGACGCATCTGTTCGCCCGTTTTGCCGTTGTCCTGCTCTTGCCGCTGGTGGCTCTGGCGGCCGGCGGCATTCACCGGCCCTGGCTTGCGTCGCGCGGGTCGTTGCTGTGCGGCCTGCTGGTTCTCGCGGCGGCGGCCAATCTTTACCACATCGGGACGCTCTATTATCATCACACTCGCGTCGGCCCGGCCAAGACTCCGATCACGGCCTACGGTCAGGTCGGCTGGTTCGTCGAGGGGCAATGGCCCGGCATGCAGCACGTGGGTTTGGTGAACGCTCTGCAAGGGCGGGCCAACGTGCTGTTGGTCGGCGAGGCCCGGAGTTACTACTTCCGCCGGCCTTGCGAGTATGCCGTGGTGTTCAACCATCACCCGCTCGGTGAAGCCGCCCGGCAGATCGCGGACGACCACCAACTGATGGATTGGCTCCGCGACCGCGGTACGACGCACCTGTTGTTTCATTGGGATGAGCTGACGCGGCTTGGCCGAACTTACGGTTTGCCGAGGGGCCTCGACGACCGGTTGTTGCCGAGACTCGAGGCCGCAGGACTCAACGCCGTTGCGTCGGTCAGCTCCGGCGATGGGCAACCCCCATACGCCACGTTGTTTGAGGTGCCGGCTGATGAGTGACATCCTGACCATCGGGATCACGACCGTGGATGCGATCGGGCAGACCATCGACAGCTTCCCGCCGCCCGGCGGCTTGCGGCTGTTCGACAAACTGACCCTCACCACCGGCGGCAACGCCACCAACTGCTCCATCGCCTTGGCCAAGATGGGGGTGCCCTGCGACGTGATCCTCAAGGTCGGCAACGACGCCTTGGGCGACTTCGTTGTCAGTGAGCTGCATCGCTACGCTGTTGGAGCCGAGGGGGTCATCCGCGCCGACGGCGTGCACACCCCGTATACCTTCGTCTGCGTACTCAGCGATGGCCAGCGCAGCTTCTTCCATACCATGGGCACCAACGGCACACTGTGTTTCGACGATATCCGGCTGGACCTCGTCCGCAAGGCGAAGTTTTGCTTCGTGACCGGCACGATGGTCATGGCTACCTTCGACGGCAAGCAGACGGCCCACCTCCTCGCCGAGGCACAGAAGGCCGGCGTCAAGACACTGCTCGACACGGTCTACCTGGACAACGCATCGCGAGAAGCTTGGCAGGGCAACATCCATCCCGCGTTGCCGGTGCTGGATTACTTCATTCCCTCGCTGCCCGAGGCCCGAGCGATCACCGGCCTGGACGAGCCGTCCGAGATGGCCCGGGCCTTTCAGGACCGTGGGTGCCGCAACGTGGTCATCAAGCTCGACTCGCGAGGCGCCTTCTGCCGCGAAGCCGGCGGGGCGGAGACCTTCGTGCCCGCTTATCAGGTGGGCAATGTCGTGGACACCACCGGGGCGGGGGACTGCTGGAGCGCGGGTTTCCTGGCGGGCCTCCAGGAGGGCCAGGATATGCCCTCCGCGGCCTTGCTCGGCAACGCCACCGCGGCCCATTGCATCCAGGCCCCGGGTGCCTCGACGGGCATCGTACCCCTTAGCCAGATCCGCGATTTCCAGAAGACAACGCCTCAACGCCGCCTCTGACCGGCCGACCACCCGGCGAGCCGGGGCAACGCCGCCTTGCCGAAACCGCCCGCTCCCGCCCAAAAAACGCGCAAGAAAGGTTGCACGCCGGCCTTCCACGCGTTACACTGCCATCGCCGGGACACGGTTCCGGGGAGGGGGCGGCCTCTCCGACGCGAACCGGCCATGTGATCGAGTTATCTTGATATGGGTGGCGACCGCTTGCCGAAGGAGGCGAGGCGGGATGTGGCTGCCCGAGTGTTGTAGTCACCAATCCAAGGAGTAGTACGATGAAATGGATCATGAGTCTTGCTCTCGTTGCGGTTCTCTTCGCGGTTGGATGCAAGCAGGAAGCCGCTAAGGAAGCCGCTCCCGAGACCCCGGTCGAAAAGCCGGCCGAACAGCCGTAAGGCTTCCCTGGACGCATAATCAGACGACAATCACCCGAGACCTGTCGACGGTGATTCTTCGGCCGTGACGGACGCCGCGCTTGGCGTTCGCCACGGCCGACTGTGGTTGACGGCTCTCACTGTGGACCAATCTCTCCCACGCATCTCCTCGCCCCCAGAAAAATCGCCCATCGCTTGCGGGGCTTGAGAAAGCACCGCCTGCCCGATAAGCTCACTACCGCTCGCGGATTTCACCTTGCGCCGCTCGCGGCCTTGCGTACGGGTCGCTTGTTGTTGTGCACCGGGGCAGGAGACCGGCCCTCCGCAGAAGCATCAGCCATCACGGCATGTACAGTCAACGAAAGGATTTCCTATGCAGAAAGAGCAACTCGCGTTCCTGAACGCCATGTTGGAGACGCCCTCCGTATCGGGTTTCGAACAACCCGTGGCCCGCATCGTCCGCGAACGTATGAAAGACTGCGCCGACGAGATCACCACCGACATTCACGGCAACACCATCGTGGCCCTCAATCCCAAGGGCAGTCCGCGAGTGATGCTGGCCGGCCATTACGACCAGATCGGGCTCATGGTCCAGTACATCACCGACGAAGGCTATCTGACCTTCACCACCGTCGGGGGCATCGACGCCACCGTCCTGCCCGGCTCGCGAGTCACAGTCCACACCCGCAAAGGCACCGTCGAAGGGATCATCGGGCGAAAGCCCATCCACCTCATGAAGCCTGAGGAACGCAACCAGGCGAAGATCGAACTCAACGAGCTGTGGATTGACATCGGCGCCCGCGACAAGAAGGAGGCGGCCAAGTGGGTGTCGGTGTCCGATCCCGTCACGTACCGCTTAGGCGTGCAGCGGCTGGGTAACGATTTCATCGTGTCCCCCGGATTGGATGACAAGGTGGGCACGTATGTGGTCATGGAAGCTCTCCGGCTGGCGTCCGCCAAGAAAATGGCATGTGCGCTGTTTGCCGTCGGCACGGTGCAGGAGGAGATCGGCCTGCGCGGGGCGCGAACCAGTTGCTTCGGGATTGATCCTCTCGTCGGGATCGCCGTCGACGTTTGTCATGCATCGGATAATCCTGGCGTCGAGAAGAAAGTGGCCGGTGAGCGAGGTCTGGGCAAGGGGCCGGTCATCGAACGCGGAGCGAATATCAATCACGTGCTCTGCGACCTGCTCATCGACACGGCCGACAAGAAGAAGATCGCCTACCAGCTCAGTGCCGCACCGGGAGCCACCGGGACGGACGCCAACGCTATCCAGGTCTCACGCAGCAGCGTGGCCACCGCTCTGATCGGTATTCCCAACCGGTACATGCACACACCTGTCGAGATGTGCGCCCTCTCGGACCTGGACGCCAGCGCCAAGCTCATCGCCGAGGCCGTCGCCCGCATCACGGAGAAAACCAGCTTCATCCCGCAGTGAGCAGGGAAGCAACGAGTTGACGCGGTCCCCAGCGGCCCGCGAATCGGCAGAATCTATGCCCCCTTGCGGGATTAGTCCCCTTGCGGGATCAATCCAGATTGTCACGGATGGCGGACAATGTCAATAGCCTGGCACTTGTTCTGGCTAGGGGTGGTGGAGTGCAATAAACTGGGATAATTCAAGCGGCCTCGCGAACCACTCAGACTACCGACTCATTGGATGGCCTTGCCATGAGCGCAGCCATACGAAGAGAGAAGAGCCTGGACCGCTGCAGCGTTAACTGGCTGATAGGAAATGTGATTCCGCGAGGGCCGGCGGCGTGGCCCCGGGGGTGGGAGGGGGCCGGCCGGCTATGCAATCAATCCCACCATTCCGGCGGGTGAGATGCCGATGAAGCGTCTCAAGCGGCCGTGTGCTCGCTTTAGGAAAGAATGTGACGCAAGGTAGGAATCTCGTGTTCGGATCACTTATATAGTGTCGAGAAACGCCGACAATACTCGATAATACGCCTCCCTTGGCGGATCGTTATGATCGCCGCCGGGGATTGGCAGAAATTGCTTCGGCTCGTTGGCGGAATCGAACAAACGACGACCGATTGCATAAGGAATTGTTCGATCATCCGTGCCGTGGCTCTGCAACAACGGGCCGTGATAATTCTCAATCTTGGCCTTTGAATCAAATCGCGTTTCCATCAGCCACCGCATCGGGAGCAAGGGAAACATGGTTTGAGCCACATCAGGGATCGAGGTGAATGTACTCTCTAGTATCAGAGCACGCGCGCCGTCGGTCGCGGCCAAATCAACCGCAACGCCCCCGCCTAGTGACCGACCCAGCAATACGATTTGACGTTCGGGGATTCCCTCGCGGCGCGCCAGCCATAATCGTGCCGCACGGGCGTCATCTAATATGCCCGTTTCGGTCGGTTGACCTTCGCTGCGGCCGTAACCTCGATAATCGAAAACCAGGACCGACGAGCCAACGCGATCTCGAATTTGCCGGGCCGCACTGGCCCAATAAGCCACGTTGCCGCCGTTGCCGTGACAATAGAGAATGGTCGCCCGCCGGTTTTCGCAGGGAAAATACCAGCCGTGCAATTGCGTGCCGTCAGACGAAGTGAAACTGGCATCCTCGAACATCGCGTCGGCCGGTCGCCAATTCCCGTCAGGATAGCGAGCGGGCTGAAAAACGACCGACCGTTCCATTTGTGCCAGCGAACTGCATCCGCTCGCCATAACGAGGCCGAACGCTATCGCCAGTACGGCAAATCGTCTTTGTATCGACACAGACCAGCCTGAAGAGGACACCGAATTAGCATCTGTTTCGGAAGGAATCATTGAAGATGGTAGGGTAGGCATCGCCCACGATATTCTCGGTAGAAAGAATGATTGTCGTGGGCGGTGCCCACCCTACAGTCTTTTCCACAGAAGATACAAGTTACTTATTTCGGATGGAGTGTATCGGGATCGGCCATTCCATTCAAGAGCACTTCTCCGAGGTAAACTGATAGGAAATGTGATTCCGCGAGGGCCGGCGGCGTGGCCCCGGGGGTGGGGGGTTTCCGAATTGCCCCCTCCGCCGCCCGCAGGATGTGCGGGAGATGGAGCGGAATTGGCACTGGCCGGTGGCCCACGGCGAAGGCGATCCGGACCTGTCCTGGGGCGAGGCGATGTTCTACCCCGGCGTGCAGTATTTCAATGCCCGCTCGCGGAATATCAAGGTGGTGTTTGTTAACCAGTTCGGGTTCGAGCGGAGCGTGTGCGGCGAGAAGATGCCGGCCGAGATGCAGTTCATGGACATTCGCCGGGGCAGCGACGTCGAATTCGGCCAATCCATCTACGAGCCCTTTGGAATCGCCCAGTTGGAGCCTTTGACCTTCGGAGCAATCTGCGTGCTGACCCGGGTGTCCGGTTGTGCGGGGTTCGTGGATAACGTGACCGAGGGCGAAAAGGTACCCAACGTGCTGATCGCGGATTACATGGCACTGCCCGAGCAACGCAGCGAATCGGAGTTACTGTCGCTGGCCCGTCCGGAGCGCGAGCGGTATGAGGATCGGATGGCCGAGCAAGTGGCACAGCGGCTGCTGCGAGTCCTGCCCCAGAAGCCGGCGGATATCAAACGACTGCTGACCAAGGGCTACGAGTTGGCCAGCCAGATGAGCTGGGAGGTGGTCGCCAGCCAACTGGTCCTGCCCGGCATCGAGGCCATCTGCCGACGATATCAGAATATCAAGATCGCGTAGCGGATTTGCCCGCGTTCTGCTGCTTGCGGACCAGCTCGAAAGCGTATTTGATCTGCTCAAAAACCTGCTGCTCGACGCCTGTGCCGCATTCCGGGCAGCGCGGTTGGGTGATACCGAACAGGAAGTAACCACATTGGGTGCAATGCCAGGCTGTCGGTCCGGATTTACCCCCGGTGCTCAGCGCCATGATCATCGGAAACGCCATCACCAAGAGGTATATCAGCCCCATCCAGGCGAAAGGCTTTTCGGCCCGCCCCGGTCCCCACTGCAGTGCTATCACCAGCCCGAAAAACAGCAGACAAATGCCGATCTGAGCGACACCGAGGGCCAGCGCCCAGATATTCTGGACTCTAGCAAGAAAGATTATGGTCACTCCCAACAGCAGCAGAACCGGGCCGGATATGCACACGGTCTCCACATCGACCGCCGGTATCAGCAGCCAGGCAACCCAACTGGCCAGGACACTGACTGTCATCACCCGCTTGAGCCATCGAGACCGTCGCCCGGGAGGCACACGGCACTCCGGATCGAGGCCGGCCGGCGCACCGCAGAAATGGCAGCGTTCCTGTCGAGTGGATAGAGCTGATTGGCATATTGGACATTGCCGCAGTTCCATGCCTTCATGCTATCGCGGAACCGACGGGCTGGAAACCCGGCAGACACTCAGACTGATAGGAAATTCGATTCCGCGAGGGCCGGCGGCGTGGCCCCGGGGGTGGGGGGTTTCCATTGGAGCCCCCATCAAGGGGGCTTGTCGAATTGGCACACCGCCCAAGTAGTCACGCACTGGCCCCCCGGCAACCTGGTCGCATTGTCGCTTGGCCGACGCAGAGGTATCATCATGCAAGTAGGCCCAAGAGCCTTTGCGTAGCCCGCAGTGGCCTGGATGAGAACGCGGAGCAACGAGATGCCCACAATGCACAGGTCGTCGCTGGGATTCATGGTTGCAGCGATTGCACCGGTTCTGCTGTTTCCCGTCGAAGTGCACGCCAACGTCATCAGCATCTTCAATCAGAAGCTGCTCATGCACCTGTTTGCCGGCAATGCCGTCATTGGCCTGATTGAGGGGGCGTTGATTGCCAGGGTCTTCAAGATCAAGGCGGGGAAGATCATTCTCCTCATGATCGCCGCCAACTACTTCTCCACCTGGGCAGGCGCACTCGGACTGTCATGGCTCGGCTCGCGTTTTGAGTCGCCGCTCGCTCGGCTCGTAACGCTTGATACGCTTCAACTCTTCATCTGGAGCCTGATCCTTGCCGCGTTCGTCGGCAGCGTGGTTCTCGAATGGCCCTTCTGCATGATCGCGATGTGGCGGACGCCCAGTCGCCTTTCTCGTTCCTTGTTCGCTTGCGCTCTCGCTCAAGTGGTCTCCTATGCTCTGGTCTTGGTGCTGAATCCTCCGTTCGGCCATTTCTCCGGATCGCCCGGTACGGAACCCCGAGTCAGTGTCGCCCCTGTTGCGTCGTTTGCCGATGCCCCGAACACGTTCGTCTACTTCATCTCGGCGGCGGATGGTGACCTTTGCCGCATTCGCCCCGACGGGTCGTCACGCGCTCGGGTCGCGGGTCTGCCCATGAGGCACCCCGACATGAAGCTATTCGCGAAGCCCACGGCCGATCCCGCCTCTTGGTCGCTGTGCCTGGAGAAGCAGTATGGCTGGGACGAGTACCCATCGGGCGACTGCGTTGACACAGGCGTAACCGTGCGCGGCTTCACTCCGCCCGAACGAGATCGCGACCCGTACGAAGTTGGCAGGAAGCTTGGTAAGCGGGCAACCGACTTTCGCCCTGAGGACCAAAGGCTGACAAATGTGTTCACCGCCAGCCTCGGCGACACGTGGTTGGGTGTGGAGGCCTCAGAGACGCGCGGCGCGGACCAACCCATTCACCTTCAATTCGACCGTCTCATTCTCCGCTGGGACACGCGCAATGCCACCGTTCTGCCGAGCGGCCAGATCGTTTACCAACTCGGCAGCCAGCTTGTTCTTCTCGACGCGAACCAGCGGAAGATCGGTCTGATCGCACTCGGACGCGGCCCGGTGCTCTTCGTTGATGAACTGCTGACGAGCCGGAGTGCTCCGGCAAGTGGACCAGCTACCTCCGCACCGGCCGGCCAATCGTCGTCCAGGCCCCGATAGCCAGCAAATGAACCTGGGGTTCTCCCGTCGAAATAGACCACGCTGGCCCGGCAGGGCTCGGAGCTGCGACCTTAGCATCCAAAGTGCGACGGGCTACCCGCTGTACCACGGGCCAGTCATACGGATGGCGGCGGAGTCGAACCCCATGCATGTCACCCGCCTCCGTGCCGGGGGACCAAAGGGACCAAAGAGGACATCACTCATTTCGTCTCTTCTCTGTCGGTTTCCTTTGCCGGCCGGGGTTTTTACGGTCTGATGCGGCGATGTTTCACGAGCAACGCTGAAACGCCTCAAGATGCTTTCCGGGACGGCAGTTGCGACCGCCTTGATCTCGACGGCAACTGCGTCATCGCCAACAACTGGGCCAACCGCAAGGACGCGACCCGGTGCTGAGCTTGTCGGGCAAAGCAAAAGGCTGTGCACACTGAGAGAGTACTGGCCAGGGGGGGGGGGGGGGGGGGCACCCCCCCCCGGGAAAAA
>Ga0123328_1000435_pt1 | contig 44664 bp, 29 predicted proteins | sample BioC12SIPDNA_2_FD_89702 | JGI IMG/M metagenome (GOLD analysis project Ga0123328, IMG submission 89702) | Anaerobic biogas reactor microbial communites from Washington, USA - Biogas_R1_A C12 SIP DNA | ecosystem: Engineered > Bioreactor > Anaerobic > Unclassified | place: Washington, USA...
AAGCCGAAATCATACGCGAACGCGAGGCTCAACACCAGCAGTGCGGCCTGCGCGAGCGGTTAAACTCCGCGCGTCATGACCCCTCGCCGCACGGCAGTACCATTCATCCTGACACCATTTTTCCGCTGGCACCTTTCTTTGCGTTGGCGCAGGATTACGGGGATACTAACGCGGCGGTGGGAGCGCTATGGTCCATCAACCGCGAAGGAGTCCATGATGTTCACGCGACAGGGTATGCGGCCGCGGTACTCGCCGATGAGCGGTTGTGTCCATCTCGGAGTCGGGGGGATGATGCGGGTTGCCGGCCTGGTCCTGGTTGTTGAGGCGTGTGTTTTGGCCGACCAGCCGGCCAGTGCTCCGGCCAGCCAACCGGCGTGGCAGTCGTTGTTTAACGGCCGCGATTTGGCCGGCTGGCATGGTGTCGGCGGAGCCCGCTGGGCGGTGGCGGGCGGCGAGATTGTCGGGCAGACGGGTGACGGCTCGTATGGCTGGCTGGTCACCGATCGGCCTTACGATGACTTTGTTTTCGAGTTTGAGTGTCGGCACGAAGTTGCGGGCAACAGCGGCATTCAATTCCGAAGTCACGTCGTCGATGGTGTGATGTACGGATACCAGGCGGAGTTCGACCCGCGGCCTGAGCATGGCACCGGGGGTGTGTACGAGCAGGGTGGCCGAGGGTGGCTGCACAAGCCCGACGCCCGCGGTCTGGCGGCCATGAAGCCGATGGAATGGAACCGCTACCGCATTCGGGCCGTCGGCGATCACATCCAGTTGTTCGTCAATGACGTGCCGACGGTGGACTTCCGCGACACCCAGGCTCGCGGCGGGATCATCGCCCTGCAGATCCACAGCGGGCAGCAGCCCATGACTGTCCGCTGGCGAAACCTGCGGATCAAGGAGCTCAGCGAAGGCGGAGCATGGATGCCGATCTTCGATGGCCGGACGCTCAAGGGCTGGCATACCCAGGGCGAGCCCGACGTGTGGCGTGTGGAAGAGAAGGCCATTGTCGGCGAGTTGGTCAAGCCGTCGCCCTACGCTTACCTGGTGACCGACGCCTCGTTCGGCGATTTCGAGCTGAAGCTCCACATGCGTTACGAGACGAACAGCGGCAACAGCGGGGTATTTTTCTGGTCGACGTTCCCGCCGCAGTGCGCTCGATGCGAGGAGGTCGTTCGCGGTTTGCCGCGTGACGTGTCGGTGTTCAAGTGTCCCAAGTGCGGGCACGACAAGGCTGTGCCGCTTCCCCAGCGGGTGCACATTCACGGCCCGCAGGCGGAATTCGCTCCGCCGAGGCAGAACACCGGCGGTCTGTACGATGCGCGCATTGGCCGATGGATCAACGAGGACCAGTTCAACGAGATGATGCACAGGATGCATCGATTCGAGGAGTGGAACGAGCTGCGGATCATCGCGGCGGGCAAGGATGTGCTCGTCTACCTCAACGGCTACCGTGTGAGCGAGGTACGGGGTTACGACTTCCCCGAAGAGGGACAGATTGCCTTGCAGCTTCACTCGGGCAACGCGATGCGAGTTCGTTTCAAGGATCTTCAAGTCCGCCGCCTGGGTTCGTAGCGATGGACCGTTGGGGGATCCTTCGCTATTTTGCTGGTTCACTTCGTCCATGGTGAACCGGGGGTTGTCACCCCCGGCTCGTTTGCGATTGCGATGACTTGCTCACTTGTTGACTCGCTCAGTTGCTTGCTCAGATGAAGACGCGTTTATTGTAGACGAACCACTCGATGAGCAGGACGACGCCGAGCAAGGCGAGGAGATAGGGCCATAGTGGGCGTTGCAGGTTCTCAGTGCCTTGGCCGGTTTGGACTTGGCCGCCGCCGATGTGGAAATCCAGGTGCGGAGCGATGAAGCTCTCTTCCTCGCCGAGCAGGCTGACGGCGCGGACCTCCTGCCCGGTCTGGGCGGCGGGGACACGATAAAAGCCGACCGAATCCGTCTGGCCATAGGTCGCCAGGCCGTCGGCCCGGATGGCGACCTCCTCCTCCCGGTTGTCGGGTCGCTTCACGACGGCGCGGGTCAGTCCGGGGCGTACGGGCACGCTGATCGCCTGTCCCGGCCGCGTGGGCGTCTGCCGACCGCCGGCGGTGTCGCCGGCAAGGTACCGCATGGTGTTGTGCATGAAGACCACCAGACCGACGTCGAAGACCCAGCTCGTATTGAGCATCTCGCGGCTCTCGTCGAAGAAGGTAAACGCGCAGATCAGGTACCGATGCCGTTCCTGCTGCAGGAGGCTGAGGACAGGGCCGTTGCTCGCCTCGATGAGTGTCGTCGCCTGAGCGGGGAGTTGCAGCTTATGCCAGGAGAACACCGACAGCGTGCCGACGGCCACGTGCCGGAGGACCGGATGCGTATCGTCCCAGTCGAGGATGATGTCGGTGTCGGTGATTGGGCCTTTCTCGACCTCGTCGATCAGCGGCACGCCGCCGAAGAAGAGGTAGTTACCAGGAGGCAACCGTTCCGTCGAGTGTCCGTCGAAGACGACGACTTCATAACGGCACCGGCCGGCGTCGATGAGTTTGTCGGCCGGCGCGTTCTCGTACTCGTCGGGCGTCCACACGTCGTAGCCGGCCAAGGGTAGAGCGGCCATGAGGTTGCGCAAGTAGCGGTTGCCGGGCGTCACGAGCAAAGCGGACATGGCCCGCGGCGCGCCGACGACCGCGAAGGCCCGGTTGTCGATATCGAGATCGTCCGCACGAACCAAGCGGACTTCGATCTCCGCCGCGGTCTCGAACGTGAGGTCAAACGTCACCGCCGTGTCGCTGCCCTCGGCGGGCATGCCCGCGCCCGGCAGGCTGCCTAGTTGCTCGTCGCCGGCCATCGGAGCCAGATCACGCACCGTGCGCACGTCGCGAAGCCGGCCGTCCACGAACAGCGATACGTCCGTGGTCACGGGCGTACCACCGAAGTTACGAATGCGGGCCAGGACGCTGACCTGCTCCGGCCGTTCGTAGTGTCGGCGCACGTCGAGATCCACGATGCCCACGTTGTCCTTCGCCTCACCGACGCGTAACACCTCCAGTCGCCCTCGCTGCACGACGACCTGGTCGGCGTCGGGCAGCCGGCCGTCGGTGAGCAGCAGGAAGCTCGACCAGGTGACGTCCGACGCCTCGGTGTAGGTATCCTCGCCGACGGGCGTCGAGTGGGCCTCGGCGAGCTGCATGGCCTCGTGCAGTCGGCCGGCGGCGTCGCTCTGGGTGATCGACTCGATCGCCCGGCGGAGTACCTGCTTGTCGTCGGTGAACGGGGCGAGCACGGCGGCGCGGTCGGCGAAGGTGATGATCATGGCCCGGCTGGCGGTGCTCATGCCGTCGACGATTCGGCCGGCGTGCTCCTTGGCGATATCGAGGCGGCTGCGGTCGCCCTCTTCGCGGGCGGCCATGGACGCCGACCGGTCGATGAGCAGCACGATGGACTGTTCCACGTCCGCCTTGCCGCCGCGGATGGGCTCACTGATGGCCAAGGCGGCCAGCAGGAGGACCAGTAGTTGCAGGATGAGCAGCAGGCTGGAACGCAACCGCTGGAACGGCGAGTTGACCCGCAGATCCTCGACCGCCCGACGCCAGAGCAAGGTCGAGGCGATGGGCAACTGCCGCCGCCTGAGCTTGAGGAAGTAGAGCAACACCAGCGGCGGCACGGTGGCCAGCAGCGCCGCCAACGGGATATACCACGGGGCCAGGAATCTCATTTGAGCAGCCCTCGCCGACGCAGGTAAGTGAGCACGAGCTGGTCGAACGGCACCTCGGTGCTCGTGAACAGGTACACGATGCCTCGCCGGCGGCAGAAATCCTGCAGCCCGCGACAGTAGGCGTTGAGGTTCTGCTTGTAGCGGTTGAGCAGGGCCCGGCTGATGGTGATCTCGGCGAGGTCGCCGTCCTCGACGTCGCGCAACTGCAGGTCGCCGGTCAGATCGGGGCTGATCTCCTGCGGTGAGAGCATCTGCACGACGTAGAGGTCATAGTGCCGGCCGATGAGGTAGCGCAACCCCTCCTCATAGCCGCCCTTGTCCATGAAATCGCTGAGCAGCAGGACCACGCCGCGCTGCGGATGGCGGATCGCGAACTGGCGGCAGGCGGCGGTCATGTTGCCCGCGCCGCCGGTTTCGAGCGCGCTCAGGTGCCCGAGCACTTTCGAGACCAGGTGTCGGCCGCGGACACCGGCCAGCTCCGGGCCGAAGCGGTCCGACCAGCCGCACAGCGTCACCCGGTTGTATTTGGCCAGCCCGATGTAGGCGATCGCCGCCGCCACCCGCTTGGCGTACCACAACTTGGCCGGCTCGCCGAAGTCCATCGACCCGCTGGTGTCCACCAGGACGCTGACGTGCAGATCCTCTTCCTCGAAGAACAGCTTAATGAACAGCCGTTCGAGTCGGCCGTAGATGTTCCAGTCCAGGAAGCGCAGGTCGTCGCCGACGACGTAGTTGCGGTAGTCGGCAAACTCGACCGACTGCCCTTTGCGTTTGGATCGCCGCTCGCCCTTCATCCGCCCGGCGAAGATCCGCCGCGACACGATGTCCAGGCGCTCCAGCCGCCCGATGAACTCGGGGTCGAGCAGGTCCGTCGATTTCGTAGCGCTTGCCATCACATCACCGGGAAAGAAACGATCAACCACAGATGAACACAGATGAACACGGATGAAGAAGACACGTTAACTGATGGAACCATCACTTCCTCCGTCAACTCGCTTGTCTCAGGTTCGACTGTTCTCATCTACCTGTCCTCCCAAGCAGCCTCTCTGCGCAGCAACTCACAACATGCCTCTGCCCTGTCCGTTCTCATCCGTGTTCATCCGTGGTTCCTTCTCCTCTTACGCCGCTTGGTCGGCAACTGTCGGGGTCTTGGCCAGCAGATCCTCGATGATCGCGTCGGTGGTGAGGTTCTCGGCCTCGCCCTCGAAGTTGAGCAGCACGCGGTGGCGCAGGGCTGGCAGGGCCGCTCTCTGCACGTCCGCGAAGCTCACGTTGAACCGCCCGTCGAGCAGGGCGTGCACCTTGGCGGCCAGGGACAAAGCCTGGGCACCACGCGGACTCGAACCCCAACGCACGTACCGCCCGGTCATATCCGTGGCGAACTCGCCGCCCGGATGCGTGGCCATCGCCAGCCGCACCAGGTAGTCCTGCACGTGCGGGGCCACGATCACTCGCCGCACCAGCTTCTGGGCCCCGAGGATCTCGTCGCGGGTCATGACCGGCTCGATCTTCGCCGCGAAGCCGGTCGTCGTGCGGTCGAGGATGGTCTTGAGTTCATCGCGCGACGAGTACTGCACGACCAGTTTGTAGAAGAACCGGTCGAGCTGGGCCTCGGGCAGCGGGTAGGTGCCCTCCTGCTCGATGGGGTTCTGCGTGGCCATGACGAAGAACGGCTCTTCGAGCGGGTAGCGCGTACCGCCGACGGTGACCGCGTGCTCCTGCATGGCCTCGAGCAGGGCCGACTGGGTCTTGGGCGTGGCCCGGTTGATTTCGTCGGCCAGGACGATCTGGGCGAAGATCGGACCATGCTGGAAGCGGAACTCGCGCCGCCCCGTGGCCGGGTCGTCCATCACGATATTCGTCCCGATGATGTCGGCGGGCATGAGGTCCGGCGTGAACTGGATGCGGTTGAAGTCCAGGCTCAGGGCCTCCGACAGCGTGCGGATCAGGTAGGTCTTGCCCAGCCCCGGCACGCCCTCCAGCAGCGCGTGTCCGCCCACGAACAGGCAGGTCAGCACGCCGTCCACGATCTCGGTGTGCCCGACGATCGCCTTCCCGATCTCCTCCCGCAGCCGGGCGAACTTCTGGCAGAACTCCCGCGTCGCCTTTTCCACTTTCGGATCAATCGTCTCAGCCATGAAACCGGTCTCCTGTGTATTGCCTCAGGCATAAGCCTTCGATCGTCGCACTCCGTAGCGGTCGCCCCCCGCGGCGACCGGTGTCCGTAGCGGTCGCCCCCCGTGGCGACCGGCGGCGACGCAGCCGCCGTCATATCTCGACGAAAACCTTCGTCCAGGGCCAATCATCCCATTTCTCAACCAAACCAGCACGAACCGGACTATTCACGATGTACCGCGCAACATTCTCCACAGTCTCCGACGCACGGCAGACGTGGTCATTTGCCGAGCGCTGCCACAAAGGGGCATGGCCGCCCGTCTTCATGAACTCATGCGTGGTGAAGCTCTTGAAGGAATCCAACCACTTGGCGATGGGTATTCCGGAGGCTCCCGGCGACAGAAGCACATGAAGATGGTCAGGCATGAGACAGTAGCAGAACAAGTCGTAACGCAGCCGGCAGCCGTAGAAGTCCACGTTACCACAGATCACCTGTGCGAAAGCAGGATCGTCGGTGACGACGTATTCTGCGCAGATGGTCAAATGCGTCGGCACATCCGCAGCGTAATCGTGATCGGGCAGGCGCACCGCGTGACTCTTGTCGTAGGTGCGCCAGGCTTCCTGTGCGGGTCTGGAGGATCGACGCATATCACAGTTCCCATTCTCGCCGGTCGCCACGGGGGGCGACCGCTACCTTCTACTCCTTCTCCTCCCGGCCGCGGTCATCCAGCTCCTCGCGGGCACGCCGTTTGGCTTTGAGCAGTCGGGAGGTCACGTCGTCGGTTCGGCCGGGCTTACGGCCCTTGCCGGGCTCGCTGGCGGGATCCTGGGCGCTGGCGGCGGCGGTGCCCAGCGAACGGGTCAGATCCTCGGCCGGTTTGCCGGCCTGGGCATCGCCGACGTCGAAGCGAGCCTTGCGGTCCGCGACCGGTTCGAGCGGAATGGTCGTCGACTCGGTTGCCGGACGCTTGGCCGGCACGTCCATGTCCTCGCGCACCTTGTCCCGCACGCCCTTGAGCTGGGTGATGGACTCCGCACTGCGTTGCCCGACGCGTCCCAGCGCCGCCACGCTCGCGGTGAAGAACCGCACGGCCGGCACGATGTACTGATACCGAATCGCCCAACCGACGCTTTCCGCCAGAAGGAACGCGAGTCCCGCATAGAACGTCGCGGCCAGGAACCCGGGCCACGTCGCCAGGTCGAATGGCCCGCGAGCCGTCCAGAGGACCGCCAGCGCAACCACCAGCACCGCCAGCTCGACATAGACGGACATCGCCAGCCATGACGCCAGCCTTCGCCCGGCCACGTCCAGCAGGAACAGCGGCAGCAGGATCCACTGCACCACCCATCGCCACACCGGCTGCCGGGAGACCACCGGCGGCAAGTTGCGGCTGAAGACCTCCTCGGTGCGTGGTTCCAGGTCGGCGAAGACCCGCCCGCCGGTCCGCTCCGCCGTCTTGTAGAGCAGGCTCAGGTTCGTCCCGAGTTCGCGGAACTCGGGCGAATAGGGCAGGCTCAGGCCTGTGCGGATCATGCCGCGTTCGCGGTCCGGCGTGCTGTACTGCAGATTCACCAGGTAATTGCCGTGCTCGGTGACGTCGAACGAGGCCTCGTAGCGTCCCGGGCCGGTCTGACTGAGGTACAGAGGCTTCTGCTCCATGCCCGGCGTCAGCAGCCGGCCGCCGATGCTGAGGAAGTTGAGGAACGACGCGTCGCGATTGAGGGCCTCGACCACCACGTATCCCCGGTTGCCCTCCAGTCGGGTGAGCACGTCGAAATCCGCGGAGGCCTCTTGCCGCGCGACCAGCCGCACCAACTGGGCCCAGAACCGTCCGAACTTCTCCCAGCCCACCCAGTTGCCGCCCCACTTGGGCCACCATCCGCTGGTGAAGACGGCCATGCGGCCCATCTCGTAATGCCAGTGGGCCAGCACGGGGTCATCGCCGTCGCTACCCCGGCGGAACATAGGCATGATGCAGTCGGGCTTGGCCTGCGTCATGACCAGACCGCCCAACTGTGGCACCTCCTGCGGGGCGATGCCCTGCGTCGCCTGCGAGAAGCCCGGCAACAACTGCGGGCTGAAAGGCTGGTCGTCGATCAACGGTCGGCGGACGACTTTGGCCTCCTTGACGAAGATCTGCGGGAGCTGCTTGGGGTTCTTGACCGCGTAGAACCGCCCTTTGGTCTGCCGGGCGATGTCCTTGAGCGGCTGCTCCAGCACGTGCGAGCCGTAGCCGATGCCCACCGTCGAGCAGGTGATCTGGTTGTCGACCATGGTCTGAATGACCGCGGAGGATGGCGGGGATGGATCGCCGTCGCTGATAATCACCATGTGCCGCTGGCTGGCGTCCTGCAGGCCCATCAGGCCATTGACCGCGATGCGCATGGTGCTGTCGAAGTCCGGCATGTCGCCGATCTGCATTTGCCGGATCTTGCGTTTGATACCCGCTTTGTCCGTCACCGCCGCGAGAGGCACATCCCAGTTCGGCCCGCCCACGCGGAACGAATAACACAGCACGCCCAGGTAATCGAGCGAGCTGATCGTATCCACACTGGCCATGGCCACCTGCTCGCCCCAGTAGTTGCCGCGTGAGATCTCGCAACTGTGCATGATGATGACCAGGGCCCCGCGCGGCATGATCTTCTTGTGCTTGACCTCGAAGGAGACGGGGCTGACCTCCTCGACCGGCGAGCCGATCCAGCCGCCCGCACCGAAGCCCTCGTCACCGCCGGTCATAATCAGCCCGCCCCCGAAGTCCCGCACATAGCTGGCCAGTGCCTCGTGCTGTTCACGGGTGAAGGTATCCGCCGAGATGTTGGCCAGCACCGTCACCCCGTACTCCTGCAGCTTGAGCAGGTCGATGTGGACCTCGTCCACCCCGCGGATCTCGGCATCGATCTTCTCGCGACGCAGGGCTTCGTACAACGACTGATCATCCGTGGCATTGGGACGCGTGACGATAAGCACGCGGCCCTGGTCATCGACGAAGGTGAAGGCCGTCGCCCGGTTGTTCTCGGCGATGGCGTCGTCCGTGGGCACCAGCGGGGCGACCCGCGCATCGAAACGATGCACGCCGCCGGACGGCAGCTCGATGGGGATGTCGAACCGATTGGGCTGCATGCCGCCGGCCAGCTCGATGATCGGGTCGGACAGTGGCACCTCTACGTCATTGTGGTACAGGGTCAATTTGGCCCGTGTCGGCCGCCGACTCTTGAGGATCATGCGGACCGGAATGGTCGTATCCCGGCCGGCCTGAGAGGGCACCACCAGCCGATCGAACAGGATCTCCGCGTCGCGGCGGTACTGCAGCGGCAGCACGTCGACCACGATTCCGTTGGCGGCCGCGATCTCGACCTCGTCGGCCAGGTTGCCCGCGTTCTCGTTCCCGTCGCTCAGCAGCACGACCCGGCGGGCGAAGCCCTCGGGAAACGAGGCGATGGCCATGCGCAGACCTGCCGCCAGGTTCGTCCGGTCCGGCTCCTGGGCCATGCCGAACCCGAATACCTCGACCCCGCCGCGGCTGGGGATCATGTCCACGTCCGCCTGCCCGTCCGCACTGATGACGCCCACACGGTCGTCGCGCTCCGCCGAGGCCGCCACCTGCCTGATGTACTGCTGGGAGGCTTCCCGCAGGTCGTCCGGGATGCTCCGCGAGCGATCGAGCACGAACAACACCGCCACGCGATCGTTGCGCCGCACGATCTCCACACGAGCCAAGGCCACCGCCAACGCCGCGATGACCAGACTACGCAGGATAACCGCCAGAATACGCCGCGGCCGTTCCAGCCCAGCCAGCGACCGCCGCGAGATCACCACCAAGACGGGGATGACCAGCAGCAGCCACAGCCACTCCGGGCGGTCAAACGAAATGGGCGAACTGATGCCCAGCATCATCGCTCCGGTTACCTGAGAACCTGAACGCGGTGGTTACCCGCGTCCAACACATAGACCCGACCGTCCGCCCCCAGGGCCACGCCCCACGGACTAGCTAACGATCCGACCCGCCGGCCGGCCGTGCCCCAAGTACCCAGGCTATGACCCTGACGGTCAAACCGCTGAATGCGATTGTTGCCATACTCGCACACCAGCAGCGTGCCGTCCCCGGCGATGGCCAGATCGTAGGGGTACTGTAACTGGCCCGGCCCGCGCCCGGCAGTACCTAACGTGCCCAACAACCGCCCCTCGCGACTGAATCGGCACAGCCGATGGTGACAGGCATCCGCCACCCACAGTGAGCCGTCCGAGTCGAAGGTCATCGACTGCGGACGCGACAGTGCCGCAGGGCCGCTGTCCGCGGTGCCGAACGCGGCGATCGGCTCGAAATCGGGTGTGAATCGCGTAATCCGGTCGTTGCCGCCGTATTCACTCACGTACAGGAAACCCTCGCGATCCACCGCGACGCTCGTCGGGTAGGTGAACTGCCCCAACTGCTCGCCGTACGAGCCGAACCGGGCCGACTCCTTGCCGTTGCGGTCAAAGATCACCACGCGGTGGTAGTGCGTATCGGCCACCAACACCCGCCCTCGGTCGTCGACGCTGATGCCCGTGGGTTTGCCCGCCTCCCACTCCGGCATGCGCCACGCGAGCTCATACTCACCGTCGGCGTTGAATCGCTGAATGCGGGCGAACATGTCCACCACAAACAGTCTGCCGTCCGGGGCCGTCGCCAGGGCACGCGGATACACGAACTGCCCCGGCCCCAAGCCCTTCTCGCCGAATACCAGGACCGGCCGCCGCCCCTCCAACTCATGCCCACCGCACCCGCCGACGCCGGTCATCACCAGGCCCGCACACAGGCTCACCGCCTTGCCGATCATCCGCCGCCGACCGCCTGGCCGAACCAGGAGCCACCCACACAGCAAGGTCAACACCAGACCCGCCCCACAGGCCGTCAGGCTCGTCGCGATCACCACGTCATCCCGTCCGTAGTGCATGTGGTTCAACAGCGTCAGCGACAATCCCTGAGATCCTACCGGCGAAACCAGGTGAGTCACCACGACCTCGAACATGGCTAGCACCGCCACGATCAGCCCCGCGGCCGCCAGCGCCGGCGCGAACATCGGCAGCAGGATGTACGCCAGCACGCCGATGCTTCCCGCACCGTCCGAGCGGGCCTGCTCGACCGTCGACACGATCTGCCGACCGACCGCCAGCCACACCACCGCCACCGCCACGGCCGCGTAGCGAGCCACCAGACCCAACGACCATACCAGCGGCGTGTGGTCATACAACCACCCGGGCAGGCCATGGCGGTTGTACACGGTAATGAAGCCCACGCCCACCGCCGCCGGAGGTACAACCGCCACCAGGACGCAAAGCAATGCCCCACACGTCGCCCACCGAGAGCAAGCTGCCTTCCCCAGCAGCACCGTGAACACCGCCAACGAGAGGGTCAAGACAGCCGCCAGCAGCCCGACCCCCAGTGACACTTTCCACTCGCGCGCGAATAGCCGCAAGGCCTGCCCCCAGGCCCCCCTATTCCGCATAGACGTGGCCAGAACAACCAGCGGCAACCCAACGGTCAGCAGCCAGACCCCCGCGGCTACACCGCAACCGATCCAACCGCTGCCCGGCCCACGGGCTGGCGACCCGCCGCCGCCGGCCAAGCCCTCGTCCCCACCCAACGACTGCCACTGTCGGGAACTCCACGCGCACCAGCCCGCCGCCCCGGCCAGCACGACCGCCAGCGCGAGCACCTGTCCGGTCATGCGGATGACCTGACCGGCCGGGGCCCCCGCATCCACCAGCAAGAGCAGCTCCGTGGCCCACACTCGGGCCATCGCCAGGTGCGGAATCGGATACTCGATCAACGTGACCGCGAAAACCACGCACGCCGACGCAGCCAAGTAGTTCCGCAGACTGGGCAGGGCCGCTCGCAGAAACGCTCGCGTCGAGGTCGTATCCAGGATCGCCAGCATGTAGGCCGGCCGACCCGCATAACGCCAGCCCGTCGCGATGATCAGGGCCACGATGGGCCACAACCAGCCGGCCGAAATCAGCCCCGCACGCACCACGCTCCCGGTCGCGCCCAAGGCCGTCGTGGCCGGCAACAGACCCTCGAACGGCCCGCGCGGCCCCGTGGCCACCTCCCACGCATAGGCATAGACCTGCGGCGGAGTCAGCAACCCCGCCAAGAACAACCCCGTGACCACCGCTCGCCACCCGCCCCGCACCGACGCCAGCACCGCGGCCGGCCAGAGCCCCAGCAACAACGCCCCTCCCGTCGCCACCGCGGAGAGCAGTACACTCCGTGCCAACAAGACCGTCGCGGGCGGCACAACGAGCGACGATGGCGAACCTTCGGCCTGCTGACCGGCGGTCAGGATGATGCCCGCCAGAGGAGCAACAAGCCCGCCGACCAGAACCAGCCCGCCAAGCAGGCAAAGGAGGATGGTCAAGCAAGAAGGAAGGTGCGATAGGCCACTGTTGAGAAGTGGAGAGGGCCGTCCCGCGCCGAAGGCACGGTCGGGCTTGGCCTCGCAAGCAGGTCTCTCACTTCTCACCTCTCAATTCTCACTTTTCACGGCAGCAGGTGCTGTCGGGCCAACTGGATCGCTTTGTCCATCACTCCCGCCACCGCTTCGAAATCCACCTGGCTCTCCGGCGGCATGTCCATACCCAGCTCCTGGCGCAACGCCGCCCGCACCGGAATGTTCCGCGAATCGCTGCGGGCCAGCAGGTGTTCAACCTCGGCCGATACCAGGAAATCGATCAGCCGCCGGCCGCCCTCGGGGTTCGGCCCACCGGTAATCAAACCCACGGAACACGGAATGAACAACGTGCCGCCGTCCCCCATGTCCGGATAGACCATGTTCACCGGCTCGCGGTTGATTTGGCGAACGACCACATCATCGGTGTCCGTCGCACACAAAGCCAACTCGCCCCGCCCCACTCGCCGGGCCGCCGTCGCGTTGCCATCCTGCAATTGGCCGCCGAGGATTGGCCGCAGAGCCTGCAAAAAGGAGATATAATCCTCCTCGCCCCACAGTACGTACATGGCCGCGAGGTGCCCGCCCGTCGTGCCGAACTGCGGATCAGCAAGCCCCAGCCGGCCTTGCCACCGGGTGTCCGCCAGCTCACGCCAAGAGGTGGGCAATTCCTCAGGCCGCACCACGGTCGTGTTGTACCCGATCACCCTCCCGCGCACCCCGAACGCCGTCCATCGGCCCTCGGGATCCTTATACCGATCGGGGATCCCCTCGGCCGGCGGGCGGTATTCCGCCAGCAGCCCCTCTTTGGCGAGCAGAATCGTGTTGAACAGCTCGCTCGACCAAAACACGTCCGCCCGCGGCCGCGAGCGTTCCGCGCGGATACGACGCACCAGGCCCGTGGTCTTGCCCGCCTCGGCGTCGCCTTTCAGATCCACCCGGATGCCCGTCTTTCGCTCGAATGCGGCCACCACCTCACGAAGAAACGGCTCGTCAATGCTGGAATACAACACCACCGCCTCGGGGCTCGACTCCGATTTGCAGCCCCATGCCGCCAATCCAACCCATCCCGCCGCAAGAATCACCAGCCCGACGCCCAGACTCCGCCGTCGCATACGCATTCCTCTCACAGTGTCATCCATCAGCCTCAAACAGAGCCGCGCCCAACGAGCCGCAACGGATGGCTGATCTCCGCAGCGGCACAATCGCAAAGCCCGGCGCGTACTTCGGCCGCGTTGTCGGCGGCGGCCGGCCACCTGCGCCGATGAACAATCCGCCGGCTCAGGATACCTCTTATCTGCGCTTATCAGCGCTCCTCGGCCTTCGTCGGCGAGTCACCACTCCCCGGCTCGGCGACGGTGTCCGCCGCGTTCGCCGGCAAGTCCCCTCCGGTACGAGTGAAGTAGTTTCTCACGCTGGAGTGGTACATACGCGGAACCTGTTCGCGAGTGACCGCGTCGGTCGCGTCACGCTGGGCGGAGATCGCCGCCTCTACAAACTCCTGCGAGACCTCGCCCTTGTACTGCTCGCCGGACACGAATCGCTGCGAATTGATGCTGCCAGGCGTGGTATGCACCGGCGTCTTCCGCTGGACCAGTTGGAAGTCGGTCTGCTGCTGCGGAGCAACGCCGCCCTCGCCCTGCCCCATGTTCTGCCCCATGCCAGAGCCCTGGCCAGACCCCATGCCGGTGCCCTGGCACTTGCTGCACGGCTTGCCGCCCACTTGCCCCGTGCCCTGACAGGCAGAGCAACCGTTGCCGAGCTCATCCTTGGCGGCATCGAGATCCGCCAGCGAGGCCCGCAACGACTGCATTTCCTGTTCGAGGGCCTCCATCTGCGAGAGTTGCTCCCCGGCGGCACTGAGCGCCGCACCGGCCGCCTCGGCACCCTGCTGGCCCTGCGTCGCCTGCCCCGCCGCCGTCGACAGACTGCTCGCCAACTTCCCCGCCGAGTTACACGCCGAGCAACGACGCTTCACATTCTGCATCACCTTGTCGACCTGCTCGCGCGAGAGCCCCTTCTCCGCAAGTTGCTTGGCGACCGCCTCGAAGTCCTCCTTGCTGAGGTTCTCCAGGGCCTTCTTGAGTTGTTCCTCCGTCATACCGGTCGCGGTCAACTGGTCCTTGATCCGCTGGTTGTCACGGGCAAGCTGATCGATCTTCGCCGAGAGTTCCGCCAGTTGCTTGCGCAGCTCCTCGGACCGTTCCTTGGCCTGGGCATCCTCAGGCAGCTTGGCCAGTTGAGCGTTGATCGCCGCCATCGCGTCCTGGGCGGCCTTGAAATCCCCGCGAGCCAGTGACTGGGCCAGCTTGTGAACCTGGGATTCGCCGCCGCCCTGCATCTCCAGCCGCCGCATCATTCGCCGGAACTCCGTCGCGCCGGCCAGGTCCGGATTGTCCTGCTTCTGGCGGAGCTTGTCGCTGAGCTGCTCGATGCTCCGCATCGCCTGCCGCTGCACATCCAGCGGAGATCGCGCCAACGCCGTATCCAGGTTCTGCAACGCCTCCAGTTCGTCTTTGAGATCGGGGTTCTTCTCCTTGAGGCGCTCGTAAGTGCGATCGACCACGGGGCGGACCTGGACCTCGGCCCGCTGGACCATCTCCCGCCGTTCCTCTTCTTGCTTCTTCTCGGCAATTTGCCCGCCCAGATCGAGCGTCGGAAATACCAGCAAGACCAGCAGAGCAAGCACCGCACCCGCACCCGCCCAGTTCGCCGAACGCGGAACCGCCAGTGGCAAGTGCTGCCGCACAACCAAGCCCTCGCCCGCCCGTTCCGCGTCCGCGACCACCGCACGGGCAAACGGATCCTGCTGAGCATCGCAGTAGAGCCCGCTGCTGAGCCGCTCCTTCAGGCCCGCCGCCTCATCCAGCCGAACGGCGGCAACCACGACCCCCTCGCGCGTCACCCACGTCCAGATCACCGCCGCGAGCACGGCCGCAACCGCCAGGCCACTCAGCGATACCAGGTAGAACCAGCCTGAATCCTCCGCCCAATGCCAGCATCGCTGGCCGACCACCGCGCACGCGAAAAGCCCCGCCGCCGCGGCGAGCGTCCACCCCAGTGTGGCAAGCCCGCGCTGCAGCCAAAGACGATGTTGTGCCTGACGAACAGGTTGTTGGAGAGCGGACATGACATCTCCCCGTCACGGCGCCGAGCCGCGGCCCCACGAGCGACCGCTCGACCCTCACCGCATTCTACCCTCCTTCCGTCACGCTGGCCAGCGCTTCCGCAAGCCGCTTGCGGCCTCGCCCGACCGCTTGCGGCTTCGACTGGCGGCGTCAGACCGACCGGCTATACACCATTGCCCTTCGCCGCCGTTTTCTTACACAACTCATCCCGATCGATCTGCCCGCACGCGAGGTGAACACCGATTCCGCGCCGATGCGCTTGCGTTTCTTACGGGACCGCCCCCGGCCCGACACGGCGCCCGGCAATATAGACGTGTTCGATCTGGTGCGGTCTCAAGGTGTACAGCAACGCGGAAATCCGCTGCTCCGGGGAAAGCTCCGCAATCCACTTCTCCGGCCGAACGACCAGGCAGTCCGCCTCCATGCCCACCTCGACCGCCCCCACGCGGTCCTCGAGCCCCAGGGCCTCCGCACCGCCTCGTGTCAGCACCCACCATGCTTCGGCCGGCTTTGGCACCGCGTGGGAACCTCGCGGCAACGCGTGAACCTTGATCGTCTTGGCTGTATGCAACCCCTGAACCGCCACCTGCGGCATGAACAGCTCGTACCCCCCTGCCACACTGCTGCCCAACGCCATGCGGATACCCGCCGACCGATGGGCCACATAGTCCATCAGCCCGCTCTCCAAAAACACATTGGCCGTCGGACAATGCACCAACGCCGTCTGCGTGGCCGCCACCTGCTTGCGCTGGTGCTGATCCAACAACACGCCATGCCCTAGCAGCGTCTTCGGCGTCAGCAGACCCATCTCCGCGAACACGTCCACGTCGTCCAGGTGCTCGGGGAAATGCTGCCGTACAGCCCGCACCTCGGCCTGAGACTCGGCCACGTGCGTCTGGATGTAGCAGCCCATCATCTTCGCCAGTGCCGCCGCACCCCGCATCAGCTTCGGGCTACAACACAACGGCATCCGCGGACTGAACGCATAGCTCAGCCGCCCCTGCTCCGCCCCATGCCACCGCACCGCCAGGTTCCGCGAATCGTCCAACGCCTGGTCGCTCGGTTCGCACAGCTCCTTGGGCACATGCTCATCGTTGAGCATCTTCCCAAAAATCGCCCGGCAACCGCGGCGGGCAAAGACCTGAAAAGCCCGATCCGTCGCCTCAGTGAACGGACTGCCGAACGCGGCAAACGTGGTCGTCCCGCACGCCACGAGCGCACTGACGAAGGCTTCCGCCACCTCCTCGGCAAGCTCCCCGTCCGCACACCGGGCCTCCGCCGGGTACACCACCCGGTCATGCCAGTCGAACAGCGACAGCCCGTCGATCCCCCGATGGTCCCACTGCGGCAGGTGAAGGTGGGCATCCACAAAACCCGGCAAAATCCAACACCCCTCGTCGCCGATGACCTCGGCACCCCGAATCGCTTCGGTCGACACCTCCGCCACCCGACCATCGTCGGCAACGCGCACCCACACCCCGGAGACCAGCTCGCACTGTTCCGCCGACCGCGGTCGCAACAACGTACCATGGAGGATCGGCATGACGGTCACTCCTCAGACGCCCCGCACGGGCCCTGGAAATGAACAACCCATCCGTGAGACTCGCGGGCCTGATACACACACCGGCTTGCCGCTTCGCGCGATCAACCCGACGCGAGCACAACCCGTCCCTCAGGTGACATGCGCCCGTAGCACCAAGGCTACTCTAGTCCGCCCCATCACCCCAGGCAAGAATCTTGACCTGCTTGGGGCGGGCCGCTAGCATGTGGCCCCTGCCGCGTGGGCGATTTTGAACCGTCATTCCCTCATCCAGGAGCTGACGATTTGGGTTACGATTGCGTCGTTTGTGTCAAACAGGTCCCCGATACCGCGAATATCACCGGGGACGCGATGAAAGAGGACGGCACCGTCAACCGGGCGGCCCTGCCGACGGTCTTCAACCCCGAGGATCTGCACGCGCTCGAAGCCGCCCTGGACATCCGCGAACGGTTTGGCGGCACCGTCACCGTGATCACCATGGGGCCGCCGGCCGCATGCGAAATCCTGCGCGATTGCCTCTTCCGCGGCGCCGACCGTGCCGTGCTGGTCACCGATCGCCGGGCCGCCGCCAGTGATACGCTCGCTACCAGCTACATCCTCAGCCAGGCGGTGCGCCACCTGGAAAAATTCGACTTCGTCTTTTGCGGCCGGCAAGCCATCGACGGCGACACCGCCCAGGTCGGCCCCCAGTTGGCCGAGAAACTGGGCCTGCCGCAGATCACCTACTTCGAGCAGTTGATCGACCTCGACGCCCGGTCGGCGCGCATTCGCCGCAACGTCGGCAACGGGTGGGAGATCCTCGAAACCCGGCTCCCGGTGCTCATCACCGTGCTCGACACGGCCAACGAACCCAGGCCCCCGGCCGCCCGGCGAATCATGCGCTACAAGCGGGCTCAGGCTCCCGTCGAGCTGAGCAAAGCCGTCGCGGACGAGCTGCCCGATGCCGCCGACGCCCAGCGGGAGGAAGAGACCACCCGTCGCGTCAAGGCCCTGCGAGCCGCCGACCTGGCCATCGAACAGTGGGATCTCGACGATATCAAAGCCGACCTGCAGTGGTGCGGCCTCAACGGGTCGCCGACCAAGGTCTACCGCATCCAGTCCATCGTCCTGACCAAGGAAGGCCATACCGAGATCCCCGCCACCAAGGACGGCGTCCGCCGCATGATCCACGAACTGATCGTCGACCATACCCTGGGATAGAGATAACAGAATGATTGAACCGAACCGAAAAGGTGAAGTCTGGGTCTTTGCCGAGCAGGAGGACGAGAGCCTTAACGACGTCTCGCTCGAGCTGTGCACCAAAGCGCGCGAACTGGCCGACCGACTGGGCGTGCAAATGGGCGCCGTACTCGCCGGGTGGAACGTCCGCGAGCTCTCCTACCGCCTCATCGCCCACGGGGCCGACCGCGTCTACCACGTGCACGACACCCGGCTCGAACACTACCGAACCATGCCCTATGCCCGGGTAATGTGTCAGCTCATCACCCGCCATAGGCCGCAGATTGTGCTCTACGGCGCGACCCCCCTGGGCCGCGACCTCGCCCCGCGCATCGCTTCCGAGATGCGGGCAGGCCTCACCGCCGACTGCACCGACCTCGACCTCGGCGACTACGAGGACAAACGAGCCAAGACCACGCACCACAACCTGCTGCTGCAGATTCGGCCGGCGTTCGGCGGGAACATCATTGCCACGATCATCAATCCCGACCGCTGGCCCCAGATGGCTACCGTCCGCGAGGGCGTCATGCGAATGGGCGAGGGCGACGCCCGCCGCAGCGGTGAAATCATCGACGAGAAAATCGCGTTCGACGACTTCGACTTGGCGGTCAAACTCATCGAACGCCACCGCGAGCAGCGCAAGGTCAATCTCAAGGGCGCCCGCGTCATCGTCGCCGGCGGCGGCGGTGTGGGCAGCAAGGATAACTTCAAGCTGGTCCACGAACTGGCCGGCGCGCTCGGCGGAGCCGTCGGGGCTTCGAGGGCCGCGGTCGACGGCGGGTTCATCGGCAAAGAGCACCAGATCGGGCAGACCGGCACGACCGTTCGGCCCGCACTCTATGTCGCCTGCGGTATCAGCGGGGCCGTCCAGCACCGGGCCGGCATGGAGGAGTCCGCCAAGATCATCGCCATCAACTGGGATAAGGACGCGCCGATTTTCTCCGTCGCCCACTACGGCATCGTCGGAGATATCGGCAAAGTCATCCCCATGATGATCGAGGCGATCCGCGAACGCGGGACAACGGATTGACGCAAAGATTCGTTGCGTTTCTGTTTAGCCGTGTCGCTTGCGACATAGATCTTGTTTAGCCGTGTCGCTTGCGACACGGATCGGTGCCGCAAGCGGCACCGCTAAACAAACGATGCTAAACAAGCGACGCTGAACAGACGCTGCTGAACAAGCTCAACGAGCTGAACGAGCGGAACGATCTCAACGAGCGGAACGACCTGAACGAGGGTTCGGAATAAGGTAACCAGTATGCCCAACTTCTTCGACGATAACGAGGATATCCGTTTTCTGTTCGATCACCTGGATATCGCCAAGCTGGCGGAGATCCAGGAGGACGGATTCACCCGTAACAAAGGCCGGGGCAGCGAATACGCTCCCGTCAACGCCGCCGACGCGGTCGACAACTACAGCCGCATCCTCCAGGTCGTCGGAGACATCGCCGGCAACCACATCGCCCCGCGGGCCGAGCAGGTCGACCTCGAAGGCAACCAACTCAACGAGGACGGCACGGTTACCCTCGGCGAAGGCGTCCGCAAGAATCTCCAGAACCTGGCCCAGGCGGACCTCATGGGCTTCACCCTGCCGCGCGAGTACGGCGGGTTGAACTGCCCCAACCTGATCTACACCATGGCCGTCGAGATCATCAGCCGGGCCGACGCTTCGCTGATGAATCTCTTCGGCCTGCAGGGCATCGCCGAGACCATCCACGCCTTCGCCGATCAGTCCATTCGTGACGAGTACCTGCCCCGCTTCGCCAACGGCGAGGTCACCGGGGCCATGGTCCTCACCGAGCCCGACGCGGGCAGCGACTTGCAGGCGGTGGGCCTGCGGGCCTGGCAGGACGACGACGGCCAGTGGCGTCTCAAAGGCGTCAAGCGATTCATCACCAACGGCTGCGGCGAGATCCTGCTCACGCTGGCCCGCAGCGAGCCGGACAGTAAAGACGGCCGCGGGCTGAGCCTCTTCCTGGCCGAGCGATGCGACCGCATCAAGGTCCGCCACCTTGAGAAGAAACTCGGCATCCACGGCTCGCCGACCTGCGAGCTGGTCTACGACGACGCACCCGCCAAACTCATCGGCGAGCGGCAACGCGGACTGATCACTTACGTCATGGCCCTGATGAACGGCGCCCGCGTGGGCATCGCCGCCCAGTCGCTCGGCATCGCCGAGGCCGCCTGCCGCATCGCCCGGCACTACGCACACACCCGCAAGCAGTTCGGCGTGCCCATCGAGAAGCTCCCCGCCGTCGCCGAGTTGGTCACCGATATGCGCGTGGCCGTCGAAGCCGCTCGGGCCTTGGTCTACGAGACCAGCACGGTCTGCGATCTCGAAAACAACAACCTCCGCGTACTCGAGATGTACCCGTCTCTCGATCCCGACGAGGCCAAGCGACGCAAGGCCGAGTCTCGCAACCACAAACGGCTCAACGGCATGCTGACCCCCATGAGCAAGTACTACGCCTCCGAGTTGTGCATCCGCATCGCCAATGACGCCATCCAGGTGCTCGGCGGATCCGGATACATGACCGACTACCCGGCCGAGCGATACCTCCGCGACGCCCGCATCACCACCATCTACGAGGGCACCAGCCAGCTCCAGATCGTGGCCGCCGTCCGCGGCGTGTGCTCCGGGGCCTTCGAGAAACGCGTCGAAGAACTCGAGCAGCGAACCTTCACCGACGAGCTGCTCATTCGCCTGCAGACGGACCTCGGCGAAGCGAAGAAGCTCGTGCTCCAGGCCATCAAGTTCGTCAAAGAACGCGGTAACGAGTACATGGACCTCCACGGCCGCAAGCTGGTGGACAGCGCCGTCACCGTGCTCGTCGGACACCTACTGCTCAAGCAGGCGGCCGTCAGCGACCGCAAGAAGGCCGTCGCTCGCCGATTCATCGACACCGGCCTGCCCACCCTGCGCCGCGACGTCGAACTGATCTGCAGCGGCGACCAAACACCCATCGAGCAGTTCGACCTCATCGCAGGCCCGCCCGGCTCGGCTTCCTGACAGAAGAACCAAAGGCAAGCAGCAGGGTTTGTCCCCGCCTTTTCACGAGAAGCGCCAGGGGTGATCGGAGCCTTGCCCGCGAGAAGGGCTGGGCTTCATTCCAGCTCTTTCCGCAAGAAGTGCCGGGCGGCACACCCACCCTTCTCCCGCAAAGCGCCGGGATAAACCCGGCGACTCGCCACGGGTGCGACTCGCTGGACAGCGCCGGCACTTCGCCGATCCGATCACGCCCCCACCCCCCGCCAACAGGTTGGTAATCGGCCCGCTTGACCTTTGCCGACGGCCACCGTACTCTGATTACACTCGCCGACCCCGGCGTGTGAGGATGCCCCGCTTCACCTCTGGGCACCCGCCGGCTGACCGCCAGGGGGCGAGCCAGGAGCCGACCGCCATGGTGGACCTCTTCAAAGCACTCTTCGACTGGCAGGAGCTGACCACTTACGGCGTGGATGTCATTATCTACCTGTTCATGGCCCTCGTTGGCACGCTCTTCTTCCTGCTTCGCCTTTTGCTCTCATTGTTTCTGGGAGCCGACAGCGACTTCGACATGGACGTCGACGCGGTGGTCGATTCCGACGTCAGCTTCTCGCTTTTCAGCACCCTCTCGATCCTCGCGTTCTTCATGGGTGCCGGTTGGATGGGCCTGACCTCCAGAGTAAGTTGGGAGGGCGGCCACTCGGGCTCCGCGTTCGCCGCGGTGGGCTTCGGTGCCGGCATGGCCCTGCTGGCCTCGGGCATGATGTACGGCGTCAAACGAATGAGCCTCCACGCCCACTACGATGTCAACACCGCGCTTGGAAAAACCGCCCGTGTCTACCTGACCATCCCCCCCAAGGGGCAGGGCCGCGGGCAGATCATGACCAACGTATCCGGCAGAAGCAAGGTCATGTTCGCCCGTTCAGAAGCCCAGGAGCCCATCGCCGCGTTCGCCATGGTCCGCATCCTGCGGGTGGATGATGATGAGACTTTCGTCGTCGAACCGGAAAGCTGAACTACAGGATATCCTCGGAAATCACATGAGGGGTAAGACGTCGCACAGGCCTGGTACGCGTGACTCGCGAACGCCATCCGCGAGCGGTCTTGCCGCTTCGCTTGATTCACGCACAACGGACGGCTACACAACTCCGCGTTACTCTCGCAAAAGGAAACACACATGAACCTGCACCACCCCATGCTCGCGGTCACGCCCGACTTCGGCCCAATCACGCTGATCATCGTGCCCGTGCTGGTGATCGCGTTCATCCTCGCAATCGTCGTTCGGCAATACCGCCGCTGCCCCTCCAACCGCGTCATGGTGGTGTACGGCAAGGTCGGCGGACAGCAGGCGGCCCGATGCGTGCACGGCGGAGGCGTCTTCATCGTGCCGCTCTTCCAGAGCTACGCCTACCTGTCGCTCGAACCCATGACCATCGAGATCGACCTCACCGCGGCCCTGTCCAAGAAGAACATCCGCGTCAACGTGCCCTCCACCTTCACCGTGGGCATCTCGACCGACCCGGCGATCATGAACAACGCCGCCGAACGCCTCTTGGGCATGAATGACCGCGAGGTCACCTCCCAGGGCCGGGACATCATCCTCGGCCAGATGCGCCTGGTCATCGCCACCCTGACCATCGAACAGATCAACCAGGACCGCGAGACCTTCCTCGATTTGGTCAACAAGTACTGCGGTGCGGAGTTGAACAAGATCGGCCTGGAGGTCATCAACGTCAACATCCGCGACATCTCCGACGAGAGCGGCTATATCGACGCCATCGGGCGCAAAGCCGCCGCCGAGGCCATCAACCAAGCCAAGATCGAGGTCGCCGAGGCCAAGCGTCACGGCGACATCGGCGAAGCCACCGCCGACCGCGAGCGAGAGGTCCAGGTGGCCGATCAGATCGCCCAGGCGGAGATCGGCCGCAAACAAGCCCAGCGCAACCAGCGGATTCGCACCGCCCAGCTCGAAGCCGAGGGGATCGCCGGCGAAGCCGAGTCCCGTCGGTCCCAGGACGTGGCCACCGCTGAACAGGGAGCCAAGGCCATCCAGGGGCAGAAGACAGCCGAGGCCGAACAGCGTATCCGCGTCGCGGAGCTTGAAGCCGAGGCGGTGCGCGGGGAAAACGAATCCAAGGCCAAGGTCGTTGACTACGAGGCCACGCTGGCTGAAGCCCGCGCCGAAGCTCAACGACGCGGCGAAGTAGCCCTGGCCAACGCCGCCCGGGATGTGCTCCTGGCGGAGAAGGAACAGGAGATGGCCCGCCTGGAGAAGACCCAGGTCGTCCAGCAGTTGATCGAGCGGACGAAGGTCGAGATAGACGCCGAGGCCGAGGCCGAACGCCTGCGCCGCATCGCCAAGGGTGAAGCCGACGCCGTCCTCGCCAAGTACAACGCCGAGGCCGAGGGTCTCCAGAAAGTGCTCGAAGCCAAAGCCACCGGATACGAGCGAATGCTGAGCATCTGCGGCGAACGTAAGGACCTGGCCCCCTCACTGCTGATCATCGAGAAGCTCCCCGAGCTCATCGCCGAGCAGGTCAAGGCCATCCAGAACCTGCGGATCGACAAGATCACCGTCTGGGACTCAGGTCAAAGCGTCGGCACCGACGGCACGGTCAGCACCGGCTCGACTGGCCAGTTCCTCCGGGGCCTGATCGGCGCCCTGCCGCTCATGCACGAGCTGGCCAAGCAGGCGGGCATCGACCTGCCGGGCGTCCTGGGCAAGGTGCAGGAAACCGAGGACGCCGCAGGCTCGGCCGGCCCCTCCAGCACCCGCAAAATCCGCCCAACGCCCCCGTAGCGGTCGCCCCCCGTGGCGGCCTCCCCCCGTAGCGGTCGCCCCCCGTGGCGACCGGCGGCTGTGTCACCGCCGCAGATGTGCCGGCGGGGGTTCGAAACACGCGGCACACCGCGGCTCGTAACTCTCCGCGCCGCCGATCATGCGAACCGTCTCCACCGGCGCCAGCCGCTGGGTGTACTCTGCCGGCGCTCCGCACCGCGCGCACACCGCCCGCGTCCGCGTCACCTCGTCGGCCAGTGCCGCCAATTCCGGCATCGGCCCGAAAGGCTCCCCCCACGAATCCCGATCCAACCCCGCCACCAGCACCGTCCGCCCCGTCGCCGCCAAGTGTCGGCACACCGCCGGCAGGTCCGCATCGAAAAACTGGGCCTCGTCGATCACGACTACCTCAGCCCCGCCGGCTCGCTCCACAATCTCGCGAGCCGAGGCAACCGGAATCGCCTCCGCCCGGCCGCCATCGTGCGCCACGATTTCTCCGGCCGCGTAGCGGTCATCGGACGCGTGCTTCAAGACCACGACCGCCAAACCCTGCTCGTGGGCTTGCCGCAGACGATCCAACAGGTACCGGCTCTTGCCGCTGAACATGCAGCCGGTGACTACCTCGATTCGACCACCGGCCCTGGATATCGACTCACTCGGCAACATGCCCAAGTCACCCCACAGCCACCTAACACCGCTCGCGCGCTCATCATGCGGTAAGGCCCGGATCATGGCAACCAGCCCTCCGCCCGCGACCGCCTAGACCCAAACCACGCACCAACAGCTTCTCACATGTACTTGACCGGCCGCCCTCGGCCAGGACCATCGCCCCAGCCCGCATGCTCGGCCGACGGAACCACGGGCCTTGCCCCCTTGTGCGATTCATCATGCCCCGGTCTTCTGTTGCCTGGGCACAAACGCCGTAATCTTCGTTGCGTCCTACAGTTACAGATCTTCTTGACCCGCCGACAACCGTCCGTCACGACAGCCCGCTACAGACCGCACAGACCGAACAGATCCACTACGCCCTCTAACATTCGCATCTACATAGGCTTAAGCCTGACATCGGCATGGCCATAAGCACGCCTGGGTGCAGGCACACCCGCTGCCATTCTGAGGTCAGGGGCAACCCTTGTGTGGGTATGGGCAGGCCCGGAGGAGGAGAGACAAATGGATGGGGTTTCAGGTATCAACAGCGTTTACAGCCCGGCGATCACCAGTCCATCGATGCCGGCGACATCCGCGGCCACAGCCCAGGGCGGCATGGTCGCCGAGACCACGCCAGCCCAAGCCTCCGCCATCCAGTCGCAGGAATGGGCATCGCTCTCCAATCTGGCCATCAACCAATCTTCCGAGTCTCTGCTGGTCGCCGACAACGCATCCTCGGCAGCCGTCAGCAATGAACTGCTCGGGGCCATCCTGCTCTTCTTGATTCTCGAGTACATGAAAAGCAGCAGCGAGGACGAGAAGAAGGATCTGCTCGGTCTGATGGGGACGATCATGCAGATGCAGCAGACTTCAGAGAGCCAATCAAGCGTACTGATGTACTCCAGTTCGTCGCTCAGCATCGAGAGTACAGAGATGCAGGTTGGTTCGAGCAGTACCATTTACACCAACGCCGGCCTGGCCCAGAGCCACGCCGCCGACCCGGGTGCCGGCGGGCTCGACGTCACCGCCTGACCGCTTACGGTTTCGCCTAGCCCAAAGCACACGGCCGGGACTGAGCCCGGCCGTATGCGTTTAGACTTCACACTTTGCGAGGAGCGCGGGTAGTTCGCGTCAGTTTACGGCCTTGCCGGGCCGCGTCGGCCTTCCCAGCCGCGCTCATCGCGAGGTCCGGGGCCCGGCCGATCCCAATCCCTGCCGGGTCCACCGAGTCGCGGACAATCCATCCCCTGCCAGCCGAACCCACCGCCCGGGCGACCGAATCCATAGGAATCTCTCGGCCCCGCGCCTTCCATCTGATCACGGTCCTCCATCCACGGACAGGGCCCCAGGCCACGGCCCATTCGAGGCCTCAGGCCCCACCCCGGCCCCATTCCAAAGCCGGCATCTGGCCCGAGGCCCCATTGTGGTCCGGCCTGTCGGTTGCCGCGCCGGAGCTGAGCCCACGGCCGGCTCGCTTGACGGCCGCCACGCAATCCCTCTGCCCCCTGCCTTCCCGAACGAAGCGACCTACGGGTCTCCATGCGATCCCGCTGCCCTGCCCGCGGTCGATCGCCGAGCGCACGCTCTTTCATTCCCTCGCGAGGGCCTTCGCCTCTCTGTCGCAGACCGCGTTCGAGCCGCTCGCGCTGAGGCCGACCTTCTTGCATCTGGCCGGGTTCATCCCGCCCTCGCATCCGTTCACCCGTCATGGGCGGAAGTGGTTCCTTGAGATCGCGTCCAGGTTCCCGCTCTTGCATCATCTCACGTACACATTTTTCCACCATCTGGCGGATTCGCCTCTCCATTCCATCGCGCTGGGTTGCATCAGCGGCCGGCCCCTCGGGCCCGGGCCTGGGCTCAGAGGCCACACGCCGCGCGGGTGCCGCCGCCGGAAGATCTTCCGCCTGGCGCATCCGCTGCATCACCCGTGGCGCAAAGGCCTGGAACTCCTCCGGATCGATGAGCCCGTCTCCATTCCTGTCCATGTTCTGGAAGATCTGTTCTCCTCGCTCGGCTGCCGGCGGTGGGCCGGCCTGTCTACCCGCCGGCCGCTCAGGTCCCTCGGCCGCCCATCCCACGGACGCCATGCACAATGCCAAGCCCGCCACACACACGCACATCCGGTTTTTTCGGAACATCACAATCTCTCCATTCACGAAGGTCCACGATACTCGCTCCCGAGGCCTCACCACCGACCTCGGCAGCGGTGGAGTCCTCTACGGACATGAGGTGAAACGGTCAATCGCCCGGTTTTATTGCCGGGAACGTCACGTCAAGCCGACATGCCCTCCGGAGCGATCAGGCAATCGGACAGGAAGGAGGGTCATGATCCCAAGAATGCAGGTCGAGCATGCAGGACACCACGCGGCATGATGTCGCGGGTGTTGAGATTCACGAGGCATTCATCGGTCATCGCGGGCCATGCACGCCGGTCGCCACGGCTCGGCTGTCTTCGAGGCTGAGCTCGCCGAAGTCAGCGGGTGACCGCTACGGGTGCGGGGTGACCGCTGCGCGTGATCGCGGGATGCGCGCCGGTTGGTTTCGGATCAGCCCTTGCCGCCCAGCGCTTCGACATGTGCTTGCGTACAATCCGCCAAAGCTTCGAGGTGGTATCCGCCCTCGACGACGGTCACGAGTCGGCCGCCGCAGAGCGACTCGGCCAGCGCACGGGTCTCGCGCGTCATCCACGCAAAAGACTCTGTCTGGAGGTTGATCTGGGCCAGTGGGTCACAGACGTGGGCGTCAAAGCCCGTCGAGACCAGGATGAACTCGGGTTTGAACTTGCTGATGGCCGGCAACACCTGCAAGTCAAACGCTTCGCGATACTCGTCGTCGCTCGATCCAGGCATGAGGGGGATGTTCATCGTCGCGTTGACTCCATCGCCAACCCCCGTTTCCTGGGCGAATCCGGTTCCTGGGAACAGGGTGTAGGGGTGCTGATGCAGGCTGATGAACAACAGGTCGGGGTCGGCCTCGAAATGATGCTGCGTTCCATTGCCGTGGTGGACATCCCAGTCGAGGATGACCAGTCGCTGGAGGCCGTACCGGACGCGCAGATACTCGGCCCCGATGGCGATGTTGTTGAAGAAGCAGAATCCCATGGCGGCGCGGTACTCGGCATGGTGTCCGGGAGGCCTGACAGGACAGAAGGCGTTGACGCACCGGCCGGCCATGACCTGGTCGACGGCCGCGACCACGGCGCCGGCTGCCAGCCGAGCCGCGTCGAAGCTGATCGGGCAGATGGCACAATCGGACGTGTCGATCGAGTGTCGTCCTTGTTCGCACGCCTCTTGGAAGCGGCCGATGTATTCGCCCGCGTGCACCCGCTCGACGAGGCTCAGGTCGACAGGCTCCGGAGTAATGACCCGGCAGCGAGTCAGCAGCCCCGTACTCGCAAGTCGATCGTGAATGCTTTGCAGACGCTCGGCGCGTTCAGGATGATGCGGCCCAGTGTCGTGCTGTAAGAAGACGTCCGACCAGACAATGCCGGTGTGATTCATGATCGCATTATAGTAAGCGCCCGGTTGCGAGGGTCAAAGAGCGGCGGGGACGTGCTGGCGACACGCGATCCGTGACCGAAGGGCGTGCGTCAGCGGCTGGACAGTGGTGATACGGACCGATTCACCGGGCCTGCGTCGCCGGGACATGCCCCGGGGGCGACTCATGCAAAGCCGTCTGCAACGCGACGATGGCATACGCGGTGACCAGATCGGGGCTTCCCTCGTACCACCGGTCGGCCTCGTTGATCCAACTGCCGTCGGCACGCTGGCGTCGCAACAGGGCGGCACACAGATCGCCCCGCCAGTCGTGGGCGACGCCCGCCGCGTCGGTCACCTTGGGCTCGCCCCAGGCAAGCAGGGCCTTGGCGAATGTATGGTAGTAATAGTACAGACCCTCCTGTGTCTGGCTTTCGGGCATATTGGGGTTGGAGTCCAGCGTGTAGTGCCGCCCGATCCATTCCCATGCCGCCCGCACCCGCGGGTCTTCGCGATCCACGCGAGCATAGAGCATGCTCTTGAAGCCGGCGTAGGTCATCGACCCGTAGGAGCGAAGGCGGACGCGCCCGTCGACCTCGATCGTCCCCGCCTTGCTCTCGCCGTCGTTGGCCGGCGAGTAGATGAACCCGCCGTCGCCCCCTTCCCGGGCGAAGGGCTGATCGTTCGTGCGGCTGAGCATCTGGCAGCGTGCGATGAAAACCAGGGCCCGCTGAAACGCGGGATCGTCGGCGGGCAAGCCGCTGGCGTACAAAGCCTCGATCATCATGTGGGTATTGGACAGGTCGGGCCGGCGTCCACGTCCATAACCCGCCCCGCCATACCACGCATGGTCCTTGTCGATCGGCCGGCCGTCGTCGTCCTTGCGGTTCTCGGTCCACTGTTCGTTGGTCAGGAACTTCTGCGCCCCGCGGATCACGGCCACCTGTTGGGGGTCCTTCAAGTCCGCCAGCATGGTCAGAACGATACTCGTGGTGTAGTTGGCGTATCCCGTCTGCGGGTTGTAGATGCCGCCGTCGGGCTGGCGGAATCGCAAAACGCAGGCGACGGCCCGCCGGGTGATCTCGTGACGCGATCCGTAGTTTGGGTGACAGATGAACCCTCTAGCTACCAGAGCGGTAATAGCCGGGTCGGATCCGGGAAACGGGCCGGCCCAGCCGCCGTCCTCGGCCTGCCGTTCGGCAAGAAAGACCATCGCTCGATCGATCGCCTCCGCGACCTGGAGCCTCGGTATCGAGGGTGCCTGCTCGCGGCCCTCATCGCCAACGGCCCGCGTCGCCGCGGCCCCTGTATCCGCGGCGGCTACGTCCACACGCGTTCCGCCCGAGAGGAGCAGAGCTGCGCCACCCACGACGGCCGAAAGAATCAATGACCGCATCGTGCAGACCTCCTCGATGCGCCAGGATCAGCTGAGGCCAAGATACTCTTCAAAAGATCTAACAACCAGCAAGGCCGCGACGGTAAGGGAGCGGAGTCCGCGAATACCGCTCCCTTACGGTCGCGGCTCTGTTCGGCGCGGCTCAGTCCGGAGCGCTCCTGCGCTCGACACGCCGTCTCAGTGTGCGGCCCGAGCCTCTTCGCGAGCCTTCTTGGCCGCCTCGACAATCTGCTGCTGCACGTTGGCCGGCACCTGCTCGTAGTGCGACAATTCCATGGAGTAGCTGCCCTGGCCGCCGGTAATGCTCGATATCCGCGAGTGATAATCCGACATCTCGGACAACGGCACACGAGCGCTGATCACGCTCAGCCCGCCGGGCAGCATCTCCTGGCCCTCGGGCCGGCCGCGACGAGACGCCAGGTCGCCCTGGATATCGCCCACCTTGTCGTTGGGTACCGTGACTTCGAGCCGCACGATGGGCTCGAGCAGCACCGGCTTGCACATCATGAACGCCTTCTTGAAGGCCTCGCGTCCCGCGATCTGGAAGGCGATGTCCTTGCTGTCCACCGGGTGGGTCTTGCCGTCCGCGAGCCGCACGATCACGTCGACCACCGGATAGCCCGCGACCACGCCCTCCTTGAGCTGCGACTGGACACCCTTGTCCACGCTCGGCCGGAAGGACTGATCGATCGACCCACCGAAGATCTCATCCACGAACTCATAACCCTTGCCTCGTTCGTTGGGCTCGACGTGGATGATGACCCGACCGAACTGCCCCGCGCCGCCGGACTGCTTCTTGTGCGTGTACTCGACGTCGCGCGCGCTGCCGGTGATGGTCTCGCGATAGGGGATCTTGGGCGGCTTGGTCTCGACTTCGAGCTTGAAGTGGTGTTGCATCCGGGAGAGGATCGTCCGCAGATGCAGATCGCCGATACCGTGGATGACCAACTCGCTGGTGACCGGATCGCGGTCGGCCAGGAAGCAGGGGTCTTCCTCGGTGAATTTCGCCAGAGCTCCGCTCACCTTGTCCGCGTCGCCGCGGCTCTTGGGCATGATCGCCAGGGCGAACATGGGATGCGGAAACTTGGGCATCTCGATCGTACCGCCGTCGCCGACGTGGAGCACATCGCCGATCCGCGTATCGAGTTTAGCCATGGCCACGATATCACCGGCGATGGCCTCGCCGATCTCGGGGTGCTCGGCACCCTGAAGCTTATAGAGCTGCCCGGGGCGCTGCGGCTTGCGCTCATCGCCGATGTGGATCGACCCGTCCGATCGCAGCGTACCGCTGTGCACGCGGCAAATGGTGTACTTGATGTTGCTGCGCGGGTCGGCAAAGATCTTGAACACTTGCCCGATGAACCGACCTGCCGGGTCGGGCTCAATCGGCGTGCTTTTGTCACCCTCGACCAACGCACGGCGAAACCCTTCCGCCGGGGACGGGCAGTAATCCGCGACGATATCGAGCAGTTCCTGCACCCCGACCTCGCCCCGGGCGTTGGTGAAGAGAATCGGGACGAACGAACCCGCGGCGATCGCCTTGCTGATCACGCCGGACAGCCTTGCCGGATCGATTTCGCCTTTTTCGAGGTACTCCTCCATGAGTGCTTCGTCCGCCTCGACGATCCGCTCGATCAGGGCGGTGTGGGTATCCGCCACGCTGCCGACGTCGGCCGACCCGTCGCTGTGGGCGAAGCAGTTGATGACCCCGCCACCTTTGTTGGTCGGCAGGTTCATCGGCTGGCACTCCTGCCCGAAGAGCTCCTGTAACCCGGCAATCAGACCCGCCAAATCAAGGTTGGAGTCGATCTTGTTGACCACCAGGATCCGGCCGATGCCGTAGCTCTTGGCCCGCTCCATCATCCGTCGGGTGTTGACCTCGATGCCCGCCGTGGCGGAGACCACGCAAACCGCGGTCTCCACACCCGCCAGCGCGGCAATGGCCGGCCCGGCAAAGTCCGGGGCCCCAGGGGTATCGATCACGTTGATCTGCTTGCCCTTCACCGTGACGTGGCACAGGGCAGAGTCGATCGAGCACGCACGCGTCTTGGCCTCATCGGTGAAGTCCAGGTGGCTGCTCTGCGTATTCACATCACCCAACCGGTTGGTAACCCCCGTCACATGGAGAATGGCATCCGCCAACGAGGTCTTGCCCGACGATTGATGTCCCACCAGGGCGATGTTACGAATGTCTGCGGTACTGTAACTGGCCATGCCGTCCTCCACGAATGGTTGGTGCCGAACACGTCGTCGGCCGTAACCGCGCTATTGTATGGAGTTTTGGCGGCCGAACAAGGGCCGGAGAGCCCCCACCGAGCGGCGCCAGGTGCATCCATCGAACCGTGGCGGCTGGCGGGGCTGGCACGCGCCGTCGTGTGCCACTGCTGTATCAGCGTGCCTGTCCCAAGAAGAACACCGCTCACAGAGCAATGCCACACGGATCAGGCCTGCCCCTCAACAAAAGATGCACCCCGAGCGGCCTCTCGATCCGCCGCTTGGCGAATGGGCGTGGAAGCGATAATGGCCCCCGGTGGTGCGTGCGCGAGCCCGCCCGTGCTCCACTCATCTTGCCGGCTTTCAACCGTCGAAGAAGTCCCACCAGCCGGTATGGGTGAGGATTCGCCGCCCACGGATGATGTGCTTGCGTACCTCTGGATCGAGATCCTGGATGGTCTGGAGCGAAGACTTGAACAGCTCGCCCTTGTATCCCCCGCGTTTCAGCAGGGAGAACAGATCATAGGCCCGATCAAACGTCTCGGGGCAGGCGGTTTTGGCCACGGTGTAGTCGAAGATGACCAAGTCGTGGTAGCCCCTCAGTGGGCCCGCGAGCAGCTCAGCCTGGCTGCGAATCCGATAACTGCCCAGTCCGAACAACTGCGAGACCGCCTCCATGAAAGCGTCTCCGTAAATCGCCTGCATCCGCAGGTAGTGGTTGGCCACATCCCGCCGCAACGACCCCAACTCATCCGTTGACAGCGATCTGATCTTGTGCAGGCCAAGCAGATTGGGCGGTGCCACCGCCAGGAACTGTTCCGCAAAATCCAACGGGACCAGTTCCTCGCCAAGTTGGTCGATCATCTCGACCAGCCGTTGCAGAGCGAACTGGCCCGGCGAATTGTGCAACGCCACCAGGATGCGATCGGGATCGTTCCAGTGAGCCATGTTCCGCAAGGCCATGTTCGGCGAATCGAAGAACTCGTCGTCGTACTCCAGCAGCGAACGCACCTCCACCATGAATCGGCTGCGGTAGCGCGAGGCAAGCGGCTGCTGGGAACCCGGGGAGTTATTGATGATCACGCGGTTCATGAGCAGACGCGTCATCGCGGTCTCATGAACATCCAGGTCGACGGTACCCAGCAGACTGTTTGGGTTAATCAGCTCGAACGGCTTCTTCACCCGGTCGCTCTGCAGCGTATCGAACATGAGCCCGACCCGCAGCTTGGCCAGTCGCTCCAGCGGATGCTCCGAACTGGACAGAAAGGGCAGATCGACCGCGCTGTGCGGCCGACGCCCCAACGGCAAGGTGAAGTAGCCGAGGTGACGCCCCTCATCGCGATCCCGCTGCTCTCGCTCCGCCGTTGGAAACCGCACCCGAATCACCAGGTGGGTCATTGTCTTCTCTTCCTCTGAACTCTCCCCCTTGCGAACCCCGGTCAGGGGAGAGGTGCCTTCCGCTCCGCTCGACGCCTTGGTGAAGAATGAGGAAATCGGCGTCACGACGTTGGGTTGGACCTCCGTGGTGAACGAGGTCAGGTCGTTCGCGTCCCCCAACTCGGTAGTGCCCGGGACACGGACGATGTTACCCTGGCTGGAGTAGAAGTTGAGCTTGATCCGCGAGTTCTGTTCCTTCTTCTCGATCCCGGCATCCTCCAGAGCGATCATGGCGCGTCGGTCGTGAATGTCCTCGTAAATCGCCGCCAGGCTGCCCGACCGAATCGGCATGGTTCGGTACCCCTCGTACAGCGGTTCGGCCTCTCGCTCGAAGTCCTCCAGCGTCGGTGCCTCAACCAGCCGGGCCTTGACCTGGTTGGAGACCCGTGGGTCACGAAGCAACATAGTCAGGAGGACGCGAGCCCGGATCAGTCGCCGCTCCTCCTGCGTTAGATCGGTCGACGAGCCGGGGATCGGCTCGATCTCAAAATCCTGGATGATCAGCCAAGTGCCCGCCGTGGCCGACAGCCGGACCACTACCCCGCTATCCCCGGTGACCACGATCTCCTGGTTCTGCTGAGAAATCAGGGCGGCGATGCCCTTGAAGGTCCTCGCTGCCGGGCCGACCGGCACGGTGAAGTCAGATGGCGCATCGGTCTTCTTGATCTTATGAACGATCAGGTTGCGCTCGATGCGGTCCCAGAACTCGCGAAGGCTGTCTACCACATCGAGCGACAGCGTATGCGCCAGGCCATCCGGGCCGATGTAACTGAAACCATAGGATTGCTGACGGCCATCGAAGAAGATATCGTCGGCACCCACGGAGAAATCGCCGCCCACGGTCGTCGAATCTCGGTCTACCTGAGCAGCCCCAAGCGTCAGCGGCGGCAACTGCAAAGCAGGTGAGCCGACCGGCAAGGCGCCTGAATCGACTCCCCGAAGGTTCGCCACCGCCAGTTGCCGGTTGGCCACCGCCAACAGTGAGTTGACCGAGAACTGCCTGATCGCTCGGTCGGTCGCCGCTCCACGTCGCATGTCGTGCACGCCCTGCGAGAGCACGCTGAGTCGAGAGGCGATGGCCCCGTTGATGATGTCGCGATCCGTGAGCCGAACTGCCTCGATGCTGATGATATGATCCTCGGCCATGCGTTGTTCGAGGCGATCCGCCTGATCGAGGAAGCTTTCCATCATCGGCAGGGGCAGGAGAAGCTCCACGTCGCGCAGATCCGCGTCGAAGTGAATGCCCGGGGTTTCTCTGGAGCTTGGGGGCGAGAAGCCGGCCAGTTCGATCTCGCGGTTGATCTCGTCGACCAGCGGTTTGAGCCGGGCGATGAACTCGCCCTCGCGAACCACGTAACTGAACCGTCGCGATTCTTTGGCCCAGTTAGGTGTGCCTTCGTAGACGTTCCGGGCCGAGTCGTAAATGCCCAGGGCTCGCCCGATCCGCTGCCGAGCGGCCTCGCGCGCCGCCGCCGCCGCTGCCGCCTGCTGTTCGCGAACAGCTGCCGCCTCAGCGCCCTGTTGCTGAGCCACCCGCACCTGGGCAACTTCCGCTTCCGCCAAGGCGTGCTTATGCACAGCGGAACGCCGATCCGCCGCCGGATCCCCACTGTCCAGCAGCAGCCGGGCAGTCTGCACCGCCCGGATCCCAATCTGCAGGAACGCTTCCTCGTCCAGATCATGCACGAGAAAGCCCAGAACCTCGTACACCGGGCCATCGTAAACCGGTGGAGCCAAGTCCGGCACTTGGAGCTGGATCCGCTCTTCGGGCGGAACCGGCTGAATAATCACGTCTCGCGACGGATCGAATCCCTTGCCATGCTCCTCGGTCAGGAACGGCGTGATCCGCTCAACCAGGGCACCCATCCCCACCCGGTCCACCACGTCCAGGTACACCTCCAATTGCCCTGGAAACTGAAACGGCAACGGCAGACTGTCCGCCCGCATGGTCAGCAAAGCCTTCAGCTCGTCACGGGTGAAACGGGCGGTGAAGCCCTGCGAGATGGCTGGCGCGGCCGTCGGCGCCGCCGGCAGCAGGCGGATGTTCAGCGACTGAGATTCCAGCCCATCCGACGGCACCTCCGGCGCCGGCTGGCTTGCTGACGACGTCAATCCAACCGCCAAAATGAGCGCGCAGACCGAAACTCCCATGGTATCCCTCGCCTTGTACTATCGGCCGAAAAATGGTGTCAGGATGATTTTTTCCGCGAAGGCAATCGCCGCCATCACCCCAGGCTCCTGGCGACGGAAAAATCATCCTGACACCTTTTTTCGGCGGACCTCGCTCAGTTCGTAGAAAAGCTCGACATAGCTGTCGTAGCGGGCAAGATCGATTTGCCCGGACTCGACCGCGGCCTGGATGACGCATCCTTCCTCGTGGATGTGCACGCAATTGGGGAAGCGGCAGTGTTGAACCAGGTCGACAAACTCGACGAAGTGCATCTCCAACTCGTCCAACGGCACCATGGCGACATCAAGGGCCCGGATCCCGGGCGTGTCCACGACTGCGCCCCCGGCGGCCAAACGAAGCCACACCGCGGTGGTCGTCGTGTGACGGCCCTTCTCCGTCGCGGCCGACACGCAACCCGTCCGCAGGTTCAATCCCGGCTGCACCGCATTGAGCAGCGAACTCTTGCCCACGCCGCTCTGCCCGGCGAGCAGCGTCGATTTCCCCGTCAGCAGTGTCCGGAGCTCGTCCACCCCGGCGCCGGTCACGGCACTGGCCGCCAAGGCAGGATAGCCCAAACGACGATATCGCTCGACGTGCGGGGCAACCTCGTTCTCCGCGTCGAGGTCAACCTTGTTGATGCAGATCGCCGCCGCCAGATGGCCGGCATGAGCAGCCACCAGGTAGCGATCGATCAGGTGCGGCTTGATCATCGGCTCGCGGATCGAGCCAATCACCAGCACTTGGTCGACGTTCGCGGCGATGGTATGCATGCGGCGGCCGTCGGATCGCTGCAGACTGCTTCGGCGGGGCAGCACCTGCTCGATCACCCCTTCGCCAGCCGCCTCCCCGCCCTTGTTGATGGCGAATCGCACTCGGTCGCCGGCCACGACGGGGCTGCGATCGCTGATCACCCGCGTGCGGAGCAACCGGCGAATCGTGCACAGCCACACTCGCCCGCCGTCGTCCACCTCAACAAACCGCCCACGCACCGCGACGGCTGTCCCTTCCCCCACACCCTCGACCGCGTCCACACTGCCGGCTTCCGCCTCGGTCACGGTGCGTTTCCTGGACAGGGCTCCCTTGGCGACCACCGCTTCCTGCTGGGGAGAATCCAGGTCGGCCTTGGCGGCGTCCTCGGGGTGGATGTCCCACTGCTTGCGCCGGGCGGGCTGTTGCCGGTTGCGCCGAAACGCCACCCGCCGATGCCCACGCCCGCCCTTGCCGCTGGGTTTCCTGGCCAATGATCCATCTCCGCCGCGGATACCGCCACGCCGTCCCGTCCACGGTCAGCGATTGTATCACCAACGCCTGGGCCGGCCATCCACCTATCCCGCGGTCCCCCAACAATCTCGCTAAAACATCGGCTTTCTGCCATCTTCAGCCTTGCGGCCTGCCCATCCGGGGGCTAAACTCACCTCCCAACCGTGCGGCTGCAACATGGTGGTGCACCGCCGCTTAAAAAAGGAACCTGTTGTGCCTGACAACTTCGCGGATCGCCTGCTTAAAGCGATCAAAGCCAAGAATGCCCCCGTCTGCGTCGGTATCGACCCCGTCTACGGTAAGCTGCCCGCGGAGATCACCGAGCATCGGGCGATGAACGACGAGACCGACTCGGAAGCGGCCCTGGACGCGGTGCTGGAGTTCTGCCGACGAGCCATCCGCATCGTCGCCCCGCTGGTGCCCGCAGTGAAGATCAATGCCGCCTTCTTCGAACGCTATTACTGGGAGGGTATCGAGGCCTACTACGAGCTGATCCAGGAGGCCAGCGACGTCGGTCTGCTGGTCATCGGCGACTGCAAACGAGGCGACATCGGCTCTACCGCCGAGATGTACGCCCGCAGTGCCCTGTCGGATCCGGACTTCGGCAACCTCGACGATATGGTCGGCCCCGACGCGATCACCGTCTCGTCTTACTTCGGCTTGGACGGTCTGCAACCGTTCCTGGATGTCGCTCGTGACGAGGCCAAAGGTGTCTTCGCGCTGGTCCGGACCAGCAACCCCTCGGCGGACATCATCCAAAACGCCAAGCTCGAAGGCGGACTCACCGTCGCCGAGCACGTCGCACAACAGGTCGCCGCTTGGGGAAGTGATCCATCGCTGATGGGCAGCAGCGGGTACAGCCTCCTCGGAGCCGTCGTCGCCCCGACCGACGCAGACCAGACAGTACGACTCCGCGGCATGTTGCCCAACGCCATTCTGCTCGTCCCCGGCTTCGGCGCTCAGGGCGGAACGGCCGCCGACATCGCCCCCTGCTTCAAGTCCGACGGCACCGGTGCCCTGATCTCCGCGTCCCGCAGTATCCTCTACGCCTTCGACGAAATGCGCTACATCGAGCGCTTCCCCTCCGAATGGGACAAGTGCATCGAACAGGCCTGCAAGGACTTCATCCGGGACGTGAACAGCGTCCGACCCAACTGACCCAGCGGCAAGCAACGAACCCAAGCCGGGCGATGCTTCAACGGGAAATCAAGGGCGTTTTCCATCATCCCCGTCGAGCTGAACTTCCGAGGGGGCCAGCCAGCACACTTTGCCGTCCACGTCGGCCGCGATCGGATTGCCCGCGCGGATGTGCTGTCGGATCGCTTCGCGAGTCGCCTGGGCGATGGCCTCGTCCATGAGCGTACCTTCAAGGAGGATTCTCTCTACCTCCTCGCGTGTCTTTCTGCTCATCGCCCAGCCTCCCGGATCAAATCCCAGCTCAACCGATCGACGACCTGGATATCCTTGCCACCTTGGCCGGCGGCCACCAACCTGGCAGGGGCGGTCTCAGGATTATCACAGACCCGCCAAGTCGTGGCCAGCGGCTGGTAGAGACCGAAGAAATTGCGTAGCCCCACCCGGTAGCGCCGCCGTATTGTTGCTTCGGGCACCGAGTGTCCCCCGAGTCGTACCCGCTGCGCAACCCGCCTGAACGCTGGCTCGGGACTCGAAAGCCAAAGAAAGCTCAGATGAATGTGATAACCCAAGCCAGCCAGTTCCCGAAGCCAGACCGCATACGAGCGGCTGGCTCACGTCGTCTCGAAGGCGAAACTCCCTCGCTGGTCGGCGAGTCGGTGGATCCGCCGGAGCATCACTTCGCCCGCCTCCAGGGCAACTGCCTCTGGAGCAAAGCCCGATAGTCCCTGCGCGATCACGTCCGCGTTGACGAAGTCGTCAAGGTCCAGAAGACCCTTGAGCAGTCCGGGGGCCGCGGTCGACTTGCCCGCACCGTTGGGGCCCGCCAGGATGATGACCTGCGGCGTATCGCTTCCTGATCCTGATGGACACGAATCGGTCGGCACGCGCAAAGCTCCCCACAGTATCTTGCTCTCTAGGTGTACCGGTCCTCGTGCAGGGTGCGGACTTTCTGGACCAGATCCTTGATGTGCTGGGCGTCTTCCTTACGGCAAACCAGGGTCACGTCGTCGGCGTGCACGACGATCAGCCCTTCGACGCCGACGGCGGCCACGAGGTGGTCCGACTCGCTGACCAGGATATTGCGGGCCGCGTTGAGCGCGACGACGTTCGGAGCGGCGACTACGTTGCCGGCCGCGTCCGGGGTGAAGACCTCACCCAGAGCGGTCCAAGATCCGACATCGAGCCAATCGCAGGGCATCTCAACAGCGATGACCCGATCCGCACGCTCCATCACCGCGAAGTCGATCGAGATTCGGGGCAACTCGGCAAACCGCGCGCGGACCGCGTCCGCGGCGTCTGCGTCGGGCAAATGGGCGGCCACCTCACGCAGGCCCGCGTGAATCCTCGGCTGGTGCTTGGCGATCTGCCCGATGATCGTCGGGATGCGCCAGGCGAACATGCCGCTGTTCCAGTAGTACTCGCTGCTGGCGAAATACTGCTCCGCAGTCGGGGGATCGGGCTTCTCGACGAACTGCTGGATCTCGTAGATCCCTTCCCTGAGCCGGGCCCCGCGGTAGATGTAGCCGTACCCGGTGTGCGGTGAGCGCGGCGTAATCCCGAAGGTCACCAACGCGTCGGCGAAGCGCTCGGCCGCGTCAAAGCCTTTCTCCAACGTGCGGCAGAATACCTCCATCGGTTTGATGATGTGGTCTGCGGTGAAGACGCCCATGGTGCCCTCGGGGTCGCGGGCAGCCAGCAGGTGCGCTGCCAACCCGACCGCGTTGGCGGTATCCCGCGGGCAGGGCTCAGCCAGGAAGTTCTCCGCCGGCAGCTCCGGCAGCTCGGCGCGCATGGCGGGCATGTAATCGCCCGCGGTGACGACATAAATCTGCTCCGGCGGCAATAGCCCCCGCAGCCGCTCGTATGCCTGCCGCAGCAACGACCGGCCCTCGAAGATGTGGAGCAGTTGCTTGGGCTTGACCTCGCGGCTTAAAGGCCACAGCCGCGTGCCAGATCCGCCCGCCATAATCACCGCGTGTCGCATGAGTCACTCCCGGGGCAGAATGTCGAATATCCAAGGCCCAATGACCAATCAACGACCAAGTCCGAAACCAGAACTCCGGCTGCGGTTTGGGGACGTTTGTCATTCGTCATTCGGATTTGATTGGTCATTGGTGCTTCGCCATTGGTCCTTGTGCCCCGCGGGCGTCGAGGTACGCCCGAACCGCAAAGCATCCGACCGCACGGAGCTTTGCTTCGGCGTTTTCTCTCATCGGTGTTCATCCGTGTTCACTTGTCTCGGCGTAGCAAGGCGAAGCCGGATCAGTGGTTCCACTATCTTCTTGCCCTCAGCCGGCCGCGACGAACGTCGCGGATGCGGGGTCTGTCCCGGAAACCTGCCGCGCCCGTCCATTGGCCGTCATGTGCTCGAGCAAAGCGTATACCGTCTCCGCCGCGTCGGGCGAACCGATCGCCTCGGCCACCTGCTCTGCACTGTGCGGATCCGCACTCAATGCACCGGCAATCCGCGTCTGCAAGTCCAGCACCGCCGCGGCCGCCTTCTTGCCCGCCTCCACGCCCGGCTGGTGGTACGCGTTGATGCCGATCAACGACGCATACAACCCAACCGCCCGCTCGAACAACGCGATCAGCACGCCGATGGTCCGCGCATCCACTCGCCGCACCGTGAGGGCCATCGACTGCCGGTCGTTGGCGAACAGGGCCTCGCGCGTGCCAAGCAAAAAACCGTGCAGGTAATCGCCTGCGGTGATGCCCGGCTCAACCTCGACACGCTCGCCCCCGGACTCCAGCACCCGGATGAACGTCACGAAGAAGTTGTCCACGCCGTCGCGCAACTGCTGCACATACGCGTGCTGGTCCGTCGAGCCCTTGTTGCCGTACACCGTCAGCCCCTGGTCGACCCGCTCGCCCAGCAGGTTGAGCCGCTTGCCCAGCGACTCCATCACCAGTTGCTGCAAGTACCGGCTGAACAGCAGCAGCCGGTCCTTGTACGGCAGAACCACCATGTCTTTCGCGCCCCGGCCCTCGGTGGCATGATACCACATCAGGGCCATCAATGCCGCAGGATTCCGCATGGTGTCCCGACAGCGCGTCGCCTCGTCGCATGCCGCGGCCCCCACCAGCAGCTCATCAATGTCCAAGCCCTGCAGAGCCGCCGGCAGCAAGCCCACCGCGCTCGTCTCGCTGGTCCGCCCGCCGACCCAGTCCCACATCGGAAACCGCGCCAGCCAGCCCTCCGCCTGCGCCTGCCGGTCCAGCTTCGATCCCGCACCCGTGATCGCCACCATTTGCCGGGCGGGATCGAGCCCCGCCCGCCGAAACGCCGCCACGGTGTACAACATCCCGTTGCGTGTCTCGGGCGTCCCCCCGCTTTTGCTGATGACCACGCAGAGCGTCTCGGCCCAACGGTCGGCCAACATGGCCAAAGTCCTCGCCAAGCCGTCGGGGTCCGTGTTGTCCAGCACCTGCACCGCCATGCGATCGCGGCCCGGCTCGGCCAACGCGTCACTGACGAACATCGGCCCCAAAGCCGAGCCCCCGATCCCGATCACCAGAACCTGCGTGAACCGCTGAGCCTTGGGTGGCTTGACCCGGCCGGAATGAACATCCGCCGCGAAAGCCTTGATCCGGGCAACAGTCTGCTCGATCTCAGTCCGGATCTCCGCCGACGGGGCCAGCCGCGGAGCCCGCAGCCAATAGTGCCCCACCATCCGTTGCTCGTCTGGATTCGCGATCGCCCCCTGCTCCAGGGCCTCCATCGCCGCATACGCCGCCGCCATCGCCGGCGCCATGCGATTCAAGAAAGCCTCATCGAACGCCATGCGGCTCACGTCCAGCGCCAACTCGATGCCCGGCACCGAACACAGATACCGCTGGTAACGTTCCCACAGTTGTCTCGTGTTCATCCTGATTCCTTTAGAGTGTCCATGGCGGGCTGCCATCCCATCAGAGCCGCCACACACTGCGATACAACCAGCTCAATCCAACTCGTCCGTATCCACCAGCTCCAGCGGCGCATGCTTGAGAGCCAGCGTCTTCTGGCCGCAGTCGCTAAAGGTCACACCCGCGTACAGCCCGCCCGTCCGCGGCTGGATCCACTGCACCCGGCCCAAACCGTACTCCGCGTGCCGCACCAGTTGCCCCTTACGCCACGACGCGTACTCCACCGCCTCGGGCGGCATGACCACCTCGCGCGGCCCCCCATCCGCCCCCGTACCTTCCGCGCTCAACGTCGTCCGCTCGACGCCTTCGCGCGGCAGCTCCGTCAAGAACAACGACGTCGTCCGCCGCTCGAACCGCCCCTTCACCGCACGCCACCGCGCACAACTCAGCGTCAACTCCCGCCGGGCACGAGTCATCCCCACGAATAGCAGCCGCCGCTCCTCCTCGACGTCCGCCAACTCCTTGTTCCCTCGCTCATGCGGCAGCAAACCGTGCTCGACGCCCGCGACATAAACCACGTCGAACTCCAACCCCTTGGCCGCGTGCAACGTCATCAACGTCACCGCCCCCGCACCTTCCTCGATCGCGTCCACATCGCTGACCAGGCTGACCTGCTCCAGCCAGCCGGTCACCGAGCCGCCCTCGACGTGCTGCCGATCGTACTCCGCTGCCGCGTTGATCAACTCGTTGACGTTCTCCAACGCGTCGTTGCCTGAATCCCCGTCCCATGTCGCAATCAATCCGCTGTGACGAGTGACATACTCCACCGCATCCTTGACGCTCGGCCCCTCCGCCGCCCGTCGAATGCCGCACATCAGCCCGGCAAACGAACGTAACGCCGCCCCAGCCTTCTTGGTTCCGGGGATGCTGTCGGGATCAGCCAGGACCTGCAGCACCGGCCGACCCGTCTCATACACCCGAGCCAGCACCCGCTCGACCGTCACCTTGCCCAGCCCTCGCGCGGGTACGTTGATGATCCGCTTGAATGCCGCCAGATCCTGCGGGTTGGCCGCCAGCCGCAGGTACGCCAGCACGTCCTTGATTTCCTTACGCTGGTAGAATGCCACCCCGCGGGCGATCTGGTACGGCACCCGGGCATCGAGCAACGCGCCCTCCAGGCTCCGCGTCAACGCGTTCACCCGGTAGAAGACCGCCACGTCGCGGTAACTGCCGCCCTGCTCTGCGTGCTGAACGATCTGGCTCGCGATATACGCGGCCTCCGCCCTCTCGTCCTCGCATTCCACCACCCACACCGCCCGGCCGTCCCCCTTCGTCGTCAACAACGCCTTGACCTTGCGGCGACGATTGTGGGTGATCAAGGCACCGGCCGCCCCCAGAATCTGCGGAGTCGATCGGTAGTTCTCCTCCAGCCGCACCACCCGCGCCGCCGGGAAATCCTCCTCGAACGCCAGGATGTTGCCAATGTCCGCACCCCGCCAGGCATAAATCGACTGGTCCGGGTCGCCGGTCACACATAGATTGCCCCGCTCCAGGCACAACCCGCGGGCGATCAAATACTGCGCCCGGTTCGTGTCCTGGTACTCGTCCACCAGCACATAGCGATACCGATCTTCCAGCCGCTCACGCAACTCCGGGTGCTCGCCCAACAGCATCGCCGCCTTGACCAGCAGATCGTCGAAATCGACCGCGTTCTGCTCGGTCAGGACCTTCTGGTAGGTGTCGAAGATGTCCGCGATCTTGCGATCCTGCCAGCCTTGGCGCTGGGCGCGGAACTCGGCCGGCGTGCACATCTCATTCTTCGCCCGACTGATCGCGCCCAGTACCGCACCCGGCGTGAAGTTCTCCGACGACAAGTCCAGCCGGGCCAGCGCCTCCCGCATCGCCCCCACCTGGTCGCCGTCGTCGTAGATCGAGAAGTTCGCCCCCAGCCCCGCCTGCTCGTGGTAGATCCGCAGCAACCGGGCACAGAACGCGTGGAACGTGCAGCAGGTCACCCCCCGCCCCAGGCCCAGCCCGGCCATCCGCTCGGCCATTTCGCCGGCCGCCTTGTTCGTGAAGGTGATGGTCAGAATGTGCTCCGGCCCCGTCGCCGTGCACGCCAAGTACGCCGCCCGGTGCGTAATCACCCGCGTCTTGCCGCTGCCCGGCCCAGCCAGGACGAGCAATGGGCCGTCGCGATGCATCACCGCTTCCCGCTGCGGCTGCGTCAGGCCTTCAAGCAGTCTCTCCGGCGACATCCATCCTCCTTGCGACCGCCTTTATACCCCGCCCCGCCCCGCGAATCGAGCAAAAATGGTGTCAGGATGATTTTTCGGGGGGCGCGACTCGCCGCCCGGGCCAAACACCCCCCAAAAAAGTCATCCTGACACCTTTTCTCTGCCGCCCGCAACTCGCCGAACCACAATGGGTTACAACGGGTTGACATTCTCCCGGTTTCCGCTATCCTATACGCCGTCCGTGCTGAACTGCCCCCATCGTCTAGTGGTCTAGGATATCAGGTTCTCATCCTGAAGACACGGGTTCGAGTCCCGTTGGGGGTATCGCTGGGTTCCGGGAAAAGCCGGAACCCCATAGCCAACAGAGCGTCCGGGGGCTGGCTCTTTCCTGCCGGCGAGAGATCTTTCCCCACGGTTTAATCACTTGACGCACGCAAGCACTTGACGCACACCAGCGCCGGTGCACGGGACCGCCTTCAAGGCACAAAAGTGCCTGCCCCAACCGGCCAGTGCTATCCCGCCCTTGGCGGCCAGCGTGACCGGCACGTTGTCCGTCTGCCCCAACCGGCCAATGCTATCCCACGTAGCAGTCCCCACCCGCCATCATCAGCCTATGAAGTGTAGCAGTCGCCCCCTCCGGCGCACCCCGCCGCTTCGTGCCTTCTGCCTTTGCCCCTTCTGCCTTTCTGCCTCTGTGCCTGTGTGCCTCTGCCCCTTCTGTCCCGCAGCCACCGGCGTATGCGTCGCCCACCACAAACGAACCCGGCCCTTTGTCCCCTCTATGACGCCTTTCTCGTCTTCCGCTTGAACAAGACCAGTACTCCGCAGGCAACGCATACAAAGCCGAGAATGCTTTCCACGCCAGCCAACCAGAACACATATGACCTGGGATGCATGGCCGTCTTCGTCAGCCTGGAGACAGTGAAGTCCTGCGCGTGCCCGAGCGACTCA